>WNFP01001956.1_pt1 | contig 16487 bp, 17 predicted proteins | sample 5400201 | NCBI WGS metagenome assembly WNFP01 (sample SAMN13153355, study PRJNA577476) | soil metagenome | isolation source: 115 cm saprolite under Madrone tree | place: USA:California | collected 2016-06-14 | reverse complement strand
ACACCGATCCCCCACTCGGACGCGCTGGCATGACCGAGGCCGAGGTTCGCAAATCCGGCCGGCCAGCGCTGATCGCGACCATGGCCATGGAAGACGTGAGCCGAGCGTTCGAGAAAGGCGAGACCAAGGGTTTCATGAAGATTTTGGTCGACAAGGAGACGAAACAGATCCTCGGGGCGTCGCTGCTCGGACTTTCGGGCGACGAGGCCATTCACTGTATCCTCGATGTCATGTATGCCAAGGCCCCATGCACCGTTATGCAGCGGGCGATGCACATTCATCCGACAGTCTCGGAGTTTATTCCGACGATGTTGCAGGATCTCAGGCCATTGGCGTAGCAATGCTCGCAGCAATGATTTGATGTTGGGGACTTGAGAACCGAGGGCCGGCACGCCATCTCGCGAACAGTGCTTTTGGCGCCGGATTTCCTAGTTGAGCCATCAAGCTGATACACCGCCTTTGCCCATCGCGGCTGGACTCATGGGGCGCTGTCCATGCTGCGGCGAGGGCCGTCTGTTCCGAGGATTTCTCGCCTTACATTCGCGTTGCGAGCGGTGCGGCCTCGATTTCTCGTTTGCCGATTCCGCCGATGGACCGGCTTTTTTTGTGATGTTTTTTGCCGGCTTCATTGTCGCCGGATCGGCATTGGCGGTGGAAATCCTTTATGCCCCGCCGTACTGGGTTCACGCGCTGCTGTGGGGCCCGTTGATTCTCCTGACGACGCTCGCACCTTTGCGTCCGCTCAAGGGACTTTTGATCGCGCTGCAATATCACCACAAGGCGGCGGAGAGCCGCTTTACCGGTGGCGATGGACCGTGAAGGGCGCGCCATCACGGCGGTTGCGATCGGGCCTTGTATTGCCGGCGTTGTTGGCGCTGCTGGCGATCGTAACGTTCATCGGACTCGGTACCTGGCAAGTCCAACGCAAGGCCTGGAAGGAAGCGCTGATCGAGAGCCTCGAGCAGCGCCTCTCTGCCGCGCCGGTCGATCTGTCGCCCCGCAACCGCTGGGCAAAGCTCGATCCGGCAAAGGACGAGTTCCGCCACGTGAAATTCTCTGCTGCGTTCGTACCGGGCGCTGATGCCCTCGTCTATACGACCGGTTCGGCATTGCGCAGCGACGTTTCTGGGCCGGGCTATTGGGTATTTGCGCCGGCGCAACTCGCGGCCGGCGGGATTGTCCTCGTCAATCGCGGTTTTGTGCCGGAGGGACGGCAGGACCCCGCCGCGCGTGCTGTTGCCACCGCGGCCGGCCGCGCCGACTTGGTCGGCGTGATGCGCTGGCCAGAATCTCGCGGTGTGTTCTCGCCAAAGGATGATCCCGTCCGCAATCTCTGGTTCACGCGCGACCCGGCCGGGATTGCAGCTGCCAAGGGCTGGGGCGAAGTCGCGCCCTTCTACGTTGAACTGGAAAGCCCGCAGGCGTCCGGCGGATTGCCGCGCGCCGGCCCGCTCACGGCGAACTTGCGCAACGAGCATCTGCAATATGCGATCACCTGGTACGGCCTCGCGTTGGTCGTGGCGGTGATGTCTGGGTATTGGCTCCGCGGCCGAGCGGTGCGCGCCGCCTGAGGTGTGTGGCAAAGGGCGTTCCTTGTCGAGGCGGCGCCTTCCTACTATCTTTTTAGTCCACTGTTTTGCCGGCGTCTCCACGTTCCGCCGGTAAGCGAAGTGAATTCAAGAGGTTACGGCTCCTGCCCGCTTGGCATGCCAAGCCGAGCGCGACGGCAGCTTAGCCTCAAGAAGGAGCCGGCGTGCATTACGTCTCCACGAGGGGCGAAGCCCCGACGCTCGGTTTTGCCGATGCGATGTTGGCAGGGCTGGGCCGCGATGGTGGCCTCTACGTCCCCGCGGCCTGGCCGCGGCTCGATACCGACGCGATCGCCGCTTTTGCTGGCCGGCCTTACGCCGAAGTGGCGGTGGAGATCATCCGCCCGTTCGTCGGCGATGCCATCCCCGAAGGCGATCTCGCCCGCATGACGCGCGAGGCTTACGGCAGGTTTCGCCATCCCGCGGTCGCGCCGCTGGTCCAGTTCGGGATGAGCGATTTCATACTTGAACTGTTTCACGGGCCCACGCTCGCGTTCAAGGATTTGGCCATGCAGCTTCTCGGCCAACTCATGGACGAGGTGCTCACGACACGTGGGGAACGCTCGACCGTCGTAGTTGCGACGTCCGGGGACACGGGCGGCGCCGCAATCGAAGCATTTCGCGGTCGCAAGCGCACCGACCTGTTCGTGCTCTTTCCGTGCGGGCGCATTTCCGATGTGCAGCGGCGAATGATGACGACCGTCGAAGATGACAATGTGCATGCACTAGCGATCGAGGGGACGTTCGACGATTGTCAGGCGATCGTGAAGGCCATGTTTGCCCACCAGGCGTTTCGAGACCAGGTGCGGCTCTCCGGAGTGAACTCCATCAACTGGGCGCGCATCGTCGCGCAGGTGGTGTACTACTTCACTGCGGCGGTCGTTCTCGGCTCTCCGCACCGGAAGGTCGCGTTCACCGTTCCTACTGGGAATTTCGGTGACATCTACGCGGGCTATGTCGCGCTCTGCATGGGCTTGCCCGTGGACCGCCTGACGGTCGCGACCAACGTCAACGACATCCTTCCGCGCACGATCGCCACCGGCACATACGAGCTGCGCGACGTGGTGCCCACATCCTCGCCCTCCATGGATATTCAGGTGGCGTCGAACTTCGAGCGCGTGCTGTTCGATGTGCATGGCCGCGACGGCCGTTCAGTTCGCGCGCTGATGGCCTCGCTCGCCCAATCGCGCCGGTTTGTGCTCTCGGCAAGCGCGCTCTCGCAGCTGCGCGCCGTGTTTTCCGCCGACCGGGCGGACGAGGAGGAAATCGCGGCAACTATTCGCACCATGCTGCGGGAGACCGGCCATCTGATCGATCCGCATACCGCAGTAGGCGTTGCGGTCGCGGAGAAGGAAATTCGCGATCCGTCGATTCCTATGGTCGTGCTCGGTACTGCTCACCCGGCCAAATTTCCCGATGCCGTGGAGGCGGCGAGCGGTGTTCGGCCGGCGCTGCCCGATTGGCTCGCCGACCTCGATCAGCGACCGGAGCGCGTGATCACGCTGCCCATCGACCAGATCGCGGTCGAGCGCCACATTCTTTCCGTCAGTCGTGCCGCACATGAAGGAGCCGCTGCATGAGCGTCGAAGTCACGCATCTTCCCGCTGGTCTTGTGGTGGTGACCGATGTGATGCCTCATTTACAGACCGCTGCGCTTGGCGTCTGGGTCGGCTCCGGTAGCCGGAACGAGCAGCCGGACGAGCACGGCATCTCACATCTGCTTGAACACATGGCCTTCAAGGGGACCTCCCGGCGTACGGCCCGCCAAATCGCAGAGGAGATAGAGGCGGTAGGCGGCGATCTCAATGCGGCAACATCGATCGAGACGACCGCCTATTACGCGCGTGTGCTGAGGGCCGATGTGCCGCTCGCGCTGGACGTGTTGGCTGACATCCTCACCGATCCAATATTCGATTCCGAGGAGCTGCGGCGCGAGCAGAACGTCATCGTGCAGGAGATTGGCGCGACCGAAGACACTCCGGACGATCTCATCTGGGACAAGCTGCAGGAAACGGCCTTTGCCGGGCAATCGATTGGCCGGCCCATTCTTGGCACACCGGCGACCGTGCGATCGTTCGACCGCCCGCGCCTCGCTGCTTATCTCGCTCGCAACTACCGCAGTCCGAGCATGGTAGTGGTGGCGACAGGCGCGGTTGAACATCGAGCCGTGGTGACCGAGGTCGAACGGCGATTCGCGACCTTTACCGGCCCTCAACCACCGAGGCCCGAGCCGGCACGCTTCATAGGAGGTTCTCGCATCGACAGACGCGATCTCGAGCAAGTTCACATCGCGCTCGCCATGCATGGGTTGCCGCACCGCGATCCGAACTTGCCTAGTCTACAGGTGTTCACGAACGTACTTGGCGGCGGCATGTCCTCGCGTCTGTTTCAGGAGGTGCGTGAGCAGCGCGGCCTGTGTTACGCCATTTACGCATTCCATGCGCCGTATTCGGACATCGGGATGTTTGGCCTCTATGCCGGGACCGATGCGGCCGATGTTGCCGAGTTGATGCGCGTCGTCGTGGGCGAGATCAATGCCGCAGCAGAGACCATCAACGAGGCAGAAGTCGCGCGCGCCAAGGCGCAGATGAAGGCCGGATTGCTGATGGCTCTTGAAAGCTCAACCGCGCGCGCCGAGCAGCTCGCGAGGCAGATGTTCAATTGGGGCCGACCTGTTCCGCTCAAGGAGCTTGTCGAGAAAATCGAAGCGGTAACTGTCGAGAGCGCCCGCGCCGCTGGGTGTGCCCTGGTTGTGCGCGGCCGACCCGCGATCGCGGCGCTTGGTCCCGGCTCCGGGCTTGAAAGTGCCGCCACGATCGCCGACAGTCTCGCCCGTCGCGCTGCTTGAAATCTGATGAGCGGCGACGCACTCCAGCGGCGGATTTCCGCTCCACGCGGTCTGCTTGCCGTTCAGTGGCTGCATTATGGCCTTCTTCCGCACCGTCAGCTTGTCCGAGCAAATACCCGCGGTCACCGGCGATGGCGTCGTACTGCGAGCGCCGCAAATGGCGGACTGCGCCGAATGGGCGGCATTGCGGGAAGCAAGCCGTGACTTCCTCACGCCTTGGGAGCCGACCTGGCCCGCCGACGATCTCACCCGCCCATCATTTCGCCGGCGCATCAGGCGATATTGCGAGGACCAGCGCAACGACGTCGCCTACGCCTTCTTTATTCTTCGCAAGCACGACGATGTTCTCTTGGGCGGACTGACGCTTGCCAATATCCGTCGGGGTTGTGCCCAGGCCGCCAGCCTCGGCTACTGGATAGGATCACGCTACGCGCGCCAAGGTCATATGACGGTTGCAGTGAACGCAATCGTTCCCTTCGCGTTCGCGACGCTGAAGCTTCATCGAATCGAGGCCGCCTGCATTCCGGCCAATGTGGCGTCGATTCGGCTCTTGGAGAAAACCGGTTTCAAGCGCGAGGGCTTCGCGCGCCAATACCTTTGCATCAATGGCGTGTGGCAAGATCACCTGCTCTTCGCCCGTCTCAAGGACGATCAGTAGGGTATTCGCTGGCCTTGGGACCGCCACGAATTGGTTGATATAACATTCGAAAAAGGCGCGGGTTCGTAAAAAACCGAGTGATTTCAATGGGTCATGGAAACGTCCGTGAGCGAACGGGCAGTCTGCGCCGCGTGGCCGGCTTGGTCGTCAGCGCCGCGGCGCTATGCGGCTGCTCACTGGCCTCGAGCGTTGGATCGTCGGAGGATTCGCCCTCGTTCGCGAGCCGGTTCACCAGTTTTTTCTCCGGAGCCACGCCGGGCGTCACCCAGCCGCACTCGCCGATGCCGAGTGCGCCGGAGGTCGAATGCCCAGGTGTCGATATTCGGACCGGCGCCTCGACCATGAACGTCGCCGCCAAGGCCGCCGACGCGACCGCCGGCGATCTGCGCTACCAGCTTTCATTCGGCCAAACCGCCCGCGAATGCGCGGTGCAGGGCGGCGCGATGAGTATCAAAGTTGGCGTTCAGGGCCGCGTGATACTCGGACCCATGGGCGGGCCGGGGCAAGTCGGCATTCCGCTGCGTTACGCGGTCGTGCGCGAGGGGCCGCAGCCCAAGACGGTGGTGACCAAGTTCAAGCGGGTAACGGTAACCGTTCCGCCTGGCCAGACCCATGTCCAATTCGTTGACATCGAGGAGGGCCTCAGCTTTCCGGTGCCGCCCAAACCGGAGCTCGACGCTTATGTTGTTTATGTCGGCTTTGACGAGATCGGCGACAAGAACGAGAAGATGCCGAAGTCGGCGAAGAAGCCGACAACACGGCAGCAATAGCCCCCCTGGTTACCATCCGCGCAGGGCAACTACTGCGCTCTTTAAATGTCGCAGATCGGCGACGATCGTCCGCGCCCCCGCCGATTTGAGTTGCGCGCCGAGTTCAGCACCGGCATGGCTGCCGCCAACGAACCCGACCGCTGTCATGCCGGCCGCGGTGGCGGCGCTCACGCCAGCGGCTGAGTCCTCGATCACGATACACTCGGGCGCCTGAACTCCCATGCGTGAGGCTGCATGCAGGAATAGATCGGGCGCCGGCTTGCCATTCGGCACCTCGGTTGCCGAAAATAAAAACTTGAAGAACTTGGCGAGGCCCGTGGTTTCCAGGCTCGCCCGAATACGTTCGGGGGGCGAGGACGATGCCACGCATTTCGGCCCGCGCAGCCAGGTGAGCGCATGGGCTGAATGGGGCATGGCGCGCACCTCCGCGCGCAGGCGCAGCACCGTCGCTGCCGCCACGGTGCTTGGAAAGTTCGCCGGCAGCTTACTGCGGGTGGCCGCTTCGATCATCGCAAACATGTCGGCGGGACGGCGCCCTGAGAAATAGCGCATCACGAGTTGGGGCGTGATGGCAATGCCTGCGCGCGTGAGTTCCTCCGCAACAACCGCGGCAGCAATCTCCTCACTGTCGACCAGCACACCGTTGCAGTCGAAGATGATCACGGGGCCCTCGTGCCAGCGCGTTGCTGGGAGACTGCGCCGGTCTTAATGCCCGTTCGACGAATCGGGACTAGAAAAATAAGAATCGCAGCCGTGGCAAAAGTCGGGCGCCGGACGACTCCGGGATTTTTTTGCACAGCTTCTTGGCCCGCCGGAAAACGGTGGGGCGTGACCACACGTGGGCGAACACGGCGAGAAAAAGACTAATTTAGCTTGGCCTTGAGATCGGCGATGCCTTTAGCAAGAAGGTCGTCGGCAACTTTGCCCTTCACGCTATGGGTCAGGATCGCTTCCGCCGCGGCGACTGCGACTTCGGTGGCGGCTGAGCGCACATCGGCCAGAGCCTGGGCTTCGGCCTGAGCGATCTTGCCTTCCGCCATCTTCGTGCGGCGGACGACGAATTCTTCTATTTTGGCCTCTGCCTCGCCAGCGAGCCGCTCGGCTTCGGCCTTGGCGCTCGCGATGATCGTTTGCGCCTCGCGCTCGGCTTCTTGCTGCTTGCGTCGATAGGTGGCCAGCAGAGCCTCCGCTTCGGCCTTGAGCCTGCGTGCCTCGTCGAGTTCTGCTTTGATACGGTCCCGCCGATCGTCGATGCTGTTGACCAAGCGCCTGTGGGCCCCGAAATAGCCCAGCACGCCCACAAAGATGATGAAAGCGACGGCGACCCAGAACTCGGCTTCAAACATCGATTTCCTCAGCGTTTGAGCACGTTGCTCACGGCTTGGCCAAGCTCTTCGCTCGCCGGCAGGACGCCTGTCAGCCGCTCGACAATGGCGCCTGCAGGCTCGACGGCGATGCTGCGCAGATTCGCCATTGCCGAGGAGCGAGTGGCTGCGATCGCCTTCTCCGCTTCGGCAATTCGGTCATTGAGCTTCGCGTCTACTTCCTTGCGGCGGGCGTCCGCGGCTGCCGCCGCCTTCGCGCGCGTCTCGTTGGCGAGCGCTTGCGCGCGTCCGCGCGCCTCTGCCAACGCTTTCTCGTGTGCGGCAATGGCGGCATCCGAGGCATCCTTGAAGCGCTGTGCTTCGGCAAGGTCGTCGTCGATGTGCCGTCGGCGCGCTTCGAGGATCGAGCCGACGCGCGGCAATGCAACCCGCGACATCAACAAATAGAGCGCAAGGAAGATTAGGGCCAACCACAGTAACTGAGAGGCGAAGGTGTGCGCATTGAACGGCGGAAACCCGCCACCGTGCTCGCTTGCGGGAACCTCGACCGATCCTACCGGCTCTGAACTACCTTGAGCCATGGCCATCTCCATGGGCTGCACCGCGGTCGGCTACCGCCCACGCGTGCGATGCTTGGGTCAGCCGAGGGCAAACAGCAGAAGCAGCGCAATCAGCAGCGAGAAGATGCCGAGCGCCTCGGTGATGGCAAAACCGAAAATCAAGTTGGCGAACTGTCCGGCCGCGGCCGACGGGTTCCGGATCGCCGCGGCCAAATAGTTGCCGAAGATGATGCCGACGCCGACGCCGGCACCGCCCATGCCGATGCAGGCAATCCCAGCACCAATGTATTTCGCGGCCGTTGGATCCATGAGAAAGCTCCTGTTCGAGGGTTGCTTGAAAGATCGGCATTCAATGGCCGGCATGAAGCGCATCGCTGAGATAGATGCAAGTCAGGATGGCGAAGACGTAGGCCTGCAACAGTGCCACTAGCAGCTCGAGTGCCGTGAGCGCCGTCGTCAGAGCTAGCGGCAAGGCGGCGCCAAGCCAGCCCAGAAATCCAAAACCACCGAGCATCACGACGAAGCCGCCGAACACCTTCAACGTGATGTGACCGGCGAGCATGTTGGCGAATAGCCGCACGCTATGCGATACCGGCCGCGAAAAGAATGACAATACCTCGATCGCGGTCACCAGCGGCAGGATGTAGATCGGTATCCCGCTCGGCACGAACAGCTTAAGGAAACGCAATCCGTGCCGCCAGAAGCCGTAGATCACGACCGTGAGGAAGACCAGCAGCGCGAACGCAACGGTAATGATGATGTGGCTCGTCACTGTGAAGGCATATGGAATAATACCTATCAGGTTGAGCACCAGAATGAACATGAAGATAGAGAACACCAACGGAAAGAATTTCATGCCTTCCGGTCCGGCCGTACTTTGCAGCGTCGTCGCGACGAACTCGTAGGACATTTCGGCGACCGCCTGCAGCCGGCCGGGCACCAGGGCGCGCGACCTTGTGGCGCCAAGCATCAGCAGGAGGATGAGGCTGAGGCCGATCAACATGAACAGCGCTGAGTTGGTGAGAGCAATCTCGATCCCGCCGATGCGCCCGATCGGAAGCAGGTTTTTGATTTCGAACTGATGGATCGGATCCATGCGGCCTCAAGTCCTCGTCGCTGCGGGGCGGCATGGCCATTTCAGACGGGCGGGGGCGTTCATTGCTTCGGATCCAGTGGGCCGCTCGGGGCGACGCCCGCAGCGCGCATCACATTGAGAACGCCGGCCGCGAAGCCGAGCAGCAGAAACACAATCATTCCCCAGGGCGAAATTCCGAGCCAGCGATCCAACACCCAACCGAGCGCCGCGCCAACCACGACGCCGGTGACGAGCTCGGTCGAGAGCCGAAAGCCGCGCGCCATCGCCGATGGATCGGCGGCTCGCCCTTCATTCGTACCGCTCTCGGAACCACGATTGGGGCGGACGTGGCCCAGTTGCTCGCCCAGTCGCTTGAACCGAGCGGAAAGCGCAGCCTCGTTCTCCAGCGGTTGTTCGCGATCACGTTTTTCGCGTGCGTCGTCGGCCATGCTTTCGACACCCGCGTCGGTTTTGGCAAGATCACGACAATGCCGCCCCCAAAAGTCGGGCGGACCATACTGATTGGGTTTATACGAGTCAAGAATTGCACCTACGCAGCAACCCGTTGAAAACGAACCAAATAAGCATCCTGGCGCGGAAAGAAAAACGGGCGCTCCATGAGCTGACTTAGGGCACGCACGCATGGGTGGCGGCAGCATTCTTTGCGGCGTAGGATTCCATTACATGCAGGCACACGAGCGATCGTCTATGGACGACCAGACGAGGAAAGATTGCATGATCCGCATGGCGCTATGCATCGTTGCCGGACTGGAACTCGCGGGAGCGCCGGTGGCTTCGGCGCAAACCGCGCCGCCGGAAAGCGACAATCCACGGTATACTTTCAATCGCATCGCTGACGGCTATCTGCGGCTCGACGGCCGCACTGGCGAAGTATCGATCTGCGCCCAGCGCACCGCAGGATGGGCGTGCCAGGTGATGCCTGACGAGCGTGGCGCACTCGAGGCCGAGATCGCCCGCCTGCAGGCCGAAAACGCAGCAGTCAAAAAAGAGCTTCTCGCGCACGATCTACCGCTGCCGGGCACCGTCAAGCCACAGCCCCCGGCTGCAAAGTCTGACGAACCTCGTTTGCAACTTCCTAATGACGCCGACCTCAACAGGGTCATGACCTTCATTGAGAAGGTCTGGCGCCGCTTCGTCGAAATGATCGCAGGGCTGCAGAAGGACATACTGAAAAAGACTTGATGATCGTCGCCGCGACAAGATCATGAGAGGCTCTTTGTCTCCAATCACCGATTGCGTGCCGGAGGTCATTGCGACTGCGACACTCGTGGTCGACGGCAGTGGAAGCTCCTTCACCGAGATTACGCGCGATGCCATGCGGTTCGTTGCCGAGAGCGGGGCGAAGGACGGCGCGCTGTTCCTCTTCGTGCGGCATACTTCGGCTTCTCTGGTCATCCAGGAGAATGCCGATCCGGACGTGCGCAGCGATCTCGCGAGCGCGCTCGATCGCCTTGCACCCGCGGATGCCGCCTGGATTCACGATACCGAAGGGCCCGACGACATGCCGGCGCATGTGAAGACCATGCTCACCGGTGTGTCGCTTCACGTTCCGGTGGTTGGCGGAGCGCTCGCGCTCGGCACGTGGCAAGGCATCTATATTGCCGAGCATCGCGCCCGGCCGCACCGACGCGAAATCGTGCTGCAATTCATCGGCAGCAGGCTGTGATCGGATTGTCGTTCTGCATAAGATCAGGCTCGGCCGGCGGCGCCCTGAGCACTGATGCGGGTATTATGATATGCTTCCGGCCAGTGAAGCAACCGACAACTTAGAGGGTTGCGCAGAAGATGAAGCGAATGGCCGGATCAATACGCTTGGTCATCGCCGATGACCATCCGCTGTTTCGCGGAGCTTTGCGCGAGGCGGTCTCAGGTCTGTTCGAGGACGTGGAGATTGCCGAAGCGGGTTCCTTCGAGGACGTAACGAAGCTGCTGGAACGCGGCGCGGAGGTCGATCTCATCCTGCTCGATTTGACTATGCCGGGCGTGCGGGGGTTCTCCGGCCTCATATATCTGCGCGCCCAGTATCCGAGCGTCCCGATCGTCGTAGTGTCGGCCAATGACGATCCTGCAGTGATCCGCCGTTGCATGGATTTCGGAGCGTTGGGCTTCATCCCCAAGACGCTCGGCATCGAGACGATGCGCGGGGCGATTACCCGCGTCTTCGAGGGCGGCGTTTGGACCCCGCCGGATATAGATCTTGGAGCTGGCTCGGATGCCGAGACGACTGACCTATTGACGCGCCTCACCTCGTTGACGCCGCAGCAGGTACGCGTGTTGATGATGCTCTCGGAGGGCCTGCTCAACAAACAGATCGCCTACGAACTCGCTGTCTCCGAAGCGACCGTGAAGGCGCATGTATCGGCGATCTTGCAAAAGCTCGGGGTAGAGAGCCGCACACAAGCAGTCATTGCCGCCTCCAAGATCGAGCTCGGGCACTGGCCGCAGCCGGTCGGCGCGGGTCATTGATGTTTCCTGGCCAGGCGATCTCCGTTGAGCGCGCGCGCTCTCATTCCGCCGCCGCAAGCCGCTGCATACGCCATTGCGTCAACAACGCGCGCAATGCCGCTGGCTTGATCGGCTTGTTGAGCACCTGGACGCTGTTGGCGCGGGCATCCTCGCGTACGCGCGGGCTGCGGTCGGCGGTGATCAGGATGGCCGTGAGATCGGCGCCAAAGCGGCGGCGTAGCTCCGCGATCGCCGCGATGCCATTCCCGTCGTCGAGGTGGTAATCCACGAGCAGGCCGTCGGGCGCCACCTTGGTCTCTGCGACGAGCGCGATGGCTGCCGTGAGATCCGCGGCTTTCAGAACCCGACAGCCCCATCCCTCGAGCAGCATTTCCATGCCGTCGAGGATCGCCACATCGTTGTCGAGGCACAAAACGCTAATTCCCGAGAGTTGCACCCGATCGACGTCCGGCGCCACTTGTTGCTGCTGACGCGCTGGTACGACGGCCGAAAGCGGGACCTCCACCGAGAACTGCGATCCGCGACCAACCGCGGAGCTGACGATGATTTTATGATCGAGAACGCGTGCGATGCGTTCGACGATCGAAAGGCCCAATCCCAAACCGCGTGCCGCCTTGGCCCCCTGATCGAGCCGGTGAAACTCCTGAAAAATTGCACGTTTTTTCGAAGCCGGAACGCCAAGCCCGGTATCGTAGACACCGATGCGCAGCCGACCGCCGTGGCGCCTGCAACCGACAAACACGCGACCTTTGGGCGTGTACTTGATTGCGTTGGAGACGAGATTTTGCAGCAGTCGCCGCAATAAACGCCGGTCGGATTGGACCGCCAGCGAGCAGGGTGCGAACTTGAGTTTTAATCCCTTCTCCTGCGCGAGGGGCGTGAACTCCACCTCCAATTGTCGCAACAACTCGTCAATGCGAAAACGGACAATTTCCGGCTTCATTGCCCCGGTGTCGAGCCGGGAAATGTCGAGCAGTGCCCCGAATATTTCTTCGACCGCGTCGAGTGAGGCGTCGATATTTGTGATCAGCTGGGCGTCGTTGCCGCCGCCTTGCCGCTCGACCAGACTGGTGACGTAGAGACGGGCGGCATTGAGCGGCTGCAAGATGTCGTGGCTCGCTGCGGCGAGGAAGCGCGTCTTGGAGATGTTGGCCTGTTCGGCCTCGCCCTTGGCGCGGCCGAGCTCGGTATTGAGGCGAGTCAATTCTTCGGTGCGCTCCTGCACCCGCCGCTCCAGCGACTCATTGGCACGCTCGAGTTCCTCCGCGGCCTTCACGCTAGGCGTGATATCGGTAAACGTCGTGACGATGCCGCCGTCAGGCATCGGATTGGCGCGCACTTCCATGACCAGGTCGCGCTCGGAAAAGCGCTCCAGAAACGGCTCGCTGCTGTTGACGTAACGGCCGAGCCGCTCATGCACGAGCGCATCAGCAGTCTTCTTGTCGGAGGTGCTTTGCTCGGCATGGAAGCGCAGAATGTGATCGAGCGGGGTGCCGACCCGAGTCAGTTGCGGGGGCAGTGCCAGAATTTCCCCGAATTGCCGATTCCAGCAAACGAGAAGCAGATCCTTGTCGAATACTGCGATGCCTTGGCGCACGTGGTCCAGCGCGGTTTGCAAGATCTCACGGTTGTAGTGAATGGCGGCGTTGGCATCGTCGAGCAGCTTGAGCGCCGCCTTGGTAGATACGGTGCGTTTGCGCAACAGCAGCGAGAGCACCAGGCGCGACGAAGCTGCGCCGATGGCCGATGCGAGCAAATGCTCGGCATAGCGCAGGAGCTGGAAGTCTGCCTCCGCCTTGGCATCGATGCTGATGCCGCGCGTCAAGGCATAGCTGTCGAAGGAGCTACGTGTACGCTCCTCGCCGAGGTAGCGTGATACGGTCGTGGTCAATTCCTCGACCGTTACCGAGGAGCGCCAGAGCCGGAAGCTCGGCGCGATCGGCGCCAGGTCGGAAGGAACAAATAAATCAGCCTGCAATCGCTCGATCGAACTCGGAGCGCGCCCAAGCGAGAACACCACATAGGCGAGAACATTGAGCGCAAGGCTCCAGGTCACGCCTTGCGCGAGCGGAGGCAGATCGAGGCCGATCAGTGCCTGCGGGCGCAGCAGCGCTATTCCCCAAGGCCCGTGCGAGAGCAGGCTCTGATCGACGATGCCGACACTCGTCAGGCTGGGCAACAACAGCGTATACGCCCAGGCCAGGATTCCGATGATCATTCCCGCCAACGCGCCCCGTGCAGTACCCCGCCGCCAGATCAGGCCGCCAAAAAAAGCAGGGGCGAGCTGCGCCACCGCCGCAAACGACAATAGGCCGATCGAGGCAAGCTGCGCGTCACCGGCCAAGCGATAATAGATGTAGGCAAGAAACAAGATGACGAAGATCGCCATTCGTCGCACGATGAGCAACAAGCCGCCCACGTTGCCTCGGCCGGCGATCAGCGCCTCGCGCCGCTGCAGCACAAGCGGCATCAGGATGTCGTTCGACACCATGATGGCGAGAGCGACCGATTCCACGATCACCATCGCGGTCGCCGCAGAAAGACCCCCGACAAAAGCCGCGATCGTAAACAGGTCGGAATGCGCGGCGAGCGGCAAGGCGAGCACGAACATGTCGCTGTCGACCTGTCCGGGACTAAACGTCAGCAGTCCGGCCAATGCGATCGGTACGACGAAAAGATTGATCAGAACGAGATAAAGCGGGAACAGCCAAGAGGCGCGCCTGATTTCGTCCTCGCTGTTGTTTTCGACAACGGTGACGTGGAACTGGCGCGGCAGCAAAACGATGGCGAACAGCGACAGCAGCGTCATTGCCAGAAGCGTGCCCGGCGCCGGCTCGCGGGAGAGCACGGCAGCGGTATTCGGCCGTTCCAGGGCTTGCGCAAAAAGCGAGAGCGGCCCGTCGAACATCCAGAACGTGACGAATACGCCGACGCCGACGAACGCAACGAGTTTGACGATCGACTCGGTTGCGATTGCCAGCATCAACCCGTCTTGATGCTCGGTGGCATCGATATGGCGCGTGCCGAACAGGACGGTGAAGATCGCCATTGCGACTGCGACGTAAAGGGCGATGTCACCAAATACCGGCTGCATGGTTCCGCTGGCCGGTCCAATAGGCACGAGAATCGTGGCCAACGAGGATGAGACCGCCTTGAGCTGAAGCGCGATATAGGGAATCGTGCCGATGATCGCGATGAGCGCCACGGTGGCAGCGACCGTCTGCGCTTTGCCGTAGCGAGCAGCAATGAAGTCGGCGATCGACGTGATGTTCTGTGCCTTGGCTAAGCGTACGATGCGCACGATCAGCGGCGAGCACAGTCCGATCAAAAGCATCGGCCCAATGTAAATGGTCAAGAAATCGAAGCCGGTGCGCGAAGCAAGCCCCACCGAGCCAAAGAAGGTCCAAGAGGTGCAGTAGATCGCAAGCGAGAGCGGATAGATGAACCGCCAGCGGCCTTCGCGGCCAAAGCGCCGCGTGCGGTCTCCGTAGCTTGCGACCACGAACAACAGGCCGATATAGCCAAGCGCAACGGCGATGACGATCCAGCCTTGCAGCATAATGGCTTCACGGGCCCGTGGGGTGGGGGGCTGAGACCCCGGAGTTGCATTCTATCGCAGGCAGCAGCGAGCGAGAATATCGTCGGGGCGGGGGAGGGCGTACCCCGTGGGGCGGGGAAGGGCGTACCCCGTCGGGCTTTGGAATTTAGAATAGCGGGTCCGAGTTCGTGCGGCCGGCGTTTTGCATCCGGCCGCGTTCGATCTCACTCGGCCGCCAGCGCGCGGTCCTTGAGCGGCAATGCAAGCCGACCCCAAACCTCCAGCAGCGCCTCGGCCAGCGCGTCGATCAGTGCGTCCTCGTGATAGGGGGTCGGCGTGATGCGCAGCCGCTCCATCCCCTTCGGCACCGTCGGGTAGTTGATGGGCTGGATGTAAATTCCATGCTCCGCGAGCAGGAGATCGCTCGCCTTCTTGCACTTCTCGGGCTCGCCCACGAATACCGGAACAATGTGGGTGGGGCTGGGCATCACCGGCAAGCCGACGCCGTTGAGCACCGCCTTGACGCGTGCGGCGCGCTCCTGATGGCGTTCGCGCTCGAAGCTCGACGCCTTGAGGTGGCGAATCGCGGCGATGGCCGCCGCGCAGATCGCGGGCGGAAGCGCGGTGGTGAAGATGAAGCCGGGGGCGTAGCTGCGTACCGCGTCGCACAGCGCGGCGCTCGCAGCGATGTAGCCGCCGAGACAGCCGAAGGCCTTGGCGAGCGTGCCTTCGAGCACATCGACGCGCCCCATCGCGCCCTGCTGCTCGGCTTGGCCGCCGCCGCGCGGCCCGTACATGCCGACCGCGTGCACCTCGTCGGCATAGGTCATGGCCCGGTAACGCTCGGCGAGGTCGCAGATGCGGTTGATCGGCGCCACGTCGCCGTCCATGGAATAGAGCGTCTCGAACACGATCAGCTTGGGCCGCTCCGGATCGGCCGCCCGCAATAGCTCCTCGAGGTGCGCCATGTCGTTATGGCGGAAGATCTGCTTCTCGCATTTCGACTGACGCACGCCCTCGATCATGGAATTGTGGTTGGACGCGTCCGACAAGATCAGGCAGTTCGGCAGTAGCCTGGCGACCATACGGGTTGCGGTCTCGACCATCGCTCCGATCACTTTGGGATGTTGGCCCATCCCGAGGTAATCGTTGGAGCACCAGACGATGACGTCGCGCGGCCCTTGCGGGGAATGCCAGATCGCATGCGGGAAGCGCCCGGCAAGCCGTTCGAGATCGGCAAAGACCCGGTAGCGGTGTTCGTCCCTGAGCCGGGCGAGGGCGTGCGCAAAATAGGCCTCGTAGTTCATGACTGCTCAGTCCCTCGGCAGGCTGGCGGTTTTGAAACAGCCCCAAATTAGAGGCGTTCCAGGGCGCTTGTCGAGGCGATAATTGCCGCGCAACAGTCAGAAAATTGATGCGAATTGCTGTAAAGTGTTCCGCATTGTCGCCATGGCGGCAGACGCAACGGGGGCCACCGAGGTATAGAGAGTGAGCGAATACGGGCTCGAGCACGGTCTCACCAATTATGGCGACCGCGACTTCTCGCTCTACCTGCGGCGTTCCTTTGCGCAGTCCATGGGCTACTCGCGCGCGTTCTTGAGCAAGCCCGTCGTTGGCATCGCCTATACGCCATCCGC
>WNFP01002779.1_pt1 | contig 16488 bp, 12 predicted proteins | sample 5400201 | NCBI WGS metagenome assembly WNFP01 (sample SAMN13153355, study PRJNA577476) | soil metagenome | isolation source: 115 cm saprolite under Madrone tree | place: USA:California | collected 2016-06-14 | reverse complement strand
CGTTGTCACGTCCCGGTAAGACACGGGAATATCGATTCCGCCTCGAGACTCCTTTTAATCCTCTCATACTCAGAAAGCGCGATCAAATGGCCCCCTTCCGTGATGATGAGTAAGGCCTGAAGCTGTACTTCGCGGGCTTTTTTATTTCAAAGCGATATTCAACAACCAGGCGAATCTGAGTCCGGCCTGAGCGAGCCTGCTTCGGACGATCGGGCGGGCTTTCTCCACGTAATCATCCGAAAGCTCGCCCGAAGTTCCGTTATTATACGCATGCGACCTGACCAGCATTAACGATTCATTCGTCCACTGTATTAAATCCCCGGCCTGCCATTTTAGACGCTCTTCTTCCGTGAGATTTGCAACAAGCCGCTTGGCGATCTCCTCATCGGTCCCGGTTTTCAGCTCTACCAGGTTTGTATCCCAAAAGAAGTGAAGATTCGTTGTCACGTCCCGGTAAGACACGGGAATATCGATTCCGCCTCGATCCCCCGCTCGACCGGCATGAAGCGGCTGGTGCATGTCCCCCACTAAGTGTGCAACGTAATAGAGTGCGACTCGCCGCACCATGATCGGCGCGTTTTTATCTGCGATGACCGTTGAAAACCATTTGAGCGCTTCAACCATGCAGTTTTTTTCCGGACAGTCGCGTCCTTGATCGTAACCACTGGCATTCTCCGGAATGTTCACGTAATGGAGGGGATCGAAATCTCGTATGCTTCGCCCCTCGTGATCCGGCCAAATGGCCGCGTCCGCCAAGCTCATGTTCCCGGGAAGGATCTCTTCAATTTTCTTGCGCGCTTCGGCGGTGAGATTGGCCTGGGCGATCAAAGCCACGATGCGATGGCCTTTGTCGTACCAAGAAAAACATGTCGCAACGGTCAACAGATTGAACACTAAGAATGTTGAGACGAAATTAGCTATCAAGTGCGCCGGCGAGGTCGGCATTAAAATTGTTGTACGCTGACGAAGACGCGTTGTCGAGATCGGCGCATCACGCGCACCGGCAAAGAGCCGGACCTTTAATCGCTATTGACGACCATCGACAGAACGCACGGGCCCCCTGGGAGCGCCGGCTCATTGCCAGCCACCCCCGAGCGCCTTGTAGAGCAGGACCAAGGAAAGCAGCTCGTCTCGCCTGGCTTGAGCCAGGCTCAATTCAGCAGTGAACAGGTCCTGATCCGAATTGAGAGCGTTGAGCATGGTATCGACTCCGCCTCGATATCTCATGTAAGCGAGGCGTTTTCGGTCTTGCAACGCCGTCACCAGCAACTCTCGCTGGGCGCGGACTTCCCTCACGTTTTGGTACTGAATCAGCGCGTCTGAGACATCGCTGAATCCTGTTTGAATCGCCCCCTCGTATTGTGCCAGCGCGCTTCGCTGTTGGGCTTCAGCCAATTCTACCTGGGAGCTGAGCCGTCCGGCCGTAAAAATTGGCTGCGTCAGCTGAGGCAAAAAGTTCCAATACCTTCTCGATCCCGAGAATAAATTCGCTAGCGCGGTGCTCTGGTAGCCGTAGTATCCGGTGAGCGTAATTTGCGGAAAATAAGCTGCCTTGGCGACCCCGATGTTAGCATTGTTCGCGATCAGGGTTTGCTCCGCTGCCTGGATCTCCGGACGTCTTTCCAGGAGCTTCGACGGCAAGCCGGCGGGCACTTCGGGGGGTGTTTGCTGCTCCGTCAGCGAGCGGCCTCGGGTTACGGGACCCGGATTTTTACCCAGCAGCAAACTGATCTGATTTTCTGTCTGCGCTATTTGCTGCTCTGTGCTCGGTATGGTCTGCGCGGCGCCGTAAACGAGCTGCTCTCCCTGGCGCACGTCCAAAAGCGTCCCGACCCCACCTTCCAACTGCCTCCTGAGCAGCCGCAGCGATTCCTCGCGCGTGGCCAACGTGTCTTTTGCAATGCTCAGTTCCATGTCCAGTTCGAGCAGATTAAAATAAGCGGTGGCCACGTTGCTGATTAGCGTTGTGATCACGGCTTTGCGATTCCAGTCGCTCGCCAGCAATTCCGCCTGTGCGGCTTCTGTCGCGCGCCGCAGCCGTCCCCAGATGTCGACCTCGAACGAAAGCAGATTGGTGGACACTTCGCCGTACGTGCGCTGGCGGCTGAATACACTCGATCCCTGCGGGATCGAGAATTGACCGTTGGTCGATAGCTCCGTGCTCGGAACCGCGGCGCCGAAGCCAAAATTGGGAAACTGATTGGATCGCGTGATGCCCAGATTGGCGCGCGCCGCATCGACTCGCGCGATGGCATCCCGAAGATCGTAGTTTTGAACGAGGGCGACACGGATTAACTCCTGAAGGTGCTCATCTTGAAAGACTTCAAACCACTTCAGGTCCGCAATGGATGGCACGGCGTCCGGTGTCATCGCCGCGCGAAACTGGGGCGGGATCTCTGCTGGAGGCTGCTTGTAGTCCGGCCCAACCATGCAGCCGCTCAACCACAGTGCAGCTGCCAAGGCTGCAACAACGTACCTCAGCCGACTGTGCACCCACACCCTTCCCGCAAGCGGGCGGGGGTAAGAAAACGGAACGACATGTACCGCGTCATACCGGCGAAAGCCGGTATCCAGGCGAGGCGGGGGATGAAAACCCTGGATTCCCGCTTTCGCGGGAATGACGATCAGCGAAGTGCGGTACTCACTCGCGGATTTTTCATCCTCTGCGGGCGAATCTAACATCATGAAACACTGCGTGGTATTCATTGCTCGGCCTTCAGTGGCTTGCCGGAACCGGCTGCGGCGCCGGCGCGGGTTCCGGCTCGCGCCACCGTGAAATTCGCTCTATCGCGTAAAAGGAAACCGGAATGAGCAGGCTCGCGAAGAGTGTGTCAAATGCCATTCCCATGATGACCACTGTTCCCATAGTTTGACGGCCGACGCTTCCTGCACCCGTGGCGATCCATAACGGCACGCAACCCAGGATAAATGCAAGCGACGTCATGAACAGCGGCCGGCGACGTATCCTCATGCCTTCCAATGCCGCCTCGATCAGGCTTCGTCCCTTCTCGAACTCGACCTTGGCGAATTCGACGATCAGGATGGCGTTCTTGGCCGCAAGGCCGATGAGCACGATCAGACCGATCTGCCCGTACACATCGAGAGGGAAATGGCGCATCCATAGACCGCTCAACGCGCCGAGCACTGCGATCGGAACGGTCAGCAGAATCGAGAAGGGGAGGGACCAGCTCTCGTACAGCGCCGCAAGAATCAGAAACACAAACAGCAGCGAAAAACCGAAGATCGCCGTCACGGAAACGCCTTTCTCCGCGACCTGCTCCTGGAACGACATCCCCTGGTAGTCGTAGCCCATTTCCCGCGGCATGGTTTGCGCAAACACCTCTTCCAAGGCATGCCTGGCCTGGCCCGAGCTATAACCCGGCGCGATTGCGCCGTTGATTTGCGCTGCCCTGTAGCCGTTGAAGCGATTCGTAAATTCCGGACCCGATGTCGTTTTCATGTTGACCACTGTCGAAAGCGGCACCGTATCCCCGTAGCTATTACGGACACGGAAGAGTCCGACGTTATCAGCCCGGGTGCGGAATTCGCCCTCGGCTTCAACGTAGACCTGCCACACGCGGCCGAACCGGTTGAAGTAATTGACAAAGAAGCCACCCATGAACGTTTGCAGCGTCTGATAAACCAAACTGATGTCTACACCCTGGTTCAACACCTTGTCGCGGTCGACATCCGCATAAACCTGCGGCGCGTTCGGGATGAATGTCGTAGTCAGCGCGGCAAACTCGGGCCGCTGCCGTGCAGCCTGGAGAAAGCGATCCGTGTTCTGCGCGAGAAAATCGATTGCCTGCCCCGAGCGGTCTTCCAGCATGAAGGTCGCGCCGCCGGCGGTGCCGATGCCGGGAATCGCCGGAGGTGAAAAAGCAAAGGCCTGCGCATCAGGAAGCCCGGCAAGCCGCTGGTTCAACTTCTGGATGATCGCAGCTGCAGTCAATCCTGAGCCGCGCTCGTCCCATGGTTTGAGGGTGACGAAATAAAATGCATTGTAACTGATATTCGCAAGGCTCAAGAGGCTGAAGCCGACGACCGTGTTGTAAGTCTGAACACCCGGGGTCTCATGTAAAATGGCTTCGATTTTTTTTGCGACATCGTCCGTCCGCTGTAATGACGACGCTGTCGGCAGTTGCACGTTCATGTAGAAGTAGCCCTGATCTTCCTCAGGGATAAAACCAGTCGGCAGGTGCGAGCCAACGAAACCGGCCGAAACTGCGACGACAACCAGCAGCAAGAGCGAGACGACAACTTTATGGAGCAGAACATCGCTGCCGACCAGGTAGAAATGCATGACTTTCCCGAATCCCCGATTGAAGCCGTCAAAAAATCGCCCGAGGAGGCCGCCTGATTCCTTACCCGGCTTGAGGAGCATCGCCGAAAGCGCGGGCGAAAGCGTTAGCGCGTTAAAGGCCGAGAACAGCGTCGAGATCGCAATTGTCACCGCGAACTGATTATTGAGTCGTCCTCTTATCCCTCCGACGAATGCAGGGGGCAAAAACACTGCGGCGAGGACCAGCGCGATTGCCACGATCGGTCCGGCAACCTCTTCCATCGCTTTGAGCGTCGCGTCGCGCGGCGAAAGGCCCTTCTCAATATGCTGTTCGACAGCCTCGACGACGACGATCGCATCGTCGACGACCAGACCAATGGCCAGAACGAGACCGAACAGCGACAGAGTGTTGATGGAGAAACCTAGTAGCGGAAACACCGCGAACGTGCCGACCAGCGAAACCGGCACTGCCAGCAGAGGAATCAGAGTGGACCGCCAGTTCTGCAGGAAGATGAATACGACGAGGACTACCAGAATCAGCGCCTCGATAAGAGTAGTGACGATCTCTTTGATGCCTTGCGATACTGCAAGGGTCGTATCCAGCGAGACGGTGTAATCGAGGTCTTCGGGAAATCCGGTTTTCAATTCTTCCATCAACGCCTTGGCGCTTTTCATTGTGTCAAGCGCATTAGTGCCGGGAAGTTGGTACACGGCGATGATCGCCGAGGGCTTTCCGTTCAGGCGTCCGATCTGGCTGTAACTCTGCGCCCCTAACTCCACGCGAGCGACATCCTTCATCCGGACAACCGAACCGTCCGGATTGGCGCGCACGACCACCTCGCCAAATTCTTCCGCAGTCAAGAGCCGGCCCTGCGCCCGAACTGTATAGGTGAACTGCTGTCCGCGAGGCACAGGCTCGCCGCCGATCTGGCCGGCTGGGTTGACCTTATTTTGATTGGTCAGCGCCGTGATAATGTCGTTGACGGTTATCCCCATGCTGGCGAGCGTGTCGGGACGCACCCAGAAGCGCATGGCGTATTGTCCGGCACCGAAGATCAGCACCTGTCCGATTCCAGGCACGCGGCTCATAGGGTCGTTGATATTGATGTAAGCGTAGTTGGCGAGAAACGTTGCATCATACGTTCCCTTGGGCGAATAGAGTGAAAACAATGCCAGTGGACTGGTCGGTGATTTCCGGTTCGTCACGCCATAGTTGCGCACATCCTGAGGCAAATAGGACTCCGCCTGCAAATAGCGTAAGTGGGTCAAAATCTGGTCATCATTCGGTTTGGTGTCAACATCGAAATCGACCCGTAGTCGCATCTGTCCGCTATTGTCGTTCACGGAAATCATGTAGAGCATGTTATCGACGCCCTGCATTTGCTGCTCGATCGGTGTCGCAACCGATTGCTCAACCGTTTGAGCATCCGCGCCGACGTAATTGGTTTGAAGGAGAATTTCGGGCGGTGCGAGGTTGGGGTATTGCTCGATTGGCAGCCGAGCGATGGCGACGATACCGACGATCACCATCAGGATGGAAATGACAATTGCTATGATAGGGTGATTGACGAAAAATTTGGACATAGCGGTTACCTCGTCGGCGTTGCTGGCGCAGGCTGCGCCTCCGCCGTTGTTGTGAGCGGCTTCGGGTTAACCGTCATGCCGCCACGCACCTTCTGGACTCCCTCGGCCACGACTCGCTCGCCGGGCTTCAATCCCTGCTCGATGATCCAGTCCGTGCCTATCCTCTCGCCAACCTTAACCGGACGTATCTGAACTTTATTATCGCTGCCGACCACGGCGACCTGATAGTTGCCCTGCAACTCACTGACGGCTTTCTGCGGAACAACGAGCGCACCTTTGCGTGTCGTTGTGATCGCTCGAACCCGGCCGTACTGGCCGGGACGAAGGACATTTCCGGGGTTCGGGAACAAGCCCTGTATGCGCAGTGTGCCCGTTTTTACATCCACCTGGCGGTCAGCGAAAGAAACATGGCCTGGATGGGGATAAACCGATCCGTCAGCCAAAATCAATTGCAAGGGTAGCTTCGACTCCTGCGCGGCGCGTTTTACTGCATCGGGGTTCGCCTTCACATAATCCAGGTATTCCCTCTCGCTTACAGGAAAGTAGACCTTTATGGGATCAACTGTCGATACGGTTGTGAGCAAAGCACTGGGGGTTACTAGATCACCAATCTGCGCCTGGGCAATTCCGGCAATACCGTCGATGAGCGAGACGACTTTGGTAAAGCCGATGTTGAGCTGCGCTGATGCCACCTGCGCCTTCGCTGCTGCGACCTGTGCTTTGGCCGCGTCTACCTGAGCCTTGGCCGCCAGATTCGCCTGGATCGCGTTGTCGAGATCCTGTTGGGGAATGGCTTGCTCTTTGGCCAGCGGCGTGTAGCGATTCACGTCGTTCTGCGCTTTGACCTGATTTGCCTGCGCGGTGGCGACCAGGCCTTCCGCATTGGCGAGCTGCCCTTTTGCCTGATCCATGACGGCCTGAAAAGTTCGCGGATCGATCTCGAAGAGCAACTGGTCCTTTTTCACGAACGCCCCGTCCGTATAGGTTTGGCGCACGAGGTAGCCCGTTACCTGCGGCCTGATCTGCGCGTTCCACAGTCCGTCCAACGTGCCGATCCACTCCTTCCAGATCGAAACGTCCTTTTGCTCGACCTGAACCACCTCTACTTCTGGCGGACGCGCCTGCGACTGCTCGGATTTCCCACAGCCAACAGAACTCAGCAGAATCACACTCGCAATGACCCGCCAGACGCTTGGACGGCGTTTCACGAGCGTGTCTATTTGAGGAAATTTAAAAACAAACAACTTATCACTGGATTTGATGCGCATGCGAATCCTCACTACGTTTCATCAATCACCGGAGTGTTGCTACTAAATTTTCACAGCCGCGATGAACATTTCGTATTTTATCCGCATCGAGTAACCTCTCTGTCACGGCATACTCTGCTCAAATGTGTCGCCACAGCTATAGATGCATGAGCGTAGCTTTTCGTTCTTCGCGGCAAGCTTCGTGAGCTCCTTGATCGGATCGAAGACACCTTCGCGCGTTTGCTTTTAATGATCCCCAAATCTTACCGGGGGGCGACGATAGAAATCAAGAACGTCCCCGATTTTTTCCCAGCCAACAATACCTTACCGGCGGCGATGGGTCTCATGAGACCGATCAGCGAATACATTCCGATAAGCGAGGCGGGGTTTTCCAGGGTTTTATCCAACGAATCGGCGTACAGGTTCGCCGCCTCTTTGATGAACTGCGGATACAGCTCTTCGCGATGCGCCATATCTCGTGACAGCAAGTCGCGGTGCGCCTGGTTGCGCTGGGTGAAGAAGGTTGTCAAGAACGAAGCGAGTCCACCCACTACCGAGCCCGCGATAGCAGCGAGCGCGGTGATCGAAGCAGATTGAGTAGCGGGAGCCATAGCAGCCGCAGCTAGGCGCCGCTGCAGGGCTCGCGGCAGCTCTCTCTCGCAAAACGCTCCGCGGACGCCGGGCGGATGTCCGCCCTGTTGACCAGACAACGTTCGCTACCGTTCTTCTCGAGATCTTTCAACCTCCTCGCACATTTCAGTCGGCGACGTCGCGGCGCAGCGAGGTCGCAATTCGCGAGATCAACTCGACGTCCCGAAGGGTCAGCATCTGCTCGAGGTCCTTCGAGAACATCATCTCCAGCACCCACGAGAGCGCCACACGGGTCTTCTTCGCCAGCCGCGGGAGCTTGAGCAGATAAACGCTTCGCCACAGGCACCAGGCGATGAAGCCGGAGAAGTTCATGCCGAGGATGTTCGCGACGCCGCGCCGGTGGCCGATCGATGCGAGCTGGCCAATGGTGGAGAAGCGGAACGGCTTCTTCTGATGGCCGGCGAGAACCGCCTCGATGTTCTTCGCTGCGTGCCGCGCTTGTCGCAGCGCGTGCTGCGCCGTCGGCGGCTGCGGCAGGCCGGTCTTGGCGTCGGGCACGGCGGCGCAATCGCCCATCGCCCACAGGCCCGCGAAGCCCGGCACCTCCAAGAACTCGTCGACCACTACCCGCCCCTTCTCCTTCTTGCACGGCAACCGCGCGATCACCGGGTTGGGTGTCACCCCCGCGGTCCAGATCAGCGTGGCCGCGGGAACCGCTTCGCCTGGTGAGACGGCGACGAGCGAGTCGACGTAACCTGTCACCTTCGTCCCGGGGCGGATCTCCATCCCTCGGTCGGCCAGCTTCTGCTGCGCATAGCGGCCGAGCTTTTCGCCGAGTTCGGGCAGCACAACTTCACCAGGGTGGACGAGGACGACACGGACCTCTTGAGGCGCGAGCTGCGGGTAGTAGCGGAGCGCTTCGTGAACGAGGTCGTTTATAGCCCCGATGGTCTCGACACCGGCGAAGCCGCCGCCGGCCACGACGAACGTCAGCATCCGCTTGCGGACGGCGGCGTCGGGCTCGAGGCTCGCCGCCTCCAGAATCTCGAGTACGCGGGCGCGGAGCAGCGCGGCGTCGCCAAGGGTCTTCAGCGTCACGGCGTTCTCGGCCACGCCTTGCATCCCGAAAAAGTTGGTCTCCGAGCCCAAGGCGAGCACGAGGTGATCGTAGTCGAGGTCCAGCGGAAGCGGGCGCAGGTCGCGGGTGCAGTGCACCCGCTTCGCGGCCAGATCAATCGACCGCACCTCGGCTTGGACAAACCGCACCCGCTTGAGCATCCGGCGAATGGGGTTCACGATGTCGCTCGGGTTTAGGTCGCCGGACGCGACTTCGTGCAGCATGGGCGTAAACAGCAGGAAGTTGTCGGAGCTAACTAAGGTCACTTCGACGTCGGCGCGTCGAGCGAGTGTCTTGTCGAGTCGAAGCGCCGCGTACACCCCACCGAAGCCGCCGCCGAGGATCAGTATCTTGGTTTTGTTGCTCATATTGTAACGCTCCGGGATGAATGGGTCATCATCAACATTCAGCTGAACTCACTCCCCCCTTCTGTTTGCCACAATCACGGCACGAGCGCCGCACGCCCATTCACCTCGTCTCAGGCGACACCTTGGATGAAATCCGTGATCGCCGCAGCTTGCTTGCGCCGGAACTCAAGCGGTAACTTGAACGAGGTCGATCAGCGCCGGCACCAGCACGCCTCGCTCCGCCGCGACTGCGGCTTCATTCTTGACCCACTCAGATGAGATCGAATCCTTCGACCACAGCACGACGACACTTTTCGCCGTCTCAATTCGTGCTCAATCACTTGATCGAAGGTCTGGCCCGCAATAATCTTGCGATCTCACCACACGGACCAACCGCATGCCTCTAGCGAGCTCGCCAGCTTGCTAGCTCGCTCCCGGTCCTCACTGGCATAACTGAGGAATATGTCCGTCATGGATCAGCTAGTCTGGACCTGAGATTTTGCCGCCGAACCGAAACGCTATGTGCCTAACGTATAACGTTTTATCTCCCAAAGCCTGGAGGCAATCAAGTACAGCCTTTGCTACCCTAGGGGAAGAAGTCTAATACTCCTTGGCAGGATTGAACTGATCGATGCGCCTTGTCAGGTGGTAACCTTAGCGGGAGCCCGGGATGAGCAAACTGCTGGATCATTTCATCGACTATGCCCAGCGTCACGATGGGTACGGTTTTACCTTGTATCGACATCGCAAGCTTCTGGATCGAACGAGAAGCTTCGGTGCGATCATGAAAGTTGTTAAGCGATCAGCGTGGAAAACGGCAACTGCGACGAAATAATTCTATCATGCACAGCTCTTCCACGATTTTGTGGGCGAGAACGTCGGCATCGGGAGGTTATCGGGCGTGTAAAGCTTCGGGTGTTGAAATTAAATGCCGAGTCGCGGACGGTGACTCTCTCGGTTTCGACCTGAAGCTTCTGTGCTACTAATATTGATTTCCTCTGCATGAAGGTGAAGCCTTTTTGCCTCCATAAAACAGAGGGAGCAAACAATAACATCAAGCAGGGTGATGCCTGCTTCTTCACTCGTAACTCGATAGGCCTTACCTACAATCAACTCATAGCAATGTTGACAGGTCCGATCCATACTTTTTCGCATATTGCCTCCTTTGGTACGTTAAGGATACGAGAGGAGCGCCTATCAGACTCTAAATTGGCGAGGGGTGTTGGACGAATGGTGTGCTAGCCCGTGAATTTACCTTATGCTGACCGCTAGGGATTTCTGTCTAATATTAGACAATTTTAAAAAAATAACTGGCAGTCCAAAACCGCTCCAGGATCTCGTCGTCACCTGCTTTGCAGTTTGTAATTTAGGCAATCTGATGCGCCGTGCGGGTGGCAGCATAGGGGACATCGCCACATGCAGGCTCTTTTTTAATGTACAGTTCCTGTCCCACGTGTAACGGCTATTTGGGAATCGTCGTCCGTTGCCTGAAATGTGGTTATCGTCTGGCGTGGGTGTTGGTTTTAGGAAAAACGTCGTCGGAGCTCGTTGAATTGCCTGCGAATGACAGCGCAGCGCAAACCGAATTGTCATCTGGGTTTTAGAAACACAAGAGCACCAGGGTCGGTTTTAATATCGATAGCATTTGACAGAACCCGATTGGCGTTCTCATCTTCGGGCCACGGCCTGTCGTCAATGTGAACCGGAGAGCTCTTCCATTCAACCTGTAAGTGTCGTCCTTGATGCACTGTTAGGTTCACACGCGAGCGACTGTGCTTTATACGATCAGAAATGTACTGGCGCAACTTGGCCTGTTCGCTTTTGGAAACAAAAACGACATCCAGAAGTCCATCGTTAATTTGCGCGCGGGGAACGAGATCGAGTTTGGGCCCAATGTAACGAATATTCATTGCTTCCAGCATGTAATAATCGCCGGACAGGTCCTGTCCGTCAAGCCGAACTGTCAAATCCTTCGGCGGATAGCTTAATAGTTGCTTTTTTAATATTTTCAGAGATGCCGCTATCTCTTCTTCGGGATCTTCTGAACGCGATACTTGAGGGTGTCGGCCGTTTTCGATCCTGAACATCGTTTCGGCAAATAATCCTACTCCGAAACCCTCAATGAAGTACCTTAATCCCCACGGACCTCTGGCTACACCGGCGTCAAAGTTCGCACAGTGCGCAGCATTCCATGCCTCTATAAGTTCCTCAAACTTCGTGCCCGTCACGCCGATCGTAGTGGCGATGTTATTGGCGGTTCCCATCGGCAACACTGCGATAGGAGTGCGGCTGTCGATCAGACGTCTCGCGACCCTACCGACGGTACCATCGCCTCCTGCCACCGCAACGATATCGCAAGATTTTTTTAGCGCTTTTTTCCATTTTTTATCTTTCGATGAAAAATACTTTGCCTTGTGTCCCGCCTCGCGAATCAGCCGAATAATTTGATCGCCTGATGGCTGCGTGTCATCACCGGCGTCGGGATTATGTATTAGGATTACTTTCACCGGCTCCTCCCCAGGTAAGGTAGCGATCAATCGATGGCAACGCCAGCAGCAGCCGACGACTTGTTCTCGGCTTGCAAGATTTCATAAAAACGCTCCTGAAAACGAAGACCGGATTGGTCATTATTCGAACTTCTGACATAACTACCGTCCGGCTGCATCCGCCACCCCTTTACCGTGTCAGCTAGCTGAAGTTCGAGAAAGTCTTTCATCTTTGCTTGCAAACGTGAATCAATGACAGGAAAAGCAATTTCGATGCGACGATCGAAATTTCGGGGCATCCAATCCGCCGATGCGAGTAGAAGGGTATCATTACCCCCGTTCTGAAAGTAAAAGATTCGCGCATGTTCTAGATATCGATCGACAATCGAAATCACGCGAATGCCTTCGGAGATTCCATCAAGGCCGGGCCGTAGACTGCACATGCCCCGCACGATAAGATCGATCTGTACGCCGGCCTGGCAGGCGTCATAAAGTTCTTTAATGACGGCGGGATCGATGAGGCTGTTCACTTTCGCAATAATTCGGGCGGGTTGGCCGGCACGCGCCTGTTCGGCTTCTCTCCGAATGAGAGTGACAAAGTGTTCTCTCAAGCCACTCGGCGCCAACACCAGGTGATGAAATTTTTGTGGCCGAGCGTAGCCCGTCAGCAGGTTAAAGAGTTCCGTGAGATCCTCACCAAAGCTTTCTCGACAAGTAAAGAGTCCGATATCGCTGTAAACACCAGTCGTACGGGCGTTATAGTTACCGGTTGAGAGATGACAATAACGGCGAATACCATCGGCTTCCTGTCGGACTATGAGGCACGCCTTACAATGGGTCTTATAGCCGACTAATCCATACACTACGTGAGCGCCCACTTCTTCCAGCGCTCTGGCCCACGTGATATTCGCCTCCTCATCGAAGCGGGCCTGAAGCTCAACCAAGACCGATACCTCTTTGCCGGCTTCGGCCGCGCGCAAGAGCGCTTGGACGATCGGTGAATTCGGACTTACGCGATAAAGAGTTGTTTTGATTGCCAGGACCTTGGGGTCTTTGGCCGCCTCTTCGACGAAGTGGGTGACCGGATCAAATGACTGATAAGGATGAACGAGCATTACATCCCCGTTTCTGATGGCATTCCAAATATCGGGACCGCGCCCCAATGAAGGAAGCGATAACGCCGGCTGAATACGGTCTTTCAGTCGGGGAATGTTCGCTGCCGTATAGAGTTGAAACAAGTCAGTAAAGGCCGTGAAACCCTTGGCTGGGTACAGATCCTCTGCGCTCAATTCGAGTTCCTCCATGAGCTGGGTTAATAGTTCTTTGGGGAGGTCGGGATCATATTGCAAACGAACGGCATCTCCCATACGGCGCTCTCGGATTCCCTGTTCGATGGTCGCCAGCAAATCCTCATTCCGTCGCCGCACAAGGGCGAATTCTGCGTCTCGCGTCACACGAATGGCACGCGTAGAGAGAAGGTCAAAACCATGATAGAGACGCGGCAAATACTGTCGGAGGACATCTTCCAGCAACACGAATGCGTATTGCCCTTCCTTGCTCGGAAGCTGAATGAACCTCCGGACAACTTGAGCTGGAATATGAACGATAGAAAGTTCCGTGTGAGGCAAAGGCGAGATGTCCTTTGCCTGCAGAGATACAACCAAACAAAGTGAACGGTTAGCTAGATACGGGAATGGATGACCCGGATCGATGGCCAACGGAGTCACTATTGGGTAAAGCGTCTTTCGAAAGTAGTCTTCCAGAAACTGTTTTTGCTCGCGGCTTATTTCCTCAGGACGAAGCAAGTGAATGCCTTCGGCTGTAAGCTGCGGCAAAATCGTATCGAGGAAGCAGAGATGTTGTTCTTCCGCAAGCTCATGAACTGTTTGGGAGATAGCTTTCAAGGCCGACGCGCCGGGGACGCCGTCCGTCGTTGTCCCGCTGTTATTCGTGCGATGCTTCAGATTAGCCACCCGAACCATAAAAAATTCGTCAAGATTGGAACTGAAGATGGCGAGAAACTTTACGCGCTCAAGAAGCGGAACAGAGGGGTCTTTGGCTTCCTCCAAAACACGTCGATTGAATTCAAGCCATGTGCTCCCTCTCATGTAGCAGAATAAGACGCTCCTTTGCCTGTTTTCCTCCATGAGTTGCGAAATGGGCGGTCGTCACAGGCGGGACCAAGATAAGATCCAAAAAGCTGGTGTTAGCTACCAAGTGCCCCCATCAGTTAACGAATTGTCGAGTCTGTTCGGAATGCGGTCGAAGGCTGAGGAAAAGTGATTTTTGTATCTTCGAATTCAAGCTCAGTAGAAGGGGTAGTATCTACCTTCAGTACGCGTTGCATTAACATCAATGCTTGCCGATTCAATTTGGCCTCTTCAGAGGCAACGCAGTCAGATGGAATGGCAATCTGAAAATCTCGCATGTAAGCATCGTTAGCGGTAAAGAGCACGCAGATATCTGCGGCCATACCGGTCAAAATAAGTGTAGTTGCCCCCAGGTAATCCAGTAGGATCTCAAGATTGGTCTGGAAAAAAGCAGAGTGTTTTGGTTTCAAAATAAAGTAATCGTCCTCGTCAGGCGTCAACTGAGCCACGACAGGACGCCCCCGCACATTCTGTTCCAAACAGTGCCGGACCAATTTTGAAAAGTCTGAACGCCAACGGCCGAAGTTATCGTTAACATAGATAACGGGAATGCCTGCAACCTTGGCGCGGCGTTTGAGCGCTGCTAGTGAAACAGCCATTGGAAGCGCTTGACCTAAGAGTTTTTCTCCGCCGTCGAATTCAAGATCGTTAATCACATCGATGAGCAGCAGCGCTGTCTCTGCTCTATCAGGCGCGTGATTCAAGCGATCATTTTGAGCCGGAGGCATCTCGTATAGTTGCCAGGTCCTTAATTTCTTGAGTATGCTTCGGGAAAGGTGCTACCGAGATTTTCATTCTGCTCAACCGAGCTTACCACCAACCGTGTGGATTCTGGCTGTGCTCGATCATTGATTACTTTTTTATTTTCTGTTACGGCCGGCAAGCAAAAAGCCTAAACCAAGACCGATCAATAGAGATCGCACCGGGTAGCGTCGAACCAACCCCCTGAAGTCTTCTCTCAGATGTTCAAGTTTCCTTTCTTGCAGATAATTACTCGCCGATTCCAACCCGTCCGCTACCTTGGCTGCATTTGTGACTAGGCGCGGCGCCTTTTCACGGATCGCGCTGGCCAGCGATTTCATCTTCTCGCCGATAACGGGTGCCGCTTCGTTCGCCTTCTTCGCTGCAGTCGAGCCGAGCTCTCGTGCCTTGGCCGACATACTCGCAACCGCTCCCCCTGTCTTGTCGCCATATTCTTCGAGGCGCCGCTCGACCTCTTGCTCGGCCTGCTCGCGAGCATATCCGTATCTCTCTTGCAGCAAGCCGATCAGTTTGTCTTTCTCACCGGCGATCCTGTCGACATCATCATCGGTGAGTTTACCCCACCAGGTTTTAAGATCGCCGCGCATTTGCTTCCACTTTCCTGCCAAAATGTCCCGGTTCATGGAACCGGTCTCGATATTGTTTTCCATCTCGTAGTTACCTCCCTTTGTCAATAAACTTAATGCGACGATACTACACGTATCTGGGCTAACGACGCGTAGCACTGCCTACTCCATTTGAGCTTAGCCGAATAATCCTCGATCTCTTGATCAGTGGCGGGCCGACTGAACATATACTGCTGCCGCGCGTGAGGTCGATTTGCCTAAACCGCTTCGCGCTGTTGTATACCTTTCGCTGAGTTCAATTGGTTACCGAGTTCCTCGAGCTCTTCTTCATCGAACACTTCGCGGACTTTGGGAAACATTTCGCCTTCTTCTTCCTCGACGTGGTGTTCAACGTTTTCCATCAATTCCTGAAGCTTACCGCCAAAATCATGGCTTTCAGGGCCCAGTTCTTCGATCTCTTCGAGCAATGTCTTAACCTCCTGATGTTCTTCGAGGGCTTCCGCTACCATATCTTTTAGTTCCTCGTGTTCTTCGAGAGCCGGGTAAAAGACCGTCTCTTCGATATGCGCATGAATCTCTAATTCGGTATCAATCTTATCAAAGATGTCTTTGCGCTTGTTTTGCTCACCGCGTCTCGCCTCCTGAAACAATTCCTTTACTTTTTGATGATCCTGTTTAAGAATTTCTAAAGCATTCATAGTCTTCCTCCCTCCAAATTCAGTCACTTAGCAAAAGAGCAACTCGTGTGCCAGATGGAAGAGACAGAATGTTCAATCAAGTAGCCATATTGTTCGACGAAGTTTTCTAAACGTGGGAGTATTCCCTACGAATTGAGTATGTGTGTCCTGCTTTTTGGTTCGTCTGCGTCCGTATTGCCCATCTGATTCGGAAGATATTGTGTCATGGATACGGCCGCCGCTTGCATTGCGCCAGTGGCCCCGCTTGCATCTGCATTTAGCTGATCGGCACCAGGAGAAAGGGGATGACCGTCGAGGGGTGCGGCCTACTTGGCCTCTTTGGGTGACAAAACGGTCATGTATCTAGAAAAGAATGCGTGAGATCTAAGCCCCCAATCTCAACAATGGGGCGATTGTAGCAATGCTCTTGCAGGAATCTCACTATTTGAGTGCAGAAAACGTGGCTATCGACTGTTAAAACGGCTCCGTAGGATGATTCTTCATAGCCCCTGCAAGTCTCACAAACTCCAGATCTAACATCCATCAACTTGTCAGCTATCTGACAATCCGCATTTGCTTCAAAAATTCATGATGATATAGCAATCGCACCCTATGGAATTTCAATTTATCAGGAGCGGGAGCAACTGGAATGAAGCTTCGAGAACATCCACTCATGATT
>WNFP01011959.1_pt1 | contig 16499 bp, 15 predicted proteins | sample 5400201 | NCBI WGS metagenome assembly WNFP01 (sample SAMN13153355, study PRJNA577476) | soil metagenome | isolation source: 115 cm saprolite under Madrone tree | place: USA:California | collected 2016-06-14 | reverse complement strand
AAAGGTGCAGGATCACCTCGCTGCCGGACGACGATTGGAACTGGTGCCCGGCGCCGATCAGCTCGAGACGCAGGTCGGCGGCGTTCGACGGCTCACCGTCGGCGACGAGCCAGAGCGTCCCGCTCTCATTGCGCAGCGGCTGCAGTACCGCCTCACCTCCGGGCCCTTCGCTGGCACGATGCGCGAGGCCGATGGAAGCGTCATACGCGATCGCCATCCCCCCTTCGATCGGCGCGCGCCGCCGCATCGCATCGCCGGCGCTCGCGAGCGCCGTCGCCAGCGACTGGCGATCGGCATCGGCGGCGCGCGAGAGAATGCCGGCGATCGCAGCCATCAGCGCGGTCCTCGCGGGCACCGCGAATGCGCCGGCGCCTGCGGCCCGCGCCGTGCAGATGCGCAAACAATTTCAGCGCCGTCGCCGCCGTGCACGACCGCGGCTACCGCGCGAGCGCCATCCGCGGCTCTGTGCGCTCTGCGCGGTCGGGATAGCAGCACGCGGCATCGAAAAACGTAGCGCGGACGGCGATCGGTGCACGCGCGCGGCGCGGTGTCGGCCGCCAGCGCAGCATCGCAGCGACGGGCGCCGGCGCGGTGGCACCTCCATTGCTCGATGGAAACGGCGACGCGGCAACCTCCACCTCCCACGACGCTCCCTACTCCGAACCCGAGCCGCGTCGTCGCCGCGGTCGCGATCGAGCATCGCGGCCGCGGTATCACGAAGCCGCGCACGACTGTTCGGTCACGGTGCGCCGACACGCGGCGCCTCGCGCACTCACCATCCTCATCCACCACCCCACCTCTGCGCGCTGAATCTCGCTCTTCGCGTATGGAAGACTAGCGGCGCGAAGTCAAGGAAAAACCGAGATTTTCCCCTGCTTCCTTGACGCGCGTGCCGGTAGGGCGGCGGCGAAGCGACGCAGTAGCTGGAACATCACGCGACGAGTCGCGTCGCGATCGCGAGGATGCCGCCGAGGCCGAGCCCCCACAGGAGGTCTTTGCGGACGTTGGCCTCCGGGCCCTGGCTGCTCTCGGTCGCGAACGCGCCGACCAAGAAGAAGACGGAGAGCGCGCCGATCGCCCACAACGTGCCGGGGACGGTCTCGCCGCTGCGCGCGAGCGTCGCTTGCTGCGAGACCGTGAAGACGATGACGAAGGCGAGCGCGAAGCCGCCGATGCGGAGCGCGCGAGCCGCCTTCGTCATCTCACGCGATCACTCGTCGACGACGTGCGCGGAGCGCGCGATGCGCAGCATCTCCTGCGCTTCCTTGTCGCCGGAGGCGGCGCGCTTCTCCCAGTTCTTCTTGCGCCACGGCTTCGCGACGTACTCGTCGAGGCCGACGACGAGGAAGCTGAAGCCGAGTACGATCGCGATCGATGAATAGAGACCGAGTTCCATAACCGTCCTTATGCCCGCTTCGCCGCGGCGGCCTGCGCCTGCGTCTGGGTGTAGTGCGCTTCCTTCATGATGAACTTCGGCTTGAAGGTGAGGATGAGGATCGGCAGCAGCGTCTGCGAGCCGACGTAGCTGATGCCCATCCAGATCGCCAGCAAGAGGCCCATCTCGGCATTGAAGCGGATGTGAGAGGACGTCCAAAAGGCGGTGCTGACGATCATCGTCACCGCCGTGAAGGTCACGGCCTTGCCGGAGGTGACGAGCGCTTCACGCGTCGACTCGACGAGATCGCCCTTGATGCGGATCTCCTCGATGATGCGGCTCACGATGTAGAGGCCGTAGTCGATGCCGAAGCCGACGCCGACGGTGACGAGCGGCAGGGTGTGGATGTTCACGCCGATCCCCTGCACCGCCATGTACGCGTTGACGATGATGTTCGACGCGATGAGCGGGCCGAGGAGATAGAGGCCGCAGCTGAACGATCGGTACGTGAAGAGCAAGATCACCCAGATCGTGAAGAAGCCGAGGAAGTTCATCAGAATGTCGTTTCGGACGAGCTCTTCGTTGGCCGCCGCGAGCACGCCGATAAGGCCGCCGGCGAGCCGGAACGTCGCCTTGTCCATCGGGTTCTCGACGATGAAGTTACGGCAGCGGGCGATGATGCGGCGGATGTTGTCGCCTTGGTGATTGCGCGCGAAGAACGTGACGTGCGCCGTCGTGTAGCTCGGATCGACGTACTTGGCGGTCTCCGTCGGCGGTGAGCCCGAGAAGAAGATGAAGAAGAGGCCGCCGATGTCGGTCCAGCTGTCCGGGATGACGCGCCACTTCGGCTCGAGCTCGTGGAAAACGCCGTTCACCGCGCGGATGATGTCGGCGAGCGAGAAGCTGTAGCCGATCCCCGGATCGCGCTCGAGCGTACGCTGGAACTTCTCCATCGTGCGCAGCGTCTGCGGATCCTTCATCGCGTCCTTGTCGTGCCCTTCGGCGACGACGATCAGCGGCTCGACGCCGCCGAAGCTCTCCTGAATCGCCGTGTGCGAGACGTTGTACGGGGAGTTGTTGAAGAGGAGCGGCGAGGCCGCGGTCGGATCGCCGATCGTCAAGCCGCGCATGAAGTAGAGACCAATCGCCACCATGATCGCCCAACTCGCGAGCGTGACGATCCGTCCCGCCGACGACATGAGGATGTGGGTGAACGCCTCGATCTGCTTGCGGAACCAGCCGCGCTCGCGCAGCACGACGAGCTCGGGCTCGGGCGCCTTCAGGTAGAAGTAGACGATCGGGTTCAGCAGCATCTCGGAGACGGTGATCGCCAAGATCCACCACGACGCGGTGATCGCCAGCTTCTGCAGCATTACCACCGGCACGAGGATGATGACGAGCACGCCGAGCGCGTCGGTGATGACGCCCGAGAAAGTCGGCACGAAGAGCTCGGCGAACGACGCGACGATCGCGCGCCGTTTGTTCCAACCGCACTTCTCGAATTCCTCGTAATAGCGGTCGTGCATCTGGATCGCGTGACTGACGGCGCGCGCGGTGATGAGGAACGGCATGACCAGCATCAAAGGATCGAGCGCGAGGCCGATCAGATGGATGAAGCCCATCCCCCAGAACGCCGCGATGAGGCCGGTCAAGGTCGGACGCAGCGAGCCGCGCCAGTCGTGGAAGTACATCCAGCGCAGCACCCACTCGATGCAGTAGGTGACGACCAGGATCCAGAACACGTCGCCCGCGTACTGGTACACCCAACCGTAGAGCCGCGGCTCGCCGGCGACGAAAATCTCGGTGTTGGCGTCTTTGAACGGATCGACGACCTTCGCGTTGACCTCATCAAAGATTCGTTTGTAGTCGAGGCGGCCCTCGATGAAGTTGGCGCGGATGAGCGCCGCCTTGTCGTCGAGCGAGACGATCAGACCGTAGACGTTCTCGGCGTTGTGGACGATGCGGCGGATCGAGTCGACCTCGTCCTGCCCTTGCGGCGCGCGCAGCATGACGGGCTCGGCGCGCAAGGTGCCGCCGGCCGCGACGCGCAGGTGGCGGACGGTGCGGTGGCCGATCGACTCGATCTGGTTGTGGTTGACGCCGTAGACCGTGTCCATGCCTTCCGTCATGCGGAAGATCTTCGTCAGATTCTCTTTGGTGAAGATCGTGCCGTCCTTCACCTGCAGCATGACGACGATGTTGTTGGCGCCGCCGAAGGTGCCCGAGTACTTGTTGTGCACCTTCACGAACTCGTGGGTCTGCGGCAGCAGATCGCCGAAGCTCGTGACGAGCTTCAGCTGGAAGCTCCAGTAGGCGAAGAGCGCGGTGACCGCCAGCACGACGATCATCACCGGATTGCGCCACTCGATCAGCTTGTCGCCGAGCCAGTAGAGCGCGCGTTTGTCCTCGGGAACGTCGTAATCGAGTGCCATGGGTCCCCCGGCTATGGGTGGCGTCCGCGCGGGCGCTTAGCGGCGCGAACGCGGAGAGCTATCGGAAATTCGTGAAAAATCGATGCAGGTGGGCCGCTTCTAGCGCCGCGGTTCTGGGGTGTCAAGCGACTGACCCACCGTTTTAGAATCGCGCCGCGCTGCGGCGTGGGTCGCGCGGCGCGATGGGTTCGCACGATGCTCCCGGACCACTCGCGTCGCTCGCCGCCGGCCATCTCAGTGCTTCTTGAACGCCCCGGCCCACCACATCAGACCCGCGACCACGACCACGATCACGCCGAAGGCGATATAGAACCATTGCGGATCGATCAACATGATTGATCTCCTTTCGCACTGGAGCGATTCAGGCTCCCAAAGTATTTGACGATCTGCATGCCGCTCTGAGGTGGCGATGGCGCACTCTCGTCGTCCCGATGTGGAACGGATTCCGACATTTCGTATTCCTCCATCGCGCGTCGTCGGAGGACATCCGGCGACCGCACCGACTAGCTCATGGAGTGAGACGAAACGCGGGTCAGTGCGGTGGCGGGTCTTCCGGTGCGCGATGGACGCGCCGCATCGGATGCGAGCGCGCGCGCGGCGCCACGGATTGTGCAGCGTATGGCGACGGACGAACGCGGGCGGCCGTGGCGTCGTCAGACGATGCGAGCGGCGCCTGTGGGCGCTCGCGTTGCTCGATCGCCAGCTCGCCGTCGGCGCGCCCGCTCGGAAGCGCGAGCGTCTCGCTCGTCGGGGCGGACGGCGCAAGCGCTGCGGTGTGACGGCCGACCGCCGCGACCGCACGACCGGGCGCCTGCTGGACCGCGAGCGAGGCAAGAATGAGACCCACGACGAGCAGCCTCGAACGTGTCGCGCGCCCGCGCACCATGCTGATCGCGTACCACGTAGGACCGCCCGGCGGCTAGCGCCCCCCGATGTCGTGGCGACTGGCACGATACTCCCGCCGGCGTCATTGACAGCGGCGCGCCGCGTCGGATAGCGCCGCCGCATGCACTTCGCCTTCTCGCCGGCGGAGGCGCGCGTCCGCGACGAGATCCGCGCGTTCCTCGCCGACGCCATGCCGCCGCCGTCGGCGATCGCCGAGGACGGCTGGATCAGCGGCTTCTCGCCCGAATTCTCGCGGCGGATGGGCGCCGCCGGATGGATCGGCATGACATGGCCGCGCGAGTACGGCGGCGGCGAGCGCAGCTACATCGAGCGCGCGATCGTCACCGAGGAATGCCTGCGCGCCGGCGCACCGACGGCGGCGCACTGGACCGGCGATCGGCAGATCGGTCCGTCGCTGCTGGCGCACGGGACGGAGGAGCAGAAACGCGAGATCCTTCCCCGCATCGTCCGCGGCGAACTCGTCTTCTGTCTCGGCATGAGCGAGCCCGGCGCCGGCTCCGACCTGGCGGCATTGAAGACCCGCGCCGTGGAGGACGGCGACGCGTTCGTGGTCGACGGGCAGAAGGTGTGGACGAGCCTCGCGAGCCAGGCTGACTATTGCTATCTCGTCGCGCGCACCGATCCCGAGGCGCCGCGCCATCATGGGATCAGCGAGGTCCTCGTCGACATGCACCTGCCCGGAATCACCGTCCGGCCACTCGTCGACATGACCGGCGAGCACCACTTCAACGAGGTGTTCTTCGAGAACGTGCGCGTGCCGCGGCGCTGGCTCATCGGCGAGAAGAATCGCGGCTGGTTCCAGATCGCGTCGCAGCTCGACTACGAGCGCGCCGGGATGGAGCGTCTCCTCAGCTACGCGCCGCTCTTCCGCGAGCTCGAGGCGCACCTGCGAGCGACCGGACGGACGCGCGATCCGCTCGTGCGGCAAGCGCTCGCGCGCTTCCACGGCGAGCTCTCCGTCGGCCGCATGCTGATCTATCGGATCGCGTGGAAGCTTTCGCGCGGCATCACGCCGACCGCGGAGACCGCGCTCGCGAAGCTCTACGGCACCGAGCTCGAGCAGCGGCTGGCGCGCTTCGCGGCGGAGATGCTCGGCGACGCCGCGCTCGTCACGAGCGGCGGCGCCCGGCTCGCGACGCGTACCGCGCGCGCGCTCCTGAACGCGCCGGGACTGACGATTCGCGGCGGCACCGTCGAGATCCTGCGCAACATCGTCGCGCAACGCGGTCTCGGGTTGCCGCGCGACTGACGTGATTCAGTCGCTGTCGAGGTCGCCCGTGCTGCCGTCCTCGGTCGTCGTGTGGCTGTGTCGCTCCTCGGGACGCGGTTTGGCGTGCGCGCGCGTGTTAGCCTTGTCCTTCTCCTCGCCCTCCTCCTCCTGGACCGCGGCCTTGTCCTCCTGATGCTCGGCCCGCAGCTCGCGCAGCTCTTTGAGCTCGAACTCGTCATGACGTCTCGCAAATGCCGGCCGCGCGGTCACCGTGGCGACGAGAGCGATCGCGAGCGTGATGATCACCGTCTTCATGCAGGCTCCTCCGGAATCGAGAATGAATCGACGCGGGCGTCACGTCGAGTGCTTTTCCATAGCCCACCTCGCTCTCTCGTGCTACGCGACTGCCGGTGACGGCGGGCAGATACGGCGGCGCCCGCGCGGGGCATTTTCATCGCGCGCTCGGCGTGCTCGACGCAACGGCGCTCGTCGCCGGCTCGATGATCGGCTCGGGGATCTTCATCGTCTCCGCGCAGATGACGCGCGAGCTCGGGTCCGCGGGATGGCTCCTCGCGGTGTGGGCGTTCGCCGGAACGATGACGGTCGTCGCCGCGGCGCTGTACGGCAATCTGGTCGCGCGCTTTCCGCGCGCCGGCGGCCAGTACGTGTATCTGCGCGAGGCGTTCGGCCCGTTCGTCGGCTTTCTCTACGGCTGGACGCTCTTCCTCGTCATCCAGACGGGAACGATCGCCGCAGTCGCCGTCGCCTTCGCGCGCTTCACGGCGGTCCTCGTACCGGCGCTCGACGGCGCGACGCTCGTCGCCGGACTCTCGGCCGAGCGCGCGATCGCGATTCTGCTCGTCGTACTCCTGACCGCGGCGAACTGCCGCGGCGTCGAGGTCGGAAAGACGATCCAGAACGTCTTCACGCTGGCGAAGATCGCCGCCCTCGTCGCCGTCGTCGCGCTCTGCGCCGGCCGCGATCGGCAGCGCGATGGTGGGCGCGCTCTTCTCCGCCGACGCATGGAACAACGTGACGTTCGCCGCGGAGGAGGTGCGCAACCCCGAGCGCACGATCCCGCGGGCGCTCGTCGCCGGCACGGTGCTGGTGATCGTCATCTATTTGCTGGTGAACGTCGCATATCTCCTCGTGCTGCCGGCGCTCGGCACACCCGACGCCGCCGATCCGCTCGGAAGAGGCATCGCGTATGCCGCGCGCGACCGCGTCGGCACCGCCGTCATGGAGGTACTGCTCGGCCGCGCGGGTGTCGTCGCGATGGCGGTCGCCATCATGATCTCGACCTTTGGATGCGTGAACGGGCTGATACTCTCCGGCGCGCGCGTGTCCTATGCCATGGCGCGCGACGATCTCTTCTTCGCGCCCGCCGGTCGCCTCTCGCGGGCCGGCGTGCCCGTGTTCGCACTCGCGGCGCAAGCCGTGTGGGCCTCGCTCCTGACGCTCTCCGGCACGTACGGCGACCTCCTCGATTACGTGATCTTCGCCGCCCTCCTCTTCTACGCGCTCACGGTCGCAGCAACGCTGCGCTACGGACCGCGGGGGCGTGCGCTCCAGCGGCTCCTCGCGATCGCGTACATCGCTGCGGCCGGCGCCGTGATGCTCGATCTGCTGATCGTGAAGCCGCGGTTCACATGGCCGGGGCTGCTGATCGTGGTGTCCGGGGCACCCGTCTACGCGTGGTGGGTTAGGGTGAGACGATTGACGTCCGTTGGACGATGACGTCCCCGTGCGCTCGGCCGCTGCGCGGCCGCTGCTCCGATGGACGTCGCGGCGCGAAGTGAATTCGCGCCGCTTCCTCGCTAGCTTTGGCAGTGCTCGCGGAGCAGGTCTTGGATCTTCTTCGGCATCTCGCTGTTTCCGTTGAGCATGCCTTGCGGCACCTCTTTCAAGACGGCGCAGGCACGTTGCGCGTCGCCGCCGGCGACGGCGAGGCGGGCGGATTGGTAGTGCGCCTCGAGCCACCCCGGCTTCCCCGCGGGCGCGGCGACGATCTCGTCCCACAGCGCTCGTGCGTCGGCGGGCTTGCCTTCGGCCTCGAGGATGCGCGCTGCGCCCGCGCGCGCCGACACGACGTCGGGCTCGCTCTTCAGCACCTCGCGATAGAGGCCGAGCGCACGGTCGCGTTCTCCGCCCTCCTCGTAGAGCGCGGCGAGCGTCGTGCGCAGACGTCGCACGATCGGCGGCGAGAGATTGCCCACGTCCTTCGACACCAGCGCGTGCTCGCTCAAGCGCTGCGCCGCGTGCTTGCCGGCGGCCGCTTCGTCGTTCTTGCCGCTCGCCTGGGCACGCGCCGCGGTGGTGAGAAACCGCGTCGCCAGATCGTCGAGCAGGGCGGGGTCGAGCGTCGCGACGGCGGGACGATCGGCTTCCGTGGCCGCCTCGCGGAGGCGACCGAGGCGCGACAGCGCCGTCAGACGCAGCTTCACGACGTTGGCGGCCTGATCGGCGAGCTTCGGGTAGCGCTCCTCGAACCCACCGAGCCACTCCACCGCCTGAGCGTAATCGGGCGGCTCGGCGAGCGCGGCGAGGTACGCGCGCATGAGCGCTGCTTGGCCCATGAAATCGTTCACCGGCGCGTCGCCGAACGCCTTGAAGTCCTGGCTGCCGATTTCCATCCAGAAACGATCCAATGCGGCGTCGGCCTGACGTCGCAGCGCCGGATCCGGCTTCGCGCCTGACGGCGTCTGCTCGAGCAGCTTGACGCTCGACTGCGCGCTCGCGAACGCCGCGCGCAGCTCGAATGCGGGATCGCCCTTCACCTGCGCGTACTGCGCAATCGCATCCGTGTACCGCTCCTGCCGCTGACGAATCTCGCCGAGGCGGAAGCGCGCCTCCGGCGCCGCCTTGTGGCGCGGGTACTCGTCGACGAACATCGCGATCGCGCGCTCGTAGGCGGGCAGATGCTCGGGTGTCGGGCTCGCCGCGTAGAGCGACTCGTTCGCCTTGAAATTTAGATATGCGGCGTCATCGCGATAGGACGTGTGGTCCTTGACCGCGAGAATTTGGCCGAATGCCTCGGCTGCGCCCGCCGCGTCGCCGACGCGAAACCGCGCGACGCCGAGGAGGTACCGGCCCTCGGGTTGCTGCTTGCGGTCTTCCTCGTCCGCAGACGCGAGAAAATGCTCCAGACGGGGGATCGCCTCCTTGAACTTCCCGGAGGCAACGAGCTGCTTCGTGACGTCCCATTCCGAGGGCGGCGGCGGCTCCGCCTTGGCTTTCGGACCAGCCCAGATTTTCGGGTTGTCGAGGCCCGCTTTGACGATCGCGGTCGCGCGGTTTCCCCACGGTCCGCCCGTCGCTTGCAGCTGCGCGAGGAGCGCGCTCGCCTCGCTGCGATAGCTCGCGCGATCACCGGGCGACGACGCCGCCGCCATCAGCAGCGCACGCGCACGCGGTCGAGCGCGGCCTTCGACGTTTTCAGCGCCTCGCTGCTCCGTCCGGCCTTGATGTACGCCTCGGCGAGCGCGAGCCGCGCTTTGCGTACGCGCTCGGGTGTCGCGCCTTTCGACTCCGCGGCAGCCTGGAAATCGGCGATCGCCCACTCGCTCTTGTCGAGCTCGAGATACGCGAGGCCGCGCCCGAGGTGACTCTCTGCGACGACCGGCGCGTCGCGACCGGCGGTCGCGAACTCGCCGAACCCGTTCGCGGCTTCCTCGAGAAGCGACTTCCGCTTTTGTCCGTCGTAGAAGAGCGCGCCCCGGTAGTGCAGCCAGTTCAAGTAGTAGAGCGCTTGCGCCGCGAGCTGCTGGTGTTCCTTCCACTGCGCGCTCTCGTACAGCGCATCGAGATCGCCGTCGGCGTCGATGACGCCCTTGCTCATCGCGTCGAGCGCCTGCCGGTGCGACTGATAGCTACGCTCGAGCGGCTCCGCGATGGCCTCATAGGTCGCCACCCCGCCCGCCTCCCCCACATCCGCCGCATCGAGGAACTCGAGCGCCAGCTTCCCCATCCGCTCGAGCGCCGCCTGCTCCGCCGAACCTCCACTCCCGGGCGACAGACCCACGGCGTGCGCTTCGCTCTTCAACTCCGCCATCGACGCCGCGACCGCGCGGCCATCGAGCGTCGCGATTCCGAGGAAAAAACCCACCGTGGTCAAAAGGACCGCGAAGCGATGCAGCGACGGCGTGTGCGCAGCGTGCGCCCGAGCAGCGGCGTACGTCGGCGCCGGCGCGGCGACACGTCCGGCGGGGCCCGGGAGCGGCGAGGGGCGCGGGCAGTCGCCCGCAGCACTCGTTGTGCGCACTGAACCTTTTGCGCACGCGGAGTGCAGCGGGCGACTGCCCGCGCCCCTCGCCGCTCCCGCGTCCACGGAAGACCGCGTCGCCGCACACGCGCCGCCGCCGACCTCTTTTCGAAGGCCGCTATGCCGGCTCACTGCAGGCGATCCATGTACCGCGCCATCTCGACGCGCCACCGCGTCCCGAACGTGAGCGCCATCACCTCGCGCAAGAGCGCCTTGTTCTCGCCGAGCCGCAGGATCTCGCCGCCGCCTTGGTGCGCCATGTCGCCGAGCGCGTCGCTGGTCTCGTGATAGAACTCCGGCGTCGCGGTCGCGTGGAACTCGCCTTTCGAGCCGTGGGCGACCCAGTCCGCGTGCTCGTATTCGACGTGCAACCGATCGCTGACGTCGACGGCGCCGACGGCGCCGTTCTTCTCCTTGAAGGTGCGGACGAGCTGCGTCAGCTCCGGGACGTCTTCCTTGTGCGGCGGTGAGCCGCCGATCACGATCAGGATGCGCCGCGCCGTCTTCCGCCACGACAGCTCGCGAATGGCGGCCTGCACGCCGGCTTTGACCGCTTCCGGATAATCACCGCCGCCGTCACAGCGCAGCCCGGCGACGAAGTTCTGAACCTTCTCGGTGTGAAAGCTGAAATCGACCCACTTCGTCACGTACTCGTCGCCCTTGTCGCGTGGCCCGATGCCGGCGACGCGCGGCATCTCGGGCGCGCGTACCGCCGCGACCGCCGGCGCGGTGCTCGGCCCGGTGACGGATCCCGCCGCGCGCGGCGCCGTCGTGACCGGGTGCAGGCTGCCGGCGATTTCGTGCAAGGAGGGCGCGCCTTCCGACTCCGCGTCGTTGAGCTCCGCCGAAGGGTCGAGCTTGACGTTGATCCGCTCCTCGCGGCGCACGACGGCGAAGCTGATCGTCGCCAAGAGGACGAGCAGCGCGGCGTGAAAGACCGCCGAGAACAGGAACGCGGGGATCCCGCGCCGCATGGGAAACGCTTCCGCGAGAGGATCGTCCTCGAGGGCGCGCGGCGCCGGACGCGCGTTCCGTCCGCCGAGGAGCGTGCGCAGCGAACGGCGCGGCGGCCGTTCGGTCGTCGCCACCGCGCTACTCCGCGGCCGCCGGCCGGCCGCGCTCGGCGGCGATCGCGACCTGCGTGGCGCCCGCGTGCTGCGCCGCCGCAAGGATGCGGACGGCCTCGCCGAGCATGACCTCGCGGTCGCCTTGCAGCACGACGGGTGTATCGGGGCGCGTCTTCAGGAGCTCGCGGAGCGACGCCTCGAGGCTTTCCATCGGCACTGCGTCGGCATTGACGAAGATCTCGTGCATCGGCGTCACGGTGATCGTGATCTCCCGCGGCGCGGATTGCGTCTCATCCACCTCTGGCAGCATCACCTTCGCGCCCGAGTCGACCATCGCGACGCTCGTCACCATGAAGATGATGAGCAGGACGAGAAAGATGTCGGTCAGCGGCGTGATGTTGATGTCCGCCATGATCCGGCCGCGGCGGCCGGGAACGCTAGCGATGACGCCCATCGACGACCCGCTCCATCGCCGGCTCCGCGCTGCGCTCGAGCCGCAATGCCTCGAGCACGCGCGCGGTACCGATCGTCAACGCCGCCTCGATGCGGTCGAGGCGGGTTTGGAAGTAATTGTAGAAAACCAGCGCCACGATCGCGACGATCAGCCCGAGCGCGGTCGCGATCAGCGCTTCGGAGATGCCCGCGGCGACGACGGCGAAACCGCCGCTGCCGAGCACCGACATGTTGTGGAATGCTTTCACGATGCCGACGACCGTCCCGAAGAGCCCGATGAACGGCGCGCTCGCCGCGGTCGTGCCGAGAATCCACAGCGACCCTTTGAGGCGCTCGACCTCCTCGAACCGGCGCTCGGCGCTCATCTGATCGAGCAGGTCGGGCGGAGCGACCGCGCTCTGACGCAATATGTCGACGAAGGTGCGCCCGGCAGGCGTACGGCGCTCGGCCTCGGCGCGCTCGATCGCGGCGCGGACGTCCGAGCGGCCGACGTCCGCGTAGATGGAGCGCGTGAGCCGGGCGGTCTGGCCGATCATTCCCCGATACGCCCACAAGCGCTCGGCGATGACGGTCAGGCTGATGATCGACATGAGAATCAAAGGATACGTTGCCAGCCAGCCTTGCTGGACCATCTGCAACATGTTGATGCTTTCCACGCAGGCTCCTCTCGGGGGCGTTGGACGTCCGAAACGTGCGTCCTCTTCAAAACGCTACACGATCACAAAGCACCGGGCAAAAATAGCGTAGCGGGCCTCGGCCGTACCGCTGGGACGCATTTTGCCGCGCTGCTCCGTGTGTGGTAGCGCGTCACGCTCGGCGCCGCTAGGAACCCGCCACGGCGCCGTTGAAGGGATCGCATGCCGAGCCAGCTTTTTGCGACGAAGCCCTTGCAGCTCCTCCTCGACGAGATGGCCGGCGAGCACCGGCTGCGCCGCGTTCTCGGGCCATTTTCGCTCACGGCGCTCGGCGTCGGCGCGATCATCGGCACCGGCATCTTCGTCCTCACCGGCGTCGCGGCGCACGACAAGACCGGGCCGGCGCTCATGCTCTCGTTCGTCGTCGCCGGGATCGCGTGCATCTTCGCCGCGATGTGCTACGCCGAGTTCGCGTCGATGGTGCCGGTCGCGGGCTCGGCCTACACCTACGCATACGCGACGTTGGGCGAGCTGCTCGCGTGGATCATCGGCTGGGACCTGCTGCTCGAGTATGCGGTCGCGTCGTCGACGGTCGCGCACGGCTGGTCGAAATACTTCCAGAACTTTCTCGATCAGCTCGGCGTCCATCTCCCCGCCGTGCTCACCAACGCGCCGTTCGACTACCATCCCGACAGCGGCCTCTTGGCGCTGACCGGCACGTGGTTCGATCTGCCGGCGGTGGTGATCACCGCGATCATCACCTGCGTGCTCGTGATCGGCATCCGCGAGAGCGCCGGGTTCAACGCCGGCATCGTCGTGTTCAAGCTGTTCGTCGTCGGGTTCGTGATCGTCGTCGGCGCGTTCCACGTCGACCCGGCGAATTGGCACCCGTTCGCGCCGTACGGCCTGAGCGGCATCTCGTTTTTCGGCAAGACCCTCCTCGGGCAGACGGGCGCGGCGGGAGAGCCGCTCGGTATGCTGTCGGGGGCGGCGATCATCTTCTTCGCCTACATCGGCTTCGACTCGGTCTCGACGCATTCCGAGGAGGCGCGCAACCCGCAGCGCGACGTGCCGATCGGCATCATCGTGTCCCTGATCCTGTGCACCGTGCTCTACATCGCCGTCGCCGCGGTGCTGACGGGAATGGTCCCCTACGGCAAGATCAACATCGACGCCCCGGTCTCGGACGCGTTTCGCCAAGCAGGGCTGCCGTCGGCGCGCTTCCTCATCTCGCTCGGCGCGATCAGCGGCATCACGTCGGTCCTGCTCGTCATGATGCTCAGTCAGGCGCGCGTGCTGCTGGCGATGGCGCGCGACGGCTTGCTGCCGATGGAGTTCTTCGGCGCCGTCCACGAGCGCTTCCGGACGCCCCACAAGGCGACGATCGTCACCGGCGTGTTCGTCGCCGCGGTCGCCGCCGTCGTGCCGTTGCGCGTCCTCGCCGAGCTCGTGAACATCGGCACCTTGTGCCGATCCTCGGGATGCTGTCCTGCGCGCTCTTGATGTTCTCGTTGCCAGCCGAGAACTGGCTCCGCCTCGCGGTGTGGCTCGCGCTGGGGCTCGCCATTTACTTCTCCTACGGCCGCCACCACAGCGTCATGGCGCGGTATCTCCGGAACGAGATGCGCCATCACGGCGTCTCACCGGCGGGCGCGCCGACGGCGAACGATCCCTAGTGTGCCTGACGGCGTCGCGCTCAGAGCGGCGGCTCGGTCTCGCGGCCGCGCGAGCGCACGAACTCGATGATCCCGGGCAAGATCGAAAGGAAGATCACGATCAGAATGACCTTCTCGACGTTCTGGCGTACCCACGGGATGTCGCCGATGAAGTACCCGAGAAACAGCATGCTCAGGATCCAGAGGATGCCGCCGACGACGTTGTAGAGCGTGAAAGCGGCGAAATCCATCGCCGCCATCCCGGCGACCACCGGAACGAACGTGCGGACGATCGGCATGAACCGCGCCAGCACCAGCGTCTTGCCGCCGTGCTTCTCGTAGAACGCGTGCGCCCGGTAGAGATGCTTCTTGTTGAAGAGCAGCGATTCCTCGCGGCGGAAGAGTCGCGGCCCCGTCGCTTTCCCGACGTAATAGCCGACGGAGTTGCCGGCGATGGCGGCAATCGGCAGCACGACCGCCATCGTGCCGATGCTCATCAGCCGCTGCCCCGGTGAAGCGAGGAGACCGGCGGTCACGAGCAGCGAGTCGCCCGGGAGGAAGAATCCGATCAAGAGACCCGTCTCGGCGAAGATGATCGTCGTCAGCATGAAGAGCCCGCCCCAGCGGACGATCCCTTCGACGTCATAGAGATGGTGCAGCGCGTTCCCGACCGTTTCGACCATTGGTCCGTGGCTCGTACCGGAAAGCGCCGAGGGCAACAAGCCGCGCCGGCGCTGACCGACTAGTGACTCAGCGAAACTGCGCCACCACCGCGACCGGTCGCGTCACGTCGACGCGGAGGGACTGGGTCGAGTTGCGAGCCAGACGAGGCGCGAGGGAAGTGGAGCAGCGCAGGCGTAGCAGAGCTACGCCGAGCAGCGCAGCGACCGAGCAACGAAGTATGGCGACGCAAATCGGCCCAGTACCGCGTTAGATGCGGCCCCAGGCGAGAACGGCCTCAGCATACGGCTGCGGGCGCTCGAGCCCGATCAAATGGCCGGCATTCGGAATCATCTCCACGCGCGCGCCGGCAACCTTCTTGCCGAAGATGTCGGCGTAGCAGGGATCGATGAAGCGATCGCCCTCGCCCCAGAGCACGAGCGTCGGCGCCTGGATGCGCCACAGGCGACGCTCGAGACCGTGCTCGGGAATCGGGAAGAGGAACTTGGCGGCCGTCCGGAAGCCGCGTGCGAGCGCGATCAGCTGCTCGATCTGATCGTCGCTGCGATCGTCCTTGTCGCTGTAGAGCTGCGTGAGCTCGAGCATGCGCTGCGCCGCGGGGACCGTCGGATCGTGGAAGAGGAGCGGCACCATCTCGTGCACCATGTGGCCGAAGAGGTCCTCGACCGGCGACGTGTCGCGCCAGAGGCCGATCGGCGCGACGAGCGCGAGCCGGCCGACGTCGCGCGGGCGCAGCGCCGCCATCTCGGCGGCGATCCAGCCGCCGAGCGACTCGCCGACCACGTACGGCCGCTCGATCCCGAGCGCGTCGACGACGTCGAACGTGTGGAGGAAGAGATCGAATTGATCGTCCAGGCACTCGAGACCGGTCGAGCGGCCGAAGCCGGGGAGGAGCGGCGCATAGACGTGATAGTGCGCCGCGAGCAGCGGCAGCACGCCCTCCCACAGCGGCACACCGCCGGCGCTGTGCAGGAAAACCAGCGGTGCTCCGTCACCGGCTTCGAGCACCTCGATCGTCGGTCGCTCGGAACCGAGATGGACGAGCCGTGAGCGTGCGGTGCCGTTCGCGCCGCCGTTCGTCGTCACGGCCGCACCTCGCCACCGCGAACGCGGACAGTCACGGCCGCACCCCGTCGGGTCGGCGAACGCGGTCGCGGCCGTCCGGTTCGCCGCCGTCATGCGACGGGCGCTCCACCGTCGCACGCACGGCCGTGTTGTAGCTGCCGGCAGCGACGCGCTCCGAGGGCGGTAACGCTTTCGGCCACCAGTGGTCCTCGTACTCGCCCCAGAGCGGCCGCAGGTGCGGCAGGACCTCGGTCGCGCAGAGATACGTCGAGCGATTCGTGAGCTCGACCGGCGACGAGCCGATGTGGAGACCGAGCAGGAGATGCCCGACGCGCAGCGAGCGCGCCAGCTCCTCGAGCTGCTGGCGCACCGTCGCCGGCGAGCCGGCGACGATGTAGCGCTCGTCGACGAGCTCCTTCCAGGTCTTGTTGCGCCCCATGTTCTGATTGGTGTTGCCGGCCTGCGCGACGACGCCGGCACGGAGCGACGCCTCGGTGCGGTAGCCCGGCGCCTCGGAGGTGCCGGGATAGAGATGCAGGCACTTGTTGAAGAAGTAGTCGACGTGCGGCCACCACTCGCGCTCGCACGACGCGTCGGTGTCGCTGACGCACACCTGCTGGAAGAAGGCGCAGCTGTAGGGATTCGCCTCCGCGCCGCGCTCTTCGAGACGTTCCCAGTAGCCGTCGAGCATCTTCCGCGCGCGCTTGTAGCCGCTGAACGAGAGGTAGCTGTAGTTGTACGCGTGATCGACGCACCAGT
>WNFP01001880.1_pt1 | contig 16500 bp, 19 predicted proteins | sample 5400201 | NCBI WGS metagenome assembly WNFP01 (sample SAMN13153355, study PRJNA577476) | soil metagenome | isolation source: 115 cm saprolite under Madrone tree | place: USA:California | collected 2016-06-14 | reverse complement strand
GAGCAGTCGCCTGAATACAAAAAGATGGGAAAACAAGAATTGGCGGCGCTCAATCGCGAAGCGGCAAAGCTTCGACGCAATCTCGAAGGAATAATGGAGATGTCACAGTTGCCCGATGCGCTGGTAATCATCGATACGATTCGCGAGCAAAATGCTGTGAACGAAGCGCGGCGCCTCGGGATACCAGTGGTCGCCATTGTGGACACTAACGCGGACCCCGACATTATCGATTACCCAATTGCCGGCAACGACGATGCGATTCGCGCTATCCGCGTGATTTTGCAAAAGCTTGTCGACGCGATTGTTTCGGCGAGCAACGAAGCGCGTATCCGCGAGCAGGTAGAAATGGCCGGCGTTTCCGCATAGGCGGAAGAAAACGTCCTCCGCCCAGCCCAGAACGCTCAACGTTCAATGAAAGCAACCACAGAAATCGACCCACAACTGGTGAAGCAACTCCGCGAAAAAACCAATGCCGGCTTCATGGATTGCAAGCGCGCTCTTGTTGAGAGCGGCGGTGATCTGCCCAAGGCGGAAGCGATTTTGCGGACCAAGGGTATCGCGAGTGCCGGCAAAAAAGCCGCGCGCGTAACGAAGGAGGGAATCGTTGCTTCCTACATTCACCTGCAGGGTAAAGTCGGAGTGCTGGTAGAGGTCAATTGTGAAACGGATTTTGTGGCGCGGAACGAAAATTTCCGCGAGTTCGTCAAAGACATCACGCTGCATATTGCTGCAGCGCATCCACTTTATGTGAGCCGCGCGGACGTTCCAGGTAATCTTATCGAAGCCGAACGCGAGATTTATAAAGCGCAGGTAAAAGGCAAACCAGAAAACGTTGCGGAACGGATTGTCGAAGGGAAACTCGAAAAATTTTACAGCAGCGTTTGCTTGCTTGAACAAGCTTTCATCAAGAACCCTGACGTCACCATCAAAGATTTGGTCGGTGCCAAGATCGCAGAGCTCGGGGAAAACATCGTAATCCGCCGCTTCGTCCGCTACTTGGTCGGTGAGCCGCTGCCGAGCGAAAGCTAGGCATTGTAGCGTCCGCTGTCCTCAGCGGATATTCGCGGGTCTCTTCCACCAATTCATGCGCTAAGGGACAGCGCACGTTATAGCCATTCCGGTCGTGGCGTGCCATTCGGCCAATTCGTGATTAAGTTATTCGAATGGGATTGGCTGAATACAAACGGAAACGCGACTTTAAGAAGACAGCTGAGCCGGCTGGCAAGCCATTGCCAAAAAAAATCAAAGGCGCGTCGTGTTTCGTCATTCAAAAGCACGCTGCGCGACGTTTGCATTACGATTTCCGCCTGGAGATGGAGGACGTGCTGAAATCATGGGCGCTACCGAAAGGGCTGCCATGGAAACGAGGCGAAAAACATCTTGCCGTGGAAGTAGAAGATCACCCGATTGAATACGAAGACTTCGAAGGGGTCATTCCGGAAGGGCAATATGGAGGCGGCACTGTAATGGTTTGGGACCGCGGCACGTATTACGTTTTCGGTGAACAGCCGCTGAAATCGCTGCGCGAAGGCAAGCTTCACCTAGTTCTCGATGGCAAAAAAGCAAAAGGCGAATGGACACTTGTGCGGATTCGCGGCCGCGATGGTGAAAAAAATCAGTGGCTGATTCTGAAGACTGGCGACGACGCAAAGCCACCTTCAAAAAAACTCGAAGATCAATCGGTGAAGACCGGCCGCACGATGAAGCAAATCGCCGATGCGCGCGACGCGGAGTGGCAATCCAATCGCTTGGAAGACGAAAGCCCGACATCGCAATTCAAGGCGCGCATTCGTGACGCGATTAAAAAAAAAGTAAAAGATGAAGCTGTAGGGCAGGCGCATCGCCTGCCCGCGGTACAGCTGGGCAGCCGGAGCGGCCGCCCTACAATCGCGTCGTTGTCAGATCTGCCGGCGGCGAAAGCGCACTTCGTCGAGCCGATGAAAGCGAAACTGGTCGAGAAACCACCGGCAACGGGTGATTGGATTTATGAATTGAAGTTTGACGGGATCCGCCTGATCGCGGTCAGGGCCGACAAAAAGGTGTCGTTGCTGTCGCGAAATCAAAACGATTTGAGCGCGCGTTTCCCGGAGATTGTGGAGGCGATAAAGAATTTGGCTGCGCGTGAGTGCGTGATCGATGGCGAAGTAGTTGCGCTCGACGACGAAGGCCGTTCGTCGTTTCAACTCCTGCAAGCGCTAGAAATGGAAGGGCGAAAAAGTCCGGTCTATTTCTACGCGTTCGACCTACTTCAGCTCGACGGTAAAGGCTTGGTTGGCCTGCCACTGGAAGCGCGAAAGAACGTGCTCGAAAAGCTCTCGGGCGATGCCGATGATCCGATCCGCTACTCCGGAGCAATTGGTCGTGACGCCGAACCGCTTCTCGATGAAGTGAAGCGTCGTGGTCTCGAAGGTCTCATCGGCAAACAGCGTAACTCAGTTTACGAGCCTGGCCGCCGAAGCGGCGTTTGGATCAAGCTCAAGTGCGTTCAGGAACAAGAATTCGTCATCGGCGGATACACGCCGCCGCAGGGAGCGCGCAAACATTTTGGCGCAATTCTTGTTGGTTATTACGATAAGAACAAGCTGGTCTTTGCTGGAAAAGTCGGCACTGGATTCACGACGAAGTCATTATCGATGTTGTATAAGAAGCTCCAAAAGGAAGCGCGGTATGATTGTCCATTTGTCGATCTTCCCTCGAAACAAAACGGGCAGTGGGTGCAAGGAATCACGCCGTCCATGATGAAAAAGATGGACTGGGTAAATCCAAAATTTGTCGCCCAAATCAAATTCGCCGAGTGGACTCGTGACGGAAAATTGCGTGCACCCGTTTTCCTCGCTCTACGCGAAGATAAGAAGCCTACCGACGTTGTTCGCGAGGGTTATTAAGCCGACAAGCGTGCCTTGATGTGCGCGCTTGTGACTCTATCCAATGGACTTAGTCAAAGAATTTCGGAGCTGAGCGCATAATGGCCAGAGAAGTCATCCGTGTCCGCAACGAATTCTATATTCGTTCGTCGTCGGCCCGCGTCGATGTTCGGGCTCGGGTATTGAAACAGGGAGATACTTTTGCCGTGTTCGACCGTTTTGGCGATATCGAGACGTTCGGGACCGGTGAACTCGGTCTTTACTATCAGGATACTCGTTTTTTGTCGCGGCTGACCTTGAGACTAGGAAAGGATCGCCCGCTGCTGCTCAGTTCCACGGTCAGAGAAGACAACGCAGTAATGGCGGTGGACGCTACGAACCCGGATACGTGGCGGGACAGCGAGATGGTGATCCCACGAGGAACCGTGCACGTGTTTCGCTCGAAGATTCTTTGGGACAAAACCTGTCATGAGCGGCTTCGAATCCACAACTATGGAAGGGGACCTGTGGATGTCTCCTTCGCGATCGAATTCGATGCTGATTTTGCAGACATCTTCGAGGTGCGCGGCATGAACCGGGAACGTCGCGGCCGTCGCTTGCAAAGTCAGGTTAGAAAGGACGGGCTCGTGCTTGGGTACGAAGGTTTGGACAATCGCATTCGTCGAACACGGATCGTGTTCGATCCGCCTCCAACGCGACTGAACGAATCGGTCGCCACGTTTCAAATCCGATTGGAAGCGGGAAAAGATGCCAGCTTCCGGTGCGCAATTGCGTGCGAAATCGATGGCGATTCCTCAAATTCGATCACACTTCAGTACGAAACCGCTGTGGAGGAGGCGGCGAGTGCTCTGCAACGTGTGCGTGCCCGAGAGCCGCAGATTTTTGCGGGAAATGAACAGTTCAACGATTGGCTGAACCGTTCGCTCGCTGACCTCCACATGATGCGAACGGAAACGCATTACGGCCCCTATCCATACGCCGGTGTTCCGTGGTTTAGCACGGTATTCGGACGAGACGGAATCATTACGGCGCTCCAATGTCTGTGGTTTGATCCTTCTGTCGCGCGTGGCGTTCTGGCGTACCTGGCAGCTACCCAGGCCGACGCACACAGTCCGGAGCAGGACGCAGAGCCCGGCAAGGTGCTGCACGAGATGCGTGCGGATGAAATGGCCACGTTGGGAGAGGTCCCGTTTAAGCGCTATTACGGCAGCATCGACGCGACGCCGCTGTTTGTTCTGCTCGCCGGTGCATATCACAAACGCACCGCCGACCGCGCGTTCGTACAATCGATTTGGTCAAACATCGAGCGGGCGCTTGAGTGGATCGATCGTTATGGCGATTCGGACGGTGATGGTTTCGTGGAATATGCGCGTAAAACCAAACACGGTCTGATCCATCAGGGCTGGAAAGATTCCGTCGATGCCGTTTTTCACAAAGACGGCTCATCTGCCGAAGCGCCTATCGCGCTTTGCGAGGTTCAGGGTTACGTTTACGCCGCAAAGATCGCGGCCAGTGAGCTTGCGAAGATGCTTGGGCACGCCGCGCGAGCGCGCGATTTATCACAACAGGCGGAAACACTCCGTAGCCAGTTCGAGCAGGCCTTTTGGTGTGATGAGCTTTCGACTTACGCGCTTGCATTGGATGGAAACAAGCAGCCTTGCAGAGTGCGAACATCCAATGCGGGGCACTGTCTTTTTGCCGGTATCGCGACACAGGAGCATGCGCGCCGCGTCGCGACGACGCTCACAGATGAAACGTCGTTTTCCGGTTGGGGCATTCGGACCGTGGCTAGCAGCGAGGCGCGATACAATCCCATGTCATATCACAATGGATCGGTCTGGCCGCACGATAACAGTTTAATAGCCGCGGGCTTCGGCCGATACGGATTGAAGGAATCGGCGGCAATGATCCTCGCAGGTTTGCTCGACGCCAGTCTTTTCTTTGATCTGCATCGTCTGCCGGAATTATTTTGCGGCTTCCCGCGGCGGCCTGGTGAATCTCCCACGCTCTATCCCGTAGCTTGCGCGCCGCAAGTATGGGCGTCCGGTGCGGTGTTCCTCTCATTCGAAGCATGTCTCGGCTTGAGCATTTCCGCGCCCGAACGAAAGCTCGTATTTTCAAAGCCACTTTTGCCGCCGTTCCTTCCGCAGGTGACTATTCGTGATTTGAAAGTAGGAGGCGCCCGCGTTGACCTTCTGCTGACCAGACACGACGAAGGCGATGTGGGAGTCAACGTGCTTCGCCGCGACGGCGAGATCGAAATTGTCCTTTTGAAATAGTATATCCGCAGAGGAACACGCCGTCTCATGGATTGCGCTTGTCGGCGCCTGCGGCGGCAAAGTCGCTCTGGACGAATCCGTCCTTCGGCGGATATGGTGAAGCCATGAAGGCAAAAGTGATTGTGATGCCAAAGGCAGCGGTGCTCGATCCGCAAGGGAATGCCGTGCGCGATGCGATGCGGCACCTTGGGATGCCGGAGGTGCGCAGCGTCAGGATCGGTAAATACATGGAGATCGATGTTGAGGGACAAAACGGCGAGCTTAAATCACGGTTGGATCGTCTTTGCCGCGATTTGCTGTCGAATCCGGTGATCGAAGATTACGAGCTGCAACGATCAGAAGTCGGAGGTCGGAAGCCAGAAGCCAGAAGTCGGAAAACGCCGAACGTCCAACCCCCAACGTCCAACGTGCAATCAAGGAAGGGAAAGACGAAGCGGGAAAGGAAGAGTTTGCGATGAAAGCGCTGCGATATTTTTTCTGCATAGTGCTGCCCCCGCTCGCGGTGTTGATGACGGGTCGGATCGCCAGTTTCTTTTTAAGTCTGATTTTGACTTTGCTTGGCTGGATTCCGGGAGTCATTCACGCTTGCCTGGTAGTGAACGATTATCACGCTGAGAAGCGGGCTGCTGCGGCTCGTTAAGCGGAGTAGGCTCGAACTGGCCTCAGTCATGAATCGCGCTTTCAGCGCTGGCGCTTCTGGAATGCGAATACTCCTGGGGCGATGCCCCAGGCTAAAGTGAAACAGCACGTTGCGCTGACGGAACATTTGGCTCGCACATAACAGGAAATTTTTGCGCGCGAGAATGCGGGCCGCTACAGTCGATTGCATGAAATTCGCTGTCATCCAGTTTCCCGGCTCCAACTGCGATCAGGATTGCGTCGCTGGAATCAATGGCTTGGGTGGATTACATGCCGAGTACGTGTGGCACAAGGAAACGTCGCTTGACGACTTTGATGCCATCGTGTTGCCGGGCGGTTTTGCGTATGGCGATTATCTTCGGTGCGGCGCTATCGCTCGCTTTTCGCCGGTGATGAAAGCAGTGATCAGCGACGCGCGCGCGGGTAAACTCGTGTTGGGCACATGCAATGGCTTCCAGATCCTGTGCGAAGCCGGTCTTTTGCCCGGCGCACTCGTGCGCAATCGCTCGCTGCGGTTCGTGTGCGACATGGTTATCACGCGCGTGGAGGTGGATGATTCGCCGTTCACCCACGGTTGCACTAAAGGGTCGCTCCTGCATCTGCCCGTCGCCCACGGCGAAGGCTGCTTTTTCGCTGATGCAAAAACTTTACGCGATCTGAACGCTAACGAACAAGTGATCTTGCGCTACGCAGACGCACAAGGCCGCATCGTTTCGGACGCGAATCCGAATGGCTCAATCGAAAACATCGCCGGTATCTGCAATCGCGAACGAAATGTCTTCGGTCTGATGCCTCACCCCGATCGCGCGTCAGATGCGCGGCTCGGCAGCGCCGATGGCGCGAAGATTTTTCGGTCGATGATGCAGACGATCAGTGCCGGATGTTCTAGGGCGTCCGCTGCGGCGAACACCGTCCTCGATGGTTGCTCACAGAACCGCCCTACGATGGTTGCGTGACTTACCAACTGCCAATTCCCTGCTGAACTAGGAGAAAACCTGATCGAACTCCCTCGATGACGGCGAGTTATGCTCAATTCGACTAGGGAGTGCCGCGTGTTGCGCTGATACAGTATTGTAAAGAAAACGAACACTATTCGGCATTTGGATAGCCTGTTGTGCCTCTAGTAACAGGCTGGCATCACTGTTGCTTAAGAACACAGGCGAAAACCTTATCATTATGCTTTTACAAAAAACCCTACACATGAGCCAGCCGTTGGCCGAGTGCAAAGCGCGCTTGGGCAGCATTCAATCATATCGAAGACAATTTCTGATGGTGACCCGTGCGACTGTCACCTCATCTAAAACGGTCGATTTCAGTTTTCGCGGCCCGTTTGGTTTTGAGGCACACACGGTTCTTTTATCGGTCGAGAGCGACTCGCCAGACCAGTATGCGTTCGAATCCGCGGGTGGGAACATTGCCCTGATGGGCATTGTTGATTTCTCTGAGGTCCGTCCCAACTGCACGGAGGTCACACTCGCGGTTCATTACGAGATCAAGAACAAAATCTTTGCCTGGCTCGACCGGCGTTTGCATTTCGTGGACAGCTTCGTGACTGCGGAACTGCGCAGCATCAGGGCGCACTTCGAAGGGATCGCTGCGAGTTATCTGGAACACGCGCGCGTTATGCCCGTGCTCCAAACCGCTCACGCCTGAGGGGACAGAGGGTTCCAAGAGCCACGCAGGTTCGGGGGGGCTTGCGTGGCTCTTTTGCTGTACGCACACTTCTACTCTATTCGGATCGCGCGTTTTCGGTCGAGGCGGAGAATCTGGCCCGGGCGAAGGCTGATTTTGGCTTTGGGATCGTGAATCTTCGTTCCATCAATCTCGACGCTTCCTTGTTTGATCAAGCGCGAGACTTCGCTGTGCGATTTGTTCAAGTTAAACATCTGTCGATAAACATCCGAAACCAGGGTAACAGCAGCAAGCCCCTCTCGATTAAGTGGTGAAAACGCGGGCAGCTCCGCCTGTTTCAAGTCGCGCTTGCTGAAGCGGGTGTTCCACTCATCGAGTGTTTTTTGAGCGATCGCAGACGTGTGATACCTCTGCACGATCTCGAACGCGAGCCGCTTTTTCGCCTCCAGCGGATGCATGTCGGCTGACGGGAGGCGTCCCAGGAGCACTTCGTAATAGCGCGCCATCAACGCATCCGAGACGCTCATTAATTTGCCAAACATTTCTCCGGCGGGCTCGTTCACCCCGACAAAATTGCCGAAGCTTTTGCTCATTTTCCTGATGCCATCCAAGCCTTCAAGAATCGGGACGAGAAAAACGACCTGCTGCGGCAGGCCTTCTTCCCTTTGAAAATCACGTCCGATTAGGATGTTGAAAAGCTGGTCGGTGCCTCCTAGCTCCACGTCGGCTTTTACCATCACGGAATCCCAGCCCTGCATGATTGGGTACTGAATTTCGTGTGCGCGAATGGATTGCTGCTTGTCGATGCGCGCCTTGAAGTCTTCGCGCTGCAACATTTGCTGCAAAGTCACCCGGCTGTTCAGGCGAATGACCTCTTCAAACGACATGGCGCGAAACCAGTCGCCGTTGCACACCGTCTCCGTGCGCGCGGGATCAAGAATTTTGAATGCCTGCTCGCGATACGTTGCCGCATTTGCGATCACTTCCTGATGCCTCAATTGCGGCCGCGTAACGGAACGACCGCTCGGGTCGCCGATCATTCCGGTGAAGTCGCCAATGATCAGAACGGCCTGGTGGCCGAGGTCCTGAAACTGCCTCAGTTTTCGCAGGACAACCGTATGACCAAGGTGAATGTCCGAGGTGGTCGGATCGACTCCGAGTTTTACTCGTAATGGCCGACCCAGCGTGAGCTTGGCGCGCAGTTCATCCTCGCTGATGATCTGGGCCGCGCCTTGTTTCAAAAGCGCCAGAGCTTCTTCTGGTTGCATGATCAACCACAGAATAGTGCACCCGCGAGCGCGCTACTTATTTTTATTTAACAACTCGCGCACCTGTTCGATTGTGAGCGGCGCATTTTGCCTGTTCAACGACTTTTGATCTTTGCCCCCGTCCAGGAATGGCCGGTTCTCTGAATACGCGCGGCTGGCAATTTTTTTGTCGGATTGCGGGAAATCTCGGACGCCGCGCGCAGTCTGACTGGCGTACGCAACTCGAGAATTTCCCATCGGTTGCGCAGATGAAACTTCGAATACGCTTCGCTTAGTGTGGTAAGAGTGAGAAGTGAATGGACGCGCCAGGAACTGACCTATTGCCAGAAAACTCTTCGAGGTGGATCTCTTTTGGACGTAGAATGTTCCGACGTTTGCCCGTTTATTTGTTGAAGTCCCGTCGGCGATAAATTTCTTATTTTGCGCCTCATTTTGCAGGCCCATGTCGGGCTTGAGTAGGCGGTCGACCAGTTTGCGTTCCTGATCCTGCCCGCGTACGCAGGAGAGAGCAGCAAGTAGCAGAAGGCACGCAGCAACAGGTTTTCGCACGGTGCGAGGGTGCCTGAGTCGAGCTGCCGTTGTAAAGAAAATTTGCGAACTGCGCGTCGCTCGCCTCGGCCTTGGCAAGGGAAGGGGGGAAACCATGGATCAGACACGCTGTGGACGTGCGCTCGACTTGAAAGGCCTTTTTATTGTTTTCCGTTGCAGGCTACCAGATAATGCGCCATGCCCGATCACGTTTACAAAAAAATTGAAGTAGTCGGTTCCTCGGCAAAAGGATTCGAGGAAGCCGTTCAAAATGCGCTGGCACGCGCCGAAAAGACGGTTCGTAACATGCGCTGGTTCGAAGTGACCGAAACCCGCGGAAACATTGATGAGGCTAAAATCGGCGACTGGCAGGTGACGTTGAAAATCGGTTTTACTTTGGAGGAATAAAGCTCCGCGCGTCACCCGCGTCACCGGTTCACCACTTTAACGCTTGGAGCTGCGAAAAGCGCGGAGTGACGCGCCCTACCGAATTATTCTTCTTCCTGCGCCGTCTGGTACAGCTTTGCGGCGCCATAAATCAGGATCGCAGGTTTTAATGCAAAGATCAGGAGCCGAGCGAGACCGCTGAGAATTCGGCCAATTGGCAACCGATTCAGAATCAAACCTGCCACGAAAGCCCACACGAGAGACTGCGCGGGCTTATGACGCACATAATCTCCGGTCTCGCTGACGACTGTCTCGAATTGTTCTTTCACCCATTGCACGCCGCGTTCCGGGAATTCGGCGACCACTTCAGCAGTTGATTGGTTCATTCCTTTTATTGATTCGGATTGTAATGGTGTCGTGCGCGCATGCAACTCTCACCGTAGCCGCAGCCAAATCGAGCTTGCGCCAGCGCCTGATGGAAAATCCGGCAGTTGCGGCGGCCGATGAAATGTCGCGGCGCGGCGCGCGGCCTTCAGGCAATAGCGCGCCATCACCTCCAGTGCGTGCTCGCGCAATGTAGAGCAGTTTGTCGACAGCAACAGATGGCCGTCCCGTTCTGCCAGTTGGAGAGCGGCAATGAGCAAATTTTCGAAATCGTGTTCGATCTGAAATGTTTTGCCGCCCGGCGCGCGCGAGAAAGTTGGCGGATCGAGAATGATCACGTCGAACTTCTCACCTTTCCGTGCAAGTCGCGGCAACACCGTACGCACGTCGTCAACAATGAAACGATGATCGATCGTTTTCAGGCTGTTCAGCGCAAAATTTTCGCGTCCGCGCGTCAGATATTTTTTGGAAATATCGACATTTAACGTAGTCGCGCCCACGCTGGCTGCGCTAACTGAAAACGAGCAGGTATAGGCAAAACAATTCAGCATCCGTGCGGGCGCGAGATGGCGGACGTACCGGCGATTTTCTCGTTGATCCAAAAACAGACCCGGAGAATAGCCCGTTCCAAAATCGATCCCGAACCTCAAATGTCGTTCGGTCGCGATGGTCTCCAAATTTTCAGCAGGATCCCCGCATACCAGACGCGGTGGTTCGCGCTGCTGGTTTTTTCGCGGAACGAACCTCGCGAAAACCCGGCGCACGTGAAATCCAACGGAGCTTGCCCAGGATTGCAGCTCTGTGAGAAGTCGCTCCCGAGTCAGCACTTTTCTAAAGGAGATCAACACGTCTTGCCCGAAGCATTCCACCCAGCCATGTTCCATGGTGCAGAGACGGTGGGCGTCGGTCGCCTCTGCGTGAAAATCCCGAAGCAACATTGGATTAATCCACCTAAAGTTCATTCTGCGTTGCTAGCCTCCTCCGCTATTTCGAATCGCTATCGCACAACGGATCGGTTGCCGCGAGAGGGCGTGTTGCTACACTGCCGCATTATATAACACCTTCGCGTGCACTCCGCTGCGGCGGAGGCTCACCTATGCAACAAATTGCGGTTCGCGTTCCGGCGAGCACTTCCAATCTTGGTCCCGGTTTCGATTGTCTCGGTATCGCACTGCGGATCTACAACACGATTACAATTGCGCCTGATGAATTGCCCCGGCAGCTTCAACCGCCAATTGTCTCCGAGGCAGCGGGTCTATTTTTTAAACAGGCGCGTCGTCGCGCCTTTTCGTTTTCCTGTTCGATCATGGAACAGATTCCGCGCTCCCGGGGCCTGGGCAGCAGTGCAACGATTCGGCTCGGTGCTTTGCTTGCGCTCAACCGGCTCAGCGGTGATCCGCTCGACCGATTCACGATCTTTAGGGTCTGCGCCGAACTGGAAAAACATCCCGATAATGCCGCGCCGGCGACATTCGGCGGGTTCACGGTGGTAGGGTCGGCGCGCTGCGCCGACCGGCCGCCGCGGCGGGGGGTCCCTACCATAAACTCGGACGCATGCCCTACCGTTCAGCGCTTTGCAGTCTCGCCGCACTTGTATTTCGTTCTGTTTGTTCCTGAGATGGAGATTCAAACCGCACATGCACGTAAAATTCTGCCCTCGAAAATTTCGCACACTGCAGCGGTCGAGAATTGCGCGAACGCATGTGCGCTTACGGCGGCTTTCGGGTCACAAGATTACCAAAAACTGCGCGGCACTTTTGCCGATCACCTTCACCAGCCGTTTCGCGCGAAACTGATTCCCTTCCTGCCACGCGTCATTGCCGCTGCCGAGCAGGCGGGTGCGCTCGGCGCGTTCCTAAGCGGAAGCGGTTCGACTGTCGCAGCTGTTACACTTCAAGCGCAAAAAAGAATTGCGGCTGCCATGGCGCGTGCTGCAAAAACTCCGGGCCGCACCATTATCACTCAGGCTGATAACCGTGGCGCGCGTCTTTTCCGATCACTTATCACTCATCACTGATCATTTTCCCCATGGGCCGGCGGCTTGAACAATTAGAGGAATTCGGGATCGACGTGGTTCTCGAGCGCCGCCATGGCGTCCGCGCATCGGTGCTGCGCGGCATTCTTTACGGTCTTTCATTCGTTTACGACCGCTTGGTGCAGGTACGGCTTTATCTCTATCGCAAGAGAGTCTTCCGCGAACGCGCGCTCGGCTGTCTGGTCATTAGTATCGGCAACCTCACCGTGGGCGGTACGGGAAAAACGCCAATCGTTGAGAAGTTTGCGCGTGCGTTGCAGGCCGGTGGACGGCGCATCGCTATCCTGAGTCGCGGATACAAAAGCGTACCGCGGAAGCGAAATTGGTTCACCTGGCTGCGCGGAGACTTCGATCCTCCTCGCGTTGTCTCCGACGGCAAATCATTGCTGCTCGACTCGCTGACCGCGGGCGACGAGCCTTACATGCTCGCACACAATTTGAAGGATGTGATTGTGCTGGTGGATAAAGACCGTGTAAAAAGCGGCCGGTTCGCGATCGATAAATGGCAGGTCGATACACTGTTGCTCGATGATGGGTTTCAGTATCTGCATCTGAAGCATCGGCTCGACATGGTGCTCGTCGATCGGCAAGCGCCTTTCGGAAACGAATTTCTGCTTCCCCGAGGGACGTTGCGCGAAACGCCGCGCAATCTCCGTCGCGCCAGCTACATCTTTATCACAAAAAATACCGGTGAGCCTAATTTCGAACTGATGAGGCGCATCCGGCGCTACAATCGCACCGCCGAAGTCATCGAATGCGCGCATAAACCGCTCCATCTGGAGAATGTTTTTACCGGCGAACGATTGCCGCTCGACGCTTTGCACGACGCGTTCATTGGTTCGCTCTGCGCGATCGCGGCGCCTGAGAGCTTCGAAAAAGCGCTGGAGAAACTTGGCGCGCATGTCGATTTAGCGAAGAGCTACATCGATCATCATTATTACACGGAGGCGGAACTGATCAGTTTCATCAATCGCTGCATCCGGCGCGACCTGGCCATGATCGTGACGACCGAGAAAGATTCGGTGCGGATGCCGCGTCTCTCTGAAGCGGAATTAAAGGTGCCGATCTATTTTCTGCGGGTGGAAATCGAGATTTTGAGCGGCCACGAAAGCTGGGAACATTGCGTCGCGCGGATCTGTAAACCCAAACCCATGCTCTCGCCTGAGCGTTTTTTCGCCTAAGCGTTTGTCATTCCGAGCGAAGTCGAGGAATCTCTGGAACCCATGTCCCAGAAGGCGCAGCTCGTTGTTGAAGGCAAAAAACTTTCGGTATCGAACCTGGACAAGGTTCTTTATCCCAAGGTCGGTTTCACCAAAGGGCAGGTGATAGATTACTTCATTCGCGTCGCGCCGGTGCTTTTGCCGCACTTAAAGGATCGACCGCTCACGATGAAGCGCTATCCAGATGGCGTGGAAGGTGAGTTTTTCTACGAAAAGAATTGTCCGTCGCATCGACCCAAATGGGTGCAAACGGCAAAAGTGTGGAGCGAAGGCAATCAACGAATCATGCATTACTGCCTCGCAAATGATCTGCCCACTCTCGTCTGGGCCGCAAACCTGGCGGACCTCGAACTGCACACATCTCTTTCGCGCAAGGATAAAATCGAACGTCCTACAATGATGGTGTTCGATCTCGACCCCGGCCCGCCAGCAGACATCGTCCAATGCTGCCAGGTAGGGATTTGGCTACGTGATTTATTGGCTAGGATGAAATTGAAATCGTTCGCGAAAACGAGCGGCTCAAAAGGTTTGCAGGTGTACGTGCCGCTAAACACTCCAGTGACTTACGACGACACCAAAGGTTTGTCGCGCTCTCTGGCCCAACATCTCGAGCGCGAGCATCCTGATCTTGTCACATCGAACATGTCCAAGGCAGTGCGCAAAGGGAAAGTGTTCGTCGATTGGAGCCAGAACGACGAACACAAAACCACCATCTGCGTTTATTCACTCCGTGCGAGAGAAGAACCGACTGTTTCCACGCCTGTGAAATGGAGTGAGGTTGAAAACTGCCTCAAAAAGAAAAGGTCCGAGCTTCTGAGATTCCGCTCGGATCAAGTCCTCGCCCGCGTCGAAGAACTCGGCGACCTCTTCGAGGCGGTCGAAAGACTCAAACAAAAACTGCCAAGGAAGGGAGTTGTAAGTTAATAAAAGATTATCGATCATGAACAATTATGCGTGGTTTGATACAATCGGATGGGTGGGAGCCGTAGCTCTGCTAATCGGTTACGCATTGGTTTCCTTCAAGAGATTGGAAGGAGACTCCGCTGCCTTTCAACTCCTCAACATCAGCGGCAGCATTCTATTAGCCGCTAACACGATCTTTTATGGATCTTATCCCTCCACTTTTGTGAACCTCATATGGGCAGGAATAGCCGTTTTTTCGATTGCAGCCAGAAGGCGCCTTGCATCTCGTTAGATCGTTACTACGACTTCGTGCGGAAATAGGCGATTTGTTCGGGCCAGTCTAAAATCTAAACAGAGGCAGTCGAAAAAGTGGAATCCGTAAAGAGACGAATCAGCGCTTCCATTCTGTTCGCCCTTCTGCTTTCCACTGCGAATGCGACGAATCGAGAGGTAAAGGAGATCAGGTTTAGGAGTATAGGCGGATACAGCGACCCTCGCTTCACAATCTCAATTCGTAGCGATGGGACAGTCGAATACACCGGGATAAACTTTGTTGCAGTGGAAGGAAAGCGAGCCTTGCGGATCTCGCCGAGTGAGTTCAAAAGACTCACTGAGAAAATTGAGCGTATCGGATTTTTCCAACTCGAAGACCGGTACGCTGGACATCCACTTGATAGACCAGCGACAACAAACGGATCCGAGGCGATAACTGAAAGCACATTTGTTACGGACCAGCCAACAGAAATCGTGACGGTAGTTACGAACGAAAGTATGAAGTCGGTCGAGGATTACATGGGAGCTCCGAAAGGCTTGTATGAACTTGAACAGCTGATTTTGGATTTGACGCACGCATCAAGATGGAGTGGAGACCTGTATGAGCGGGATGTTCCTTACTACGATAAATTCCCGCTGAACACGCGCGTGACTTATCGCGTGCTCCTGCAGCACTACCACACTGGCGGCGATCGAAGGCGCATCTCTGGTTACGTGTTGATGTTCGTAAACAACAAAGGAATTTCGTTCGATGTGGAGTCACACCCATCAATTGATCTACAGAAATTCGACGGGTACCTCGTTGACGCCAGTGGCCAGATCAGACAAGAACCAAAGATGGGATATAAGTTTGTTCTGACTGACATTCGTCCTGTGCGCCGTTATCTGAGTAAGAAAGCTCTTAGTTGCTGACGAAATATGCGGAAAATAAATCTCAAAGATGTGCCAGAGCAGGAACGCAAATCCCCAAAGGGGAAGTTTGGGCGATTCACAAAAAATATTTCCGTTGCTCTTGGACGCGAACCGGAGTCGCTCGACCTGTCGAAGCGGCATCCGTTTGATCTTGCGCTGGTGCGGATTCCGAAGGGGAAAACGCTTTGCCCATATCACGCGCACGCGGCTGAAACGGAGCTTTATCTTGTTGTCTCTGGACGCGGCAGTGTGCGCGACAAGGATGGAATGACTGAAGTCGGGCCGGGCGACGCCTTCTTTTTTCAACCCGGTGAAGCGCACCAACTCAGCAATGCTGGCGACGAGGATTTCGTTTATTACGTGATCGCCGATAATCCGCGCAGCGGCGGGGCGACTGGGGATTCCTGTTATTATCCCGACAGCGGCAAATGGGCGGTGGTAAACGACGCCTTGGAGGAAGTATTGGTGAAGGGGACCGAGACTGATTACTTCGATGGAGAAGAATGAATCGACAGTCGTGAGAAAGGTAAACATTAGCGAGATCAACGAAGAGCCATGGCAGTCGCCCGGCGGAAAATACGCCGTGTGCTTCAAAGGAATTTCCGAAGCGCTTGGACGCGAACCCGCCTCGCTCGATCTGTCCAAGCGTCATCCGTTCGATTTGGAATGGAATCGTGTGCCGCCGGGAAAATGCAATTTCCCGTATCACGCGCACTCAGCCGAATGGGAACTGTATCTGGTTGTTTCGGGCAAAGGGACTGTTCGCCATAAAGACGGCAGGACCGAGGTCGTAGCCGGCGATGCTTTCATCTTCGGGCCTGACGAACCGCATCAGATCATTAATTCCAGTGAGGAAGATCTCACTTACTACATCATCGCAGACAATCCTATTGGCGAATCCTCTTACTATCCTGACAGCGGGAAGTGGAAAGTAAATAAATCATCCGCGGCAGATCGCATCGTGATAAAAGGTCAGGAAACAGATTACTTCGACGGCGAAGAGTAAAGTCTGTCTTTACCGCAGAGAACGCAGAGCAGACGCAGGTCAGATTTTTCTCGGCGACCTCCGTGATCTTTGCGGTTAGATTTTGGTCATGGAACCAAACAAATCCCCGCAGGATTTTCCATATAAGACTTATCTCAACATTCTGCATGGACCACTCGAGCTGATCGATG
>WNFP01007539.1_pt1 | contig 16502 bp, 12 predicted proteins | sample 5400201 | NCBI WGS metagenome assembly WNFP01 (sample SAMN13153355, study PRJNA577476) | soil metagenome | isolation source: 115 cm saprolite under Madrone tree | place: USA:California | collected 2016-06-14 | reverse complement strand
TGGAGATTGTGCTGGATAAAGGACAGCGCGAGGACTGGCTGGAAAGCAATTTCATCCTTACTTTTCTGCTGGTCGCAGTCACCGCGCTGGTTGCCGCAGCGATCTACGAATGGCGGCATGATGATCCCGTGGTGGAGATCAAGCTGTTCAAGGAAAGAAATTTTTCGCTGGCCAGTGCTTTGTATTTTGGCTTTGCTTTCGTTCTTTTCGGCAGCACTGTGCTGATTCCGCAGGTGCTGCAATCGCTCTACGGTTATACGGCCACCGATGCCGGGCTGGTGCTGGGGCCGGGAGCATTTGTGATTGTGATGATGGCCCCGGTGGTGGTCCGCCTGATCCCGAAAACCGGGGCCAAAAAGCTGATTATTTTTGGGTCAGTCGTTGTCGGTCTGGCCATGTGGCGGTTCGCTTCTCTGGATCTGGCTTCAGACTACCGTTCTTATGCCCTGGCGCGGGCGCTGCAGGGAGTGGGACTGGGCTTTTTCATAGTGCCGGTAAGTTCGCTGGCCTATTCCTACCTGCCGATGAACAAGAACAATAAGGCGTCCAGCATTACCAATCTCTTCCGCAACCTGGGCGGCAGTTTTGGCGTGGCATTTGTAACCACCATGCTGGAGCGGCGCGCGCAGTTTCACCACAGCGTGCTGGTGCAGCACCTTACGCCGGAGAATCCTCTTTTTACGCAGAGGCTGGAAACCACTACGCAATACCTGATCAGCGCCGGATCAAGCGCGTCCGATGCCGCACAAAAAGCATACGGAATGCTCTCCGGTGCGGCCGACCAGCAGGCGGCGTTTCTGGGCACGCTGGATTGCTTCCGCGTGCTGGGCTGGGTTGCGCTGGGCACGCTGCTGCTGGCGCTGGCCAGCAAACCATATCGCAGTGCCGGGCCAACAACGGAACACTGATTCGATGAACGGGAGAAAAGCCTTGAGACGCATTTATACGCTAACGGTCCTTGCAGTGTTGACGGCAGCAAACCAGCTTGCCGGCGGCCAGCAGAATTCGGCGTCGTTCGAGTTGGGCAGCATCACCACGCCGCGCACCATTAACCCAGCGGCCAACAGCACCACGCCAAGCTCGCTGGCCGGACAGCAGCAGAATCCCTTCCTCGGCAGCGTGCCGTCCGGAGCCGTGAGCGATAAGCCGGTCGAGCTTTCACTGGAGGATGCCATCGCGCGCGGTCTGCGCTTCAATCTGGGCGTGATTGAAAATCGGGCCACACTGCGGCAGGCGCAGGCGCAAAGGCTGCGCTCGCTCTCCGCCATGGTGCCGAGCGTCTCTGCGCTGCTTCGCCAGAACCTGGCCGACCTGAATACGGTGGCCATTGGGCTGAAGATTCCGGGCGTGCCGGCTGCCACCGGCCAGTTCAGTTATCAGGAAGCCTATCTGACGTTTTCTGACACGGGGCTGAACCTTAGCTCGCTTTATCAGTATCGCGCTTCGCGACAGGCCGTGGAGTCGCAGAGACTTTCACTGGAAGACGCGGGAAACGTGGTAGCTCTGGCAGTGGGCACAGCCTATCTTCAGGTGGAGTCCGGCGAGTCTCGCGTGGAGACGGCCAAAGCGGAGCTTGCGTCCGCGCAAGAGCTGGAGGCACAGGCGCTCAATCGGGTGAACTCCGGACTGGCAGCGGAAATCGAAGGCTTCAGGGCCACTGTACAACGGCAGACCAGCGAGCAACGGCTGACGGTGATCGTGGCCAACCTGGAAAAAGACCGGCTGACGCTGGGACGCATTATCGGCTTGCCTGGCGGGCAAGTGTTCAATATCGCGAGCAAGGCAGCGTATAGCCCGTGGACGGGCGGCGACCTGGAAGCCTCGCTGCGGGAGGCGCGGAATGATCGCGCGGACGTCAAGAGCACCGGCGCCGCAGCCACGGCTTCACAACTCAGCAAGCGGGCCGCGCAGATGGAGCGCGTGCCGGGAGTCAGTTTGAGCGGCTACTACGGCAGTATCGGAACCAACCTGAGCCGGTCTGACCCGACGTATTCCATGGTGGCGACGGTTTCACTTCCTATTTTTACCGGCGGACGCATTCGCTCAGATATACAGGAAGCCTCAGCCCAGGTGGACCGCCGGCGCTCAGAATATGCCGACCTGCTGGGCCGCGTGGACTATGAAGTGCGCAACGCCTTTACCGATCTTCAGGCCGCGGAAAGCGCGGTGAAGGTGGCCGAGAAGAATACGCAGTTGGCGCAACGCACGCTGACGCAGGCGCGCGACCGGTTCCTCAACGGCGTTACCAACAATCTTGAAGTTATACAGGCGCAGCAGGACGTGGCTGCGGCCAATGAAAACTATATCTCCAGTCTTTTTGCGCACAACCTTTCCAAGCTGGCGTTGCTGCGCGCCCTGGGCGCGGCACTAAAAGACATCCACAAATACTTAGGAGGGAATTGATATGGCCACCCAAGCGCAAGAGCCGCAACCGGAGCTTATCGTAAAAGAGCAAGATCGTCTCAAAGAGTACCGGCTGGCAGAAGATCGTCCAAAAAAGGAAGACCGGCCCAAAGTGGAGGCAGTGCCCGTTGTGAAGAAATCCTTGCTCTCTACCGGACGCAGCCGGATGTTGTTGCTGGCTGCGGTGATCGTGCTGGCGGTGTTGGGCGCCTCAGCGTGGTCCTATCTTTCTTCCTACGAAACCACCGACGATGCCCAGGTGGATGGACACCTGCATCCCATCAGCGCCCGCATCAGCGGAACAATTCTGCGAGTGAACCCGGACGTGGAAGACAGTCATTACGTTCAGGCAGGGACCGTGCTGGCAGAGATTGATCCCGCCGACTTTGCCGCGGAGCGGGACCGGGCCCAGGCCGAGTATGACCGGCTGAAAGCAGGCGCACTCGCTGCCAACAGCGACATTACGGTCACGTCTTCCGGCAGCAATGGCCGTCTGGAACTGGCGAGCGCGAGCGTGCAGGAAGCGGAAGACTCAATTGCTTCAGAACGCGCGTCTCTGCAGGCAGCGGAAGCGCGGCTGGCCCAGGCAGAAGCAAATTTCAAGCGTTCGGAGGACGACCGGCAGCGTTACCAGAGGCTGCTGGCGAAGCATGAAATTTCGCAATCCGAGTATGACCGCGTATCCACAGAAGCGGCAACTGGCCGCGAGGCGGTGGCCGGGGCACGAGCGGAGATCATCGCGTCACAGAAACGGATTGCCCAGGCGCAAAGCCGGCTGGTGCAGAGAAAGGCGGATTTGCTGGCCGCAGGTTCCGCGCCGCAGCAGATTGCTTCCTCGCGGGCGAAAGCGGCGGCAGCGGTTTCAGAAGCCGGCCGCGCGCGGGCGCAGCTCTCCACGGCGCAACTGAATCTGGGATATACAAAGATCATTGCACCCGTCAGCGGGATCATTGGACGCAGGACCGTGGAGGAAGGCCAGCGCGTGCAGCCGGGCCAGCAGTTGCTTACCATCATTCCGGTGGACGATCTTTGGATCACAGCCGATTTCAAAGAGACGCAGCTAAGACAGATGAAGTCCGGTCAGGCAGTCACAGTGCATGCCGATGCTTCCGGCGGCGATTACCGGGGGCATATCGACTCGCTGGGAGGAGCCACAGGTTCCCGGTTCAGTTTGTTGCCGCCGGAGAACGCAAGCGGCAATTATGTGAAGGTGGTGCAAAGGGTGCCTATCCGCATTGTTCTTGAGCCAGGTGAAAATGGCGACCACCGTTTGCGGCCAGGCATGTCAGTGGAAGCCAAGGTCAAGGTACACTGAAAAACGTCGCGAAGCGAGCAGCGGAGAGAAAACGATGGAACAGGCAATCAAGCCAGGCATCTTGTATCTGGAAGACCTTCATGTAGGCCAGCGGTTCTCCTCGGGAACGCATGAGATGACTGAAGACCGGATCAAAGCATTTGCCGCGGAATTTGATCCACAGCCCTTTCATCTGGATGACGTGGCGGCCCGCGCGACAGTTTTTGGCGGGTTGTCGGCAAGCGGCTGGCACACCGCGGCTGTGGCCATGCGCCTTCTGGTCACGGGAGGACTGCCGCTGGGCAATGGCATTATCGGCTTGGGCGGCGACCTGGCGTGGCCCAAACCCACGCGACCCGGTGATGTGCTGCGGGTGGAGAGCGAAATTCTTGAGATTCTGCCCTCGCGCTCCAAGCCCAATCAGGCCGTGGTCAAAATAAAAAGTACGACCGTAAATCAGCTGGGCGACATCGTCCACATGTTCACTTCGAAGGTGTTGGTGTTCAAACGTCCCTCCGCGTAGTGTCAGGCGGGGAGGCTCACGGCATTGGTGGATGTCGCACTATGACGCGTATTCCGGCTTCCACCGCCAGGGAAGAGATTGGCCGCGAATGAACGCGAAAAGCGCAAATTTACAAGACAGTCTGGCCATGAATTTTCTCGAGAGCCTTGTTCTCTTTGCCTCTGTGCCCTTGTGGTGGACGTTTGCTTCCTGGCCACAGATTTGCACGGATGAACACAGATTTGTTTTGATCCTTGGTACACTGGGCTCACTCGGATGAGCACACTTCTTGTACTCGGGGACTCAGTGGTCTGGGGCCAGGGCCTGTCTGCGGAAAACAAGACAGCATATATTCTTGCCCGGCATCTGCGGGCCCAGGTGAAAATGATGGCGCACGCTGGCGCTAAGATCGGCATACGCGATTCCTATACCGTGACCATGCCTTCCGGTGAAGTGCCGTGCTTTTTCCCTACGATTTTGCAGCAGCTACAGTCTTATAAGGAAGATCCGGAGCTGGTGCGCTGGGTGCTGATGAACGGCGGCATCAATGACGTGGAGATCCAGCGGGTGCTGAATCCCATGGTGCCGCAGTATGAACTGGAGTTGCATACGCGCAATTACTGCGGACGCGACATGCTGACGCTGTTGCAGCAGGTAACGGGCCGTTTCCGGAATGCGCGCGTACTGGTATTGGGCTAGTATCCCGCCCTGAGCCGCCTGAGCAGGAGTGAAGGCGTGGAGAGCTTGTATTCGCTGGTCCACGGAGTCCGGTTTGCACCCCTGTCTGATCCCGGCCTTTTCCGTCATGAGATCGTGGAGCACTGCCTGCGGTTCTGGAGATTATCCAGCGGGCTGTTGCGGGGCGCGGTGCAACACGTGAATCGTGAAGTTGGACAGAAGCGCGTGATATTTGTGGATTCAGGCATGCATGAAGGGCACGCGGCCTATGCACCGCAGTCATTGCTCTGGGAATTGGATTGTGATGATCCGGAGAAAATTCCGGATGAAGTTGCGCTGGAAAGGCAGGCAGCGTGCGAACTGGTATCGGCTGGTCCACTGCAGAAGCAGCAGTGCCGACTCTCTTCCGCGGGTCATCCTAATGTGGCAGGGGCAGCTGTGATGGCGGAGCAATGCCTCAAAGCCGTTACTTCGGTGCGGGCCGTTTCAACCCAGGGATAAACAAACCCCACGGACAATCAACCCAGAAATAGATGGAGGGCCGCGTCGCAGGGGTGTCTGCCCTTAGTTCCTGCCGGCAGAACGCTTTGCGGGCGCGTATCATCGGCGGCCACGGCGTGGTAACCTAATCTGCAACCCCCAGGCATTGCTGATGCTTTGCTAGAGCGCCCAAAAAAGGAACCAGGAACATCCATGAATGCCGGACAGCTGGTGCTGGTCACATTACTCAACCCGCGCGAAAAATTCTGGGGCATCGTATTGTCGCTGACGCCGGCTGGAGTGAGCCTGCGCGGAGTGGATTTGCAGTCGCTGGATGATTTTGCGCAACAGGTGAAATCGGGTGAGGATGTGGCGGCAAGTGTCGTATTTTTCCCCATGCACCGGGTGCAGCGTATGGAAGTGGACGGCCGCAGCGGAGTACTGCCGTCTCTCTCCGAGCAATTCGCGGCCAAGACCGGCAAGGCCGCCGAAGAATTTTTTCAGGAGCCGCAGCCATGATCGGGCAACTCCGCTCCGCGCCCAACCTGCTCACGCTGTTGCGGCTGATTTTTGTTCCGTTCGTGGTGGTGGCCATCCAGCAGCAGAAATACAACTGGGCGCTGCTGATTTTTGTTGTGGCCGGCATTACCGACGGACTGGATGGCCTGCTGGCGCGGATCCTGCGGCAGAAGACCACCGTGGGTCAATATCTGGACCCGATCGCCGACAAGCTGCTGCTCAGCACAATGTTCCTGATGCTTTCGATCGCGCACATTATTCGCTGGCCGGTGACCATCCTGGTATTCAGCCGCGACATCCTCATCATGATTGTCTGCACCCTGCTTTATGCCACGGGGGCAAAAAAAATATTTCGCCCGAGTTGGTTCGGCAAAGCCAATACGGCGGCGCAGATTGTCACGGTCCCCCTGGCACTGCTGTATCAGACGTATGGATCGAACTGGACGCGCCTGGGGAAGCGGTGGGGCGTGTATGCGACGGTGATTCTCACGGTAGTGTCCGGGATTCACTACGTGCTGCGCCTGGCATTCGACCTGCGGAGCACAGGGGCCAAGCCAGAGAGCACATAGCCGCGGTCTTCGTTAAAGACACGGGCCTTTTTGTTACAATCTCCAATTGCCGCTTCGCCTCTACAACACGCTTTCCGGCAAGGTGGAAGAGTTCACACCTTCGCAAGACAATACCACCCGCATGTATGCCTGCGGGCCCACGGTGTATGACTACGGGCACATTGGCAACTTCCGCACGTTTGTTGCGGTGGATATCCTGCGGCGGTTTCTCCGCCAGAGCGGGCACAAGCTCCAGCATGTGATGAACATTACCGACGTGGATGACAAGATCATCCGCAATGCCGCGCGCGACAAAAAAACGGTGCAGGAATATACGCGCAAGTATGAAGAGGCGTTTCTGGAGGACATGGGCTCGTTGAATCTGGAACTCCCGGAGCGGATGGTGCGCGCCACCGAACACATACCGGAGATGGCGGAGTTCATTGCGGCGCTGGAAAAGAAGGGTTTTGCCTATCGCACGGAAGACGGCTCGTATTACTTCCGGATTGCCAGGTTCCCGGAATATGGCAAGCTTTCAAAAAAAGATTTCAGTGGCATGGAAGCGGGCGCGCGCGTGGACGTGGATGAATATGAGAAAGACAATGCGCGCGATTTTGCCCTGTGGAAAGCCCCCAAGGAAGGCGAGGCCTTCTGGGAAAGCTCGATTGGGCCGGGGCGTCCGGGGTGGCACATTGAATGCTCCGTGATGTCCATGAAGTATCTGGGCGATAGTTTTGATCTCCACGCGGGCGGCGAGGACCTGACCTTTCCGCATCATGAGAATGAAATTGCACAGTCGGAGTCGCTGACCGGGCAGCCCTTTGCGCGGCACTGGATGCATGTCCGCTTTCTGCTGGTGGAGGGCGAAAAGATGTCCAAGAGCGCGGGGAATTTTTATACCCTGCGTGACCTGCTGGTGAAAGGGCACAAGCCGTCTTCGATTCGCTTTCTGCTCACCTCGGTCCCGTACCGCAAGCAGCTGAACTTTACCATGGCCGGCCTGGAGCAGGCGGCGAAGTCGGTGGAACGGCTGCGGACTTTTGCCGCGCGAATGCGAATGATGCGGCTTTCTGCGGGAACCAATCCCGCGGCGCAGGCGGCGGCTGCCAAGGCAAAGCAGGAGATGCGCGCGGGCATGGAAGACGATTTGAATACGGCGTATGCTTCAGCGGCGGTCTTTGACATGGTGCGCGAAATGAATACCCTGGCCGATCACGGCGAATTGCGCGAAGGAGACAAAGCGCCCAGTCTGGAAGTGCTGGAGCGGTTCGACGAAATCTTTGCCGTGATGAAAGACGGTGACGCGGACAAGATGAAGGCCGCGATGGAGTGGGCCAGGGGGCAGGGATTGATGGGCGCTGCAGCCGAGACGGTCCCGGACAATTGGCCGATAGAGGCATTGTTCTGGAAGACACAAAGGATGGGACGCGGTGGAAGAGAAAGTAAGCCGGAATAATCCAGCTGGCGGCAAACTTCAAAAGCCTCACTCGCACTCTATTGAATCCCCAAAAATTCTCAGTCTCCCGCCACATGGATGGTCTCAGTGCAGGGCGCGGATTCCGCAGTATTTGGCTGCACCGCAAGACTGCGCAGCTTAGCTGTGCTCACCAGCGCTACCGAAGAGATGATGATCACCGTCCCCACCAGCATAAAAACATCCACATGTTCGCGCAGAATCAGCCAGCCCAGGAACACCGCGATGATGGGATTGATGTAAGCGTAGGTTGCAACCTTGGGCGTAGGGACATGTTCCAGTAAATAAATGTAGGCGGTGTAGCCGATCCACGACCCAGCAACAATGAGGTACCCGATGGCGGCCAGAGCGGGTGTGGTCCAGTGGGCCTTGTGAAATTGGCCGCTGAGCAGAGCGAGAAGGCCATTGACCACTCCGGCGATGGTCATCTGCCATGCGGCGGAGGAAAAAACATCCACACTGAGGCTGAAGCGATGGGAGAAGACCGAGCCGAGCGCCCAGGCGAAAGACGCGGCGGCAAGGATTCCAGCGCCTATCAACTCAAGTTGTCCCAGATGGTTGCCGGAGGCGATGCGGGGCCACAGCAGTACCAGCAAGCCAACGATCCCCAGAGCCAACCCAACGAGCCCTTTGCTGGTCATGCGTCCGGCGCGAAAAATCCATGCTTCAATCATTACCACCCATATGGGCACTAAGGCGACAATCAATGCGGCCAGTCCGCTGGAGACGTATTCTTCCGCCCAGAGCACGCCGATGTTGCCGAGCGAGAGCAGCAGGATGGAGATTACCAACAGCCGGGCAAAATCCGAACGGTTGATGCGAATCTTGCGGCCCATCAGAGCGCAAGCCGCCAGCATGATTGGACCGGAGACGAGATAGCGCAGGCCGCCGACAACGTAAGGCGGCATGTCCTTTACGGCAATACGCATCCCGAGGTAGGTGGAGCCCCAGAGAACGTAAACCAGTCCAAAGGCGATCATCACGCGCAAACGCTGCTGTTTTTCGGAAGAAGTCATCTATCTTGCTTGAATATGATCATCTGACGGCGCAGCGTTGCAGGTCGATGCAAAAAAACTCAACGGCATAAATCAACCATGGAACTGCTCTGAGCAACCGCCAGCCGGACGAAGCTTTCTCAGCGTCCCGTTTTCCAACGACATGGCCGCGGTGAGTCATGGTGGAATGGGCACCCCATCAGCAGCCGGAATAGGATTATTAGGCTATAATAGTATTAGGCTATGATACTAACAGCCAGGATATATGAACACGCCGCGCACAATATGGTTTGTCATGTGGGCTCCCAAGCGCTCGCTGGCATGCTGGGTAGATTTTCTGGTTTGCCCACTCCGCTACCTGGCGGTGCTGCCGTCGTGCGCACGCGCTAATCTCTTCGCCGGCGACTAATCTCTTCTTTGCCTCCTCAACTCTTGAGTCGGCCTGGTGGTCACACGTTGACGCCGGGTTGAAAGCATTCACACAACCGATTTGAAAAGAGGATGAACATGGCAACGCAGACGATTTCCAATGCAGGTCCCAAAATCCGGACAAAACTGCCCGGCCCCAAGGCGCTTGAAGTTCTGAAGGGCGATGAGAGGTACATTTCGCCCTCGTATACCCGTTCGTACCCGCTGGTAGTGAAAAGAGGCCGGGGCGTGGTGGTGGAAGACGTGGACGGCAACGAATTTCTGGATTTCTCGGCTGGAATCGCCGTGGTTTCCACGGGCCACTGCCACCCGGAGGTGGTAGCCGCCATTCAGAAACAGGCGGGCGAGTTGATCCATATGTCCGGCACGGATTTCTACTATGAAAACCTGATCACGCTGGCAAAACGGCTGGAGAAAGTGGCGCCGATGAAAGGCCCGCTCCGCGCTTACTATGGCAACTCCGGTACTGAAGCGGTTGAAGCGGCGATGAAGTTGGCCCGTTACCACACCAAACGGCAGGGCATCATCGCATTTTACGGGGCGTTTCATGGACGCACCATGGGAGCGCTCTCCCTTACTGCATCCAAGACGCAACAGCGGCGGCGTTTTTTACCGCTGGTGCCGGGCGTGGCGCATGTGCCTTATCCGAATGTTTACCGCAAACCGGAAGGCATGACGGCGGAAGAGCACATTGCCGAGTGCGTGAGCTTTATTGAAGACCGTGTGTTCAAAACCATCATGCCTCCGGAAGAGTGCGCCGCCATTTTCATCGAGCCGATTCAGGGCGAGGGCGGATATCTGCCGGCGCCGGCGGAGTTCCTGCGCGAGCTGCGGCGAATCTGTGACAAAAACGGGATCTTGCTGGTAGCGGATGAAGTGCAGAGCGGCGCCGGACGCAGCGGAAAGTGGTGGGCCATACAGCACACCGGAGTTGAGCCGGACATCATTACGATCGCCAAGGGAATCGCTTCCGGGATGCCTCTGAGCATCATGCTGGCGCGGGCGGAGATCATGGATTGGGTGCCGGGCTCCCATGCTTCCACCTTTGGCGGCAATCCGGTTTGCATTGAAGCGGCTCTGGCAACCATGGATGTGCTGGAGCGCGAGGCGATCCACAATGCGGAAGTTGTTGGTAACCACATGATGAAGCGCATGAGCGGATGGGTGAAGACGCATCCGATGGTGGGCGACGTGCGCGGCCGTGGACTGATGATCGGCGTGGAGATCGTGAAAGACAAGAGGACGAAAGCCACGGCGCACGACGAGCGCGACCGCATTGTGGAACTGGCGTTTGAGCGCGGCATCCTGTATCTGGGCGCCGGCGAGAACTCCGTCCGCATTGCGCCGCCCCTGGTGGTGACGCAGGAACAGGCGGACATCGCCATGGACGTGCTGGAAGAGTGTCTTGGAATTGTAGAGAAGGAAGCCCGATAGATCTTGGCCGCGAAGTGATGCGAAAACGCGCGAATCGAATGCCAGGTCTGGTATGATTCGTGTCCGCATTGATTCGCGGCCATCTTTTTATGCAAGGTTCGTTCACCCGTTTCACACTTCGCGTTCTGGATTCAGCCGCCAAACTCTTACCTCAAAAAAACTCAGGCCCGCAGCATCTGACCACCGGACGCAGAGGGGAAGAAGCCGCATATTTCTATCTTCGCCGGAATGGATATGTGATGATTGCGCGGAATTATCGCAGTCCGCGCAGCCGCAGCGAATTGGACCTGGTGGGCTGGGACGATGCGACGCTGGTTTTTGTCGAGGTGAAAACACGCAGCACGCGAAACATAATTCCGGCGGAGGCAGCCGTGGATGCGGAGAAGCAGCGTGACCTTTCACGGGTGGCGCGGGACTTTTTGCGGAAGATCAAAGGCAGTCCGCCGGTTCGCTTTGACATCGTGAGCGTTTATTTTGCAGGCAGTGATGCGGAGATCGAGTTATTCAAGGATGCATTTCCGATGCAGTGAGGTCTTGCAAGAGCAACCGATTATTCTGAGTCCGGATCCGGGGTAGAGTGTTCGGGGCAAAGTGTTCTGTGGACCTTCCTACGCGCTTTTACTAACTGTGAGATTGGGGCCCGGCTTCTTAATGCCGCGTCGTTGGAATAAGCCTGGTGCCATGCACCAGGCCCCTGTTGCTGCTGCCTGCGTTCTGGCTTGGATGTAAGATAGTAGCTGTGCCTGAGCTGAGAAAAGACCCTATTACCGGACGTTGGGTGATCATTTCCACTGACCGCTCGCGCCGCCCGGGAGATTTTTCCCGTGAGCGAGCCGATATCAAAGGCGGTGGTTTCTGTCCGTTTTGTCCAGGAAATGAGAGCAAGACGCCGCCGGAGATACTGGCGTTTCGTCCGGGTGGAAACGCCGGCCGCGATATGGCGGGCTGGAACCTGCGAATAGTGCCCAACAAATTTCCTGCGCTGGGAATTGAAGGCGATCTGGACCGCCAGGCAGATGGCATGTTTGACCGCATGAATGGAGTAGGCGCCCATGAAGTGGTGATTGAGACGCCGAACCACATGGAGACGCTGGCCACAATGCCGCTGAAGCGCCTGGAAGACCTGCTCTGGGCTTTCCGTGACCGAATTCTTGATCTCAAGCAGGACCGCCGGTTCAAGTACATTCTGGTATTCAAGAACCACGGCGAGGCTGCCGGAGCGTCCCTGGAACATCCCCACTCGCAGATTATCGCTCTGCCGATTTTGCCTAAGCAGGTAGTGGAAGAGTTGGAAGGGGCGCGACGTTATTTCTCCAACAAGGAACGCTGCATCTACTGTGACATTGTCCGCCAGGAACTGGAAGCGCAGGTGCGCGTGGCGGCGGAGAACCAGGATTTTGTTACGTTATGCCCGTATGCCCCGCGATTTCCATTTGAGATGTGGATCCTGCCCAAGCGGCATGAATCCTCATTTGAGAATTCACCGTCAACCATGTATGAAAATCTGGCGCGCATGCTGCACACCATGCTGAACAAGGCCGTGCATGTGCTGGATAATCCCGCCTATAACCTGATCATCCACAGCTCGCCCATCCAGGAAAATACCAACGACTTTTATCACTGGCATTTGGAGATTATTCCGAAACTGGCCAAGACGGCGGGATTTGAGTGGGGCACGGGCTTCTATATCAATCCAACACCTCCGGAGGAAGCGGCAAAGTATCTGAGGGAGGCCAAAGTGGAAGAAGGGCAGCCGGTGGGAGTTGGGCAGATCGGGTAATCTGCGCGGCCGCGGCATCGCGCGTGACGGAAATCAAATTTAGTCCTAGTCGTGAATCGACGCGAATCAACGCGAATCAGTTTTGGCCACGGCTGCTTGCGATTACAACAAAGCAGCTCGATGCGATTCAAGATAAGGTCGAAACTTCACGCAAATTCTTCACTAACTCAATGACGCGGCCCGCCACGTAGTCGATCTCAGCTTCAGTATTAAAGCGGCCAATGCCGAAGCGGATGGCGCAGCCCGCATCCTCATCGCTCAGGCCCAGCGCCTTGAGCACGTGCGAAGCTTCTGTCTTTCCCGAGGAACAAGCGGAACCGCTGGAGAGAGCAACGTCATGCAGGCCGGTGAGAAGAGTTTCGCCCTCCACATGCAGAAAACTCATGTTCAGGTTGCCGGGCAGCCGGTGTTCCATGCTGCCATTGATGACGAGTCGATCGAGTGCGGCCAGCAAGCGGTCGCGCAGACGGTCCCGCAGTCCCGCAACGCGGCAGCTTTCCTCAGATAAACTCTGCTGTGCGATCTCGCAGGCCTTGCCGAAACCCACAATGCCCGGGACGTTCAGCGTACCGGAGCGCAGGCCGTGCTCATGGCCTCCGCCGTGAATCATGGGCGCAAGCCGTACCGCGGGATCATTGCGGACGTAGAGCGCGCCGCAGCCTTTGGGGCCATAGAGCTTGTGGGCGGTAAGCGAGGCGAGATCAAAATGCGCGCGTTTCACCTCGAGTGGAACTTTGCCCAGGGCCTGTACGGCGTCCGAATGAAAGAGAACACCCCGCTCACGGCAGAGCTTGCCGATTTCCTCAATAGGTTGCAGAACGCCGGTTTCATTATTGGCCGCCATGATGCTGACCAGGATGGTGTGTTCCGTGAAAGAGTCTTTGAGTTGGTCGAGATCAATTCGACCATCAGCCTTCACCGGAAGCCGGGTGATGCGGCAACCTTGTTTTTCCAGGTATTTGCAGCTATCGAGAATAGCTTTGTGCTCGCTGACGGCAGTGATGACGTGGTTGCCTTTTTCGCGGAAGGCATCCACCACACCCTGGAGCGCTAGGTTGTCACTCTCCGTGGCGCCTGAGGTAAAGACAATTTCCTGGGAAGAGGCGCCAATAGCGGCAGCAATCTGGCGGCGGGCGTTTTCGACCGCGCCGGCGGCCTCCCAGCCAAATGGATGGCTGTTGCTGGCGGCGTTGCCGAATTTGGACGTGAGAAAAGGCAACATGGCTTCCAGGACACGCGGATCGAGCGGAGTGGTGGCGTGGTTGTCCAGGTAAACCGGGAGTTTTAAGGATGCTGAAGACGTACTGCCGTTGCTGCTCATCTGTTTATCTGATTTTACTAAAGCGCGCAGACTGAGTTGAAGAAAATAAAAAAGCCCGCCAGCGGACTGGCGGGCCAAAGAAGGGTTACAGGTTAGAACCGGAGGGTTCCACCAAAGTTGATGCGACGGGTCGCGTTGTTGGACCCGGTGAAAGTGCTGTTGGATGCCGCAGGATTGCCGAAGCCAGTACCCTGCGAGAACTGACCGGCGTCTTCAATGAACGGATCAACGCTGGCGAAGTTAGCATGGTTAAGCGCGTTCAACATGCCCATGCGGAATTCGAATGAGGCGCGCTCATTGAATTTGATCCGCTTGATCACGGAGAAGTTCGCGGTGTTGGTGATCGCATCCGTGGACAGGTTGCGAGCAGTATTGCCAAACGGCGTGCCAAAGATCGTCTGGGCGGTGCTGGCATTGGTAATGTAGCGCACTTGGCTGGATGTGACCGGGACCACGGCGCAAGACAGCGCGTTACCCGCAGTATCGGTAGCGCCTCTGCCGCAGTTCGGCCCCATGGCCGTGAGGCTCAGGAGCTGTTTGGGATCCTGCGTAGGAGCGCAGGGACCCTTATTGGACGTCGGTTCGAATATAGCGCACGCATCGCCAGCGAAGATACCAACAGCGGTGGCCGGAGCACTCAGGCTGCCAAGGAATGGACGAGCGGTATCAATGCCCACAAAGGCTCCCAGGAACCCAATGTCATACGGGTTGCCGGAGGCAGTTCCAAACGCTGAGGATACCTGGACCGGTGTATATCTCTGGCCGGAAGCCAGGATGTAGTTTGCGGAGAGCGCCCAACCACCAAGAAGATGTCCCATCAGGCCATGCTGTTCTTTGAAGAACGGCAGGTCTTCAGTAAACAGGATGCTCCACTGATGAGGAATATCCAGTCCGGAGAAAGAATGTTCCGCGGAAGTGGTGTTGAACGGGTTCTGCGCCCAGGTAGTGGTGTTGCCTCCACCGAAGGTGCTGAAGATCTCAGACACGTTGTCCAGGGTCTTGGAGTAGGTGTAAGCGCTTCTGATGGTGAGCTGTTTGAACAAGTTGTTGGCACGGAACTCAACCTGTGCGCCGTTGTAGCTGGAGAATCCGCCATTGTTACGGGTGCGGGTGATGCCCAGGTTGCAGTTTTCACGGCCGACTGCGTTGGCTACGACGGCTTGCGAAGACGGGCAGGCGGTAACGCCAGCCGGGATCAGGTTAGGCGCAACAGCCTGCAGGCCAGCTACGTCAGGATTTCCGTTGACGGACTGGAACAGGTTGGTGCCACGGTTGCCGACGTAACGGGCTTCAATGGCTGCCTTTTTGGTGATTTCACGCTCCATGCCGAAACTCCAGGAGTGAACCTTGTCGGGACCAAAGTTCGGAGACATGGAAGTGTCGCTAAACTGTCTCGGATCGAACACGCCACTCTGTAAGAAGCTGGAGTAGGCGGAACGTACATCAGGTCCATGTGCGCCCACCGGCAACGGTTTGGTGGCCGACTGTGCAGCAGTGAATGATTGAGTGAACACTGCAGGGGCCGAGGATGACATGTTGATGTAGATGTTGTAGAACGGCGGATCATACAACAAGCGGTATCCGCCACGGAAGGTGGTTTTGCCGTGGCCGGTCAGGAACCCGCCCCATTGCGGCGAGTAAGCAAAACCTGCGCTCGGGCCAAAGCTGTTCGTGGGCGCGGGGAAAGATGGGAAAGCGCGTACACCGTTGAGCGGAATCGCCTGACCATTGACGGGGCTGGCAGCTGAACCCGTTGTAAACGGCGTGCTGGTGCTAGCCCAGAGGGCCGTTGCCGGATTGCTTTCACGCGCAATTTCAGTCTGGTTGAACAGGTTCGCCGGTTGGCCATAGTAAGACCAAGTCAGTCCAAGGTTCACGGTCAGGTCGCGGCCGATCTTCCAGTCGTCGCCCGCATACAGGAACGTGTCATGCTCGCGGAAATCCAAAGAAGGATTGCCGGACGCAAGCTGAACGCGGTTGGGGACGTTGTTCACAAACTGGTTCCAGCTGCTGAAGCGGAATGAACCATCAATGTTCGGCAGGAAGATGTTAGGCGAACGCTGGAAGGTGTAATTCACGCCAGCCTTCAGAGTGTGCTTGCCGACCACAAAGTTCCAGTTGTCCTGGGCTTGCCAGGTATTCACGATGCGGCTCTGGGGCAGATTGGTGGCAGCTCCAATGGCCAGGTTAGCAACACCCGGTTGATTGAAGGTGACGCGGGTGACAGCCTGGTCCACCGCATTTGCGGTAGGTACGGTTCCAAGGCTGTTGCCGCCAAAGTCCACATTCAGGCGGTTGAACCCGATGCGGGCTTCATTCACCATTCTGGAGGAGAGGTTGCGGGTCCAGCCGACCAGGATGGCCTGGCTGAGGGCCGGGACGTTCACTGGATAGCCGGCGGCTCCGTCGCCGAGGTCGTTGTTGAAGCTGTTGCCGCGGTTAAAGATGTAGCGGCCCATAATGGTGTCGTTCGGACTCAACTGCCAGTCCATCCGGTTGGTGAAGTTAAAGTTGTGCACCGGAGTCTGCAAAACACGGGTGACGCCGCCGAATTGAACGCCTGTGCAGGCTCCAACGTTGGCAACCTTGAAGAGCCCAGTATTGAAATCAGGTGTGGCGAATGGGTTTCCGCCGGAGATGGCATA
>WNFP01007059.1_pt1 | contig 16502 bp, 16 predicted proteins | sample 5400201 | NCBI WGS metagenome assembly WNFP01 (sample SAMN13153355, study PRJNA577476) | soil metagenome | isolation source: 115 cm saprolite under Madrone tree | place: USA:California | collected 2016-06-14 | reverse complement strand
TGCAACATGGGCTGCAGCTATTGCTACGAGGGCAGCCGGCCGCGCCGCACGATGACGGTCGAGGTGGCCGACCGCGCCGTCCGCGCCTGGCGCGATCTCCTGCGGCCGGGCGACCTGCCGCGCTCGTCGATCCGGTTCTTCGGCGGCGAGCCTCTGCTCAACTGGCCCGTGGTGAAGCACGTGCTCGACACCGCCGCGGTGGGCCTGTCGCCCGAGCCGCGCTGGGTCGTGAACACGAACGGCACCCTCCTCACCGACGAGCACGTCGAGGCCTTCGCGGCCAAGGGCCAGGGGCTCATGGTGGCGCTCAGCATGGACGGCGTTGGGCGCGACCACGATCGCCTGCGGGTGCTGAAGAACGGCCGCGGCACGTTCGAGCAGGTGGATCGCGCCGCGCGAGCGCTCGCGACGGCGCGGGTCCCGTTCACCCTGAGCGCGGTGGTCGGCGATCACAACCTGCGCGGGCTCATGGCACTCGCCCGGTATGTCGTCGAGCTGCGGAATCACTACGCGGCGCCGATCACGCTGTCGCTCGAGCCCATCCTGGCGCCTGGCGGCGACGAGCGACGCGGGCAGGAGCTGCTGGCCGTCTACGACGAGGTCATCTCGTACTGCTGGCGCGAGGGACTCCACGTGGGCGGCAAGCTTTTCTGGGCGTTCGACGCGCTCCGGGACGAGGAGGGCGCGTCGGGACACTTCTGCGCCGTCACGAACTCGGAGCTGTCCGTCGGCCCGACGGGTGAGCTGCTCGTCTGCCACGCGATTCCGAACAGCGGGTACGGCACCCTCGACGACGCCGGGGCGGCACCCGGCATGCCGATTCCGCTCGCCCTTCAGCAGCGTACGGGCGACCGCGTGGACGAATGCTCCGGCTGTGAGGTCGAAGGCCTCTGCGGCGGCGGGTGCACGGCGCAGGGCGTGCGCGCCACCGGCAGCGCGCGCGGCAATCCCGGGCCCGTCTTCTGTACGCTCGTGCGCGGGATCTTCCGCAAGTCGGTCGCGGAGCTGCTAAGGCAGGAGTGATCGCCGGAGAGGAAGGCGGCGCCTAACCCCTCGAGCGCTGGCGCCGCGTCAGCGGCCGATCCACTTGGGCTTGCGCTTCTCGACGAAGGCCTTGGCGCCTTCCACGCGGTCCTCGGTGGTGCGGAGCAGCGTGGAGAGATCGCCCTCCAGCCTGATTCCGTCGGCCAGCGGGAGGCCGAGGCCGCTCACCACGGATTCCTTGGCGTAGCGGAGCGCGATCGGCGCCTTGTCGGCGATCTGTCGCGCAAGCGCCTGCGCGGCGGACATCAGCTCAGCGACGGGTACGACGCGCTCGACCAGGCCGATGCGAAGCGCCTCCGCGGCCGGCACGCGCATCCCGGTCAGGATCATCTCGAGCGCCTTGCCGCGGCCCACGACGCGAGGGAGCCTCTGCGTGCCGCCGCCGCCCGGAATGATGGCGAGGTTGATCTCGGTCAGCCCCAGCTGCGCGTCCTCCGCCGCAATCCTGATGTCGCACGCCAGCGCGAACTCGAGCCCGCCGCCCAGCGCGAAGCCGCGGATGGCGGCGATGATCGCCTGGGGGCAGCGCTCCATCTCCGCCCTGAAGTCGACACGCCTGCGGGCCTCGCGGAAGTTGGTCGGCGTCGGCGGCTCGAGGAATTCCCTGATGTCGGCGCCCGCGCAGAAGGCGCGCTCGCCGGCGCCCGTGACCACGACCGCCTTGACGGCGTCGTCCGTCCGGAGGCGCGTGAAGATCTCGAGGAGCTCAGTGCGCATGGCGTTGTTCATCGCATTGAGCACGTCGGGGCGGTCCAGCGTGATCAGGGCGATGCCGTCCTTGGCTTCGTAGCGAACGGCCTTGTCGGCCATGGTCACAAATCCTTTCCGGCGATTACGCCGCGGCGCTGGAGGTCAGCGATGTCGCCGTCCTTGTAGCCGAGCTCGTGTAGGATCTCGCGCGTGTGCTGGCCGAGGACGGGCGGCGGTCCGGCGTCGGGAGCCGGCGTGTCCGAGAAGCGTATGGGCTGGCCCATCAGCGTCAGGGGGCCGACCTCCGGGTGATCGTACTGGACGGTCATCTTCATGTGCTGGACGGCCGGGTCCCGCATGAACTCCGGGAGCGACTGGACGGCCGCGCAGGGGATGTCATGGTCGCTCAAGATCTTGAGCCACTCGTCTCGCGGTTTGCCCGCGAAGGCCTCCTGGAGGATCGGCATCAGCACCTCGCGGTTGTCCCCGCGCAGGAGCCAGGAGCCGAAGCGAGGGTCGTCCGTCATCTCGGGACGCCCGACAGCTGTGCAGAGCTTGGCCCAGAACGCCTGGTTGCCGCAGGCCAGGAAGAACCACTGGCCGTCTCCCGCCTGGTAGAGCCTGTACGTCGGTGTTTCTCGAAGGAAGGTCGGCTTGCCCGGATAGTCCACGACACTGCCCGATTGCAGCGCCAGCACGCCCTGGAGCAGCGAGGTCTCGACGTGTTGGCCCCGCCCGGTGCGCTCGCGGACGAAGAGCGCCGCCAGGACGGCCTGGGCGGCGAGCGCGCCGGTGTAATAGTCGGTGACGGCGATGCGTACGAACTGCGGCGGTCCCCCGAAGCCCTGGAGGTGCTGAACGCCGCCCATGGCCTGGAGCACCGGATCGTAGCCCGGCCGATCCCGGTAGGGACCGTCGGGGCCGAACGCGGTGATGGCGCAGAAAATCAACCGAGGGTTCAGCGCGCGCAGCGTCGCCGAGTCCACGCCGAGCCGCTCCGCGACACCCGGGCGCGTGTTCTGCAGGACGACGTCGGCGGTCTTGGCGAGGCGATGGACGACGTCGCGGCCGGCGGGCTCCTTGAGATTGACGGCGACGGAGCGCTTGCCGCGGTTCCAGCCGTAGAAGCCCGGCAGCTCGCGGAAGGAGTCGCCCTCGAGAGATTCGACCTTGACGACGCTGGCGCCCATGTCGGCCAGCATCATCGCAGCGTATGGCCCCGAGAGGTACGCCGTGCAGTCGACGACCGTGATGCCCTCGAGCGGTCCCCTGACGACCTCCGCCATCAGCGGGACGACGTCACGTGCCGGGTGACGAGCTCCCGGTGATATTCGGTGTCGCCGTACAGCGGCTCGAGCCCCTTAGCCCGCTTCATGTAGAGGTGCAGGTCGTACTCCCAGGTGAAGCCGATGCCGCCGTGCACCTGGATGGCATCACCGCAGACCTTTCGCGCCGCCTCGTTGACGTAGGACTTGCAGATCGACGAGGCGATCGCCGCGTCCTCGGCGCCCGCCGTCAGCGCCCACGCGGCGTAGTAGACGGCGGCGTGGGCATTCTCCGCCTCCATCAGCATCTCGGCGCAGCGATGGCGGATGGCCTGGTAGGAGCCGATGAGCTGTCCGAACTGCTCGCGCACCTTCGCGTACTCCACGCTCATGTCGAGACAGCGGCGCGCGGCGCCCAGCATCTCGGCCGAGGCCATCACGGCCGCGCGGCGCAGGAGCGCTTCGACGACGGGTCCCGCCGTTCCCGGCGTGCCCACGACGGCGTCTGCGCCGACGGCGACCTTGTCGAGCCGCATCTCGGACCAGCGGGTCGAGAGGTCGATGCCGACCATGGGTGACAGCGTGACGCCCGCCGACTTGGGATCGACGAGGAAGAGCGAGAGGCCTTCGAGCGAGCGCGCGGGCACCAGCACCACGTCGGCCACGTGCGCCCACGGCACGAAGCGCTTGAGCCCGGTCAGCGTCCAGCCGGTTCCGGCCTTCTCGGCGGTCGTGGCGGTGGAGGCCGGATCCCAGTCGAGCTGCTCCTCCACGAGGGCCGCCGTCGCGCGCGCCTTGCCGGAGGCGATGGCCGAGAGCCACTTGTCCTTTTGCGCGTCGCTGCCGCCCAGCATGAGCCCGAGCCCGCCCAGCACCACCGTGGCGAAGAAAGGACCGGGGTAGGCCGCGCGGGCCATTTCCTCGAGCACCAGCGCCAGCTCGACGAGCCCCAGGCCCGCGCCGCCCTGCTCTTCGGGGAAGGGCAGGCCGAGCCACCCGAGCTTGGCCATCTCGGCCCAGAGCGCGTCACCGAACCCTTTCGGATCGTCGAACATCGCGCGCACGTGCGCCGGTTTGCACTGCTCGTCGAGCGCGGCGCGGACGGAGTTCTTCAGGAGCACCTGGTCGTCGCTGAAGGAGAAGTTCACGCCTTGCCTCCCGTCCTGTCCGCGCGATTTTCCTTCGGCAGGCCGAGAATGCGCTCGCCGATGACGTTCTTCTGGATCTCGGAGGAGCCGGCGTAGATCGTACCGGCCCGCGACCAGAGATAGGCGTAGGCCCACGAGCCCCGCTCGCCGACCGCCGTGTCGATTTCGAGCTGCAGCTCCTTCGGCGCGCCCCGGGTCAGCTGGCCGTAGGGGCCGAGGATTTCGAGCGCCAGCTCCATGTAGCGCTTCTCCAGCTCCGAGTACGACAGCTTGGTCAGGGAGCCGCTCGCGCCCGGATGCTCGCCGCGCTCGAGGAGCGTCAGCGTGCGGAGCGCCTGGTAGCGCTCGACCTCGATCTCGGCCCAGATGCGGCCGAGCTTCTGGCGCACCAGCGGATCCTCGATCAGCGGCCTGCCGTGGCGCCGCATGCGCTTGGCCGCCTCGGTCAGCTTCCCGTGCTGGGAGGCGTAGTTCGTCACGCGCGCCAGCGCCCGGCCGCCGCGCTCGTAGCCGAGCGTCGTCTGCGCGATCGCCCAGCCCTCGCCGAGCTTGCCGATCTGGTCGGCCTTCTCGACGCGCGCGTTGGTCATGAAGACCTCGCAGAACTCGGACGAGCCGGTGATCTGCTTGAGAGGGCGCACGTCCACGCCGGGCTGCCGCATGTTGATGAGGAAGCAGGAGATGCCCTTGTGCTTGGCGACCTTCGTGTCGGTGCGCGCGAGGAGGAGGCCCCAATCCGCGATGGCACCGGCGCTCGTCCAGATCTTCTGCCCGTTCACGACGAAGTGATCACCCTGGTCCACGGCCGACGTCCTGAGCGCCGCGAGGTCCGAGCCCGCGTTGGGCTCGGAGTAGAGCTGGCACCACAGCTCCTCGGCCGAGAGGATCTTCTGGAGGTAGCGGCGCTTCTGCGCGTCCGTGCCGTGGACCACGATGGTCGGCCCGACGATGCCGAGCCCCAGGCCGTTGGTCGGCGCCGGCGCGTTGACCCGCGCCATCTCGTCGGCGACGATCGCCTGCTCCATGGGCCGCGCGCCGCCGCCGCCGTACTCCTTGGGCCAGCCCATGCCGAGGTAGCCCGCCTCGTAGAGCTTGCGGTGCCAGGCGCGGCGGTCCTCCAGCGTGCGGATGTCCGTCTTCGGCAGGTTGTGCTCGAGCCACGTCCGCACTTGCTTGCGGAAGGCAATGTCCTCGGGCGTGTAGTTGAGATCCATTGGTGGGGCCTCCCTGAAGTCGCCGTCGTGCGGCTCGCGCGTGCGCTAAAAGTGGACCCCGTTCTAGCACGGGCTGGGCGCTCGGTCAATCTGACGCCCAGGCAATGATCGCCGGAGGGGGCCGGCGAGGTATACTCGATCCATGAAAACAGCGCTGATCGTCTTGGGCGTCATCGCCCTTATCCTGGTGATCGGGGTCGCCTCGCTCGTCGGCGTCTACAACGGGTTCGTCGCGGCCGACCAGTCCGTCAGTGAGAAGTGGGCGCAGGTGCAGAACGTCTACCAGCGCCGCGCAGATCTCATCCCCAACCTCGTCGAGACGGTCAAGGGCTTCGCCGCGCAGGAGAAGAGCGTGCTCGAGGCGGTGACGCAGGCCCGCGCGAGCGCCAGCGGGATCAAGGCCACGCCCGAGCTGCTGAACGACCCCACCGCGTTCAAGAGGTTCCAGGACGCGCAGAACCAGCTGGGCGGCGCGCTCTCCCGCCTGCTGGTCACGGTGGAGCGCTACCCCGAGCTCAAGAGCAACCAGAACTTCCTGGCGCTCCAGAGCCAGCTCGAGGGCACGGAGAACCGCATCACGGTCGAGCGCCAGCGCTTCAACGAAGCGGTGCGGGAGTACAACACGAAGATTAAGCTCATGCCCGGCGCTCTCATGGCGCGGGTGATGGGCTTCAAGGAGAAGGCCTTCTTCGAATCCGCACCGGGAAGCGAGACGGCTCCGAAAGTGAAGTTCTAGACAGGGGAGCGTCCCGGAACTGCCAAGCATGTCTCTCCGCCGGCCGTTTCTCGCCGCGCTGGTCGTCACACTCCTTGCCGCCGCGGCTTCGGCGGCGCTCCCGATCCCGCCGCCTCCAGACCACCGGATCAACGACTACGCCGGAGTGCTCTCGGCCGATGACCGCGCCCGCCTCGAGGACGGGCTCCGCGCGAGAGAGCGGGAGAGCAGCAACCAGGTCGTCGTCGCGATCTTCCGCTCGCTGCAGGGCGAGAGCCTGGAAGACTACTCGATCCGCTTGGCTCAAGCCTGGCGGGTGGGCCAGAAGGGCTTGGACAACGGGGTCATCTTCTTGGTCTTCGTCGACGACAGGAAGATGCGCCTCGAGGTTGGGTACGGCCTCGAGCCCAAGCTGACCGATGCGCTCTCGAGCCAGATCCTGCGCCAAGACGTCGCGCCGCGCTTCCGCGAGGGCAAGATCGCCGACGGCATCGCCGCCGGGCTCGACGCCATCGAGCAGGTCATCGCGGGCACCTACAAGGCCGCCCCGCAGGTGCAGGGCAGGGGACGGGGCCAGAGCGCGTTTCCGATTCTCCTGCTCTTCATCGTCATCGGCGGGCTTCTCACCATCGTGGTTCCCGCGCTCTTCAGCTCGCACGTGAGGCGCCAGGGATGGACGGGCGGCTCGCGCGGCTGGGGCGGGCCCATCATCTTCCCGGGTGGCGGCTGGGGCGGCGGCGGAGGCGGAGGCGGAGGTGGAAGCAGCGGGGGAGGGGGCTTCAGCGGCGGGGGCGGCGGCTTCGGCGGCGGCGGCTCGAGCGGAGACTGGTGATGCCCCGGCATCCGAAATGGGTCCGCGCATTTCTCTCCGACGACGACCTCGAGGCCATCATGCGCGCCGTCGCGGAGGCGGAGCGGCACACCTCGGCGGAGATCCGCGTGCATCTCGACCACGCGAGCCCGGGCGATGCGCTCCAGCGCGCCATCAAGATTTTCGAGAGGCTGGGCATGCACAAGACCGCCCACCGCAACGGCGTCCTCGTCTACATCTCCGTGACCGACAGGAAGCTCGCGATCGTCGGCGACAAGGGCATTCACGAAAGGGTGGGCGAAGAGTACTGGCAGGGGCTGGTCGCCGGCGTTCTCGAGCGCATGAGGCAGCAGGGACCGCGCGACGGCCTCGAGCATGCGCTCGCGGAAGTGGGCCGGGCGCTCGGCCACCATTTTCCGCGCCGTCCCGGCGACAAGAACGAGCTCTCCGACGAAGTCAGCTTCGACTAGCGGCGCATGAGCCAGGGTCGGGCGCGCTCCGCTACAGCCTGATCCAGGTCTCCGAGAACGCGAGGAACGCCGTGCTGCTCTGTCTGCCGGCGAACGTGCGCTCAACGGGTTGGCCCTTGAGGGTGCGGCCATTGACAGTGGCCGTGACGCGCCGAGGAAAGCGCCGCCTCGATGTCTTCGCCCTTGACCCATTCCACGACTGACGATCGCGTGTCGCCCGACACGGCGACGCCCTCGAGCGGCACGTAGTCCATGTGCTGGAGCGCCACGGCTCCCTTGAAGGCGCCGAAGTGGGTGACGAACCCGTCGACGAGGTAGCGCGCGAGCGCGTCGTTGTCCGTGACGCACACGTTGAGCGCCTCGGGCAGGCTGCGGTCGAGCAGCGGGGCCTCGAGGAGCACGAGCGCGTGGCCGCGTCCGTGCGGCGAGGCAACGACGCGGAAGAAGGAGACGAGCGTGACGAACGGCCCGTCGGCCTTCTCCTTGAGATACATGCCCGGATTTTCTCCGGACCAGTCCACCACGCCGGGATACGTCAACGTCGGTGTCGTCATGCGCGCGATGATACAACGGCCGTGGTATGCTCGCCACGCCATGACGCGAGACGAAATCCCGACGCCCGCGCTCCTCCTGGACCTCGACCGCTTCGAGCGCAACATCGCGAAGATGGCGGCCCACGTCAAGAGCGTCGGCAAGAAGCTCCGGCCGCATTCCAAGACGCACAAGTGCCCGGAGATCGCGCGGCGCCAGATCGCCGCGGGCGCCGTCGGGATCTGCTGCGCCAAGGTGGGCGAGGCGGAAGTGATGGCGGCCTCCGGCATCCGCAACATGCTGATCACGACGGAGGTCGTCGGGCCTGAGAAGATCGGGCGGCTCCTCGGCGTGCTGGAGCAGGCGCCCGAGACGCTCGTCGTCGTGGACAACCCGGCGAACGTGCGCGAGCTGGGGCAGGCGATGGAGCGCGCGGGCAAGGTGCTCAACGTCCTCGTCGACGTGGACGTCGGCGGCCGGCGGACGGGCGCGCAGCCCGGAGAGCCCGCCGTCCACGTCGCGCGCATGGTCACGCTCGAAACCGCGCTCAACCTGCGGGGGCTCCAGGGCTATGCCGGGCACTGCGCGCACGTGCCGGGCTACGCCAACCGGCGCAAGACCTCGCACCGGTGGATGAACCGCCTGATGAAGACGCGTGACCTTTTCGAGAAGAACGGGCTGCCGGTCGAGATCGTCAGTGGCGGATCCTCGGGCACCTTCAACATCGACTGCGACCTCAAGGGGCTGACCGAGCTGCAGTCGGGCTCGTATTGCGTCATGGACCTCGACTACCGGCGGATCGGCGGCAAGGGCGGCGGCGACTACGACGACTTCGAGATGGCGCTGACGGTGCTAACGACGGTGGTCAGCGTGCCGACCCGGGAGATGGCCATGGTGGACGGCGGGCTCAAGGCGTTCTCCACCGACAAGCCCTTCGTGCCCGAGGCCGTCGAGTGCCCGGGCGTGACGTATTCGTGGGCAGGGGACGAGCACGGCCGTCTGATGGTCTCGGAAGAGGGGCGGCTCCCGGTCTTGGGCCAGCTCATCGAGTTCTTCCCGCCCCACTGCGACCCGACCATCAACCTCTACGATCGGATCTACGCCATGCGCGGCCGGCAGGTCGAGGCCGTCTGGGACGTCGCGGGCCGCGGCCGGTCGCAGTGAGCCAGGGAACCTGAAGGCTCCGGACCGAGTTTGACGCTTGAGAGCCGGTCTGGCACGATGATGGCGACGAAGAGGAAGAGGGGGGCATCCATGAAAATCGCGCGGACATCCAACCGGAAACCGATGATAGCCTGGCTGCGCCTCGGAGCCATCTGCCTGCTGGTCTCGGCGTGCGCGACCACCAGCAATCCGCTGACGAGCGCCACGGAGTTCGACTCGCTCGTACCCGGCTGGCAGAGCAAGTTCGCGCTCGAGTGGAAGGTGGAGCCCGCGCGGGACGGATCCTCGATTGTGTACGGCAAGGTCACCAGCCAGTATGGACAGTTCGCCTCGCGCTTCCGCGTCCTCGGCATGGCGATGGACTCATCGGGCAAGGTGATAGGCCAGCGCATCGGTTTCGTTCCGGGAGGCGTCCCCGGATTCACCGACGTGTACTTCGAGATCGACAAGATGGTGGCGGCCGCGTCGTACCGTGTCAGCGTCTGGGACTACACCTTCATCGAGGGGCGCGGCCCGATCCAGTAAGAGATGGGCGGCGCGGCGGCGTCTTCAAGCCGGCTCCAGTTCCTCGACGGCCTCCGTGGCGTCGCGCTCATCCTGATGGTGGTCAACCACACCTCGCGCGACTGGCTGGACGTCATCATGGGCTGGCCGCGCTACCACCTGGTCTACGGCAGCCTCATCCTGCCGGCCGCGATCTTTCTCTTCCTCGTGGGCTTCTGCCTGCCGATCTCGTACCACCGCAGCGGCCGCTCCGAAGGACTCGTCGGCGATTTCCGCCGTTACTTCCGTCGCGGAATCGGCATCGTTGCGTCCGGATACCTCCTCAACCTGATCATGCTGCCCCGGCCGCCCGTGCCGCCCGAGGAGAAGCTCTGGCACGGCGGCGTGCTTCAAACGATAGGCATCTGCATCATCCTGCTGGGCCCGCTCGTGCCGATGCTGCGCCGGCGCTCTGCGCGCTGGGCCATGTTGGCCGCCGCCGTGCTCATCTACCTGTCCTTCGGGTGGTCGCGCCCGGCCCTCGCCCGCTGGTGCGCCGCGCATCCCGTCGTCTGCACCATGACGTTCGGAGATTTCCCGCTCTGGCCGTGGATCGCCCCCGCGCTCATCGGCCTCGTGCTGTCCTGGGTGTGGCTCGACGCGCGCGCGCGCGGCCCGGCCGCGGAGGCTCGCTACTTCGCGACGGCCGCCGTCATCGGCCTGGTGTTCATGGTTGCCTACGATATCTGGGAGTTCTGGTTACCGACCGTGCCGCGCTTCGGCTTCCCGCGAGACTTCGGGCTGAACCACTACTGGACGCCGCGGGGCGTCACGACCTTCCTGATCATCACGGGCGTCGCGTGGCTCCTCGCCCTCTGCTACTGGCTCATGGAGGTGCGGCAGTGGCGCCTGCCGTGGCTGGTCACGCTGGGCCAGACCGCGCTCGTGCTGTACTTCGCCCACCAGATCATCGAGGAGACGATCATTCACCGGGCGCTCGGCCTCCGGCTCAACAACTGGCTCCTGTACTGGGTCGCGAACGTCGCGTTGATCGTCCTGTGTGTCTACATGGGCCGGGCCTGGCAGGCCGTAAAGCCGCGCGTTCGCGCGCTCGTGGGGCTCCAGACGGCCTGACGTCCCGCAGCGCGGAGTGGGCCTGCCCCATGGCGGGTTGCGCCTTGTCTCTCCGCGAGGCCTCGTGTATGGTTCCGTCACCCCGCGCATCGGTGCTCGGGCCGAACCCACAGGAGGCATCACCATGGCAGAGCAGCCCGAGTCCCGTCCTCGTCGCGGCACCGTCAGCCGCCGGACCTTTCTCCGCGCCGCCGGTGTGGTTGGAGGAGCCGCCCTCGGCCCCGCAGTCCTCCGCCGGCGGGCCCTGGCTCAGGAGACGCCGTCGCCCGTCCGCCCTGACCCCGCGGCCAAGCGCGGCGGGACACTCCGCTACGCGGTGCACAACGCTCCCGCCCATTTCGACGTGCACCAGTCCGGCACCGTCGCCAATATCGGACCGCAGTCGCCGATGTACGACTGCCTCATCAGGCGCGATCCGAAGGATGGGCAGACTATCATCCCGGACCTCGCCTGGAAGTGGGACATTTCTCCCGACGGGAAGAAGTACACGTTCCACCTCCGCAAGGGCGTGAAGTTCCACGACGGCGCCGACTTCACCGCCGAGGACGTCAGGGCGACCTACGAGCGCATCGTCCGACCGCCGAAGGGCGTGGTCATCCCGCGCTCGTCGCTCTTCACAACGGTGGGCGAGATCGTGGTCGTCGATCCTCACAAGATCGAGTTCAGGCTGACCGAGGCGCGGCCGAAGGCTTTCATGCTGGGCTCCTTCGCCAGCGGGTGGAACATTATCGTCAGGAAAAAGACCCTCGAGGACAACCAGGGCAATCTGCGCCAGGTCATGAACTTCCCGGGCACGGGACCGTACAAGCACGTGTCGCGGAGGGACAAAGAGATCTGGATCATGGACAAGAACCCCAACTACTGGAACAAGGGGCTCCCGCTGCTCGACAAGCTCGAGATCTACCACATGTTCCCGTTCTCGCCGGAGCTGGGTTCGTCCTTTCTCGCAGGCAAGATCGACTACGCCCGGCTCATGGATCCGGTCTCCTGGCGCAAGGCCAAGGAGATGCCGAACGTCACCGCCGCCGCCTTCAACCAGAGCGTCATCCAGGCGTTTTGGATGAACCAGAAGAAAAAGCCGTTCGGCGACGTCCGGGTACGCCGAGCCATTCACCTCGCCATGGACCGTCCCACGCTGGTCGAGGTCGTGAAGGACACCGCGCCCATGCAGATCGGCGGCTTCGTCTACCCCTTCCACGAGATGTCGACGCCGAAAGCAGAGCTCGTAAAGCGCCTGGGCTACCAGACGGACGTCAAGCCCGCGGTGCAGGAGGCGCGCCGGCTCATGAAGGAGGCGGGCTACGGACAGGGCATCAAGGGACTCGACTTCGTCGTGCGCGACATCCAGACGTTCAAGCTCTGGGCCGTAGCCATCCAGGCCATGCTCAAGGAGCACATCAACGTCGAGTGCAACCTGCGTACGGTGCAGACCTCCGTGTGGTTCGACGAGGCGGCGGCCGGCAACTTCGACCTCGCGATCAGCGCCATCGTGTCGAGCCTCATGGACCCGTCCGACTACTTCACCGCCTGGTACGGGCAGAACGGTCCGCAGAACTACGCCGGCTGGTCCAACGAGCAGTTCCACTCGCTCGCCAAGCAGATCGAGCGCGAGCTCGACGACACGAAGCGCAAGGCCATGGTGCGCAAGGCAGAGGACATCCTGGAGCAGGACCCGCCGCTCATCCCGATCGCGTACGAGCAGATCTACGACGCCTACTACAACAAGGTGAAGGGGCAGAACCCGTCCACCTACTTCGGGATCTACGACGTGTGCCGCTGGGACAACGTCTGGCTGGCGAGCTAGCCGTCATCGCCGCGCGCTCGGCCACCGTGCGGAGGTAACGGTCCCCGCGCATGAGCAAGTATCTCGCCCGGCGGGCGCTGTTCGCCCTGACGACGCTTGTCGGGGTGTCGCTGATCATCTTCGTCGTGCTGCGCGTCCTCCCCGGGGATCCGCTGGTGGCCATTCTCGGGGTGGAAGGCATCGCGAAGATGATGCCGGCTGACCGCGTCCGGATCATGCACGACCTCGGCCTGTCCGACCCGCTTCCCGTCCAGTACGTGCACTGGCTCCGGGACATCGCCTCGGGCCAGCTCGGCAAGTCGTTCTTCCGCGGCGACACAGTGGCCGAGCTCATTCTCCGCCGCGGGCCGATCAGCGCCGAGATCGGCCTGCTGGCGCTCGTCGTGTCCTGGCTCGTCGGCCTCCCCGTGGGTATCCTCAGCGCGGTCAAGCCCAACAGCCTTGTCGACAACGTGGCCCGCTCGGGGGCCATCCTCTTCATCGCCATTCCCGGCTTTTGGCTCGGGATGCTCATCGTGCTCGCGCTGCTCTTCTGGTTCGGGTACAAGGCGCCCATCATCATCGTCCAGCTCTGGGATTCGCCCTGGCAGAACCTCCAGATCGTCATCGGGCCCGCGATCGTCCTGGGCCTGGCCCAGGGCGCCTATATCGCGCGAATGTCCCGCTCGTGCCTCCTCGAGGTCATCCACGAGGACTACGTGCGGACGGCCCGCGCCAAGGGCGCGCTGGAGCGGAACGTGATCCTGAACCACGCCTTGCCGAACGCGCTCCTGCCCGTCATCACGATCTCGGGCGTGCTCCTGGGCTTCGTGCTCGGGGGCTCGGTCGCGGTCGAGCAGGCCTTTGGTGTCCCGGGGCTGGGTCGCGCTCTCGTGACGGCGCTGGTCGAGCGCGACATCATCGTGGTGCAGAACCTCGTGCTCCTCTACGCCGTAATCTTCGTGATGGTGAATCTCCTGGTCGACCTGAGCTATGCCTGGCTCGATCCCCGTATCCGCTATGCCTGATCCGGACCAGCGGTCCATACTGGGCGAGCTTGCGCGCTTCGCCTGGCGCAATCCGCTCTCCGCCGCAGGCGGTCTCGTCGGCGTGCTCATCATCGCGATGGCGATCGCGGCGCCGTGGATCGCGCCGGCGGACCCGCTCAAGACGAATTTCCGCCGGATGAACAAGCCTCCTGACGCGCAGGCGTTTTTCGGGACGGACCAGGTGGGACGGGACACGCTCTCGCGCGTCATCTACGGGGCCCGCACGTCGCTCTTCGTCGCCTTCGCGGCCGTCCTGCTTGGGACCACGGTCGGCTCGCTGTGGGGCGTGGCCTGCGGCTACCTCGGCGGCCGCTTCGATTTGGCAAGCCAGCGCATCATGGAGATTCTCCAGGCCTTTCCCGACCTAATCCTCGCCCTCGCCATCTCCATGGCCATGGGCACAGGGTTGCCCGCCGTGATCGTCGCCATCGCGATCACGCGCCTCCCGTTCGGCGGGCGGGTCATCCGCTCTGTCGCGATCAGCGTGCGCGAGATGGCCTACGTCGAAGCAGGGCGCGCCACCGGGGCCTCGGCGTTCCGGATCATGCGGCTGCACGTCCTGCCCCAGTGCGTGGCACCGTACCTCGTGCTCGCGACGACGCACCTGGGCGTGGCCATCGTCATCGAGGCGGCGCTGGGCTTCCTCGGCGTGGGTGTGCCCCCGCCGACCGCCACCTGGGGCAATATGCTCGCGGATTCGATCACGGGCCTCGTCCCGTCGTGGTGGCTCGTCTTTTTTCCGGGGCTGGCCATCACGGTTACGGTGCTCGCGTTCAATCTTCTCGGCGATGGCATCCGCGACACGCTCGATCCGCGGCTGTCGCCCGGCTTCCTCCGCCTGGTCACGGGCGCCGGTCGCGCCGCGCCCGCCCCGGCCGTGATGACGGTGCCGCGCACCGATACCGCCTCCTGATCTGACTCGATCGCGGAAAAGGTGAAGCCCGGAAGCGGGACCGGTAACCCGCCTCCGGGCTTCTCTGTTGAGGCGCCGGGCAATATGGTCCCGGGCATGTTCCGGCAAAAGCCGGAATCTTAGGGTATGGCGACTGCTGCCGCCTTGCGCGCCATCAGGAGAGCAACAGTCCCGGTGGCACGCCCTGTGAGCCGGGTGGCGTGTCTTCCATCTCGACCTCCTCGACGGTTTCTGCCACGACAGCGAGCTGGCGCCACGGCTGCCGTCACCCTTAACAGACCGCCGGCCGACCCGGTTGTCAAGGGCTCACGAGGGCTGGTACCTTATGCGCCATGACGCTGATGGGCTTCCTGGTCCTCCTGCTGGTCGCGGGCATCTGCGGCTCGATCGGCCAGGCGATCGCGGGCTACAGCGCCGGCGGCTGCCTCGTGTCGATCGCGCTCGGTTTCATCGGCGCGCTCGTCGGGATGTGGCTGTCTCGTGCGCTGCGGCTGCCTGAGCTCTTCGTCATCACCATCGGCGGCGAGCACTTTCCCGTTGTCTGGTCGATCATCGGCGCGGCTCTCTTCGTGGCGGTGCTGAGCCTCGTCGCCCGCCGCCGGTAACGCCCGCCGCGGCGGGCTGCCGTCCGGCTCATGACTACCGACTACGATCCCATCGCGGAGCAGTACAAGCGCGCCAAGCTTCAGCCGTGGCGCGCCCACATCGAGGCCTACACGCTGCTGGGTCTCCTGGGAGACCTGTCGGGCAAGAGCCTGGTGGACGTGGCCTGCGGCGACGGCTACTACACGCGGCGCCTTCGCGCGCTGGGGGCGGCCGCGGTTCGCGGCATCGATCTTTCGCAACGGATGATCGACCTGGCCCGCGGGCAGGAGGCGGAGCACGCGCTCGGCATCGAGTACGAGGTGGGCGACGCGAGGGATCTCCGCCTGCCGGCGCCGTGCGACACGGCCGTCGCCGCCTATCTGCTCAACTACGCCCGGGATGCCGCGGAGCTCGGCGCCATGTGCCGGGGCCTCGCGCGCTGCCTCGAGACCGGCGGGCGCTTCGTCACGGTGAACCAGAGCGCCGCCCTCGACTTTCGGTCCGCGCCGTCGTACCGGCCCTACGGGTTCGAGACCACCGCCGCCGGCGAGTGGCGGGAGGGCACGCCGATCACGTGGACGTTCTACCTCGACGACGGGCCTTTCTCGATCGAGAACTATCATCTCGAGCCGTCGACGCACGAGGAGGCGCTCCGGGCGGCCGGGTTCCGGGAGGTCCGCTGGCATGCGCCCCGACTCTCGCCGGAGGGCGAGTCTCAATTCGAACGCGGTTTCTGGCGCGCATTCCTCGACCATTCGCCGATCACCTTCCTCGAATGCGTGAAGTGAGCGATGCTCGAAGCCACGCTGGTGCTGGCGGCCATCGGGGCGGTCGGGCTCGTCATTCTCCTCGCCGCGCTCTTGACCGCTCCCGTGCTGATCGTGGGCGCCATCGGAGTGCTGTTTCTCGGGCTGATCGTGGGCGTGCCGACGGGCTTCTGGTACCACGTGGTCCTGTACCGGATCGTGTCGGCGAAGATCCCGGTGCCGCGCAGGTGGTGGCTCTCGCCCTCCGCGCTCCACGTCCACTTGACCGACCCAGAGGAGCGCCGCATTCGCCTGTGGTACCGCCTGGGCGGGATCGGCTTCATGCTCTCCATGGTCGGCGGCCTCGCGGCCATCGCGGCCCTGCTGATCCTCCGCTGAAGGGGTCAGGTCTCACAAAACGACATTCGCCAGCGCGCAGAGTTGTGATATCCACTCAGATGTCGTTTTGTGAGACCTGACCCCAGTACGGAGGAAGCGCATGCGTCTGCTGCTCGCGATCTTCTCGTTCCTGCTCTCGCTCGGGCTGGCCGGCGAGGCCTCCGCGCAGGCGGCCGTCCAGGGCCCCGTGAAGATCGGCTTCCTCGCGCCGCTCTCCGGCGCCATCGCCCAGGCCGGCAAGGACATGTACAGCGGCTGCGAGCTCTTCTGGGAGGAGGCCGGCTGGCAGATTGCCGGGCGCAAGCTCGAGGTGATCCTCGAGGACAACGAGGGCCTGCCGGCCACCACGCTCGCCAAG
>WNFP01008027.1_pt1 | contig 16507 bp, 17 predicted proteins | sample 5400201 | NCBI WGS metagenome assembly WNFP01 (sample SAMN13153355, study PRJNA577476) | soil metagenome | isolation source: 115 cm saprolite under Madrone tree | place: USA:California | collected 2016-06-14 | reverse complement strand
AGATTCTACAGATTCTCAGCATCACGCTTTTTGAGAAAACGCCCATTTTATGCGCCCTTCAGACTATCGACCCGGACGCCAATTTTGCCGAAAGCGCCAACCAGTTGATTCTCTTCGACTTTTAACCGGACAGTAGTGAGAACAATCATATGCCTGAATTAAGATCTTATCTGCTTAGTGACTCTTCCTTGAGAGACAACATACTGCTCTTTGCTCGTATTCAAGCGATCTTTTACCAATAAAGTAGCTAATGGTCTGCGAGAGGAAATGTCGCAGGCAACGCTAATCGCAGTACTCCTTGTTGGATATGTACACAGGACATGTTCTTGTCCATTATCTTTTTGGATAGCGGACCAGCAGCCTTCTGGTTCTGGCGGACCAATAAAGCAGCTGTCATTTGCCTTGTCTTGGTTAAGGAATTTCATTAACTCCTCTGCCTCATGATGTGACGTGGCATTGTAGACGGCTGCATTCCATCCTGCTGGATCTGGACGAAAAACAACATATTGTGGCTTAACTACTCGGCTCATAATAAAATTTGGGCGAGTAACATGAATGGAACTAGGCAGGCCAGACAAATCAAGGAGCACTGTCCAGTCCCCTGATTTTTCCTGGTATTCAAGATAACTTGTATGAATAAAGACCCGTTTACCCAAGGAAACGGATGGCTCTTCCTCGCACTCGAGGATTAGGAAGCGATCTCCAATCAAGGCATACCATTGACAGGATGGACTCGGAATGAAACCTGCTTTGTCAAAGTGAGGTGGAATCGGAATCTCAGCTGGCAATTTCTTAATATCAGCAGGCAAGTCGATTTCCTGGGGCACTGGAGTACCACGAACCTGCAGCTTCTGAGTGATTGCTTCGTCCAATGTGACCCATTTCATCAAATTCTCCTTTTCCACTACACATTACAACATATTTCTTCGTCGGCTCTAACGACTTTACCGTATCATCTCATAGAGAATTTTCAGGGAACCACCTTAATCGGCGTAATCCGAATTAGGGTTACATCAGAACCCTGTGGCCCATACCACCACGCCGTAGAGCCTCGTGTATCAGCCCCGACACTGTCAGGTTTTGTCTCAGTATAGAACTGAATTCCGCTACGCCCAGGAGGCAGTTCACCCACGTATGCTTTTACGGAGGCGGTATTCGCCATGTATATGTTTCGAGCAGGTGTTCCCAAGAGCCATCCTGTCTGACCAATGGCTTCTGCATGGTCATCGAGTCGATAGAACGGATCGTAGACCTTGACGAGAGGAGCAGCCTCAGTGGCTACTTCTGCTCGTACTAGTACCGAAGGAGCTTCAGCAGCTTTAGCGGTGGAGCTTAGTGCCTCCTCTTCGCCGATAATCCCAACAGATGTTGCCGCGTAGACCCCACCCAGTAGGCTTGTTAGTTGATGAAACTGCCACCATGCGCGGAAGCATGCATCGTCACACTTGGCCTTATCACCGGTCGCTCCACTTGTGTTGGTATGGAACATGTAGTACCACGCACTATGTCCATTTTCAACCGGAACATTGCTCTCTTCCGTAGATAACGCAGCAGAGTTGTCCACGCCAAGCTGCTGAAGGCGACGATAGTTTTCATCCCTCTGTCATACGCAAAAACTTCATCTGGCTTAAAACGACGCAGTTTTGTGTAAATATGACCAAGGACTTCTGGTCAGAGATCGCCATCGACAAGGAACCGGCCATAGCCGTTCGTTTCCAGCCAGTGGTACAGATGCATCTGGTAGAGAAAAGAGGCCACAAGTTCCTCGCCCAACTCGTGGGTTTCCGTGTACAGGAAAGGCACGTGCAGTCCGGCAAGGATCGCCACCAGGGATTGCGTGATCCGGTTGGGATTCACATCGGCGTAGGGATAGGGAGACTTGATCTGACTGAGCGGGCTTGAGATCACGAGCAGTCGATGCGGATAAGATGCCATCCGCCGCATACGGCTGATAAACATAGTACGGTCCGTGGTGCAGGAGTGAACCAGATCCGAAAGGTCCTTGCGCTCCACCACGCACAGTTCTTCCATGCCTGCGATCGAATAATCTCCGAGCCGGAGCGCCCTTTTCTCGATACCGGCAAACAAGTCGGGTGATTGTTGAATCTGTGGAAATCGAGCTGATCTTGCCTTTTTCCCCTGTTGTGTATGAATTTGTAGCTGCGCGATCCTCAAAAAACCAAAGCTTTCAACTAAGAGCCATAACTTCCGAATTATCGACTTTCCGGACAAGAATCTCCACGTCGTCCGCTGCATGCCGTTGTTGGGCGCTTAACTTTACTCTGACCAGCTCATAACTGGTCGATAAGTTGTTACAACAGGCCTTCTTGGAGGCATTAAGGGTGGTGGAACTACGATTCTACTCAATGAGTCATTCGGCAACCGCAGATCGATCAACTCACGTGTAGTAACAGTAATGCATGCATTTCGTATGTCTCCTATTTTGAGAATGGTTGGCTTCCGCTCAGCGTAAAAGCTAACTCTTCCACCCTGGCTCAGGAACATTTTCTGCAGGCTTCGGTCATGCTCTCCCAGGCCTGTAAGTCTGCAAGCCCATCGTTCAAATCTAAAGCAATTCTATACTCGTTCTGCCATGAGTATGAATTGTGTTTCGTAAACTCGTCATACTCAGCGAACTTTGTCAAATCGACCAAATATTGAACGCGCCTTGCTCCGGCCCAAAAATCCATGTATTGCAGCTGCAACAAATGGAAGATACGGCGCAAGAATACTAACGGATCGACGATAATGACGGCGGTATCTCCGAAATTAAGCAACCGTCTGTCGGGCGCAATAAACGTCGCAAGGCTCTCGGAATACTCCAGACAGTAAAGACAAAAAACGCGCTCTTGAAGGAAGCACTCTGCAATCCGTCCCATTTCAGCAGGTTGCGACCGCTCCTCGCCAAGTGCGTCTCGAAAAAATGAAGATTCGTCCTTAGCACTGAAACTCTGGCTCACTCCTTCCAATACATCGCCCCTAAAGTTGTTCGAGCAGCCTACATCACGTCTCAGCAAGTCACCAAATGCTGAAAGTGGGCGCATGAATACTTCGCCATCCAAGAGCTTGTCAGCAAACTCCCGGCTTGTAATTTTCACTAGGTAGTATGGATTCATAGATCAACCCGATGCCCGAGCTTTTTGCAGTTCTCGTATCATCTTCCGAGTTCGCTAGTACTGCGATCTTTGGCTCACCAATGGTCCGCGTTTACGATTATCATTTTATACGCGAGTCTCTTTAGGCGCGCATCATTCTTCACGGTGTCAATTACAAAGTAGTAGGAACCTACATTATTTGCCAGTAAGATTTTGGACTTATTGATCTCTGAGGCTTCGGCAGCCTCATTTCTATCTACAACAGATTTACTCCCCGTGGTATCCATAAATCATGTTTTTTCAATCCGTTCGAATTATTTGACCATACGGGCAGTCCCGCCACCAATCCATAGTGCCGGTCGGCAGCCTTGAGCAGCAAAGCTCCGCCGTCGGAACTGCCCTCTCGCTCATCGAACTGAGCCACTACAGGCCTGCCAAACACTTCCGGGAACACAAACGCTGTGTTGTGCTATCGTTAGCCATTCAGAAGCCTCTTTTGTGTCCCCAAACATTGTTTTGACAACTTGTTTGTAGCAGAAGAGGCTTTTGTTGTCTTTAGATATGTGAATAATCCGGGCTAGAACCCTCCAGGGTAAAGCCTTCCCTTCCATGTCACGCCCTTATGATTATTGTGCATGACATATGAACGAATGAGCAGCCATGAAAAGAGCAAAAGGCCTGGAAGACTGGTAACTGAACTTGTCCAACCAAATCCGGCCCTTTTCAGCCTCAATGCGAACCTCAGAAAACACAACAGTGATATGGTAAAGCCCGCAATGGTCGGCATTGCCGAACCACCACGCAGACAGAGCAATCCGATTAAGAGCGGACAAACGATGAAACAAAACTCGCTGGAACGTCGCAATGCCAGCAGTCGTGTATCAGGAAAAAGTATGGTCAGGTTCTTGCTCCAGCCCTCAACAATATGGGAAAAGCTTTGATACATGCGCGCCCTGACCGCATCAGGTGCATAGCGAAAGTGTAATTTCCCGACCTCCTTCACTTTTTGCGCTAAATGTACGTCTTCTAAAAGGGAGCCAGCAACTGCCTCGTGTCCACCAATTCGGTTGTACAGTTCTCTCCGAATCAAAATATACTGCCCATTGGCAGCTGCGATATTGCTATCCGGATCGTTGATCCGGTCGTAGCTGAACACTCGATTTAGCTCCCCGAAGATAACGGGCTGAAGCGTCTTTTCCCAAAAGGTTCCCACTTCTTGCCCCGGCGAATAAGAGAGCATTCCTACTCCGCGGGTGATTGCTTCCTCGATGCTTTTGCGGAGAGCATCAGGCCGATGAACTGTATCAGCATCAGTAAACAATAGCCATTCACCCTTGGCATGAGATATGGCGGTCCAAATCGCGTTTGCTTTGCCAGTCCAACCTGGCCGTAGAGCTCCTGCAGACAACACTTTGATATTGTGGAAGCCTTCAGCTAGTGGCCTTGTATTGTCGGTCGAATTATCATCGACGACCAGAATCTCATACGAAATATCTTTCTGAGATGAAAGAGACTCTAAGCACTTTTCAATATTTACCTCTTCATTCCGCGCCGGGATGATAATTGACACAATAGGATCCTCAGACATAGTTAGTTCTTCTCCCCCTGCTCGTGGCGCTGTCGGCACATTCTACACGGTCGCGTGATATCAAAGTTACTGACGTTATGACACGCGGGCGGCAGTGCGCGCACATATCTAAACACTGCCGCCGACTTACTGTCACGCATCTGTCGATAAAAAAGCCACGGCATACTTGGGCTAAGTGGACGCGCTCCGACTTGTCCTTCGCTCATGACTAAAAGTAATAGGTTCTCGTCGTAATATGAAATTCTGGACGAGTGTAGGGTCACATTATTGCCTTTCAGCTATTATTCGAAAATAGCCGAGAATACCGCTTGATGATAATTGCTGCCCGTATCGATAACCATCAAACTCGACGGAGGGATAATCTTGTACTCGGCGTGAGGCGGTTAGCATTGTCAAGCAGTAGTGTTCAAGTTCCGAGCTCAGATCGTAAAACCTCGTGCGAAACTGTAAATCGCGCAGGATCTCGAGCCACTTTTCTTTGGAATGCAAATAACAATTCCAAATGCCAACCAGCTTTTGAAGGGTGGAATGCTCTGTGCTGGTAGTAGGCACACGCTTCAAGAAAACATCTTCGAACGAATATCTACCGTTGATTCTGAGACCACTACACCAACGCTGCAGCAGTTCATTTGGCTCTGCGACATGGGCCCATGAACCTTGTCCCCATATAACATCATATCGATTTAACGCGACAGGACATTGTGTAATATCGCCTGGCATCACCGTCACAAGGTGACTAAGGCCCACTGCGTTCGTCAGCTGGTTAGCATCTTTGCAGCGCTGCACGTTCAGTTCAATTCCATCCACCCGGCATCCCTTTTTCCACGCTATATAGCGGGCTGATCCAGCTATTCCACAGCCCAAATCAAGTACTCGCGTTACGGAATTGATGTCGGCGAGGTCGGCTAAAGCTTGAACAAAGGCAGATCCGCCAATATGGTTCTGATCCGTGATCTGCGTGAGAGCATCTTCTGCTAGGTCACCCTCAGTCAGTTGGCCCGTGTAATGTTGTGCTCTCTCCAGAATACGTTCCGCGGTCAACGGGTGAGAATCATAGGTTCGTGCGATGCCCTCCGCTGATAGTTGGGGGCGATATTCAGGTAAATAAGTCATAGAATCTGGTGTCCAAGGAGTCAAATACATGACTAGATGTAGATTGCCGCTCGATTTCATACTATCGGATATTGTTGATATCACTTGGAGCGCATGGAAGAAGTCTCGGCGAGAAACAGGTCTAGGATTTTCTTTCTGTCAGCCTGTGTCGTCGCCATTTGAAGAGCAATCTCGTACCTTGCAGGGAGCAATTCGAGCATAGCTTCATCCCGAGACAGCGCTGTAATTCGGCGGAAAAGGTCTATTTCTGCAATGACACTTGCGGTTGAGAGTACTGTGCCACCGTAGATGTGGTCATACGCCGTCGCCAAGATGATACCGGCAACGGTCAGCGCTAAAGATGCACCAACGAGAGAGACAAAAAGATGAACAATACGTTTCAGGGAAACCAACGCCTTTGCAAACTCGGTACGTGCCACAGCGAATGTACGGCTAATGCCCACACCGGCTGAATCGCTCTCGCTGCGGAAGACAGGAGTGATTTTTTTCCCAATTGATTTTCTTCAGCGATGTTTGTGATAATTTCCACAGTGGCAAGGCTTCCGGCATAGGCGTCCTTTATAGCTTTAATGTTGGATCAGCTCGAGCGCGTAAGATATACCGATCAGATTTTCCGCGAGTTCGTACGTACAACAGGACTCTGCTTCTTTTACCGCATCATCCGCCATCAGCAGCATTTCAGAGCGCTTATTTTCTGCTAATTGACGATATTGGGGACTTAGGCCTTGGTCTTTAGCGAGGTATGCGACATCGGCAAGAAGCCAAGAGTAGCTGAAAAATCTCATGCCCTCGATGCTAATGCTCTGGCGGACATTATTGGGGTCATTATAATGAACGTATTGATCTTGGTCGGAGAGAAATGTATACCAAGGCGTTAAATCTTTAATGTTTACGTTCGCAAATCTATCTAAAAACTGCTGCCGAATCACGAGATAACCTGGATCGGCTCGTAAGTAATCATATTGATGCGCCGCATTGTTGAGGACAAACAGGGCTTGGGCCTCCAAACCAGGCACCCTCACCGTTTGTCCTGTCCGGCTGGGGTTGGGGACCCACCCGATTGTCGGATCGTGATGCCGGATTAGCCAGTTTAGGCCGTCTCGAATGGTCTGTCCGTAGTCAACATCAAAGCTTGGGATTCTGTTCAGGACTTCGGGAGAGTTCCGTGCCTCCACAAATGCCCATAGGGCCATCAGAGTTGAATATGTCCTTACCTCAAGTGGCGCAACCCGTAACACGCTCCATCCGCCATCGGTTTGGTTTGCGCGGGCCTTGAGTTCATCCAGGTCCCGACGGATGCTTTCTACCAATTGGTTGCGCTCCTGACTGGTCAACATTCCATTTTTTTCCTCTGCCACTCTGATTTTTGCCAATGCTACCCAAGCAGATACTTCCGAGATTGTCGGGGCGCTCTCAAAGCCGAAGTAGCTCCATCCCGGGTCGATAACCCACAGTCCGCTGGGTTCCCTATACCTCTCTTGGTGATTCGCTTCCATATACTGCAGGAGAGCCTGAATTTTGGGTTTATCTTGGCTCTGGCTTGGCTTGTGAAATAAAGCCACAAGAGCCTGAGCGGTAACGAAAACTTGAATGGTCTCCGGTTTGTGGAGATCGTATGTAAATCCTATCGGACCGCCGGATTTCTCGACCCGTAAGGCTCCATACAAAGTTGAAGGCCACAAACTACGGTGTTGTTCCAATTCCTGAATTCCTTTGTCGACGGCAAAAGCACGCTTATGAACCAGCCCCAGAATCGCGCCCAATATGGCGATAACCAATACGGAACTTAACACCCTCCGGATCAGATTTCCCCAGAATAATGCCATCATGAAAGACAAGGCGCGCGTGTGCCATGCCACACGATCTTCAACTTCAATGAACACGCCCCCTACCGCCCGGAGAAAGAGCACAGGATGAGTCCACTCGTAGCCATCAGCGGTGTCCATCACCGCTAAACGGGCTTCTGTCATAGCTGTATCAATTGGCTGCCCGGACCACAATGCTTCGTGGAGACATCTGCTGGAAGAACACGGGTTGGGCGGGGAGATGCTGGAGGCGGTGAATCTGCACTTGGAGGAAAAGGGAGTACGGATCACCAGCGGCACGATCATGGACGCGACGATCATTCATGCGCCGAGTTCGACGAAGAACCATTTTAGGGGGTCAGTCCACGGAAGAGTTTAAAACTTTTTTACTCCACGGGGAGTCTATAAACCATATCTTTTCAATCCGTTCGGATTGTTTGATCATACGGGAACGCTGGGTCAGGTCAGTCAAAGAGGAGTGCCTGTCGATCATCTCCATCCCCCACCCCTTATTCGCTCCAGTCGTGCTGCAAGTTCAGAGTCACTGGACCCGCAAAACAAGCCGGGATCTCACTGCCAGCGCACTGAAATACCACCCTCTTGCGAGACTCATCAAACCAGCTCCTCTAAAGCTTTGCGAATGCCAATGCAAAACGACCTCAGCTGCCCAGTTGAATATTTTGACCCTACGGGTTCAGTCCATGGCTAGCGTGCCCCTCATTTATAAGGTTTTCATCACGACACTTTCACAGGCATCATTTTATCGAACCCTTCACTTGAGACAAATTGTACTTTCAGCGTTCATTCCCCAATAAGTTTGCAGGATACTGCAACACTACCCCCTTGAACGGATTTCAGAGGGCCCTGATGTATTTCGCAGTCGAGTAAATTGTCCTTTGAGGATTTTCGGCCTGAAAACACATTGACAAGAATCTGCAGATCTTTTTTGTCGGTCTGCTCAAGCGCGTCTTGTTTCATTTGAATTCGACTAAACGTGGCATTCTCACCAGGGGCAACTTCAGCCTTTATGTCGCCTAGTTCAACCTCGCCCATTCTATTCACATATCGCTTCAAAGCGCCTTGTTTTGGATTACCTGTGATATAACCAGCAACAACAATCGTTTCCTTGCTTTCGATAAGTTGCTTTCTGGCCTTTTCAGAAAGGGCTACGGTTACTGTGAAACCTGATACTGAAGCCGCTTGCGTCTTTCGTTGCTGCATATCGGCCTCAGGACTTGCTATCCCAGCACGCGGGCTCGTGCACCCAATCGCTACCAATAACAGCCCAGCAATTTGCCATGACTTTCTCATTGTTCGTATACTCCTGATTCTCGACAACCAAACTTCCGATCCTCGGCAATACTCTTGCCACTATGCGCAGGCGCCGTCCCGGTGTTTCAGACATGATGGTGATTTATGCCGTTGAGGTGCGCCCTCTGGGTCTGGCTTGGAAGGTGATGGCCTAAAGAAAGATTGAATCCAGTTTGTGAATGTGGACCAGACTCCTTTCTTGACGGCAGGATTTTGTTTATCAAATTTGTGCCAGAGGCCATATCCTGCTACATGGGCAGCCCCCCAGGCTCCTCCGGTTTTGAAGTTCTTTGCATACAACTTCCTTCGAGCTACTACCGCGCCTTTATGTGGAGCTTCGATCATCTCAACGGTTCCATCCGGATTTACGGCAGAGACGATCGCTACATGATCAATCTTGCCATTCTTGTCTGCAAAGAAAATTTCGTCACCTGCTTGAACCGCGGACGAATCGGTCGAAAAAGATCCATTGTTTTGTGCGAACTCATACTGGGCGGCTGCTGTACGCGGGAAATTCTGCAGATCACTTCCAACTGCTTTTTGGCATAACCCTGAACAGTCGATGCCGCCATTGGTAGTTTGATTAGGATTTATCACCAAGTAGTCTCTTCCGATTTGCTGTGCGGCTCGATTTACTCGATCTGTAGCGTCAAAACCCTCGTCATCCGCGAACCGCACTGGATTGTTGAGGCTATACATATAGAGATTAAGCGTCTGGGGTTTTTTATTAGGCTGTAGACTCCCCATTGGATCCGGCGTGAGGAACCGTCCGAGCGAGTTCCCATAATATCGCGCGCCAAAGTAGTCCAGCCCAGTTTCAGAGTCCCGCTCTTTGCCGGTGAATTTGTAGTGATTCGAATCGCTGTTGACGAGCTGGAGTTCTCCGCCCCAAGGGTAATAATCCGATTCGGATTTGACGTTGCCTGTGGCATCGGTGATTACCGATGCTGTCTTCAGACTATCAGAGAAATAATACGAGATACTCCCCGAGGGAAAGTCCCTCCGTGCAACTCGTTCGCCATCGAAGAAGACGTATTCTGACCGCAGGTTGCCGAGGAGATCACTCTCAGCCACGATGCCCGGCGTCATGTACCAGTAGAGTGTTCCTGTGCTTCCGTTGGACTTTTCCACGCGGTTGCCATCCGCGTCATAGGAATAGGTAAAACCGGCGGCGCCGGTGATGCGGTTTTCCTGGTCGTAGGTGTAGTTGCTGCCGGTACTCAGGTCATGCATCATGTTGCCGGCGGCATCGTAGCCGTAGCCCTGCAACTGGTTGTTGGCGCCAGCCGTCAGAGTCAGGCTCTCACCGGAACATTTGGTCGGAGTTTTGCTCAGCAGGTTGCCCCAGGCATCATAGGCGTAGCTGTTGCCCCAGTATTCGGTCTTGCCATTGAGAGTGGCCCTGGTACAGTCGGTTCCCGCGTTTTGGGCCGAAGTCAGACGGTTTAGCGCATCGTAGGCGAAGCTCTGGTTTCTGGATGTATCTTTATTGTTGGTAATGCCCCAGACGTTACCGTTGTTCCCGTTCCCATTATGGAAGTCGTAATTCAGGTTGAATACGGTAGCGCTGGGCGAAACTGCCAACATATTTACTGGCTGCAAGCGGTTGTTAAAGCTGAAGCTGCTGGCGATGCCAGTGAAGCTGCTGCTGTTGCCGCTGACAAATCCGGTGAGTGTGCCGCCTGCTCCGTATGTGGCTCCGGTCACGTAATTGATGCTGTTGCCGGTGTCCACAGCCGAGAGCATTCGCCCAGATGAATCCGGCGTGTAGGTCACGGTCGTGCCGCTGGGATAGGTGACGGACTTCAGTGAGCCGTCTAGGTTGTAAGTGTAGCTTAGGTTTTTGCTGATCCCGGCAATCATCCGCGTTTCGCTGGAAATCCTGCCTAGCACGTCGTAACTGTAGCTGCCCGAGCCTGTCTGGTCGGTGAAGCTGGTCAGATTGCCGATGCCGTCTGGGCCGGAATCGTAGGTGTAGGTCACCGCTGCGGTGCCCGAAGGCAGCTGCGTTCCCTGGCAGTTCTGCCACGAATAAGCCTTGCCGGTGACCCGATTGAGCTGGTCATAGCAAAAACTGATTGTATGCTGAGCCGTACCGGTTTGATTTGGAGTGGGCATGACTTTTTGCAGCAGATTGCCATTGTTGTCATAGAAGTAGCTAACAACGCCGGTCTCGGGATTGCTTGCCGTCAGCAGACGAGAGAGCGAGTCATAGGTAAACCGGCGCACGCGCCATGGACTGGCAGCGTCATTGCCGGGCGAGGAACTGCAGCCAGTTCCCGAAACTGCGCCATGCTGCTCTACGCACAACAGACCACCCAAAGCGTCATAAAAATACAGGGTGACGTAGGGATTATTGCTGAGAGCGCGGGCATCGAAACCGCCCGCCAGACTGCCGCCCGACGTGGAAGCGGTAAACGAGGGATTGGTGAACTGCCCGGTATTCCAGGTGGAAGACGCTGCCAGAGAGTAATTACCGGAAATGCCCGCCGTCTTGCTGGTCAGGCTAATTGTTCCGCCGGAGGCCGAAGCACTGGCATAGCTGCCCGCGCTGATAGCGGTGGCGAGGCGGCCGGCAATGCTGGAAGCCGTATCGCCCGACCCGTAACTCACACTGTATTGCGTGCCATTGACAGTGGCGCTCACCGTACCCGTATCCGGAGTGTTAGAGGCACTTTGTCCACCCGTCAGGGTGGCTCCTGATGTCGCTCCAAAGAAAGACCCGGAACCAAAATCCGCAGGGTCGCCTTCGCCGGTGCTGGAAGAGAGCGAATAATTGGTGGCGCTACCCGTTGTTTTGGCGGTCAGATTTACCACGCTTCCGGAGACGCTGGCGGTTACCGGCGACGCTGAATCACCGTTAATCGCTGACCCCAGCCCCGAGGCAACACTGGTGGCGGTATCCAACCGGCTGTAGTTATAGGTATCAGTGTGGCCATTGACGACGATGCTCAGTGAGCCGATATCCCAGATGGTGCGCGGGCAGGAGCCGCCAAAATCCTGGCAGGTATCAACAGTGGAGGATTGTTCACTCCCGCTGATAGTTACGCTACCATGGCCAGCCGCGGCCGGCTGTGAGTTGGCCGTTTGGTCCGAGCCGCTGATGGTGATTGTTCCGACCGCATTGGTGGCAGTCGCTCCGGGATCTTGCTCGTCCACTTCAATGAGCCTGCCGAGGGCATCGGTGCAACTTTTCCGCTGATTGCCTGCTTCGTCTGTGCTAATGGTGCAATTGTCTGTGTAAGCAACAATTGCAATGCTGCCGTCCTGCTTCGTGGTCTGGATCACCCGGCCCAGAGCGTCATACTGTGACTGCGTAACTCCGTAAGTGACATCGCTGGTGGAGTAGAACGGATTGGTCACCGCCACCGCATGCCCCAGACCGTCAAACGTGGTGTTCACTATGGCCGTTCCGGTGGGTGTGACGTGCTGGATCTGGGAGATCCGGCCCAACCCGTCGAAGTTTGTGAATGCATCAGCGGTCAGGTTGGAAGTGATCTTCTTTAATGCTTCCGTAGTTGTGGCATTGGGATAATTGAAGCTGACCTGCGCCTGGTTACCACTAGAATCGGCCGGGGATGTCTCGGAGAGCAGGCGCTTCGCAAAGTCATAATTGTATGTGGTGGTATGCGCAGAATCGCCTTGCCTGGTGCCACTGGCCTGCTGCGTGGCATTCGCGTTGGTGAAGCTGGTGAGCAGCCCGGTATTGATATCGTAGGTCGCGCTAACGCACTGGTTCAGCGCATTGCACGTCTGGGTAGGCAGTGCCCCGTTGTACGCCGGATCATAGCTGTGGGTCGTTGTATACCCCAGGGGATCGATTTGCTTGTATGGTTCGCCCGTGTCATACCAGTTGGTGTGGGTGGTAGTACCTGGCTGCGCCGTAGTGGGACACGCATTGCCGGCAAATTGTTGCCGGGTCACAGAAGTCGGATTGCCCCGAACGGGGTTGGGCGCGGCCAGATGGCTGTTGGCCGGAAGAGTTCCGGTATAGGCCGTAAGATAACCCGCTTCATCATAGGCATAGTCGGTTTCCGCCACCTTGCATCCGCTGCCGTCCTTAGTGATGATCGAGGCCGGCAGGTCCAGAAAGTTCGCTGCCAGATAATTACCGTCCAGCTGCCATTGATATGCGGTGTCAACCTCACGCAGCAGAGGTCCCGGAGAACCCTGGCCCCAATCATAAAACTTTTGCGCGGTCACGAGCCCCAGAGTCACCCCGGAGCTTCCCGGCCCCTGATCATAATCGGAATGCACCAGACTAACTTTGCCGCCTGGAGCGAGTGTGGTTTTCTGGTCGGTCGGAAGCCCCAGGCTGCCACTGGCCGGGATCTGCCATGTGGTATCCACCTGGTGGAGGAATGTCCGTCCATTTCCGCTGCCCTGATATATAGTCGTGCGACTCTCTTTATAGTTGTAATGATAGATGACAGGTCTTGACTCGACGGGTGTAAATACATGCACCGTATCATTGCCAGCGGGATTGATTACCGTGTGGGCCAGTGTGCCATCACTGGCGGGCGGGCCCCATTGATAATTCCAGGTAAAAGAGTGCCCGTGCACGTCGGTTAATTTTCGCGACGCAACGGCACGGCTCACAGTGGTAATGTCCGCGCTGCTGGAAGCAGGGAACGTCGCCTCCGCCCAGGAATACTGGATGCTGGCTCCAGTGGGAACCGCTACCGAGGTGATTTCTCCATAACTGTCATAGTTGATCGACCACTGCGTGTTATCCGGCAGGATCACGTTGCTCAGATATATGGGCTGCCGGTAGTTTCCCGGAAAAGCGCGATTTGTATATGAGTCCTGGAATTGATGGATACCGGCAGGAGAGAAACTGGTCACCAATTGCGGATAAATGGCAAAACACAGCTTGATTTGGTTGGTTTGACCGTTGGGCGCAGGGTAATTTAGATAGCCCACCCAGGGAGTTCCAAAAGACGTAAGGCAGCCTGTTGTCTCCGATCCCGAGGCCAAATGGGTTGCAATGGTGGGCGCATTGGTATTTGCTGCCGCAATGTCCGGAATCCCCAGCGGCGCGTTCAGGACATTCCCATTGGCATCCCTCACGCTACTTATGACAAAGTGCTCCCTGCATACGGTGGTGGTGGTCACGCTCGTGCCTGGAACGGTGTTACCAGAAACGGTGGTGTGACAGGTAGAAATGTCGTGTATCCACCCGCCGATATACTGGGTACCGTTACGGTCGATAATCGTTCCGCTGTACGGAAGGGGGCATGCTGCACCTGAACAACTCCCGCCTGCCGCCAGCACCTGATAACCGCTGTTATCTATAGTAAAACTCCCCAATAAGTCATGGCTGGAGCCGTCCCACGAGGTGAAGCCGTCCGGATCTCCAACTGCTATGTCCGTCCCCTCGCCGTCCGTAAAGACCTTTTGGTATAACCGGGTCATCGCAAAACTAGCCGTGCTCACAAAAAGGGGACCCATGCCACACGGTCCTGATGGAGTAGGCCCCTGCGTACTGCAGGGCGACGAGGGCAACCACTGGTTCTGGTTCCCCACCCCGGGAATAGCGGGATCGGCATGCCAGGTCTTGGCATTAACCACTAAGTAGTACTGGATTCCTAGTTTGCCCCGTTGCGGATAATCGATTGGCAGCGGAATGTGCAACACGAGATTCCCGTTCATCAGATTGACGGTGTCCGCGCTGCTGCCATCGTAGGAACCCTGTGGGGTAGTCCATTCAACAGGTTGAGCTGCGTCTGCGCCACAACGGCTGGATCTGTAAAAAAAATAATTCCAATAAGAGCGGCCAATACCAACAGATTTCTGCCCAGCTTCATGCAAACATCTCTCCTGCTGCCGACAGCAGCAATGTCAATTTTTTGTACTGCTTTGGTCTTGCGGGGTCTTGATACTGCTTTTTTACACACACACCGATGCCGAGGCATGGGCAGAGGGGTTAGTTTTTTAGAGCGTGCCTTGAAATCTAACAAAGAAAAGAGCACAACTGCAAGTGAAGTTTATATTTAATTTCAGAAGAACCATTCAACTTCATTTGTTCTCAATAACATGGCAGATGTAACGATCCTTTTTGCTCGAAAGCAGCCTTTGGCCTTGTAAATTGCACAGGCAAATTGCCCCGAAATGCATTGTTAATAAAAGTGGTTCTATGAATAGTGATCGGGCAGGCCAAATCGTTTCACATTTTTATATATAATTTTTTTTATGACTGATACTGACGCAATTCTGACTGAACTGATCGACCACCGTGATCGCCTGACGGCAGCCATCGAGATTCTTTCCGGTAATAGCACGGCAAAAAGGGGCAGGCCAAAGAAAGAAGCGGGGACTCACACCAGGACTCGCACCATGTCTGCCGCTGCCAAAAAGAGGATTTCCGACGCTGCAAAAGCGCGCTGGGCCAAAGCAAAGAAAGAAGGCAAGAACTCACTCTGAGTTCTTGCCTCGGCTTTAACCCTTCTGTGTCCCACCTGGAAGCGCCAACGGTTTTGTTTCCGATGGACTCATTCCTTCAACCACAACCACTCCGATCTGAGGCCACGCCTGCCGGGCCTCATCGGGTGATCTGTAGGAATAGTCCACCAGTTTTATTACGCCATCCTCAAGCACTCCGACTGCGTAATTGGTTCCGCCTTCCACTTCGATCCGTGTTTCGTCGGAATCAGGGAGATCGGTAAGTTCCACGATGAAATACTGCCTGCTCATGGCCGACCTCTCTTCTTTTGCTTGCTGGCTTTTTGGGCCGCTTGCCTGGCGGATTTTCCGGGGCTGACTTTGGTGCCCGACTCCAGAAATCTCTTCTGCCACTTCAGGCGCAGGCGTTCGTAGTGGGCGCTGTTTTCCATCTCGGTGTCACTGAGCATTTCCGTCAGTTCATGGTTGGCCAGCGCCCGAACCTCTTCCACCATGACCTGATAGCTTTCAAGGCAGTCGCGGTGGAAGAGGCCGAGGTCGGAGAGCTTTCCCAGTTGTTCAATGGCCTGCTCGAACGAGCGGTTCATCTCGGCAATGCCCTGGTACACCTGGGAACTGACCGGCAGGGATGCAATGGCTTTCTTTTTCATGGCCGGTCTCCCAAAAGGTGCATCCCCGTGGATGGCAGAAAAGAGTGGAAACAAAAGCACATCCTGAATCTCCCAGGTTGCGCTCACAAAACTGCGGATATACATTCGCTGATAGCCATCATTGCCTCCATTGGCGATGGTTGGTTAGGGGCGCGTGCGGTCTGAACACCGTGCGCACCCCGCTGGTTTATTTGGCCCCGACCACAATCTGGTCGAGAACAGGCCGGGGAATGAGATAAAACTCAAAGTCGCCGTTAGCTTTCGAGACGATGACAAAGCCGCCCAGCAGGAAATGCTCCCCATGGTCCCTGATGTAGAGAATCTGCAGGACAATCTTGCCGAAGAGCCGGTCAGCGGCCCTTGGCAGCCCCCGGTACTGCACATCAACCAGTTGGTTCAGGAATGGCACTGGCGGGTACAGGCTTATGTCACCGCTTCTGGATGGGCCGTCCGGGTTTGCATTCCAAAGGACCACAACCTCTTCCTGAAACTGCAAATCCTGTCGTGCCGGGGGAGAGAGCAAATCATAGGCCACGATCTTCA
>WNFP01001875.1_pt1 | contig 16512 bp, 15 predicted proteins | sample 5400201 | NCBI WGS metagenome assembly WNFP01 (sample SAMN13153355, study PRJNA577476) | soil metagenome | isolation source: 115 cm saprolite under Madrone tree | place: USA:California | collected 2016-06-14 | reverse complement strand
CAAACTCCGAAATCTGCGCGACATAACTGAGCCGCGTGCCCTTGCGAATCGCCACATCCCCGCTGTCCGGCTTGACGCGGCCGATGAGCATCTCCAGCAACGTCGACTTGCCCGAACCATTCGGCCCAATCACGCCGATGCGGTCCCCTTCAGAGACGGTAAATGAAATGTTCTGGAAGAGCGGCGCGACGCCGTATCTCTTCGACAGTCCTTGCGCGCTGATGATCGGAGGCAATTTTCTCGGTCTTCTCCTGCACATAGTTTAACCTTGAGAGTCATGGCAGAGGAAACTCGGCAGGCGGCTGGTTCCGAATCAAGTGAGATTCACTCTTGATGCGCAACTTTGACGCCCTGGTGCTCGGCGGCGGGGCCGCGGGACTCCTCTGCGCGATTGAGGCCGGCAAACGCGGCCGGCGTGTTGCCGTTCTCGAGCACGCCGATCGAATCGGGAAGAAGATTCTGATTTCGGGCGGGGGACGTTGTAATTTCACCAACATTCATTGCCAGCCGGAAAATTTCATTTCCGCGAATGAACACTTCGCGAAATCCGCGCTGGCACGGTACACGCCCGCGGATTTCATCGCGCTGGTCGAAAAACATCGCATTCCCTACCACGAAAAAACGCTCGGGCAACTCTTCTGCGACCGTTCCGCGGAGGACATCACCGAATTGTTGGAATCGGAGTGCCGAGCGGCGGGAGTGCAGATTTTTTTACAAAGCCGAATCCAGGAAGTGCAGCGCACCACGGACTTCGTGGTACGTACCGAATCCGGCGAATTTTGCGCACCGGCCCTTGTGATTGCGACGGGCGGCCTTTCGATCCCCAAAATGGGCGCGACGCCGTTTGGCTACGAACTGGCGCGTCAATTCGGATTGAAGATCGTGGAGACCAAGCCCGCGCTTGTGCCGTTCGTCTTGGCCGGCAAAGATCGAAGCCGGTACTGCGACTTGGCGGGCGTTTCAGCAGAAGTGGTCGCGCAGGCCAATCATCACGACTTCCGCGAGAAGATGCTGATCACTCATCGCGGCTTGAGCGGGCCCGCGATACTGCAAATTTCCTCATACTGGGAGAAGGGGCAGCCGATTCGAATCGACCTGGCTCCGGATCGCGAGATTACCGCAGCGATTCGCGCCGCAAAGGCGCGCAATATGACAGCGGCACGAACGGCTTTTCTGGGAATTCTGCCGAAGCGATTCGCTGAACGCTGGCTCGAAAACCATGCCCCCGCCGCCTGGAACAATGATGCTCTGGCGAAACTGGAGAAGCAGGCACACGAGTGGGTGATCACGCCTGCGGACACCGAGGGCTACGAGAAGGCAGAAGTGACGGCCGGCGGCGTCGATACCGCCGAATTGTCCAGCAAGACGATGGAGTGTCTGAATGTCAAAGGATTATTTTTCATCGGCGAAGTCGTGGACGTCACCGGTCATCTGGGTGGATTCAATTTTCAATGGGCGTGGGCGTCGGGTGCCGCCGCGGGACGCGCGTTATGAAAGCAACAAAGTATCTTGAAGATTGCGCTCTTAGGAAGCCTGCTGCTCCGCGTAAGCCACGTATTCTTCGTAGGGCCCCTTGAAGTCCTCGATTTTGCCGCCCTGGAAATGCCAGATGCGTGTAGCGACTTCGTCGATCACGTCGTGGTCATGCGTCACCAACAGCACCGTTCCGTCATATCGCTGTAATGCGATGTTCAGCGCGTTGATCGATTCCAGGTCGAGGTGGTTGGTCGGCTCGTCGAGCACCAGAAAATTCGGCTTCTGCAGCATCAGCCGGCAAAAAATCAGCCGGGCGGACTCGCCGCCGGAAAGCGCGCGCGTAGGCTTCAGCGCATCTTCGCCGCTGAATAACATCTGCCCCATCAATCCGCGCAACTCTTGTTGCGAAGCAGCGGGATCGAACTGCCACAGCCACTCGATCGCCGTCATGCCTTTCGTGATAGATTCGCCGTGGTCCTGCGCGAAGTAGCCCACCGCCACTTCGTGCCCCCACCTCACCTCGCCGCCATCGATCGGGAACTGCAGGTCCTTGTCCTCGATAAATCCGGGCGCGTTGCGAACCAGCGACTTGAGCAAAGTGGTCTTACCGGCGCCGTTGCGCCCCATCAGCGCGATTTTTTCGCCGCGCACCACGCTCGCCGAAAAACGCGGAATCACCTTCAGATCCTCGTAGGACTTCTCGACGCTGCGAATCTCCAGCGGGTGCCGTCCCGAATTCCGCTTCATATCAAATTTAATATACGGCCGCTGGATGTTGCTCCTCGCCAGCTCCGCCGTTTGCAAGCGCTCGACTTCTTTCTTGCGCGAAGTGGCCTGCGCGGAACGCGTGCCCGCGGAGAACCGCGCGATAAACTCCTGCAGCTGCGCGATCTTTTTCTCGCGATTGGCGTTGTCCGCCTCGATGCGTCCGCGAATCTGCGTCTTCGCCATCACCATATCGTCGTACCCGCCGACGTACATGATGATCGTCTCGTAGTCGATGTCCGCGGTGTACGTGCACACGCTGTTCAAAAAGTGCCTGTCGTGCGAGATGACGATCAGCACGCCTTCGTAGTCGCAAAGATATCTCTGCAGCCAGTGCACGGAATCAAGGTCCAGGTTGTTCGTCGGTTCGTCGAGCAGCAGCGCCGTCGGGTTGCCAAAGAGCGCCTGCGCCAGCAGCACGCGCACTTTCTGCCCGCCCTGTAGTTCGCCCATCTTGCGCTCGTGCAGCGCAGCCTCCACGCCCAGGCCGTCGAGCAGCACCGCCGCGTCCGCCTCCGCCGTATACCCGCCCTCTTCGCCGACGATGCCTTCGAGTTCCCCAAGACGCATCCCATCGGCGTCCGTCAATTCGTCGTGCGGCTTGGCGTACAGCGCGTCGCGCTCTTCGAGCGCCTTCCACAGGGGCGCATTGCCCATAATGACGGTGTCGATCACGCGGTATTCGTCAAACGCAAATTGGTCTTGCCGTAGAACGCCCATCTTCTTCGGCCGGGTGATCGATCCGCTGGTCGAGTCGAGCTCCCCAGTCAGAATCTTCATAAACGTGGACTTGCCCGCGCCATTTGGCCCGGTGACGGCGTAGCGGCGTCCGGCCATAAAGGTGCACGTCACGTTTTCGAACAGGACGCGCGGGCCGAACCGCATGGTGATGTTATTGACCGAGAGCATAACCCTCTAAGTATAGCGTGAATTCGGCGTTCGCGCTCGCCGATGCGTACTACTTTTCCTGTATGGAACATCCTGCGGAAAAACGCTGCGCCACAACTACGGCAAACCGAACGTAAAGAGTGCCGACCCCGCCGCGACAGCCACGTATTGTTTTCCTTCGATTGCAAAGGACATCGGCGACGAATACACCGACGCGCCGCACTGGAAATGCCAGAGCGCTTTTCCCGAAGCGGCCTCGAGCGCGATGAAGTTTCCTTCCGCGTCCCCCGTGAAGACGAGCCCGCCCGCCGTAGAGAGCACCCCGGCCCACGTCGGCGAGGGATGCTTCCATTCCCACTTCATTTTTCCGGTGTTTGGATCGATGGCGCGGAGCGCCCCGGTGAACGGGGCGGCATCGTCGTTCGGAAAATACGCGCTGCCATAATAGGCATGTCCCGCTTCGTAAGGCTGCGGCGCCGTGCTGAAGACGTCACACTGTTCCCGCGCGGTAACGTAGAAAAGCTGCGTTTGTGGATCGTAAGTAGGCGACATCCAGTTCGTCGCGCCCGCCGCGCCCGGGCACACACGATTCCCTTCCAGCGTCGGCGAGGCGTCCTTTCGCGCAATGGGAGCGCCGCGTCCATCCTTCGAATCGCTCCAGGTCACTTTTGCAAAAGGATTCGCGAACACGAGCTTTCCATTGCTGCGATCGATCAAATAAAAAAATCCGTTGCGATTCGCTTGCAGGATCAGGTGCCGGTCGCCCTGGTCAACCATGACGGGCACCTGCGTGGCGTCATAATCATGGTCGTCGTGCTTGGAAAACTGAAAATACCATTTGAGTTTTCCCGTCTGCGGATCGAGAGCGAGCAAGGAATTACTGTAGAGATTGTCGCCCGCGCGCCCCTCGCCGCGATTCGAAGGCGAAGGATTGCCGGTGGTCCAAAAAGTAGAATCGCTCGCGGGATCGTAAGTCCCCGTGATCCACGCGGGCGCGCCTCCGATTTTCCACGAGTCGCCTTCCCACGTTTCATGTCCCGGCTCGCCGGGACCAGGGACGGTGTAGAAGCGCCATTTGCGTTCGCCTGTCGCGGCGTCGTACGCATCAATGAAGCCGCGAATCCCATACTCCCCGCCCGACACTCCGATAATCACGAGATTCTTGATCGCCAGCGGCGCAAGGGTGATGCTGTAACCCTTGCGGTAGTCCACAGTCGTGACGTCCCACACGACGCTCCCGGTCTTGGCGTCCAGCGCGATAACATGCGCATCGAGAGTGCCAAGAAAAGCCTTGTTCCCCAAAATGGCCATCCCGCGATTCACGCGCCCGCAGCACGGCCGAATATCCGCCGGCAACGCGCGTTGGTATTGCCAGATTGGCCGGCCCGATCGCGCGTCGAGCGCAAAAGCGCGATCGTCCTGCCCGGTGCCATAGAGGATGCCGTCCACGACCAGCGGCGTCGTTTCGAATTTCCCGCCCGCCATCGTCTGATAAGCCCACTTGGGAACGAGCATGGCCGCGTTCGAAGTGTTGATCTGCTCCAGCGCGCTGAACCGTCGCCCCGCGTAGTCGCCGGAGTACATCAGCCAGTTCTGCGGCTCTTTCGCCGAATCGAGCAGCCGCTGCGGCGTCACCTGCGCGCACCCCGAGGGCGCAGCCCAAGTAGCGATAGCCAACAAGACCAATGTCGCGCCTATTCCTACTCTCATTCCGAGCGAAGCGAGGAACTCTGCGCCATCGCGCGAAGTTTGCGCGATGAATCTCTCTTCGATTGCCCTGTTCATCGATTCGCGTTTCATTGCGCACCCACAGCGAGCAGATACGCGATCACATCCTCCAGATCTTTATCGCTCAATGTTTTCTGATCGTAAGCCGGCATCAGCGATTCGCGGCTCTTCTCCAATGATCGCAGTTTGTCTTTTTCGAACAAATGCAGCTGTTCGCGCGTGTCCATCATTTGCAACGTGAAATGGTCTTCGTTCAGCACCACTCCCATGAATTTCGTTCCGTCCGCGGTGACCACCGTGACGGTCTCGTATTCCTGCGAGAATTCTTTCATCGCCTCGGAGATGCCCTGCGCCAGCCGCCGGCTGGGACTGCGCATGGATTCCACAAGATATTCGGTCGAGCGCGCCGAACCGGTGGTGCTGAGGTCGGGTCCGAGCCGCCCTCCCTTTCCCTGAATCATGTGGCACGTGGAGCAAGCTGCGCTGCCATAAAAAAGTTCTTTGCCGTGGGCCGCATTTCCCGCGGGCTGCGCAGGAGCTTTCACTTGCACGCTGCGGATGTAGCTGATCACCTGCCAGATCTCTTCTTCGGTCATCCCCACGCCTTGCTGCGTCGCCCCGTTCGGCGGCATGGCCGTGCCGGGAACACCTTCGTTGATGGTGCGGTAGAGGTCCGCGTCGGAACTGCCGTGCCGTTTCTGCGCGCGGCTGAGATCAGGCCCCCGGCCTCCGCCCCGCGCGCCCAACCCGTGGCAAAACGCGCAGTTCGCCCGGAATTGCGATTCGCCCAGCTTCGCGGCCTTCGCATCGCCAGCGAACAGATTCTTGTCCTGCGCGCGGAGAGCCACCGCCGCTGCGGCGAACGACACCAGCACCACGCACCCGAATAGAAGAGCTAAGCTCCACCGTCGCGACCATAATTTCTTTCGCGGTAAATCCGTTCTAGGCATGCACATTTTTTCGCCGTGCCCCCTTGGATTGGTAATGTTGGACTGAGCAGCGATTGCGTTTCATTCGAATGAGGCTGGATTCGCGGCCAATATACCATTCGTTGCGACCAAGCGGGTGAACTTCACGGAATTTTCATAAAAGCGGCGGCGCAGTTCATCGCTCGAACGGCAGATTGCGATTCGCAGCGGCCTCCGATAGAATCTCGCGCGTTGGTGCTTATGAGCGAATCCCCTGCCAGGCCGCGCATCGCCATTGGTTCCGATCATGCGGGATTCCCCGTCAAAGAAACCATTCGAAAATATCTGGAAGCAGCGGGATATGCAGTCGACGACCAGGGTACCTCGTCAGAAGAATCCGTGGACTATCCCGATTACGGAAAAGCCGTAGGCGAACGCGTGGCTTCAAAACAAGCCGATCTGGGTGTCGCCGTCTGCGGCTCCGGCATCGGGATTTCCATCGCCGCCAACAAAGTCCCCGGCATTCGCGCCGCTCTGGCTCATGACGTGGTGACCGCTCGCCTCGCGCGCGAACACAACGACGCCAACGTCCTCGCCCTCGGCAGCCGCATCGTCACCCCCGACGCCGCCGTGGAAATGGTGCAGACTTTCCTGACCACCACCTATCTCGGCGGCCGTCACCAGCGCCGCCTCGACAAAATCGCTCAAATGGAGAGCCACTCGTGAGCTCAACGTGAATTTAGGAGCGGACTTCGGTCCGCGCAGCGCTGACGTCATCCGCTAATCGGTGGCAGACTTGAAGTAGCCCCGGCCACTTGGCTTAGCGCGTCGGGTCTGAACAACGGACAGTCGTTGGGCTGGTCAATACGCAGGGCAGCCATTTAGCATCCACCCTCTGGGGTTAAGCTCGGCTCACCGGCGAAGCCGAGCCACCTCGACGGACCGTCGCTTGTAACGGGATGCTGGGCCCAGGATACGCGAATAACAGAGTCTCCGAGACTAATCTTCCTCATCGTCCCGGTCGTCGCCTCGCGGACGCATTGCGTGTCTCGACACGTAATCCGCCACAGCTCTGCCCAGTGCATTTGCGCGCAAACACGAGGTTCGGAAGTGAATGCCGCCAAAGACCCGCGCATCAGCGATTTCCGCGGTCGCGTCCGAGAAATTATGAAATGAGCGAGTAGTGCCTGGGCGTACCTCCGAGGTCACGCTAAAACCTGTGTTCTCTCCAAACGCGGCGGCAAGAATGAAAGCCGCTGCTCCACTCATCGAGGAATGAGCCGACGGGTACTCGGGATGCGCGGGAGTGCCGCTCTTGAAAAAGTCCAACCATGGCTCCCAGGTCGGATCGGCATCGGCGGGAGTGAGACCCGCCCGGATCGCGGTGATCGGCCGCCAGTAAACGTAACGGTACTTGCTATCCCAGCACGCGATAAGCGCGTCGGAAAGCGTGAGATTCAGTAACGCAAATAAGTGGGCATTCTCGGTTAGAGTCAGCCCGCGCCCTGCCGAAATCTGCGCGGTAATGCGGTTCCAGGCAAGGGGAGTATTCAATGCCCAAAATAACGCGAGTTCCGATTGATCCGAAGTGCGCATCGAGCCAGAGAGGGTGCCCATAACCTTCACTTCGTTGAGATCCGCAGCATACTCCTGGCTGTCAAGGGCTAGGGGCGGTGGCAAGCGGAACTGCGAAGGTCGCGTGAGTACCCACGGCGTCATGGTGGCGATCTGCGGTGTTGCGCCTGAAGCGTTGGTGGGCGGTGTGGGACGCCAAACGCCCACGTTCGGTGCGCCGAGGAACGGCGGTGGCGGGGGCGTGAACCCGTCGGTCAGCCGGGAGGTCCACATGGCATCGGCAACCTTTTGGCCCCAGGCGACACCCGCGGCGATGGATTCGGCTTTTTCGGTCGCCGTGAGCGCCGTGAGCGACGCATTCAGCCGAGTAGTGAGCGTCCCGCTCTGCGCCGGATATAGGTGCAAGAGAATCACGTAGGCCGCCTGAATCGCCGCTGCGCTTTGAGACGCGTGATGCGGCGCGTCCGGCCTCACTTGCAACGGGCGGAAGCGCGGCTCGATTCCGTTAACGGCGTCGAATACCGAGGCCGATACAAGGGCGACTACGCGGCTGGTGACATTCGGGGCGGTACCGGCGGCAAGTACCGTGGTGTTCATAACGTCGATCCACTCCAGCACCGGGTCTGGCGTGGCGGCCGACACCAGTAGGGGATTAGCAGCGACCAGCGCCACAATCAGCGTCAGGGTTGCGCTCCGAATCGTCGCGCCGACACCTTGCCGGCGAAGTAACAGAAAAGCGCCTGGGTCAAACCCGGCTAATTTGCGAATCATTTGCGTGGCTCCTGACAGAGCCATTGTCGAAATTCGAGACTTGGACATTTGAACCTTCCTTGATAGTTGCTGACTGAGCGCAAACCTAGGGGACGAAGCACTACGACGTGCCGGCCGCGCCCCTGCTGGGTCACTTGTAGCGGCATCGTGCGCCCGGCGTATGCCTCGGCGCAACGGGCAAAGAGAGGCAAAGAAGGGCAAAGCGCGACACCGGCAGCCTTTTCGCCTGTTCCGGCAGTTGCCACGGAAACGAACAGGTGTGATACTTCACTTACGTAGTAGGAGTCCTCAAGCCCATGTCAGTCCAGGCGACCTCAACCTCTAGGATCGGTGCGGATGCCCAAGGGCGGCGTCTAGAATCTTGGAAGGAGATTGCGGCCTATCTGGGACGTGACGTCACGACCGTCCGCCGGTGGGAGAAGCGCGAGGGGCTGCCCGTGCGCCGCCTCCACCACAGCCGGCTCGGGTCGGTCTACGCCTACGCGGCAGAACTGGACGCATGGCGGGATAAACGGGCGCCTACGGCCGCAACGGATGCTCCAGATGTTCGCCAGGTATCAGCGGTCGTCCGAAGTGGGGCTCATGCGCGTAAGGTGGCGGCTCTCGCAGCGCTGGCGTTGGCGCTAGTCGCTGGCCTTATATGGCTTGTGCACGAGCGGAGCACCATTCAACGGGCGAGCGCCAGCGGGGGCATCCGGTCACTCGCTGTTCTTCCACTGCAAAACTTCTCCGGCAATCCCGAGCAGGACTACCTCTCCGATGGTATGACCGAGGCACTGATTGCCCGGCTTTCGGCGATTCACGCGCTGCGTGTGATCTCGCGCACTTCAGCGATGCAGTTCAAGGGTACGCGGAAGTCCGTGCCTGCGATTGGGAAGGAACTAAACGTCGATGCGGTCATCGAAGGCTCGGTGCTGCGATCGGAAGGCAAGATTCGTGTCACTGTTCAGTTGATTCGGGCCGATACCGACGAGCACCTGTGGTCTGGTACGTATGACCGTGAAGTGCAGGACGTGCTGGCGCTACAGAGCGATGTGACCCAAGGCATCGCGGGTCACGTTGAGAGCGCGGTTACGGGCTCGCAAAGAGGCTCACCCGTAGCCCCGCGTACGGTGGTGCCCGAGGTCTACGAAGCGTACCTCAAGGGCCGATTCGCCCTGCACAAGAACACCCAAGTCGGGTTCAAAGAAGCCATCGCGCATTTCCAGGAGGCGATCAATCGCGAGGCGACCTTCGCTCCGGCCTACGCGGGCTTGGCGGCCGCCCACAGTGAGTTGGGATTAGTTTTCTTTGGGGCTTCCCCTCTCGAAGTTCGCCCGAAGGTGCTCGCCGCCGCCAGCAAGGCGCTGGAACTGGACCCCGCGCTCGTTGAAGCGCGCGTCCTGCTCGCAGACGCGCTGCAGAAAGACTGGCAGTGGGCGGAAGCCGAGGCGGAATACAAGCAAGCCGTTGCGCTGAGCCCAAGCGATGCCGGCGCTCACGCTAGCTTTTCGTACTGGTTTCTCTGCCAGGGGCGGACTCAGGAGGCACTTTCTTGGGCGCGACGTGCGCAGGAGCTTGACCCGCTGGCGCTTCACGGCATCGAAGTCGGCTGGATCCTCTTTCATGCTCGCCGCTATGACGAGGCCATTCGGGAATTGCGCACTGTGCTGAGCATAGAACCTGAGAGCCCGTTCGCTCTGTGGTTTCTCGGCTTTGCACTCATCGGCGCCGAGCAGTTCGATGAAGCGATCCGTGCTCTGGAAAAAGCCGCTTCCGTTTCGCAGCGCAGCTCGGCTGTGCTGGGCGTGCTCGTGCACGCCTACGCGGGCGCAGGGCGCCGTACGGAAGCCCTACAGGTTCTCGGCGAGCTGCACCGGCGCCGGCAAAGGGGTTACGTCCCGGCAGCCGCATTCCTCAATGCTTATCTGGGACTCGGCGACACGGAGGAAGCATTTGTATGGCTAGAGCGTGCCGCCGAGGAACGATCGAACATCCTGCAGTTCCTCAAAGTACATCCGTTCTTCGATTCGCTACGCGGCGACCGGCGGTTTGCGGAGTTTCTCCGCCGGGCGAACTTCTTACCCAAGCAACCAGCGGCAGCACCCGCGTAGGCCATACAGAGTGCCTCTGTAGAGCACACTGGTATCCGTACGTCTGACGCCGGTTGCCCGGGATCCGGGGCGGGTGGCCCGTTCGCAGTTCTCCAAACACAATTTGGAACGCGCTCCGTTATCCGAAAGAATCCAAACCACTTATAATAATCATTGACAGATTGTACTGATATGCTATACTCGCTATCGTAGGTCGGCAAGCTTTCCCCGTCCTGCCAGTCATGCGCGTCCCTTACGCGGTCCTTCTAACTCCTCCAAAATCTTCCCATCCCTCTCACCTACTTTCTCGCCAACAGTCCGCCCCCGTAAGCCCTTTAGCTGCAACACTTATGGATCTCCCTGCAAGTGTTGCAAACAAAAGACTTACAGTCGAGCTAGACCCTTTAGATACAACTTACAGAAAACAGGGGGAGCAGGGTGTGATGGTTAACGACCATCCTCCTGACATTGAAGTTTGGACGTTGCGACCTTCGGACTTTCGTTTCCACCCCCTTCTCTGCGAACTCTGTGTCCTCTGTGCCCTCTGTGCTAAGTCCTTCTTTGTCTTTGAACTTTCAACTGTCAACCTCTTCATCCTCCCACGGCAAATTGGCTTTCCCCCGCCCCATCCTATAAAATCGCCTCTCTGTCCGCTCAGCGAGCGCAAACGCACCAGGCAAGATGCGGCCACCTCATGACGAAGAGCACAGACGCCAACGACAGGATGGATCGCCCGCTTGACGCCGTCGATCCGCAAATCGCCGACCTCCTGCGCGACGAAGCCAAGCGCCAAGCCACCGGTCTGGAACTCATTCCTTCGGAGAATCTCGTTTCCGAAGCGGTCCTCGAAGCCATGGGCTCAATCTTCACGAATAAGTACGCCGAGGGCTATCCGGGAAAACGCTACTACGGCGGTTGCGAGTACGCCGACAAAGTGGAGCAGCTCGCCATCGATCGCGCAAAAGAACTCTTCGGCGCGGAACACGCCAACGTGCAAGCGCATTCCGGCACATCCGCAAACGTGGCCGTCTATATGTCAACCCTGCAGAAGGACGATGTAGTTCTAGGCATGAATCTTTCGCATGGCGGCCACCTGACGCATGGGCATCCGCTGAATTTCTCCGGCCGGATGTACAAATTCGTCGCCTACGGTGTGAAAAAGGAAGACGAGCGCATCGACTACGACGAAATTGAGAAGCTTGCCGCCGAACACAAGCCAAAGATGATCGTCGCCGGAGCAAGCGCCTATTCGCGAATCATTGATTTCGAGCGCATTGCCAAAGCCGCGAAGTCCGTTGGCGCGCTCTTTTTTGTGGACATGGCGCATATTGCGGGACTCGTGGCTGCGGGCCTGCACCCCAGCCCCGTGCCGCATGCCGATATCGTCTCAACGACGACTCACAAAACGCTACGCGGGCCGCGCGGCGGCTTGGTCCTGTGCAAGGCGGCGTTTGCCAAGGAACTGGACAAGCTTACGTTTCCCGGGACGCAGGGCGGTCCGCTGGTGCACACCATCGCGGCAAAAGCAGTCTGCTTAAAGGAAGCCATGGAGCCGTCCTTCAAGGAATACCAGAGGCAGGTAGTGGCCAACACGAAAGCCATGGCCGCGGCCGTCGCCAAGCTCGGGTTTCGCATCGTGACGGGAGGCACGGACAACCATCTGTTCCTGATCGAAGTGCACTCGCGCGGCATCACCGGAACGGACGCCGAAAAAGCCCTCGACCGCGCAGGCATCACCGTAAATAAGAATTCGATTCCATTCGATCCTCTCCCGCCCATGAAGGGTGGCGGAATCCGCCTGGGCAGCCCTTCCGTCACCACGCGCGGCATGCGCGAACCGGAGATGGAGCAGATCGGCCGGTGGATCGCGGAAATTCTTTCGAACATCGGCAACGCGGAGGTCGAGCAGCGTGTTCGCAAACAAGTGGCCGAACTTGCCGGGAGATTTCCGATTTACGAAGCGCGGCTGCGAGGCGGTCCAGCGCGAACCGAACACGCCCGCGTTTAGTCCCACGAAAAATCCTCTAAGCTCGGCATGAATATCTTCAAAGCCACAGCCGATTTCGAGCACTGGTTGGCAGGGCAGCTGCCGATCATTCGCCAGGATCTCGCGCTTAAGCATCAGCACATGGCGGAAGCCGCATTCCCTTTTTTCCGCGCCACCTTCTATCGCTGGCTGCAGGTCTGGCCGGAGCTTTGCGCCGATCTGGTGGAGGCCCCGCCAGTATTGGGTGTGGGCGATCTGCATATCGAAAACTTCGGGACGTGGCGGGATGAAGAAGGACGCCTCATCTGGGGCGTGAACGATCTGGATGAAGCATGGCCGGCGCCGTACACGCTCGATCTGGTGCGGTTGACCACCAGCGTTTATGTTGCGATCGGGGAAGAACACCTGAGGCTTGCCAAGCGGGTCGCTGCCGAAGCGATCGAAGAGGGATATCGAGACGCCCTGGCCGCGGGCGGCAAAGCGTTTATCCTGGCCGAAGACCATCGCTGGCTGCGCTTGCTCGCCCTCGGCAAGCTGCGCGACCCTGTGCAATTCTGGAATAAGCTAGAGCACCTGCCTCCCTACACCGCCAAACCACCGGAGGATGTCCGCACGCTGCTGGAGAGTACGTTTCCGTCAGCGCCGCAAGAATATCTATTGAAAAGAAGGATCGCAGGACTGGGAAGCCTTGGGCACCCCAGGATTCTCGCCTTGTCCAGGTGGCGGGGAGCGTTCATCGCCCGGGAAGCGAAGGCGATCCGGCCCTCGGCATGGGTTTGGGCCAGAAAGGCCTCTTCCATGGAGATTTATTGCGAAAAGCTGGTGCAGCGTTCGATTCGCGTGCCCGATCCCTTTGTGCGTTTCCACGGCCGATGGGTGGTGCGGCGTCTGGCACCCGATTGCTCGCGAATTGAGCTCGCTTCCCTGGCGAAGGATCGCGACGAAGCGCGGCTGCTTTATTCCATGGGCTGGGAAACCGCCAACATGCACTTCGCCACGCCGCAAGCGACCGCCAAGTTGCAGCATGACCTTGCATCTCGGCGGGGCCGCTGGCTCCACAAAGCCTCAAAGGCCATGCTGGCGGCAACCAGGAAAGATTGGCAAAAGTGGCAGAGCGATTGGAAGCGTTTAGCGCCTCGTTAGACGCTGGCGGAAGACCTGTCCTCGTTCTTGTCCATCCTACTTCAGTGCCGCTGGCCCAAGACTGTCCTCTGGGTCAGTAGCTTCCGAATAAGACTGCGGGTAACTTCAGGAAGTACTGGGATGGGAAGCTTACTCGTAACCGTGTTCCTCGCTGTTCCGCTCTTTGCCTGGCTGGGTGGGACACTACTTCATGATGATTCACTAATGAAGTTGGCGCGATTCTCGAGCGCGCCGCGCGGGAACTTCCCAATCTCCGGAAAATTCTATTCTCCTGTAACCGCCGCGCGCCCGGTTTCTCATCGGATCGCACGGCGGTGGGTGAGGTGAGCTGATGATGGATACGGAAGCCTTCCGTGAATTCAAAACTGGATTGACGCTCCTGCGCGACAACTACGCCATAAAAGCGCTGCCGCATATGCGGCGCGCGGTGGACCTGGACAAGAACAATCCCTATTACATGTCCTACCTGGGCGTGGTGCTGGCTCGCTCGGAGGGAAAATGGGGCGAAGCGGAAAGGCTGTGTGATTCCGCGGTTCGAATGAAGCGGAATCAGGCGCAGCTCTATTTGAATCTTGCTGAAGTGTATGCCACTGCTGGGCGGCGGGACGACGCCGTAGACGCTTTGCAGACCGGGCTGAAATTTGCGCGCCGCGATATCCGGCTGACGATCGCAATGAATAAACTTACGGCGCGCCGGTCTCCTGTCCTGAGTTTTCTCGGCCGGAGGCACCCGCTCAACCGGCAGCTAGGAATATTACGACACCGCGCGATGAGGATGTTCGCGCAGACGACTTAAATCACTTTCTCCACCCCCCCAAACACAAGGACGGGCGTCCCGGATGATCGGGACGCCCGTTCTTGCTTTTGCCGACTTGGCGGAGTGGCTTGGAGGTTTGCGTAAACTAACGCGAGTTGCCGGCGCCAAAGTTATAGGAGTGTTGGATTCCCATTTCCATGAGGATTTTGATCCCGATGCCGAACATGCCGGTCGGGAGAACGTCCCTTCGAACGACTTCCGCGAGGTACTCGCGGACCCTGGAAGCGGGATCTTGTGAGTACGGCATGGTTAGGAACAGCCGCATGCCAACTTCATAACCAGGTTCACTGGACTGAAAAAAAACACCAGAGCGAGAAACGCTGACCGAGCCGCGCAAGTCTTCAAAATGGTCTTTGTTGGGGTCGGAAGGACGGATGCGCATAAGCTGCGTAATCTTGCAGCGGCGGCTGCCGCGGCGCTCCGTGTGTGAAATCGGCTGCTGGGGGGAACTGCCTGTTGGGAGTTTTTTCGTCATTAGATCGTGCTGGGTCGCCAGGGGAAACCATCCTTCCGGAAAACTGCCGCTTGCTATCCGAGAACAGTGTAATCCGAGGGCGGCAAGTAAACCTATAGCGGAAACGTACCTGAAGGCAGCAGGACGTTCCAGGAAAATGGTAGTACGGAAGTACCAGAAAAGGAAGGCAGGGAATGAGGAAAAAGAGGGGTAAAGCGCTGATAGAGGAGAAGTAGAGAGAAAGTGGTTCCAAATTGAGGCTGAAAATCCGGTCTGGTACCAAATCGAGACAATGGAGGGGGAGGGTTATTCACAGCCGCTAACTTAAATTGTTCTTTTGTTGGGGGTTTAGAGCTGAAGTTGGGAATTGGGGCGGATGAAGGTGCGGCTGCAAAATTGCAGAAGTGAGGCGGAAGCGTGGGGCTCCAGCAAATCGCTGATCGTGATGTTTGGAATTAGCATCAGTGCGGAGACTCATGGAGGACGTCCCACAATGAATGCAGGAACGCGCCAGATTTTGCAGGCGGCAGAGCAAGAGCAAAAAAGAGGATCAATTCGAATGGCGATCGCCGGACAAATATTTGCGGTGGGAGAAAGCGCCGCGTGCGAGAACGACGCCTGCTCAGAGAGGCGCTTTCCAGGATGCTGGTCAAAAGCGAGGAAATCGAAGTGGTCGGAACGGACATAGCGGAACCTTTCCGGACGGAAGATCTGCTCGGAGAAGAAACGGACATCCTGCTGCTGTCATCGCGTGGAAGTAGAAACGAAGATCTGACCGCGGTTCGAAGGGTACGGACGACCGCTCCCAAGGTGCGAATTCTTCTGATTGGTGTGACGGGAGAGGAAGGAGAGTTTTTGCAATGCGTGCGGGCGGGAGTTCACGGGTACCTGCCGAGAGAGGCTCCGGCGGAGGACGTGGTGAAAGGCGTGCGAGCGCTGCAAGGAGGCCAAGCGATTTGTCCTGGCACGCTGTGCGCAACGCTGTTCCGGTATTTCGAACGGGAAGCGACCTCCTTCCCTTCCGCGAGTGTGCACCAACGGCTGGGATTAACGCGGCGAGAACAGCAGTTGATCCCACTGATAGCCGAGGGGCTCACGAACAAGGAGATCGCCAATCGGTTCTGTCTGTCGGAGCAAACGGTGAAAAACCATTTGTATCGAATGAAGCAGAAAATCGGAGCAGATGATCGTCTGGGCATCGTGCAGGTGTGCCGGACGCAACGGTTCATGCCTTAGTTTTCGTTTACAGTTTTCAGTTTACAGTTTTCAGTTTGTAGTTCTTAGTTCTTGGTTCTTCTTTTTCTGCCCCTCGAGTTAGGGACGCTTCGGCGGGCCCGCATCCAATTTCCCCAATTTGCCTTGGCTCCGGCATCCATGACGCAATCCACGGCTAGTGGACCGGTTGAACTGCCATTCTGGACAAAACAATCCAAAATGGACATAATAGGTGACTGAGAGGATTTTGGTGGCGTATGCAGGCAAAATCGTTCAAAGGCAAAGTAGCTCTCGTCACGGGCGGTTCAAGAGGCATCGGAGCAGGCATCGTCCGCCGACTCGCGGCGGACGGCGCGTCAGTTGCATTCACTTATTCAAGTTCCCCAGAAAAGGCCCTCCAACTTGTGCGCGAAATCGAATCCGCAGGAGGCAGAGCGCTACCCCTCAAGGCCGACAGCGGCTCTGCCGAAGAGCTCCGGGCCGCAGTGGCCAGAACTACACAAGCCTTCGGCACTCTTGACATCTTCGTCAGCAACGCGGGCATTCTCACCAGGGGCACAATCGATACCTACAGTCTCGAAGACTTCGACCGCATGGTGGCCATCAACGTCCGTGCCGCCTTCGTCGGTATTCAGGCGGCTGCCCAACAAATGAAAGAAGGAGGCCGGATCGTGCTCATCGGCAGCAACACCGCTATTCGCACTGCCTTCCCT
>WNFP01003376.1_pt1 | contig 16515 bp, 15 predicted proteins | sample 5400201 | NCBI WGS metagenome assembly WNFP01 (sample SAMN13153355, study PRJNA577476) | soil metagenome | isolation source: 115 cm saprolite under Madrone tree | place: USA:California | collected 2016-06-14 | reverse complement strand
CATCACGCCGAGATTTGTATTGTAGAGCAGCGGCGTACCTGGATGCTTGACTTCCGGTGAGCCCCAGCACGGCCAGGGCAGGCCGTAATAGTCGCCGCCGACTTCAGGATCGTCCTTGGGCGCCCGCGTCGTCAACATGTCGAACTTCGCCTGGTTCTTCATGTGCGCCTTGAGCCGCTCCGGCGATTGCCCGCAATAGCCGGTAGACCAGCTGCCGCGGTTCATTTCCCGAAGCACATCCTCCGCGACCGGCAGATTGTTCTCGACCTTGATGTTCTTGAACATCTTGTCGGCGAATCCGAACTTCTTCGCCATCAGATAGATGACCTCGAGGTCATCCTTCGCTTCGAACACCGGCTTTACGATCTGCTCGCCCCATTGCAGCGAGCGGTTCGAGGCAACGCGCGAACCCTTGCACTCGAATTGCGTGGCAACCGGGAGAATGTAGACGCCATCCTTGCGCCCGGCCTCCACGGCGAGCGAGGCCCAGGTGGTCGGATGCGGGTCGGCGATGACCAGCAGTTCGAGCGCCTTTAGACCGTTCAGGGATTCCGGAATGCGGGTGATGCTGTTGCTGGCATGGCCCTGCACGAATACCGCCCGCACGTTGTCTTTCTGCGCGACCTGGTCTTTCGGCAGCGTCACCGCGTCGAACCAGCGGGTGAGCGGGATGCCGGGGGTTTCCATGATCTGCTTTGAGTCGAAGCGCGACTGCAGATAATCGTAGTCGACCTCCCAAACCCGCGACCAGTGTTTCCAGGCGCCTTCGGCGAGCCCGTAATAGAACGGCAGCGTGACGATATCGAGCCCGACGTCGGTCGCTCCTTGCACGTTGTCATGGCCACGGAAGATGTTGGCGCCGGCGCCGGCCCTGCCGACATTGCCGGTCATCAACAGTGCGATGCAACTCGCCCGCACGTTGGCGGTGCCAACGGTTTTCTGGGTCTGGCCCATGGCCCAGATCAGCGTTGACGGCTTCTCCGTGGCAAACATCTTGGCGACGCGCTTAAGCTGTTCGCCAGGAACGCCGCTGACGCGCTCGACTTCTTCCGGATTCCACTTCTCCACTTCCTTGCGCAGATCGTCGAAGCCGTAGACGCGCTGTTTGATGAACTCTTTGTCCTCCCAGCCGTTCTGGAGGATGTGCCACATCATGCCGTAGAGAATCGGGATGTCGGTGCCCGGCCGCATGCGCACATATTCGGTCGCATGAGCGGCGGTCCGCGTCAGGCGTGGGTCGATGACGATGAAGTTGGCCTTTTGAAGTTCCTTGCCCTCGAGCAAATGCTGCAATGATACCGGATGCGCCTCGGCCGGATTTCCGCCCATGATGATCTGGGTCTTGGCATTGCGGATGTCGTTGAAGCTGTTGGTCATCGCGCCATAGCCCCAGGTATTGGCCACGCCGGTGACGGTCGTTGAATGGCAGATGCGCGCCTGATGGTCGGTGTTATTGGTGCCCCAGAAGGCGCCAAACTTGCGGAACAGATAGGCGCCTTCGTTGGTCATCTTGGCCGATCCGAGCCAGTAGACGGAGTCGCCGCCCGACTTCTCGCGAATTTGGAGCAGCTTGTCGCCGATCTCGTTGATTGCAGTATCCCAGGAGAGGCGCGTCCACTGCCCGTTGACGAGTTTCATCGGATAGCGCAGCCGCCGAACGCTGTGCACGAGTTCGCGCACCGATGCGCCCTTCGCGCAATGCGAGCCGCGATTGATCGGCGAATCCCAGCTCGGCTCCTGGCCGACCCATACTCCGTTCAGCACCTCCGCGGTCACCGTGCATCCGACCGCGCAATGCGTGCAGATGCTTTTGCGGACGGCTGCGCCCGCAGAGAGCGGGCCTGCCACCGCTGCTTCCGCCTTGCGGACGCTGCCGAGCGGCAGCGTGCCCAGCGCGGCGAGAGCGCCGCCGGCAACGCCGGCCCGGCGCAGGAATGCGCGGCGGTCGAGACCGCCGGTATGCCCCGATAGAGCCCCCGCGACGGATCCGCGACGGTCGGAGCTGAAACGCTGGCTTTGTGTTCTCTTGATCAGCACGGCCGCCTCCTCAAGCAGGATAACGATTGACGCGGTAGTACGCCTTCACGTGATCGGTTTCCTTGTAGCGCGGCTTGCGTTTCTCATCGTCGTTCTCGCTGTCGGCCTGCGCAGTTCCCATCAACGGTGTCGCAAGCGTCGCGCCGGCACCGGCCGCGCCGACGCCGACCTTGCGAAGGAAATCGCGGCGACCAACCTTGGTTTTCTTTTCGTCCCTCATCGCATCTCTCCCGGACCAACGGCCGTTGGTCAGTTGGCGAACGTAAATGCTTCGGTTTCGATCTTCAGAAACAGGCGGCCAAGCGATCCGACCGATCTGTAGAATTTGGCGCTCGTGGCAGTCTCCATGTCGGCAAACAGACGGCCCATCCACGGCGCCACATGCTTCTCGAAGAATCGGCGCTGCATTTCTGCCGATGCCGGGAAGCGCCCGACGGCGAGGCCCGCCATGATCTCGCACAGCGTCCCCGCATGATCCTCCGGTTCGAAATTATTCGCGACCCGCTCGATGCCGAGTGCGGCGAGATCATCGCGCAGGCGCGACAGCGGACGCTCATTGAGAAAACCGGTCAGATAGTAGGACCCGTAGGGCAACAGCTCGCCGCGTCCGAGGCCGACGAACAGGTCGAAATATTCGCGGTCGACCTCGGCTGTGGCTTCCGATGCAGCTTCGGCCAGCGCGGCATGGGCGCGGCCAAGCGGCGTGGCGTCGCCGCGCAACCGCGCGATCTCACCAAGCAGTTCGTTCGACGGCGGGCTCGAAAGCAATGCGGCAAGCAACGCGTATTCCTGGGCGCGCGCCGCATCGACGGGATCGACGGCATCATCTTTCACGGCAGGCTCGCTATAAAGATCGGGGCCGATTGAGTACGGGGTCGCGCACGTTGGACCTCCCATCCCCGCCGCCAAGTGCTTGATTATTCTTTGTTCAGCGAAGATTAGGCGGGGGTTCGGGAGCGGTCAATTGATAGGCATAGTCTGCGGCTATAGCCTTTCGTCGAACCGCTAGCGGGGCAGCGCACCGCCATGGGTGCGGTGCCGAACAGGAGTTTCCCCGCTCTCGGCTCTCTCAGCGGTTTCCGGTTGCGGTGCAGCAGGAGCCGGAGACACGTCGGGGCTCATGGACTGGTCGGTCGCAGGCAAGCCGGCAATCGTGCCCACTGGATTCGATTTTTGTTCGTCCAGCGCGGGATCGTGCTCTGGAGCAGCCAATCGCCGCATATTTTCGGCTTCTTCGAGCGAGTCGGCGAGCTTCTCTGTTACCTGCCGCACACCTCCGACAACCCGGTCAGCGAGCGCCTTGAGCTGCTCCGCCGAGCAATCAAGCGGCCCGAAGCCGGGCATCGCGTTCGGATCGTTGAAGTCCCAGGCGTTCTCCGCCAACCCGACAAAGTCTCGGATGGCAGGGTCGGCAGTCCAGGCGCGACGAAGCGCCGCACGGCTCAGCTCCTGCGGAATGCCTTTGCGAAGAAACGCCGTGATGTCGGTCGCCGCGTCAATCGACTCGATCGGCGGCAAGCTTGACAGATCTGGATCCGGGTTCGGCGGGATTTCGGCAGTGCCGGAAGGTGGCGTCGGCTCGTGCGCCTGCATCGGCTCAGCCGGTTCGGGAGCAGGGTTGCCGGACCTCGCCTCTTGCTTGCGACGAGACCAACGCGCAAGGAATTCATCGTCGCTCATTTGCGCCCGCCTTCATGTTGCCGCCGCGCCAGCGCCTCCGGATCGGCGCGGCGTCGCTCGCGTTTGACGAATTCCCTTTCGACGTGGTGCTCGGCTATGAAATTTTCAATCGCGTCGCGAAGCATTTCAGGCATCGCGACCGCTTCGACCAGGTTGGCGGCTGCCTCCGTGAAAGCCTCGCCTTCCGCGGGATCGGCGGTGACGGCCGAAATGGCGTAGGGCCAACTGCCCTCCGAGGGGCTGAGCACGATCCAGATGCTGGGGGTGCCGGAAGCAATATTGTCGCGATAGAGTTGGGTTTCGGAGCGGTAGAGATCGACCGTAGCGCTACCGGCGTAGTACAGCGTCGCCTCATCCTGCTCGCGTAGAACCGTCCACGGCTTCATCTCAGGCTCGTCCGGCAGGACGCCGACGCCGCGCCAGATGAAATCGATCCACGGCGAGTCCGTCTTGCGGCGTTCAACCACAACGCCTACGGGAATACGCAGCAAAGGGACGGCGGCGGGGCTCAACTTGCAGCCTCCAGATGCTTGATCGGCAGCCCGGCGATCAGATTCTGCGGTTTCAGGCGCACCGTTCTGTCGGCGCCCATCGCCAGAATGAGATAGATCGGCTTGTTGCCGACGCGTTCATCCACAAGCCGCGCGTCCTCGATGTCCAGGCGCATCAGGGCAACGATGCGTTCCGAGGCATTTCCATCCAGCGCGGCGCCGTTCCACAAGGCATTGCCGATCCGCGTCGCCTCGCTGTCGAGGCCGACGAACCAGCGCCAGTCGCGGTCCTCGATCGAAGCGACCGTTTCCACTTGGACGGCGATGCCGAGCAGGTGGCTAATCCATCGCTCGATCGCCCTGCACAGCCCGGCGCGCGCCTTCGCATTGCCGCCGATGTTCATGACCATCGCGTGGGCGTCCGAGCGCGACCAGTAGGTCCAGGCATTCTCGTCGTCCATCACGTCCATCTCGGCGAACGGCTTCGGCTGCAGCAAGGCTGTCAGCGGCGACGAATGCAAGTCGTGTTGGGTGTGTTGCTGCGCCTCGATGACTTCCGCATCGGCCAACAGCAGCGCGCCATCGTGGATGGCGGCCAGCTGGCTGCGATAGAACAGCTCGCCGGCCCGCAGCGTGTAAGGATCGTCGCAACCTTCAAGCGCGTTGCGTAAGATCAGATGGCAGAGCTGGGATAGAAAGATCGGCGGCAGCTCGCCGGAGCCCTTGCGCGCCAGTGTCGTATACAACGCCTCAAGCGACGGCGCCGATATCAGGCGGTCGCGGAAGTTCACCATGAACGTCCAGTTCTCGCGCGCATCGGCGTCGGCGAGTGCGGCAATGTCCGCTCTTGAAACCGGGCGGAGAGGCTCCGCCAGCAGGCTTGCATGCAAGTTGCGCTCGGCATCGCAGGCGTCGGCCGGCGGCATCAATTCAGGGCGCGCCAGATAGGCCGTGATCAGTTCGGGCGTCGCCACCAGCCCGCCGTGCTCGGCGCGGTGGGTCAGATGATGACCCGAGGCGACCCAGAATTCCCTCATGTGCGATCCGTCCTGCGGTCGTTCCTGATCATTCCAGGAAGATCGACCTCTTCGGTAGGCTCGACGTCGCCCTCGACCTCATGAAAGGTAAAGGCAGGGGCATGCGCGTGCAACCGGTCGGCGCCCGCTGCGGCTTCGCGCGGCTTGAGTGTGCGAAAGCGCTCACGGATTTCGCCGTTCTCGACGCTGCGCTGCACGGCGAGCAGGGTCTGGGGCGGATGATCGCATAGCGAGGCCGCAAACGCGACCTCTTCTTCGGCGGCAAGACGCGCGGCATTGAGATCAGGCGCGCCGAATTTCTTTTGCAACTGGCTTGCGAGGCGCTCGACCATGGCTTGCCTGTCCGCCTCCGTCGCCTCGGTGACGATCGCGAGCGTGGACCAGCCGAGGCTGTCGATGCCAAGAAAGCCCGAACGCAGCGCCACGCGCTGTTTCTGGCCGAGGTTTGCCGGGTCCTGGTTCCAGAACACAAACGCGCCGGAAACGGCCCATTCGCCTGGTTCCGCCGCCCGCTCGAAAACAAATGTATCCGACGGGTCGAGCCTGATGGTCCGCGGAAATCTCAACATATCCGCCTCATCCGAGTTTCGGACCGCGCGCTTGCGGATCATACCAGGCCGCCTTGACGAGCGCATCCACAAGAGAGGCCCGCTCGGGCGGCCCGCTGCCGGTTGGCGCGGTGATCAGAAGGTCGCCGCTAAGGTCGATCCTTCGGCGCTCGCCGGCCTTTCGGCTGGGAAGCCGCGCCAGATAATCGCGTGCGATCGTCTCAAAGCCGCGCTCGTTCCACAGGTCGAAGGCGGTCATCAGATGGCGGGCGAAGCTGCCGATGATTGCGTCGGTGTCGACCATCTCAAAACCTTCGCTCAACAGCGAAACCCCAGTGGCGGTCTGCACCTGCTCGACATGGGCCATATCCGCGGCGCGCAGCATGACGCCGAACACCAGCCACGCAGGAACCTCATCCTCGGCGCAATCCGCCGGCCAGCCGAGCCGCGCGCCGCCAAGCAGCCCGCCATCGAACCGGATGGCGTCAGGCCAGTCGAAACTGACTTCCCGCTCGGGCGGGCAATGGGCGGCAATCGCATCTGCCGCCGCATTCATCCCGGCGAAAAACGCCCGGCGCGCCGACAGCAGCGGCTCCTCGGGCTCCAGCACCACGGCGAATTCGACCAGATCGTAGCGGCGCAGCCAGACCAGCGTTCCCGCGCCGGTATCGGAAGCAATCGCGCAGCCGTGAACGAAGGCGTCGCCATATTCGCGCAGCGCGACCAAAGTATAACCAGGCGGCAGATCCAGTGTCTGCTCTACGTCGGCAGGACGCGACGCCATCGAAGATTCATCCTTAAGCACTTTGCAATTCGCGGGTGTATGCTATCCCGATCAAGGTGGCGACGCGAGCGGTCCGGACCTTGCGGACCTTCACTCTAGCAGGTACCGCGGAACCGGAGAACGGAACCCGGTTCAGGATAAATCATTAATGAGTGCGGACTCGTCTCATCTCCTGATTTGCAGCTGCGAGAGGACCATGCCGCTCGATGCGCAGTCGATCGGTCGCGGCTGCGCGGGAAAGATCACCCAGGCGAACCAACTCTGCGGCCACGAGCTCGAGCGGTTCAAGCAAGCGCTTGCCGACGGCACGCCGGTTACGGTCGCCTGCACCCAGGAAGCCCCGCTGTTCAGGGAAGTCGCGGAGAATTTCCCGCAAGCGCAACTCACCTTTGTGAACATCCGCGAAACCGGCGGCTGGTCAAACGATGCCGCGGCGGCCGGTCCGAAAGCCGCGGCGCTGATCGCGGCGGCCGGTGAAGAGATGCCGCCGATTACGCTGGTGACGCTCGAGAGCACCGGCGTCGCCCTGATCTATGGCCGCGACGAGATCGCGGTCGAGGCCGCCCAGCGGCTCGCCGATCGCCTCGACATCACAGTGCTTCTGACAAAACCCGGCGACGTGACGCCGCGCAGAACCAACGAGTTTCCGGTTCTCAAAGGAACCGTCCGCAACGCGCGCGGACATCTCGGCCGTTTTGAGCTTGCGATCGACGACTACGCGCTGCCATCGCCGTCCTCGCGCGCCAGGCTCGTGTTCGGACCTTCGCGCGACGGAGCAACCTCGACCTGCGATCTGATCCTCGATCTCTCAGGCGGTACCCCGCTCTTCCCGGCGCACCAATTGCGTCCGGGATATCTGCGCGCCGATCCACGCGACCGCGCCGCCGTCGAACGCGCGATCGCGGATGCAGGCGGTCTGGTCGGCACCTTCGACAAGCCGCGCTTTGTTCACTTCGAAGAGGCGCTCTGCGCCCATTCGCGCTCCGGCATCACCGGATGCACGCGCTGTCTTGACCTGTGTCCGACCGGCGCGATCACGCCGAACGGCAATGCGGTCTCAATCGACGAAAACGTCTGCGCCGGCTGCGGCTCGTGTGCATCTGTGTGTCCGACCGGCGCGGCATCCTATTCGCTGCCCAGCGCGGACGCGCTGATGCGGCGGCTGCGCACGCTGTTGCAGACCTATCGCAAGGCCGGCGGCAGCGAGGCCATCGTGTTGTTTCACGACGGCGAGCACGGCGAGGCGATCATCGACGCCCTCGCGCGGTTCGGCGCCGGACTGCCAGCGAATGTGCTGCCGCTGCGCGTCAACGAGGTGACGCAGCTCGGACCAGAGGTCGTCGCGGCGGTATTTGCCTATGGCGGCAGTGGAGCGGCGATGATAACGCGCGCAAAACCAAGGCACGATATTTCCGGGCTTCGCCGCACGGTCGAGATGTCGGATGGCATCATTTCGGCGCTCGGCTTCGGCGCGGGGCTGGTGCGGATCCTCGAGACCGACGATCCCGACCAGTTGCGCGCCATGCTCGATGCAGCACCGGTCGGCGTCGCGACGCAAAAGCCGGCCGGCTTTGTCCCGCGCGGCGCCAAACGCGGCGTGCTCGAGACCACATTTCGCGAGCTGCATCTGGCGGCGCCCGCGCCGGTCGATGTCGTGCCGCTGGCGGCGGGCGCGCCGTTCGGCGGCGTCAATCTCAACGTGGAGGGTTGCACGCTCTGCCATGCCTGCGTCACCGCCTGTCCGACCGGGGCGCTGTCGGACAATCCCGACCGCGCGATGCTGCGATTTACCGAAAGCCTGTGCGTGCAATGCGGGCTTTGTGAATCGACCTGTCCGGAAAAGGTCATCAGCCTTGAGCCGCGGCTCGATTTCAAGGCCTGGAACGCGCCGCTTGCCGTGCTGAAAGAGGAAGAGCCGTTTCTCTGCATTGCCTGCGGCAAGCCCTTTGGCACCAAGAGCTCGATCGAGCGCGTGCTGGCAAAACTCGGCGAGAAGCACTGGATGTTCCAGGGCGCCAACGCCAAGCGTCTCGATGTCATCAAGATGTGTGCGGATTGCCGGGTCGAAGCCGTGGTCAACGAGAGTTTCGACCCGCACGCGGCGCCGCAGCGGCCTCCCGTCTTGACCACCGAGGACTATTTGCGCGCGCGCGACGCGAAGAAGGGCGATCCGCTTGGATCGTGAGGAGCCCATCGTGTCCGCCACCCGTCCAGCCTTGCAAGCGCGCGCGACCTCGAGAGCGGCCGGCATTCCCGGCGTCAGGCACGCCATCGCCGTTGCCTCCGCCAAGGGAGGCGTCGGCAAGTCGACCACCTCGTGCAATCTCGCGCTCGGCTTCGCCGCGATCGGACTGAAAACCGGCATCCTTGATGCCGACGTCTATGGCCCCTCCCAGCCGAAATTGTTCGGCCTGCGCGGCAAACCGCGTCTGGTGGGGCCGCGGATGCTGGAACCGATGGAACGTTTTGGCGTCAAGGTGATGTCGATCGGCTTTCTGGTCGAGGAAGACCTCGCCATGATCTGGCGCGGACCGATGGTGATTTCGGCGATCACGCAAATGCTGCGCGAGGTGGCGTGGGGCGAGCTCGATATTCTTGTCGTCGATCTGCCGCCGGGCACCGGCGATGCCCAGCTCACCATGGCGCAGCAAACGCCGCTCACCGGCGCGGTGATTGTCTCGACGCCGCAGGACATCGCCCTGATCGACGCGCGGCGGGGCATCGCGATGTTTGAGAAAGTAAACGTGCCGCTGTTGGGATTGATCGAAAACATGTCGGGCTTTTGCTGCCCGGCCTGCCATCAGGTCACGCCAATATTCGGCCACGGTGGCGCACGGCACGAGGCCGAAATGCGCGGAATTCCATTTCTCGGCGAGATACCGCTCGATATCGCGATCCGCGAAACCTCCGACGACGGACGCCCCATTGTCGCGACCGAGCCCGACGGCGTTCATGCGAGGCATTACATCGACATCGCCCGCAACGTCTGGTCGGCAATCACCGCAGGTAGCGCGACAAAACCCGCGCCCCGCATTGTCATCGAGTGAGCACGTGGGCCGCACCGTCGGGCGAGGAGAGCCCCTTATGATCCCGACCCAGCGCCTGCCGCCTTCGCTTACCCCGCTCGAAGAGGCTCTCGCGGCTTTGCTGGATGGCTTGAAGCCGGTGGCGCCCATTGGGCTTTCGCTTGCCGATGCGCTCGGCTGCGTCGCCGCCGATATACCGCCATTGAACGCGTTTCCGCCGGCCGATATCGCCGCTGGCGATGGCTGGGCATTGCGTGCCCGCGATCTCATCGGCGCGTCGTCCTATTCGCCGCTGCCGCTGGCCCGACTGCCGGTCTGGGTCGAAGCCGGCGATGCCATGCCGGAGGGTTGCGATTGCGTGATCGATTCTGATCTCGTCGATCAAGCAGGCCCCATGGTTCAGGTGTTGGCCGAAGCGATACCAGGGCAGGGCGTTCGCCGGATCGGCGGCGACATCGCGCAAGCTGGTTCCGTCATTGCCGCCGGGCGGCGCATTCGCCCGCTGGACCTTTTGGTCGCGCGCGCGGCGGGTCTGGAGAGATTGAACGTGCGCCGGCCGCGCCTGCGCGCCGTCGCCATTCCCGCGACCTCAGGCCATGCGGCGACGGCGCAGCTGATTTCGGAGAACGCGCGCGCAGCGGGTGCGAACGTTGTCCTCGTCGAGGCCAAAGGGCGCGATGGCGAATCGATCGTAACGACGCTCGATAGCGCATCGTGCGATGTGCTGGTCACTATCGGCGGCAGCGGCGTCGGCCGCAGCGATGCGGCGATCGCGGCGCTGGCCCGGCGCGGCGAGGTTCTCGCCCATGGCATCGCGTTGCAGCCGGGACGTACTGCTGCCGTCGGCAGAATTGGAAAGGTTCCGGTCATTGCGTTGCCGGGGGCACCGGATCAGGCGCTCGCGGCATGGTGGGCGCTGGCGCTGCCCGTGCTGAACAGGCTTTCGGGACGGCTGGCGCGGCAGCCAGTGACGTTGCCGCTGGCGCGCAAGATTGCCTCAAGCGTCGGCATTGCTGAAATCGTCCTGCTCGAAAGAAAGGAGGGCGACTGGATGCCGCTTTCTGTCGGCGATATGTCGCTCCAGACCATTGCGCGTGCCGATGGCTGGTTCGCGGTGCCCGCAGCCAGCGAAGGTTTTGCTGCGGGCACGCCGGTGGATGCTTATATGCTGCGCGACTGATATGGGTTCCGACATGAGCAGTGCGCCCTCTTCGAATAGCCCCGACGGCGTGGATCAGGACCAGTTCCTGAACATCCTCTCGCGCGAAGAGGCGCTTGAGCGTTTCGAAGCCGCGCTGTGTCCGCGTCCGATCCCGAACGAGCAGCGGCCGCTTTCGGACGCGCTCGGCTGCGCCTTGGCGCAGGATATCGTGGCGCCGATTGATGTGCCGCCGTTCGACCGCGCCAATGTCGACGGCTTTGCGGTGCGCTCCGCCGATCTCGCCTCCGCCACTGAGGCGACACCGGTGCGCGTCATGCTGAATGACGAAGTCATCGCCTGCGGCACCGCGCCGATACGGCCGGTGCTGTCCGGCACCGCCACCTCGATCGCGACCGGCGGTCCGGTGCCGCGCGGCGCCGATGCTATTGTCATGGTCGAGCACACCCAGCCCATTGCCAATCGCGCGATCGAGATCCGCCGAGCCGCCTCGCCGGGACAATTCATATCGTATGCGGGCTCCGACATTGCGCGCGGCGAGGCGCTGTTGCGCGCCGGCACCGTGATCGGCTCGCGCGAGATCGGCATGTTGGCTGCAAGCGGGATTGCGCAAGTCGCCGTAGCGCGCCGGCCGCGCGTCGCGGTGGTCTCCACCGGCGACGAGCTGGTGCAGCCGGGCCAGCCGTTGCGCCCCGCCGAGATTTACGACACCAACGGCGCGATCGTCGCGGCGGCGGTGAGCGAGAACGGCGGCGAGGCAGTGTTTCTCGGCGCCATTGCCGACGACGAAAAACAACTCGAAGCCACCATGCGCAAGGGGCTTGAGACCTGCGACTTGCTGGTGCTATCCGGCGGCACCTCGAAGGGCGCCGGAGACGTGTCCCATCGCATCATCGCGCGGCTTGGAAAACCCGGCATCATCGCGCATGGCGTCGCACTGAAACCCGGCAAACCGCTTTGTCTTGCGGTCTGCGACGGCAAGCCGGTGGTGATCCTGCCGGGATTCCCGACCTCCGCGATGTTCACCTTTCACGACATGATCGTGCCGGTGCTGCGGCGGATGGCGGGACTGCCGCCGCGCTCCGATGCCAGGGTCATGGCAAAGGTCCCGGTGCGGATCGCCTCCGAACTCGGCCGCACCGAATTCGTCATGGTGTCGCTGGTGGAGGGCGATCGAAGCCTGATCGCCTATCCCTCCGGCAAGAGCTCCGGCGCGATCACGTCGTTCGCGCAGACTGACGGTTTTTTGAAGATCGATGCGCTCGCCGATCAGATGGCGGCCGGTTCCGATGCCGAGGTGACGCTGTTCACGCCGCATGTGCGGGTGCCCGATCTCGTCATCATCGGAAGCCACTGCACCGGGCTCGATCTTGTAGCTGCGCCGCTGGCGCGCGCCGGTTTCGTCGTGCGCTCGATCGCGGTCGGCAGCCTCGGTGGTCTCGCGGCGGCGCGGCGAGCCGAATGCGATTTCGCGCCGATCCATCTGTTTGACGAAGCGACCGAAAGCTACAACGTGCCGTTTCTGATGGCCGGTCTCGAACTGGTGCCGGGCTGGCGGCGGATGCAGGGCATCGTATTTCGTGTCGGCGATGCAAGGTTCGAGGGGTCGAATGTGGAAAGGGCGGTGCGCGCCGCGCTCGCCGACTCCGCCTGCATCATGGTCAACCGCAACCAGGGTGCAGGCACGCGCATCCTGATCGACCGGCTGCTCGGAGACGCGCGCCCGGAGGGCTACTGGAATCAGCCGCGCTCGCATAACGCGGTCGCAGCCGCTGTCGCGCAGCATCGCGCCGACTGGGGTGTGACCATCGCGCCGGTCGCGCATGCGTCGGGCCTGGGCTTCATTCCGCTCACCGAAGAGCATTATGATTTCGCGCTGGTCACCGCGCGCAAACAACGTCCCGCGGTGCAGGCGTTTTTGCGGGCTCTGACATCCGAGGAAAGTCGGGCCGCGCTGGCGCAGGCCGGCTTCAGGCCGGCTTAGCCGGCGTGCACCCTGGCGGACATCGATGGCAAGACCTTTATCAATTGCGATTATCGGCGCCGGCATGGGCGGGCTCGCTGCCGCGGCGGCCCTGAGGCGGGTGGGTATCGATGTCACGGTGTACGAGCAGGCTGCACAATTCATCAGGCTGGGCGCCGGAATTCAGATCGGCTGCAACGCCATGAAGGTTCTGCGAGGGCTGGGGCTCGAATCGCGATTGCGCGAACAGTCCTTCTACCCGCGCTCCTGGAACAACCGGGACTGGCGAACCGGCGAAATCAAATTCGACATGATTTTCGGTGAGAGCGCCGAAAAGAAATTTGGCGCGCCCTATTTGCTTGCCCATCGTGGAGACCTGCACGCCGCCCTGGCCAGCATAGTTCCTCACGAAGGCGTCAAGCTGAGCCACCGGCTGGTCGGACTGGAGGAGATCAACGGCGGCGTGCGATTGGCTTTTGCCAATGGCGCAATCGCGGTTGCGGATGCGGTCATCGGAGCGGACGGCGTTCATTCAGTGGTGAGGGATATATTGTTCGGCGCCTCGCCGGTGAATTTTACCGGGCGCATCGCATATCGGACCACCTATCCCGCCGCCCTGCTTGACGGACAAACAATAGATGATTGCACCAAATGGTGGGGAGAAGACCGCCACATCGTTATCTACTACGTCAAGCCGGACCGGAGCGAAATCTATTTTGTAACCAGCCAGCCGGAGCCGGACTTCAGGATCGAGTCCTGGTCGGCGAAAGGCGACGTCAAGGAATTGCGTTCGGCGTTCGAGGGTTTTGATCGTCAGGTCGAAAATGTCCTGGCCGCTTGCCCGGACGTGCACAAATGGGCAATCGTCGATCGCGATTCCCTTGCTCGCTGGGCGGACCGAAACGTGACCCTGCTCGGGGACGCCTGCCATCCGATGACGCCCTACATGGCGCAAGGCGCCGCCATGGCGATCGAAGACGCCGCCGTGCTTTCGCGTTGCCTCGAAGGCGTCGATCGTGACGGTGTCGCGAATGCGTTCCGTCGGTTTGAGGCGAGCCGAAAAGACCGAACCGCGCGTGTCCAGCAGACGTCGCGCACCAATACCTGGCTCAAGGAAAAAACAGATACCGACTGGGTTTATGTCTACGACGCCTGGACTGCTCCGCTGGCGGTGTAGATTCTCTAGACCGACGGTCCGCCGCCACATTTAACGAGCCACAGGCTGGTTTAAGCTGAGCAGCGTGATTCACCTTCGTCATTCCGGGGCGCGCGGAGCGCGAACCCGGAATCCATAACCCAACATCGGGAGCATGGATTCCGGGTCCGCGCCAAAGTGGCGCATCCCGGAATGACGAAGGGGGGCTTGGCTTCGCTGCCGCGCCCATCCCCATTCAAATGAATGCCATGCCGCCATTCAGGACAATTGTTTGGCCGGTCATGTAGTTGTTTCCGAGAACCAATAGCGCTGCTTGCGCCACCTCCTCGGGATGCCCGAGCCGGCCAAGCGGGATCCTGCTCGCCAGATCGGATCGGCCACGCATCATGTCGGTTTCGATCAGCGAGGGAGCTACTGCATTGACCGTAATGCCTTCCTTGACCAGCCGCGCCGCATAGCCGCGCGTCAGCCCCTCCATGCCGGCCTTGGAGGCGTTGTAGTGGGCACCGATCGCGCCGGCGCCGCGCGCGGCGCCGGAAGAGATATTGACAATGCGGCCCCACTTCTTTGCGCGCATCGCCGGCAGCACGGCCTGCGTGCAGAGGAAGGCTGATTTGAGATTGACCGCGATCGTCGCGTCGAAATCGCTTTCGGTCAGGTCATCGATGCCACGGACGATCGCGATGCCCGCGTTGTTGACGAGAATGTCAATCGGACCCAGCGCCGAGGCCGCGTGATCAACCATCTTTGCGACGCTGGCGGCTTGCGATACGTCGGCGGCGACGGCAATCGCGCGGCCGCCCATGCCCTCGATTTTTCCAACAACCGTCTCCGCATCGTCGGCGCGTTCCCGGTAGTTGACCGCCACGGCGGCACCGGCTTCGGCGAGCGCGACGGCAATCGCGGCGCCGATGCCGCGGGAGGCACCCGTCACCAAGGCAATGTGGCCGGCTAGATCGAGCTCGATGGTCATGATCGATGTCCCTGTTGGTCGCGCGGTTGCGACGAATTAGCCTCCATCCAGCGATGCCAGCCGCTCCGCCTCCGCGATGTCATCGACGGTGTTGGCATTGAAGAACGGATCGAGCGGTTTTGTTGGCCATGTCACGGTGGCCAGCCTGTAACGCGCGGTCCAGCGGTCGATCTTCCGGATATCTTCCACCACCAGCGCGTGGCGAAGTTCCTCGCGCAAGGCGACGCTCCACAATCCGATCACCGGATGCGACTGCCCGCCGGAAGCCGCGACCGCAAGCTGCGCGTTCTCTTCTGCGCGGGCGCGATGCAGACGCGCGAGGAGATCGCGCGGCAGGAACGGACAGTCCGCCGCCGCACTCAATACCCACAAAATCTCCGGCCTATTCGCCGCCACCCAGTCGAGCGCCGCCAAAATGCCCGCGAGCGGTCCGGGAAAATCCGCGACCGTATCTGATATCACCGGAAGTCCGAACGCCGCGAACCGCGTCCGCCGCGCCAGGCCGCCGGCCAGCAGCACGCCGGGGGTGGGCGGAAATTCAGTCGTCACGCTCGGCGCCCTTGCGCTTGTGTCGCGCGGATTCCTCTTCGACGAAAGCGAGATTCTGGTCGTAGACGATGCGCTCCTCGCCGGACAGCGCGATGAAGCGTTTGCCCCGCGTGCGCCCGACCAGCGTCAATCCGACCTGCCGCGCCAGATCGACGCCCCAGGCGGTAAAGCCCGAGCGCGAAACCAGGATCGGAATTCCCATCCGCACCGTCTTGATCACCATTTCGGAAGTCAGCCGTCCGGTGGTGTAGAGAATCTTGTCGGCGGGATCGACGCCGTGGCGGAACATCCAGCCCGCGATCTTGTCGACGGCGTTGTGGCGGCCGACGTCTTCGGTGTAGCAGACAGGCTGGCCTTCCTTGCACAGCACGCAGCCGTGGATCGCGCCGGCCTCGAGGTAGAGCGAGGGCATGGTGTTGATCGCGTGCGTCATCTGGTAGAGCCAGGAGGTGCGCAGCTCCGCTCTCGGCAACGCGACGCTCTCCACGGCCTCCAGCAGGTCGCCGAACGCGGTGCCCTGGGCGCAGCCCGAGGTCTGCGTGCGCTTCTTCAGTTTCTGCTCGAAATTGGTGTGGTGCTCGGTGCGCACCACCACCACCTGCAGATCGTCGTCATATTCGACCTCGGTGACGACGTCGTCGTATTTCAGCATGTTCTGGTTGAGCAGATAGCCGAGCGCAAGATATTCCGGATAATCGCCGATCGTCATCATGGTGACGATCTCCTGCGCGTTCAGGTACAGCGTCAGCGGCCGCTCCACCGGGACATTGATCTCGACTGCCGCCCCGGTCTGGTCGGTCCCGGCGACGCGTTCGGTCAGCCGCGGATCCTGCGGGTTGGGGAGGATCAGAGGAACGGGCGCTTTATCGATCTTCATCATCTTCCGGGAGGCTAGCATGACATTGCCTGTTAGCCGATATAAAGCACCGCAGGACAAAACATAGCCCCGGTTCCCCCGGCGGCTCGGAGAATGAGATGAAAGTGATAGGCCTCGCGGGCTGGAGCGGCGCCGGCAAGACGACGCTGCTGGCGCGTGTCATCCCGCATCTGCTTGGCCAAGGCCTGCGTGTTTCCGTGATCAAGCACGCCCACCACAGTTTTGATGTCGACGT
>WNFP01002323.1_pt1 | contig 16527 bp, 11 predicted proteins | sample 5400201 | NCBI WGS metagenome assembly WNFP01 (sample SAMN13153355, study PRJNA577476) | soil metagenome | isolation source: 115 cm saprolite under Madrone tree | place: USA:California | collected 2016-06-14 | reverse complement strand
TGCATCGCGCGCCTGGCGCAACGCGGACATCGCTTCGGGGCGGCCCAAATCATCGACATCCTGCGCGGCGCGCGCTCCGAGCGAGTGCTTTCGCGAGGACATGACACGTTGAGCGTCTACGGAATCGGGAAACAGCGATCGATCGACGAATGGCGCAACGTTGCCCGCGCCCTGCTCCATCAAGGCCTCATCGAGGAGACTCAGGATGGCTATCCGGTGCTGTCGCTCAATGCCCAAAGCCGGCTGGTACTGCGCGGGGAACTCACCGTGCATATTGCAGAGGCGGTAAAGCCAAAACGCGCACGGCCATCAGGCACCGTGGGCGCCAGCAACGGTACCTCGGCGAATGGTTCGGGTACCTTGGCGAACGGCCCGGGTATCTCGGCGCCGGAAGGCAGCGCGTTGTTCGAACGCCTGCGCGCCCTGCGCAAGCATTTGGCGGACGCCCATGGAGTGCCTCCCTACGTCGTGTTCCACGATGCCACGCTGCGCGAAATGGTCGAGCGCCGACCCCTCACCTTGAACCAGTTCGCCGACCTACCCGGCGTCGGCCAAGCCAAGCTTGCGCGCTACGGCGACCAGTTCATCGCGGCTATAGTCGAGCACTCCTCGCAGACCGCCTGAGTGTCCGCCGGACAAGCTCGAGCCGCGCTCAATCGCCCTGCTTGTAGACCGTGCCCTCTTTCATCACGAAGCGAACGTGCTCGAGTTCGCGGATGTCGGCGAGCGGATCGCCGTCCACCGCGATGATATCCGCCGACTTGCCGGCGGCGATGGCTCCGAACAGTTCCGGGTGGCCGATGAGATCCGCGGCGTTCACCGTGGCCGATTGAATCGCCTGCATCGGCGTCATTCCGTACTTCACCATGAACGCGAATTGCCGTGCGTTGATCCCGTGGGGGCATACACCGGCATCGGTGCCGAACGTCATCTTGACGCCGGCGCGAACCGCTTTGGTGAAGTTGCGGCGTTGGGCCTCCGCCAAATCGCGGTCGTGCTGCAGAAAGTCGGCCGGCGTATTCGGGGACGACTGGATGCACTCTTCGTCGTAGATGTCCATGTCCAGATAAGTGCCATGCTGCTTGGCGAGCGCAATGCCTTCATCGTCGATGAGCGTGGCATGCTCGACCGACGCGACCCCCGCCCGGATCGCGTTCTTGATGCCTTCGGCCGCGTGCGCATGCGCTTCGACGCGCAAACCGAAATTGCCGGCCTCTTCGACGGCGGCGCGCAGTTCCTCGGGCGTAAACTCGATGGACTTCGGATTGCTACCGTGAGTGAGCACGGCGCCCGTGGATAGCACCTTGATGTGATCGGCGCCGCGGTGCGCGAGTTCGCGAATCTTTTGCCGTACTTCCCAAGGGCTGTTCGCCTCCCCGTAGCGCAGATCCAGCGGCAGCTGATGGTGATGTACGCGCCCGCCACATACATGCGCGGGCCGATGATGATGCCTCGCGCGATCGCATCGCGCATCGCCACATCGTTGAAGGCACGGTAGACGCCGACGTCGCGCACCGTCGTGAAGCCGGCGAGCAGCGTGACGCTCGCGTTCGGGATGGCCAGGTACGCCGTTTCCGCCGCGCTTCTTTGCAGGACATTGAGAGGTTCCGCGTCGACAAGATCGGCCAGGTGGGTATGACAATCGACCAGCCCGGGCAGAACGGTCATCTTCGACAGATCGATGACTTTGGCCCCGTCCGGTATGGCCAGGTTCGCACCGACGGCTTCGATTTTCATGCCGCGAATGAGAATGATCTGGTTCGCGAGCACACGTCCCGCTTGCACATCGATGAACTTGCCGGCACGGACGGCGGTGACGGGCGCCGGGGCACCGGCGGGGGCCTGCACACCTACGCACAGCGCCGGCAGCAAGGACAGCCAAAGCGTCACGGATGAAATTTTCTGGTACACAATCGTCCCTCGGGAAAGATCTGAATTTCTAGGTATCAAGACGAGAAACGCAACGGCGCGTTTCCGCGGAAACGTTAGAACGACCCGCCGGTGGATGGCCCGACGTTCCCGCGGAAACGCGCTCGGCAATGATACCTATTATTCGAGCGTTCAAGTAGCGCGGGCGCGCGGTTCTGCCCCGTGAGGCATTCGAATGCCGGCATTTCGAAGGCTCGCGAGGCCAGCGCCGGCCAAGTGGCCCCCAGCGGTATGGCGAACGCCCCGAGATTCTGCGGAAGATTGCCGTTACGATAAGGGGCTCCTCCGCCAAAGGACTTACGATGAACGATCTCTCTGCATTTCCCATCACTAAGAAATGGCCCGCCCGGCATCCCGACCGGCTGCAGCTCTATTCCCTGCCCACCCCCAACGGGGTCAAAGTCTCGATCATGCTCGAAGAGACCGGCCTGCCCTACGAGCCGCATCTCGTGAGCTTCGATACCAACGATCAGATGACCCCTGAGTTTCTATCGCTCAATCCCAACAACAAGATCCCGGCCATCCTCGATCCCAATGGGCCGGGCGGCAAGCCGTTTCCCCTGTTCGAATCCGGCGCGATCCTCATGTACCTGGCCGATAAAACCGGGCAGTTCTTGCCGCCGAATCCGGCCGGCCGCTATGAGACCATTCAATGGCTCATGTTCCAGATGGCCGGCGTTGGACCGATGTTCGGCCAGGTCGGCTTCTTCCATAAATTTGCCGGCAAGGACTACGAGGACAAGCGCCCGCGGGACCGCTACGTCGCGGAGTCAAAGCGCCTGCTGGGGGTATTGAACCGGCGACTGGCGGATCGCGCCTGGATCGCGGGCGACAGCTACTCGATTGCCGATGTGGCTACCTTCCCTTGGGTTCGCAACCTCGTCGGCTTCTACGAAGCCGGGGATCTCGTGGGCATCAAGGATTTTCCGCACGTCACGCGCGCACTGCAGTCTTTCCTGACACGTCCGGCCGTGATCAAAGGCATCGATATCCCGAAGAGAGCCGGGTAGCACCCTAACCGATGCGCCGCAGCCGGCGATTGAGCGCGTCGACCAGTTCCTTGAGCTCTTCGATATGCAGCGCGGCACCGCAGACGCCGAACACCAGTGCACCCACGATGACTGTCCCCAGGAGCGCACTGAGTTTGCTCAGAAACGTCTGCGTTTCCCAGTCGGCCAGCAACCAGTGGGACGAGGCGGCGCAGACAACCACCAGAGCCGCCGACGCCGCCGCAACTTTTCCCAGCATCAGGAGCATGCGGCGCGACTCGAGACCCTGAAGGTGCCTGCGCATCAGCGCGTACAGCAGCAGGAAATTGACGGTCGCGATACAGCCGGTGGAAAAGGCCAGTCCGCGATGCCCCCATCCCAACCGGAAGGTGAATATCCAGTTGAACAGCAGATTGAGCGCCACTGCCAGGAAGCTCACGAGCATCGGAGTCTTGCGCTTGTCGAGGGCATAGAACGCATTCACCAATACCTTGAGCGCGGCGTATCCGGCGAGGCCAATGGCATAGAACCGCAGCGCACCGGCGGCCTGCGCCGCCTGAAAGGCATTGAATTTCCCGTGCTGATAAAGTACCGAAATGATCGGCTCGGCGAGCATGATGAGTCCGACCGTCGATGGGATCGTGAGGAGGAACGCCAAACGCATGGCGCGGGACAGCTCGGCGCGAAACGCAGTCATTTGACCGGCCACCACCAGTCTTGAAAGCAGCGGCAAGGTCACGGTACCCAGCGCGACGCCAAACAGACCCAAAGGCAGCTGCATCAACCGAAACGCGATCGAGAGCCAGAAAATCGGTCCGTCGCCGAGCGTCGACGCAAACATCGAATTGATCAGAACATTGAATTGCGTGGTGCTGGCGGCGATCACCGAGGGACCCATCAGCAGCAAGATCGCCTTCACGCCGGCGTCGCGCCATCGAAAATCAGGGTGGAAACGGTACCCGAGCCGTGCCAGCGACGGCAGCTGCACGGCGAGCTGCAGCGCGCCGCCGAAAACCGTGGCGACGGCCAACCCGACCAGTGCGCGTGGACCGAAGTGAGGGTCGATCCAGAAGCCGAGCGTCACCCCCCCGACGATGGAGCCTATATTGAAGAAGCTCGATGCCATCGCCGGCAAGCCGAAGAGGCTCTTGGAATTGAGCATCCCCATGACCAAGGCGGCGAGCGACACCAGGAGAATGAACGGAAACATGATGCGGGTCAGTTGTGCGGTCAGGGCCGCCTTTTCCGGGTCGAAGCCCGGCGCCAATGTCGCCACCAACGGCTCCGAAAACACCATCCCGGCGATGCACAACAGGCCGAGCACCACGGCCGTCAGCGTGGCTACCTTGTTCGCGAGGCGCCACGCGGCGTCATCGCCCCCGCGGGCGATGGTCTTGCTGAACGTAGTAACGAATGCCGTCGAGAGCGCGCCTTCGGCGAACAGATCGCGCAGCAGGTTCGGAATGCGAAACGCAGCCGTAAAGGCGTCCATCGCGCCGCCGCCGCCGAACAGGGCGGCAAAGATCTGCTCGCGCGCGAGCCCGAGCAGACGGCTGCACATCACCGCGATACCGATAATCCCCGCCGCTTTGGTATTCAGCTTCTCGGTTGGGTCATCCGGAGCGACGGGGGGAAGCGATGACCGATCATTCATGGGGCGCAGCTTACCTAAGACCGCTCCTCACGTCGTGGCGAACATGCCCGCGACGGTCACCGCCATCACCGCGGTGGCGATCCATCCGAGTCGGCGCAATCGCGGCCGGATGACGAATTTGCCCATGATGTCTTCGCGCGACGCCAGGAGCATCATGATCGCCATGATGGGGACCGCGATGACCCCGTTGATCTGCGCGCTCCATACCAGCGCCCGCATCGGGTCCAAATGCGTGAAATTCAACGCCACGCCGCCGACCGTCGCAATGGCGATGATGCCGTAGAATTCCAGCGCTTGATGCACCTTCATATCCAGACCCGACTGCCAATCGAAGCTTTCCGACACCGCATAAGCGGCCGAACCCGCCAGGACCGGAACGGCAAGCATTCCCGTACCGATTACCCCTAAGCTGAACAACAGGAACGTGGTCTGTCCGCCAAGCGGCCGCAGCGCTTCGGCGGCCTGGGCGGACGTCTGAATGTCGACCACGCCCGCCGCATGCAGCGTAGCCGCCGTGCTCAGGATGATGAAGAATGCAATCAGGTTTGAAAAACCCATGCCGATGTAAGTGTCCCAGCGTATGCGCCGCAAGTGCTGGCGTGCCACCTCCGCGGCGTGCGGCAGCAAGGATCCCCCGCCGTTGCGGGCGGTGACTGCGCGCAAGTCCTCCATCTCTTGTGCCGCCTGCCAAAAGAACAAATACGGGCTGATCGTGGTGCCAAAAACCGCGACGATCATGGAGATGGTGTCGTGATCGAAGACCAGCCGTGGCATGACCAGCTCGGACGTGACCACCCCCCAATGGACATGAACGGTGAATACCACGGCAACGTAGGATAGGAGCGCGAGAGTGAGCCACTTCAGATACCGCACGTAGTCCGCGTAGCGCAGAAAGACTTGCAATCCCAGGCACAACACGCCGAAAGCCACGGAATATAAGTGCGCCGAACCCCCGAGCAGCAGGCGCAGCGCCTCGCCCATCGCCGCAATGTCGGCGGCGATGTTGATCGTGTTGGCAACCAGCAATAGACCGACGATGCCGTACAGCACGGAACGCGGGAAAACCGATTTGACGTTCGCCGCCAGACCCCGGCCCGTGATGCAGCCGAGGCGAGCACTGACCATTTGAATGCTGACCATCAAGGGATAGGTGAACAGAACGGTCCATAACATGCTGTACCCGAACTGCGCACCGGCCTGAGAATACGTGGCAATACCGCTCGGATCGTCATCGGCGGCGCCCGTGATGAGCCCCGGACCCAATTGCTTCACCCGCGGATCTTCGGTAATGCTCTTGAGCAGCTTGACCATCGCCATACTCCAAAAACGGAATGAGTCCCACGTGGGGAGAAGGCGGCGGAAACCGGAGGATCAAATAGGGCAGGAACCGAGTCCCTTCGAGCCATTTGCGCCTTCCGCATGCGGCGGGACGGCGCTTCGGAGGAACCTAAAGCGTTGTCGACGCCAATGCGCGGGTGCCGCTCGGGCGGCACTCACCACCACTCGTACATCTACTCACAAGGACGACCTGTGCAACTTAAACTTTTGGGAAGATAGGCCGGTGCAGCGGTGGTGTAAAGGAAAAAATGGCCGAAAGGCAAACGCGCACCGGCGCCGGGACGCGTTTTTGCGGAACCATGAAAGACAGAACCGCCGCGGTCAACGCGGCGTGGCGCTAGCCTACGGCCGCAGCCTTGGCCTTTGCCACCTCGGCGATGACATCGTCCGCGACCTGTCGCGGGACAGGATCGTAGTGCGAGAACTCCATGGTGTAGGAAGCACGGCCGCTGGTCATTCCGCGCAACTGTCCGATGTAGCCGAACATCTCCGACAGCGGCACGTTCGCGACGACGGCAATGTTGGTGCCGCGCTCCAGCTGATCCAGGATCGCGCCGCGGCGGCGATTGATGTCGCCGATCACATCGCCCAGGTAGTCGCCGGGCGTCACCGTCTCGACCTTCATGACCGGCTCGAGGAGAATCGGTCCGGCCTTGCGAATGGCTTCGCGGAAGCAGGCCTTGGCGGCGATTTCGAAGGTGAGCGCGTTGGAATCGACGTCGTGGAAACTACCGTCGATCAGCGTCGCGCGGAAATCCACCGTCGGATAGTGGGCGAGCACCCCGTCTTCTTTCTGAATCTTCAGGCCCTTCTCGACCGACGGCACGAACTCCCTGGGTACCGACCCGCCGACCGTTTCATCGACGAACTCGAATCCCGCGCCGCGTTCCAACGGCTCGAAAACGATCCACACTTCGGCGAACTGGCCGGAACCGCCGGTCTGCTTCTTGTGGATGTACTGTTCGGTCAGCTTCTTGGTGAAGGTCTCGCGATACGCGACCTGCGGCTCGCCCATGGTGCCTTCGACGCCGAATTCCGTGCGCATGCGGTCCAGCGTGACTTCCAGATGCAATTCGCCCATGCCGCGCAGGATGGTTTGACCCGTTTCGCGGTCGGTTTCCAAGTGCAGCGAGGGATCGGCGCGGACCATTTTGCCGAGCGCGGCTCCGAATTTTTCCTGTTCCGCCTTGACCTTCGACTTCACCGACACGCTGATGACGGGGTCCGGAAAACGCATGCGCTCGAGAACTACCGGGTTGGCGGCATCGCACAAGGTGTCGCCGGTCTCGGTGTCCGCCAGGGACACGAGCGCGATGATGTCGCCCGCGCGGGCTTCTTCCACGGGATTGGCTTCCTTGGCGAACATTTCGACCATGCGGCCGATCTTTTCGCGCTTGCCGCGGGTGGAATTCTGAACCGAGGCACCCTTGGTCAACACGCCCGAATAGACGCGGATGAAGGTGAGCGCGCCATAGATGTCATTGATGACTTTGAAGGCCAGAGCCGAGAAGGGCTCGTCGTCCGAGCACTTGCGCTCGCCGATGGGCTCGCCGTCCGCGTCCACCGTTTTGATCGACGCCACGTCGGTCGGGGCCGGCATGTAATCGACGACCGCGTCGAGTACCTGCTGCACTCCCTTGTTTTTGTACGACGAACCGCACAGCACCACGGTGAACGCGGAGTTCACGGTTCCCTTACGCAGCGCGCGGCGCAGCACGTCGGCCGACGGAACGGTCCCGTGCGTGAGGAAGGCCTCCATGGCCTCATCGTCCTGTTCGAGGCAGGTATCGACCAATTCGGTGCGGTACTTGAAGACATCGCCCAGAAGCTTGCGATCGCTCGGCGTAGTGATGTGCAACTTGTCGGCGAGGTCGGGGGTCACCTCGAGGCTCTGCCATTGAGCGTCCTTGTCGTCCGAGTCCCAGACCAGGGCCTTCATCTCGACCAGATCGACCATGCCCTTGAAATTTTCTTCCGATCCGATCGGAATCTGCACGGGCAGCGGGCGCGCGCCCAGGCGCTTCTTGATCATGTCCACACAACGCAGGAAATTCGCGCCGCTTCGATCCATCTTGTTGACATAACAAATGCGCGGAACGCCGTAGTTGTCGGCCAGGCGCCAGTTGGTTTCCGATTGCGGCTCGACGCCCGCCACTCCGTCAAACACCACGACGGCGCCGTCGAGGACGCGCAGGGATCGATTGACCTCGATGGTGAAATCGACGTGTCCCGGAGTGTCGATGAGATTGATCTTCTTATCGCGCCAGAACGCGGACACGGCCGCGCTCTGAATGGTGATGCCGCGCTTCTGTTCCTGCTCGAGATAGTCGGTGGTCGTCGAGGTCTTCAGATCCTTGGTATCGTGAATGTCGATGATGGTGTGCTTACGCCCCGTGTAATACAGGATGCGCTCGGTCGTCGTCGTCTTGCCGGCGTCGACGTGGGCGATAATGCCGATATTGCGAATATCGGAAAGGGGCGTTGTGCGGGGCATGGCGAAGTTCCGTAAAAAGAGTGAGTAGGGCCGCGGTAGGCCGGCGTCAAAACCACGCAGTTTGACACGCCGTTCTGGGTATGTCGAGAACTCGGCTTTGGTGTGCGATTTGGCCCGCGCGAGGCCTCCAGCGACGCCGGGCGAGCGCCGTCGCTCGGGCCTGCTCGCCTCGCCGGCTACTTGACCTCGCCTCGCCGGCTACTTGACGGTATATCCTCGGCCCTCGAGGCAGGCCGCTTGCGCTCGAAAGTAGTCCGAACGCTTGCCGGGCGCCGCCGCCCCTGTCGCCTGCGTGGGATCGAATCCCGTCTGGCCGGCCGCCCAGCGATGGCACTCGAACTTGTCCTTGCCCTGCTGCTCCTCGGTCTGGCCGTTCTTCGGGTACACGATCAGCGTCCCCGATGCCGCCGGCGACGATGCCGCAGCCTCGCCTTGAATCTCGGGCGGCGGACTCACCGTTTCGTACTGGCTGACCGCGGGGTCCCACCGATAGTAGACGTTGTCCGCATAGTAGTAGGGAACCCCTTCCCACCAAACGGTCGAGTAGTACAAGGGCAGAGTCGCAAAATACAAACCCAATCCGACGCCCCCCCAAGCCCAGGGACCGTACCAGCCGCCTCCCCAACCATAATAGCCGCCCCGCCAGCCGTAGCCGCCGTAGTACCCACCATAGCCACCGTGATAGCCGCCGCCGTAGCCGCCGCGATAGCCGCCGCCGTAGCCGCCGCCGTAGCCACCGCCATGGGCGACCCCACCACCATGGCCGCCGCCATGCTGCGCGAACGTGGGCGCGCTCAGCGCCAGTGCGGCGACGGTGCCGCAGACCATCAAAGACAGCGTACGGAGGGCCGAGGGGGTTTTCATTACGTCACCAATGGCCTGTCGATGGCCTTAAGTTCAATGAACACCATTATAAGGGCTTCTATAAAGACTTCGTTTATTTGACTTCACAGTTTCCGCGCAGTTCAACGAAATCCCGGCCCCATGCCTGTACCGCTGTCACGCGGAGCTTCAAACCCGCTCGGCTCATTCGGGTACTCACTCTCGGTAAACAGCGTTCTTGGGCAAGGCACTCCGGAGGTTGGTATGCGAGTCAGTCGCGGTATCCTAAGTTTGACGGTTGCATTGGCGGTCGCCCCCGTCGGAATCGGCTTTGCTCACGGCGGCGGATCCATGGGCGGAGGGGGCGTCACCGGCTCCGCGGCCGGTTCACGGTCGAGCTCGCCCGAGAACGCGGCGAAGGCTGCTTACAACTCCGGCGTGCGCTCCATCAAGGAGGCGAAGGAGTACGACTCCGACGCCGCCAAGGCTTCCAATCCTCAGAAGAGCGCCAAAGCGCTGGACAAGGCTCATCAGTACTATTCCAAGGCACTGGAACAGTTCATCGATGCAGTCTCCCAACAGCCCAAGATGTACGAGGCATGGAATTACATCGGCTTTGCCAACCGCCATCTGGGTAACTATGACGCCGCGCTATCGGCATACGCCAAGGCGCTCGAGCTCAATCCCGCCTATCCGGAAGCCATCGAGTACCGCGGAGAAGCCTATCTCGGTCTGAATAAGATCGACGAAGCGAAGGAGGCGTACATGACCTTGTTTCGAGAGTCCCGCGGCCTCGCCGACGAACTCATGACGGCGATGCGCCGGTGGACCGACGCCCGGCGCACGGATGCTCAAGGTCTGGCTCCCGATGTCATCGAGGCATTCTCCAAATGGGTGGACGAGAGAGCCGGAATCGCCGCGCAAACCGCGTCACTCGCCCTCGGCGCGCAGGCTGCGTGGAAATAGCCGGCATCGCTGCCTAAGCTCACGGATCGCTGCTCAATATCCGCAAGCGCTTCATCATCGTAATGGCATGCGCGGCGGTGGCTGCCGCGCGTGGTGCGGATACGTTGCCGAGCCCGGCCTATGAATGGCGCTTGCCGCCCGGTTTCCCGCGTCCGGCGGTGCCGGCCGACAATCCAATGTCTTCCGCCAAAGTAGAATTGGGGCGCCGGCTATTTCACGAAACGCATCTGTCGTCGACCGGCCGGTACGCCTGCGCCAGTTGTCATCGACCCGAACTGGCTTTCACCGACGGCAGGCCACGCGCCCTGGGCGCCACCGGCGAGTCGGTGAAGCACAGCGCCATGAGTCTCGCCAACGTGGCTTACAACCCGGCCTTCACCTGGAGCGACTCGAGAGTCCATTCGCTGGAGTCGCAAATGCGGCAGCCGCTGTTCAACCGGCATCCGGTGGAGATGGGCCTCACGGGCAGCGGGCGCGCCGCCGTCGAGGCCGTGTCTGCCGACGCCGCGTACCGCAGCCGGTTCGCCGCGGCATTTCCGGACGACGCCGCACCGATTTCCATGGCCAACATCATCAAGGCGATCGCCGCTTTCGAGCGCACTCTGATCTCCGGCCGCTCGCCATTCGATCGTTATGTGTACGACGATGATCAAACGGCGCTGTCTGACTCGGAAAAGCGCGGCATGGCGCTCTTCTTCTCGCCGCGCGCGGGCTGCGCGCAATGTCATTCCGGGATCAATTTTTCCGGACCCCTGACTTACGACGGACACGAGACGCAAGGCGCCTCGTTCGCCAACACCGGCCTGTACGATGAGGACGGACGGGGAAGCTACCCGGCGAACGACCAGGGCCTGATCGAGGTCACCCATCGTGCGGCGGACATGGGAAGATTTCGCGTGCCCACATTGCGCAACGTGGCGCTGACCGCGCCGTATATGCATGACGGAAGTGTGGCGAGCCTGGAGCAGGTGATCGATCACTACGCGCGCGGCGGACACGAGAGTCCGCGCCGGGACTCGCGCATCCGGCCGCTATTTCTGTCGCAGACCGAACGCGCCGATTTGGCTGCTTTTCTGCGGAGCTTGACCGACCCCGAATTCGTCGCCGACCCGCGGTTTAGATGAAGCGACGCGGAGCTCTGTTCGCTTCGGTCGAGACCCGGCATACTGCGCTTCCGATATCAACAAAGTCATGGGGATCCCAAGCATGCGTGCACCGTGCAGCGTACTCGCTCTCATCGCCGTAACCCTACAGACCGCGCTGGCGGCCGGCCCGCAGGCACTGCCCGCGGCCAAGGCAGAAAATGTCGGCATGTCCACCGAACGTCTCACCCGCCTCAGCGAGGGCATGAAGAGTCTCGTGGATCAGGGCCGTCTCGCCGGCGTCGTGACCATGGTCGCGCGCCGCGGCAAGGTGATCGAGCTCGAGGCCATCGGCAAGCGGGACATCGCCGCCAATCTCCCCATGCAAAAGGACAGCATTTTCCGCATCTATTCCATGACCAAGCCGATTACCGGCGTCGCCATGATGATGTTGTTCGAAGAGGGGAAGTGGCAGCTCAACGATCCGGTTGCCAAATATATACCGGAGTTTGCCGACCTCAAGGTGTACGGCACCGATGCGAACGGCAACGTGGTCATGAAGGATCAGGTTCACCCCGTGACCATGCGCGAGCTGATGTCGCACACCGGAGGTTTCACCTATGGATTTATCAGCAACACGCCGGTCGATAAATTACAGCGTGAGGCCGATATCCTCAACGTCAACAACACGCTGGAGGAGATGATCAAGCGCGTCGCCAAACTGCCCTTGAATGCGCAACCCGGCAGCGAATGGCACTACAGCATTTCCGTCGACATTCAGGGCTACATCGTACAAAAGCTCTCCGGCATGCCGTTCGAGGAATTCCTGGAGAAGCGCATATTCAAGCCGCTCAGCATGGTTGATACCGGCTTCTACGTTCCGGCGGACAAGCTCAAGCGCCTGGCGGAATTCTACAGTTACGGAAAGGACAGCCGGCTGGAAGTGGTGCGGGGCGGGCTCAATCACGACTTCTCCGCCAAGCCTGCGCTCTCTTCCGGCGGCGGCGGCCTGGTATCGACCGCAGCGGATTACATGCGCTTCTGCCAGATGCTGCTGAACGGCGGCAAGCTGGATGGCGTGCGCCTTCTCTCGCCGCGCAGCGTCGAACTGATGCGCACCAACGTGCTGCCGCCGGCCATGCCGACGCTCTCACCCGGGTCGGGATTCGGATTGGACTTCGCGGTGTACAGCGACGTCGTCGCCGCGGGCGGCTACTACGGCAAGGGCACCTATTACTGGGGCGGCGCGGCCGGCACCTGGTTCTGGATCGATCCCACCGACGAGTTGATCGTCATCGGAATGATTCAGCAGGTCGCAGGTACCGGCGCGGCCGCCGCCGTGGCCGGCGTTCCCGACGTGCGTGGCCTGTCCCACGCCTATGTATATCAGGCCATCGCCGATTGATGCTCATGCCGATCATTGCACCCTCTACCTGCGAATCGGGATTTCGATATAGCTATCATTGTGCCAGCGGATTTTGACGGGAACTTTGCCGTCGTCGATGGACTCCTCGCTCACGTCGCCTCCCGTGCCGTAGTTGATCTCTCGATCCGGCCGCTTGTTGACGCCGAGAACCATCACCAGACGACTGCCCTGCTGAAGCAGCCGGCTGGTCATCCGCTCGCTCCTGAACGAGAGCTCCTGGCGCTCGCCCGCCTTGAGCAGGTGACGATGAACGCGGTCTCGCGCATAGCTGGCGCGGAATTCATAGGCGGGACTGAACAAGCGGACATAATCGCCGCCGGCCGTGCGCTCGAAAAAAATGATGTTCAGATCCACGTCCATCTTGTTCACGGTGAAATCCAGCCGGCCGGAGAACAGACCGTTGAACTCCGTCGGCTTCGCCAGCGGCTCGCTCACGAACAGCACGTCGTTGTGGGTTGCGATACTCCTGCTGATGAGATCGGTCGAGGGCGTCCAGGCGGCGTCCTTGCGATCGGCCAAGTTCACCGTCTGCAGGATGAATGCGGCTTTCGGATTCCTGCGCTGGGTGAGCCGGTGGCCTTCGCCTGACACAGTTGCGTCCAGGTAGAATTTCAGCGACCCCTTGGTCATGGCTTCGAGCGTCGGCGCGTGGCGCCACTCGTTGGCGCCCATGACTTCGTAGTTGACTTGGGCTTTGAGCAGAGGCGGTATGGCAGCGCCCTTGAAGACGTGGTTGAACCACTGATAACGCAGCTCACGAAGGTCAACGAGCGCGGCCGAATCCACTTGATAGTTCTGCAGCGTGGCCAATGCCCCTTTCTGCATCACGGCGTCATCGTAGGGACCGATGACCAGCGTATGGTCGGCATGCGGGTCGTATCGATGATGCTGCGTGAAATAATACAGGGCGCCCAGTTCGCTTCCGGAATAGTAGCCCGTCATCGTCAGCACCGGAATATTGACGTGTGCGAACTGTTCCCGGTAAGGGACCATCTCCTGCCAGTACCGGTCGTAGCTCGGGTGATTCAGCCAGCGGATGAATATAGGATTGGGTTTTCCGTACAGGCGGCCCATGTCTCGGTATCGGCTTCCGCTGACGTACCACTTCTGATCGAGGGCGTGCCACAGGGCATCATCGTAGTAGCTGCTTTCGTCGGACGTTTTCGTGTTGGTCACGTAGGAAGACCACCGGTACGCGGAGTTCTGGAAGATGTTGCCTCCCATGGGAACATCGATTCCGGGAGCGGTGGTTGCCGATGTCGCGATGGCTTTGAGCGCGGGCGGCAGTCGCTTGGCGGCCGCCCACGAGGTAAAGCCGCTGTAGGCATCGCCGTACATGCCCACGCGGCCGTCACTCCAGGGTTGCTTGGCAATCCATTCGATGACCGCTCGCGCATCGTCACCGTCGTGCTGATAGGGAACGACCTGGCGGGGACTGTCATGCGTACCTCGGGCGTAGGCGACTACTCCTACATAGCCGTGCGCCGCGCACTCCTTGGCGTAGTTCCGTGAATCGTAGATCGTGAACTCCAGCAGCGCGGGAAGCGGTTTGGAGATGGTTTGGGGACGAACCAGCAGCGCGGCAATGCTCACCCCGTCCGGAGTCTTGATCAGGACTTGGTCGTCGACCGCGTAGCGCCGTCGATCGTCCTCCTCGTCGAGCGGGACGACCAGGGGACCGAAGCTCCGATAGGCATCAAAGGACAGGTACGCCCGAATCAGCGCCACCGCTTCCGATTGTCCAATGCTGTCGTCGGCCCGCTGCTGATCGAACAACTTCTGCAGAGCGTAACGAAACACCGCCGGAGATGTCCCGAGCCATTGTGTGACGGCGTAGGCGTCCTGGTCGTTGAGCCGGGGAACCACGTCTTGATACGCTTGAGTGAATGCTTGCGTGAAGGGCACCTGACTCTCCGCTTCCGTTGCCTTGGCGCGTGCGTACATGTCGTAAATCACGTCACGGCCGACCGGCCGGCCGGCGTCCAAGCGCTGCCGCCGATCGCGCAGCGTCTGCCGCGATTCGTAGGCAGCCGAATAGTTGCCCGCCACCAATTGAAGCGCGGACAAATTCGCGAGATAGCGGTCCGGATCGGGATCTTGATAGACGGGAACGAGCCGCGCAGCCAAATCGCGCATGGCCGCGGCCGCCGCGGGATCGTCCACGGAAGCCGGCGTACGAAATTCGAAAACCGGCCCGACGGCCCAAACCCTCGAGGAAGCAAAGACCAAGAGCAAGAAGAGACAGCTCGCCGTCCACTGGGCAATCCCTCTTCCCGCCGGTTTTGACGCCCTTTTCATCCGTGGCTCCCAGTCAAGGTCGCTGCTCTTTTGCGAGCCCCAGGAGACTTGATGAGATGCAGGACGCGCGTGAACAGGGGGTGCGCTTGAGCAGGTCCGCCGATGTGGATGACGCCGGTGTGCTGTAGTTCGTTGGTGAAGACGTCGATGACCAGTTCGAGCACGTCGTCGGCGAGCAGACCGAATGTGCCGTCGATGAGTACCCAGGGCGGCTTTTGCAGCAAGATGCGCGCGACGGCGAGGCAAAGCTGCTCATCTCGGCTCAATTCCCGATCCCAACGCTGGGTCTTGTCGAGCAACGGTGCGAGGCGTTCGAGGCCGAGCCGGTAGAGCGCGCGCGCGAAATCGCCCTCGGCGAAACTGTCGGCCTTCAAAGGATAGGCCAGTACTTCGCGCAAGGTTCCCCGGGGCATGTAGGGCGTACCGCCCGGCAGGTAAAATATCTGTTCGCCCGCCGGGCGCGTGATGCGCCCGGCGCCCCAGGGCCATAGTCCCGCCAGCGCGCGAAACAGCTGCGTCTTGCCGGTTCCCGGCGCGCCCAGGATGAGGACCCGTTCCCCGGCCTTCACGACCACTTTCGTTTCCTTGAGCATGTCGGCATTCGCTGCAGATACGATCTCGAGGCCCTCGATTGAAATCTCGCCGGGATCCCCCTCGGTGTAGACGATGCGGCTTCCGAATCCGCCCGGCTCTTGGCTCCTGATCAGCGCATGGCGGAAATTTGCGACTCGAAGCAACGTGGCGCGCCAGTCGGCAATGGCGCTGAAGTTGTCTATGAACCATCGCAGCGACGACTGCGCCTGGCTGAACGCACCCGCCGCCATCATGAGGCCGCCGAAAGAAACCTTGCCGCTGAAATACAGTGGCGCCGCAACGAGTATGGGAGCCACTATCGTGACCCAGCCAAAGCCGGCGGTGACCCAGGTGAGATTGGCGTGACCCCTGACGATGCGGCGCGTCGCAGCGAGCACATTGCCAAGATGAAGCTCGATCCGGCGTTTCTCGTCCGCCTCACCCTCCGCCAACGAAATGTCATCGACGTGCTCGTTGACTCGCACCAGCGAAAAGCGCAGATCGGCCTCGCGCGCGTAGCGTTCCGCGTTGCGGGTGATGAGACCTCGACCGACCCGGTAGCTGAGAAGCGAGCCTGCGCTCGCATAGATGATCGCCGCCCACACCATGAAGCCTGGGACCGTATAGTCCCGGTCGTTGACACGGAAAATGAAGTCGTTCGACAGAACCCAGAGCACGCCCGCGAAAGTAAGGAACAATATCAAGGCCTGGAGCAATCCGACGCCGAGATCGGCCGACAGCTCGCAGAGCTTGCGCGCGTCTTCATGGATGCGTTGGTCCGGGTTGACGCCCATGGTACCCGCGTTGGCAAGCCAAAACGCGCGGCGCGGCAGCATCCAGTCGCGAAGGAGGCCGAGTACGAGCCCCTCACGCAGCTTGAGCTCCAAGGTTTCGACCAGCCATCGCTGCGCCACATTGAGAGCGAGGAGAAATCCTGCGATCACGAAGAAGACGCC
>WNFP01002142.1_pt1 | contig 16538 bp, 12 predicted proteins | sample 5400201 | NCBI WGS metagenome assembly WNFP01 (sample SAMN13153355, study PRJNA577476) | soil metagenome | isolation source: 115 cm saprolite under Madrone tree | place: USA:California | collected 2016-06-14 | reverse complement strand
AATGTCGATTCAGTCGATATTATTGTCCGTGGCGTCGGTGGCCACGGTGCCTATCCGCACAAGACGAAAGACCCGATCGTTCTCGCGGCGGAGATAATTAACGCGCTGCAAACGATAGCGAGCCGCGAAAATAATCCGCTTGATCCAATTGTGATCACAGTGGGCTCGATTCACGGCGGAACGAAGCGCAACATCATTCCGGATGAAGTGAAAATGCAGCTCACGGTGCGCACCTACAAATCCGATGTGCGCGAGCGGGTGCTGGCGGCTATTAATCAGATTGCAAAAGGCTGCGCGATAGCCGGTGGAATTCCGCCGGAGCGCGCTCCGATCGTAACCGTGAGCAAAGATGAATTCTGCCCTGCAACTTACAACAATCCCGAGCTGACCAAACGGCTCATCCCTGTTTGGAAAAAGTCGTTGGGGAACGATAACGTCAAGATTGTCGATCCAACGATGGGTGGCGAGGATTTTTCCGAATACAGCCTGCCGGACCACAGCATTCCGGCGGTTGATTTTCACATCGGTGCAGTCGAGCCGGCCAAGATCGCGGAGTACCAGCAGACGGGAAAAGAATTACCAAGCTTGCATTCGAGCAAATTCGCGCCCGTTCCCGAACCAACGATCCGTGTTGGGATCATCGGAATGACGAGCGCCGTGCTCGAATTGATGAAGAAGTAAGGTCGGCGCGCCGCGCCGACCGACGCCGCAGCGCGGCGTCCTACCACGTCATTTCACTTTGATATTCTTTCGCAAATAAGTCGGAACATCCAGATCTTCGCCTTCGACGATCGTCGGCTCGCTTTTTTCAAATCGCCCGCGCGTGACCGGTTCGAATTGCAAAATCTCCTGTTTCGCCTGCGCTGATTTTTCGGCTGCTGCTTCCGGCTCGATATGAATTTGTGGTTGGGGGTGCTGGTGATGCTCTCGGACTGGGGGCTGCGCGGCTGCGCTGCTCAACGTCCCGCACTCGCGGGATTGCGAAATCATATCGTCCTCTGGAGCGAGCGAGCTGATAATGGTCACGGCTAAACGATCTCCCAGTCGTCCGTCAACGACCGCGCCGAAAAGAATTTGTGTTTGCTCGTTAACGTTGCGGCCAAGCTCCTGCATGAGGACTTCGACCTCCGAGAGCGTCATGCCAGGCCCGCCGGCCACCTGAACGAGCACGTGTGTGGCATCTGCCAGCATCCGGCCACGATCCATCAATGGGTTCTTTAGCGCCTGCGTTAGGGCGTCGTGGGCGCGATTGTCCGAATCGGATTCGCCGAAGCCAAACAAGCAACGACTGTTCCGCATGCGCAATGCTGCCAGTAAATCATCGAAGCCGATGTGAATAAGTCCCGGTCGCTGGATTAGGTTCACAATCGATCGAACACTCTGGCTGAGTGTGGTATCCGCTATTGCGAACGCCTGATGAATTCCTGCTTGAGGCGCGACCAGGTCGCCCATGCGATCGTTCTCGAAGCAGATCACCGAGTGGGCAACCTCGCTGAGTCGGGCAAGTGCCTCTCGTGCCTGGGCGTTGCGGCGTTTGCCCTCAAATGTGAATGGAAGAGTCACGAAGGCGATCACAAGCGCTCCAGCTTCACGGGCCAGCTGCGCGACGTACGGCGCCGCACCCGACCCGGTGCCGCCGCCGAGCCCTGCACAAACGAAAATCATGCGCGCATCGGCCAGCGCTTCGCGAATTTCATCAGCCGATTCCAAAGCCGCGTCATAACCGAGCTCGGGGTCGCCGCCCGCACCCAAACCGCGCGTTACGGTACGGCCCAGCTGCACCTTGTGCGGCGCTACCGAACTTGTGAGTGACTGTACGTCGGTATTGATTGCGACCACGCTAGCTTTCTCCAAGCCGTCGAGCACAATTCGATCGAGAGCGTTTAGACCGGCACCACCGACACTCACAACTTTCACCGGAACAAATTCCGCCAACCGATCGGGGAGACTGTAATTTTTACTGAGTTGAATCATAACTTTTCATCTGCCTTCATCGCATTCCGCTGAAAAGCCTTCCAAAGATTCGGCCAAGCCGTCGCGGCGGCCGATCCGTTTGCATAACTTGTGCGAACCTGACCAGGCCGATCGCTGTTGAGAACTGGGGGTCCTCGACTGCGGACGTCACGCCCCAGGTAGTCTGCGCGTGCGCCAGGTGCGAAGGCATCTCGAAAATTTCCTCCGCGAGATGATCGATACCGCTAAGAAGGCTACAGCCCCCGGTAATGAAAATGCCCGCGCCGAGATAATTGAGATACGAATCTTCGTCCAGCCTGCGTTTAAGCAACTCAAATCCTTCACGCACGCGCAGGTGTATGATCGTGTTCAGCATTTCCCGCTCAATCTCTTTTCCGGCGAACCCTGAATCGTCCTTTAACAAAATCATTTCGCCAGGCAAACAATTGCCGAGGGTGCAACTGCCCTCTTCAATTTTTAATTTTTCCGCGCGCGCCATCGGGATGCGCAGTCCCATGGAGATATCGTTGGTGATGTGGTCGCCGCCCAGAGCCACGCAACCGCTTTGTTTCACCGCACCGTCGGCGTACAACACGTAATCAGTCGTGCCGCCGCCCATATCGATCACCAGCGCGCCAAGATCCTTTTGATGCTGGGTGAGCACGACCTGCGCAGAAGCAAGCCCGCCAAAAACGACGTCCTCCACGTCCAGTGGCAACTCTTTCACGCAGCGGATGGTATTTTGAATCCGGGTGCGCACGCCGTGGATGATATGAAAATCCGCTTCCAATTTTTGGCCGAGCATCCCGATCGGGTTCAGCACGCCATCTTGTCCATCCACATGATAATGTTGAATGAGGGAATGGAGGAACGCGTTTTGCGCCGGAATGCTCACCTCGCGGGCATTAATTTTCACGTCCTCGACGTCCCGTTCATCAATCTCATCGCGATCCTCAGGCAGCATGACGCATCCACGATTATTGAAACTTTGGAGATGGGACCCGGCGACAGCGACATAAACACTCCGAATCATCACGTCGCTTTTCTGTTCGGCATCCACCACTGCTTCGTGCACGCATTTCATCGCCGTCTCAAAATCGACGATTTCCCCCTTGCGCACGCCACGTGATGGCGCCTGGCCGACTCCCAGGATTTTGATGGTGCCGTCGGGCCGGCCTTCGCCGACAACGACACAGATTTTGGATGTTCCAATCTCAAGACCGACCATCAAATTATTGCTAGCCATGGTTGTTAATCCGTTTTCTGTCGTCGACTCGGAATTGCCTTAGTAACGGGCGTCGAACCGGCGCGCGATTTCGGCGCCGGCGGCGCAGTTTTTTCACGCGCATGCACCGGGATTGCCTTCATGATCCGCTGCTCCACAGCCGGCTCGATCGTATCGTTTATGATACTTTGCGGTGGCTCAGCGAAAGTCACAGGAATGTTCCGTTGCACAAGCAGGTTTACAGTCGCGAGTTCCTGTTTTGAGTCATCGCAATAAACAAGAAATTGTTCCAGCCGCCGCAGTTGCGTTTGCAGATCGTTAAACCCTAACGTCACGCGCGCGCGATTTTTGTCCGTCACCAGCAGGCAATAGTTTTTCGAAAGATCGATCTCGCGAATTTGGAAGCGCATTTGCAAAAAACTGGCAGCGCTTAGACGCAGCAACTCCAGCGCTGTTTTCGCTTCGGGGAATTCGACAACTTTTCCCGCCTCGAGCGATTCGCTCGAGCATCCCAGAATCAGCGGCAGTCCGAGATATTCGGGCAACAACTTCTTTTGTTTCATTAAAACACCCCGCGCGTCCACCAAAAAAGCAGCATCTGACGTAAATGGATCGGAAATTTCCTTCTCGCTGGTGATCCAGGCGACTGGTTTCCGTTCCACCACGTGAATATCGATCTCAGCCGGCAATTTTCGCACGACCTCAACTTCGTCGGTCTGAGGGAGCTGCTGTATTCGATCATGGACCCGCGCCAGATTTACGTTAAAAATATTTTCGCCTTCGTGCAGATCGGCCGCTTTCAAAACCTGCTCTCGCTGCAAAGTGCCGTCAGTCTGCAATTCAATTGTTTTGAGTTGAAAATCTGAATTCTCAAAGAGCAGGCGTCTTGCAGCCTCGCGCACACCTGCATAACCGGCGGCGCACAATGCAGCGACCAAAATTACTCTGGCGAGCACGCTCATTGCCCTTCGAGCGCGATGCTGCGTCGCTCTGCGGGAACGGACCTTCACGTCGAGCAAATGCTGCTGACGCCGCTGCCGCACATTGGACACTCGTCGATTGCGCGATCGGGAGCTTTTTTGGCCAAAATTCATCTCCGACTCCGTTTTGTTCTGGCGCGAGAGAGCGCGATAATGCGGGTGCAAAGATCGACGTAGCCGATGCCGGCAGCCGCAGCGGCCTCGGGCAGCAGGCTGGCTTCGGTCATTCCAGGAATGGTGTTGACCTCCAGCACAAACGGTTCTCCGCCGTCGGACAAAATGACATCAACACGCCCGTAGACTTGCAAGCCGAGAGCGCGAAACGCGCGCAACGCTAATTCCTGAATTTCAGCTGTTTTCTTTTCATCGATCCGGGCCGGACAAACATGCTCCGCTCCGCCACCTGCCTGCGGATTGAGAAAAGGATACTTGTTGGTGAAATCGTAGAAGCCGCCTTTCGGAATTATCTCGAGAATAGGCAAGGCTTGGTCACCGAGAATACCTATCGTCAATTCCCGGCCAGATACAAACTTTTCTATCAATAGCTCGCGATCGTACTTCGCGGAACCGGCAATCGCTGGCGCGAGGTCCTCGATTGACTTTACGATGTGGACTCCGACGGTGGAGCCCTGCCGCGGCGCCTTGACTACCATGGGCGGCCGCATGCGCGGATGCTGGTTCGCTTCAATCGTCTCCCACTCCGGAGTTCGTACGCTGTGCTCCTCAAACTTTTCTTTCGAGCGGATTTTGTCGAAAGCCAGCCGGCTTCCTTGAATCCCTTCGCCTGTGTAAGCGACGCCGCGTTCTTCCAAAAGCTGCTGGAGCTGGCCGTCCTCGCCGAAAGTTCCGTGCAACGCAATGAATGCAAACTCGACATCTTCGGGAAGCTGAAAGTTTTCGTCGCGCACATCGACTTCGACCACATCTACGCCAAGGGAACGCAGCGCTTTGGAAATTCCGCGCCCGGTCGCCAGCGACACGTCGCGTTCACTGCTCGGTCCACCCATCAGCACCGCGATTTTTTTTGGCAACGCGTGGGTGCCTTTCATTCCGGTTCTCCCACGATTTCTACTTCGGTTTCCAGTTCGATGCCCCGCTTTTCACGGGCCACGCTTTTGATGTTCTCAATCAATTGAAAAACGTCCGCCGCAGTCGCGTCGCCATCGTTTACAATGAAATTCCCGTGCACTTGCGACACGCGCGCATTTCCAACGCGCGAATTCTTCAGGCCCAATTCATCCACTAGTTTTCCCGCTGGAATGCTGTCGGGGTTCTTAAAAATGCAACCTGCGCTCTTGGCGATTGGCTGTGTCGTGCGCCGTTTCTCCTGTGATTCGCGCAAGCGGCTATCAATAATTGCGCGCTCAGCTGGCAGCGCGCGGAACGTCGCCGAAATCGCAAAGTTATTTTCTAGTAACGGGAATCGCCGGTAAAAAACCTCCAGCTCATCTCGATGCTTTTCGTGCGGATTGCCTTCGCTATCGAGATAACGAATGCGCCCAACGTTCTCAAAAGTTTGCTTGCCCATAGCGCCGGCGTTCATCCGCAACCCGCCACCGACTACGCCCGGGATGCCTTCCATCCATTCGAGTCCGCCGAGATTCGCTGCGCGCGCGGCGTAAGCAACCTCCCTTAACTTCACGCCAGTGCCTGCCGTGATTTCGCAGCCGTTCACTTCGATTTTGTCGAAGTCGCCGCCGGATGGATGAACCACCACGCCACGGATTCCACCATCGCGGACAAGAAGATTCGATCCGCGACCCATCACGAAAAGCGGCAGATTTTCATCCCGGCAAAACTGAATCAGTTCTGCAAAGGTCTTCTCGCTCTGCGGCTCGACCCAAAATTGCGCCGGGCCGCCCACGCGGAGCGTCGTGTGTTTCGAGAGCGCCTCGTAAAGACGGACGTGACCTTCTTCGCCAACGATCGCCTTCAATTTTTCGGCAATCACCAGATCCGCCGCCAAGATCGACAATTGCTCGTGGATATTGCCAGCGCCGAGACTCAGCACGAGATCGCCGCCACCGAGGGCATTGCCGATATCGCAATGGACGCGCTCGAACCGCGGCTGGTAACTGGCAGCACGATGACCGCGTTTAACGATTTCATCGACGATCGTCTGCCCGCTGATGCCCGGAATCGGCGGTTCGCTCGCAGGATAAACGTCCGTCACCACTACGCGATCCGCGTCGTCGAAGGCACGGCCAAACCACGTGCATAGCGCTTTCGTGCGCGAATAACGATGGGGTTGAAACATTGCGAGCACGCGTTTGCGCCCAGTTGCTCGCGCAGCATTCAATGTAGCGCGAATTTCTGTGGGGTGATGCGCGTAATCGTCAACAAGCAAAAAGCGCTCGCTCTCATATTTAATCTCGAACCGGCGTCGCGCGTGCTCGAATTTACGAAGAGAAGCTGCGATTTTTTCAAACGGAATTCCAAGCTCGACTGCGACGGCGATCACTCCGAGCGCGTTGTGAACATTGTGGCCTCCAGGGGCATTCAGGGTCGCTTCGCCCAGTCTTTGGCCTCGAAAGTAAACGCAAAAGTCTGAGCTGAAGGCGTGCGAGTCTACTTCGGCGCCTCGATAATCCGCCGTGTCAGAGAAGCCGAACGAGATCGCGTTTTTCCGGGTTGCGCATAACCGCGCCGTGTTAGCGTCATCGATATTGTAAAAAACTGTTCCGCCGGTTTGCTCGATCAGCCGCGCAAAAACTTCTTCGATTGCGGCGAGATCGGCATAAAAATCAAGATGCTCTTCCTCGATGTTCAGAATGAGGGAGTGCTCTGGATGGAAGCAGCGCAGGGTGCCGTCGCTTTCGTCGCCTTCGGCAACAAAATATTCGCCGCGTGGATCCCAGTGCGCGTTCGTCCCGAGAATCGGAATTTCGGCGCCAACATAATGGGATGGATGCAGTCCACCTTCGCGCAAAACGTGCGCTGTCATTGCTGATGTTGTTGTTTTCCCGTGCATTCCGGCGATAACAATGCCGCGCTTCGCGTGCATGATTGCAGCGAGCGCTTCCGCGCGACGCACGACGGGTTTTCCCGAACCACGTCCGCTTACGAGAACCGGATTGTTGTCTCTAATTGCAGAGGAAAAAACAACAAGATCGGCGGCGTCAGCGTGCTCGGGTCGATGCTGTTCATAAAAGCGCAGACCGAGCCGCTGCAATCGATCTGTTTCCATCGTGCTGACCTTGTCTGAACCACTCACTGCATGCCCGAGCTGACTCAAAAGCGCCGCGAGACCGCTCATGCCGCTTCCCGCTACACCAACGAGATGGACCCTGTGATGCTCACGAGTCAGGAATCGCGGCAAATCAAGCGGCAGAACGCGACCGGCGGGCGCGCTGCGTTCTTCAGAGGCGGGCTTCATGAGTCGTATATTTCTCCATCGTGGTAGCCACGCGGCCAGCAGCATCTCTCGGCGCCAGATGTGCAGAATTCGCCGCCATTTGCTCGATCCGCTGCGGATCCTGGATCAACTCGCGGATGTTGCGTGCCAGCAATTCGCCGGAGACCTCCGATTCCTTGAGGAGAATCGCTGCCTGAACGCGAGCATAAATTTCCGCGTTGCGCGTTTGATGATCATCCGTGGCATAAGGGAAGGGGATCAAGATGCCGGGCAATGAAAAAGCGGCGAACTCAGCCAGACTGGCTGCGCCAGCTCGCGCGACAACGAGATCTGCCGCGCTGTAAACTTCTTCCATTCGATGATGAAAAGCGGCGATGTAGGCAGAGACGTTTTCGCGGCGATAGTTATCTGCAACCAGACGTTCATCCCGCGCGCCGGAAAGGTGGATCACCTGCAGTGGCAAACCTTGCAAGAACGGCAGCGACTTGATCAGTGCCTGATTAATCCCGCTCGCCCCCTGGCTGCCTCCCATCACAAGCAGCGTGGGCAGATCCTCGTCCAGTCCGAGTTTTCGGCGCGCGACCCGCCGATCCAAACTTACTAGTTCAGTTCGGACCGGCGTGCCAGTGACTTCGGTGTGTGTTTTTGGAAAAAAAGGCGCGCATTCCTTGAAGCCGAGCATCACTGCGTGCACCATCCGCGCCGTCAATCGGTTCGCCTTGCCAGGGACGGCGTTTGATTCGTGAATAAAGGCCGCAATTCCTCGTATTCGTGCGGCCAACACCGGTGCAGTGGAAGTGAATCCACCCATGCCGAGAACCACCTGAGGTTTGAATTTACGGTAAAGAGAGCGGCAAAGTGACAAGCTTTCGTAAAAGCGGCGAACGAAACCAAAGAACGCCGGAGAAAAAGGCGAAGGCAGCCCAACGGTGGGTAATTTTTCGACGCGGAAGTTGGTGTGTCCGGAAAGCGCCAGAGCGTCAATTTCCTTTTCGGAAATCAACAGCATCACTTCGTGGCCACGATCGCGCAGCACTTCTGCCACGGCGATGCCGGGAAAAAGATGGCCGCCAGTGCCTCCGCATGCGATTACTGCATTCATAAGATTCGATTCCGAGTCTCTGGTTGCCGCGCAAAATTCATAGGATTCATCACTCGTTTTTAAATTCGCGGTGTTACCCGAGCATGCATGGTGCCGTGTTTCTTACGCGGCGGTTCAAGAATGCCCTGCCGATAAATGTTCAGCAACAAACCGACGCCGAACATGCACGCGACGAGGTTGGAACCTCCGTAGCTAATAAAAGGCAATGGCAGCCCCTTATTCGGCAGGAGCGAGGTCGTCACACCGATGTTGACTGCGGCTTGCAGAGCCAGGAGCGAAACCACGCCACAGCCGAGGAGCAGGCCGAAGCGATCCTTGGCATGTAGCGCAATCATGGTGCCGCACACAATTATCACCACGAATAAGAAAACCACGAGGAGACTAAACCGCAGGCCAAGCTCTTCACCCACAATTGGAAAAATGAAATCGGTGTGCGCGTAAGGCAGATAAAGCATCTTCTGGCGCCCATTGCCCAGGCCGAGCCCTTCCATTCCACCGCTGCCCCAGGCAATCAACGCCTGCATCTGTTGTAAGCCAGCATCTTCCTGGAAGTGCTGCGGATGAAGAAAAGCGGAGAGCCGTCCCATCCGCTCAGAGATTCGCGTAGCAACGATCAAAAGACCGCCGAGCCCAGCGAGCGCTATAATGCCAAGCCAAAGAGGATTGGCGCCGGCAATGAACATTACCACGAATGCGGTGGTTCCGATCAAAGCTGTTGTTCCCAAATCGACTTCGCCCAGCACAAGCGCAGCCGGCAGACTGATGATCGCGAGTGGAAGAATAAATCCAAAGAGCAGCTTGCGGTCGGGTTTTTCATGTCGCGCAAACCAAGCGGCGAGGAAAAAGATTATGGCCACCTTTGCCAGTTCCGACGGCTGAACAGTAATTGGGCCCCAGCCAATCCAGCGACGCGACCCGTTCAGCCGCATGCCGATGTGCGGGACGTAGCAAAGCGCCAAAATCCCCAGCGCCAGCGCGAACCAAAGCCACCACGTCCGCTGCCACAAATGATAATCGATTAGCGCGGCGAAGATGCAGACCACAAGTCCGACGCCAAACCACGTCGCCTGGCGTTTGATGAAGAAATAAACGTCTCCATGACTATCACGTGCAAATGCGCTCGTGCTGAAAAGCATTACGATCCCGATGGCGAGTAGTCCCAGCACTGCGAGGAAAAGGATGTACGCGCTCTTACGATGCATACGCGATGGGCTCGAGGTTCATTTTTTGTTCTTTTTTGCGGTCGCTGTCTTAGGAATCAGCAGCTTTTGGCCAATTCGCAGTTTGTGCGGATCTTCGATGTGGTTCAGGACAATGATATCGTCCTGAGACACATTCAGTTTCTTCGCGATTGTGACCGGATTATCGCCCTTCTTTACGATGTAAGTTTTTCCAGAAGACGGAGGCGTCTTCGCGTGTTCCTCCTTCGAAGCCGAATGTGAAGGTTTCGGATCGTTACGCGGCGCAATTTCCTTTTGCGAGACCGGAGGCCGTCGCTTCGCAACATCTGCCTGAAGTGGTGTTGCCGCCGTGTCAGCGATGTTGTTTTCCGGGTTCGCTGGGGCTGCCGGTACAAATGACCTCTCTCGTGTCTTGATCGCGTTAAACGCGATGATTCCCGACACGGCAACCACGTGCAACAGCAGAACTATCAGCAGCGCCCGCGACAACTTCATGTTTGGTTCGCGGATGTCTTCGAAATCCATTCCGGCAGCGGCCGAGGCGCGGCGCGCGGTAGCGGCCAGAAGTTTTTTATGTCTGAAGAGCTGCGGGATTTTCATCGGTCTGTTTTGGGCAGCGCTCGTACTAGCGCGCGAAATTGGTCGCCTCGATCCCCATAGCTTTTGAACATGTCGAAGGAGGATGTGCCCGGGGAAAAAAGAACCACTTCCCCTGGTCTGGCGCTTGCATGTGCGCGCTCAACTGCGTCCGCGAGCGAGTTTGCGATTTCGCAATCGACCGCGCCGTTCCAGGAACGCCTGATGCTCTCGGCCATTTCGCCGATAAGAATTGTCGATCTGACCTTCTCCTTCACCAGAGACCGAAGTGGATCGAAGCTGAAGCCTTTGTTCTTGCCGCCAGCGATGAGAATGACCGGCTTGTCTTGAGCCCGCAGCGCTTTGTCCATCGCGTCGAGGTTTGTCGCCTTGGAGTCGTTGACATATCCGACGCCGCCGACTTCGCGCACGAACTCGCAACGATGCGGACGCGGTTCATACGCGCGCAGCGGCGGCACCATCTTTTCAAACGACAGTCCGCGCGCCATGCCCACGGCAACTGTCGCCATCAAATTTTCGATGTTATGCAAGCCGCGCAGTTTGGCGTCCGCCAGCCGCAGGACCGTTTCGTCGTGATAAACGATCACGCCTTGCGAGACGCGGAAGTCCGCCTCATTTGCATAAGCACTAAAGGTGAGCGTGCGCGGGCGAATCGCGGGGAGTTTTTCGATAGCGTTTACCACTGCCACGTCGGTTTCGGTTTGATTTTCGAAAATGCGCAGCTTGGCCGCGCGATAATCAGACACGGAGCGATACCGGTCGAGATGGTCGGGAGCGAAGTTGAGCCAGAGGCTGATGGATGGGCGAAAGGTGCGGATCGCTTCCAGTTGGAACGAGCTCACCTCTACCGTAAGCACATCGAACGGCTGCTTTTCGCGTGCCACTTCTGAAAGCGGCTTGCCGATGTTTCCGCACGCAATCGTTCGTTGACCGCAGGCGTTCAACATTTGAGCCAGCAATTCGGCCGTTGTCGTCTTACCGTTCGTGCCGGTAACAGCGATGACCGGAACGTCGCAGGAGCGCCAGCCCAGCTCGAGTTCGCCGATGATCTCAATTCCGCGCGAGAAAAAATTGTGCGCCAGCCGGGAAGCCGGATCGATGCCCGGACTTAATATGGCCATGTCATACGCGGCTGAATCTTCATCAGCCGCGACGCCACAAATCACACGGACGCCGTGTGTCCGCAGATTGTCTATGGTTGATTTGAGTAAATTTTTCTCCTCCGCGCTATCGAGCACCGTGACCTGTGCTCCCTCCGAGCTGAGCAGAAGCGCCGCACCGCTGCCGCTTAAGCCGGCACCAAGCACGGCGATATTTTGATTCTTGTAGCGCCCGTTCTTCATCTCAGTTTGAGTGTCGCCAAACCAAGCAAGGCGAAGATGATTGATAGAATCCAGAACCGAACGATTACGGTGCTTTCCTTCCATCCGGTCAGCTCGAAATGATGGTGAAGCGGAGACATGACGAAAAATCGCTTGCCCGTCAGTTTGAAGCTCAACACCTGCAAAATGACCGAGACGGCTTCGATCACGAAAACGCCGCCGACGACGGCCAAAAGCAGCTCCTGCTTACAACAGATGGCGACCACGCCCAACATGCCGCCTATCGCCAATGATCCGGTGTCCCCCATAAAGACCTTAGCTGGATAGCAATTGAACCAGAGAAAACCGAGTCCCGCGCCGATCAGTGCCGAGCAAACAACCGTGAGTTCCCCAGCAAACGGGTAAAACGGGACCTGCAAGTACTCCGCGATCCGGAAATTGCCAGCCGCATAAGAAAGCAGCGCGTATGCAAATGCGACCGTGATAGTGCAACCGATCGCCAATCCATCCAGCCCGTCGGTGAGGTTCACCGCGTTCGAGGAACCGACAATGACTAGCGCAAAAAACACGAACGTGAACCAGCTCATGTTCCCAATGACGGGCGCCTTCACGAACGGCACGTACAAAGCGCGGGCCTGCACTTCCAATAACGGATTGGTGAGGAAGACGGCAGTAATAATGGCCGCAAGAGCGATTTGACAAACGAGTTTGATCCGGCCGCTAATCCCGTCGGACTTTTTCTTCGTTACCTTGAGGTAATCATCAGCGAACCCAAGCGCCCCGAGATAGACCATGCTGAACAGAGCCAGCCAAACGAATTCGTTATCGAGGCGAGCCCACATGAGACTCGACACAAGAACGGCACCGATAACCAGCACACCTCCCATGGTGGGCGTGCCTTGCTTGACGCCATGGAGCTCTGCGAGACGGTGAACTTCTGCCGCTCCGCGAATCGGTTGTCCCAGCTTGAGCGCAGTCAGTATTCGAATGATAAAGTTTCCAAAAATTAACGTGCCGACGAAAGCCGTTACCGCCGCGGCAATGGCTCGGAAAGTGACGTAAAGAAAAACGTTAAATCCGATGAAGTGATCACTCAGGCGATGAAGGTAGTACATCATGGGGATGTAACGAATGAAGAATGACGAAGCCGAAAATGCTCGATGACTTCCTCCGTTCGCGAGGCGCGGCTTCCTTTGATCAGGACAAGATCGCCAGGCGCGGCGATCTCATCCAACAGTTCTGCGGCTTCCGATGTCGAGTTTACAACAGTCGCTTTTTGTAAGCCGGCGTGTCTTGCGCCGTCAGCAATCGCGGTCGCGGCGTCGCCGATCGCAATTAAGTGATCAATCTTTAGCGCGGCCGCGTTTTCACCCACCTCCCGATGCGCACATTCTGATTCGTCGCCCAATTCGCGCATTTCGCCGAGAACTGCAATGCGCTTTCCATCGGCGTCCAGTTCAACCAGTGTACGCAACGCCGCTTTCATCGAATCGGGATTAGCATTGTAACTGTCATCGAGGAATTGCACGCCACCGAGATCCTTGATTTGCAGGCGGGCTTTAGTGAGCGGCGCAGCAATGAGGCCGGCGGCACAATCCTCCAGCGACAGACCAAATACGCGGCCAGCGGCGACGGCGAGCAACGCGTTCTGCACCATATGCAAGCCAGGCACTGGCAGCTGGGCGCGGCAGCGGTGCGCGCCTTCGAGAATCGTAAAATCTGTTCCGGTTCCACTCTGGCTAATTTCACCGGCTCGGATATTTCCCGCGGTGGTGCCGGCCAAAATCAGTTTCCCGCGCGCGCGGGTCGCAATGCTTTTGCTAAATGAATCGTCCGCATTCAAAATGACCGTTCCTTGCGGGCCGACGGCCTCCGCGAGCGCCCCTTTCTCTTCCGCAATTTTTTCGCGCGAACCCATGAACTCGATGTGTGCCACACCAATATTTGTGATGATGGCCACATCGGGCCCTGCCAGCTTTGCCAATGCTGCAATTTCGCCGGGATGATTCATGCCGATCTCCCAGACAGCTGCTTCGTCTCGCGAGGTGGCCTCTAAAATTGTTCGCGGCAGGCCGACGTGATTATTGAAATTTCCCTGCGTTTTCGCTACTCGAAAACGTCGGGCGAGCACTGCTGCGGTAAAGTCCTTCGTGCTCGTTTTGCCATTGCTACCCGTAATTGCCACCACTTTTAATGCGAGTGATTTCCGGTAGATGGCTGCGAGCTCTTGGTACGCCCGTAAACTGTCCTCCGTACGGATCAGCGCGAAGTTTTTTGGAATTTCTCCGTTCCAAGCGGAGTCAACGATTGCCCCTGCCGCGCCGGTTTGCGCGGCAGCCTCGACAAAGTTGTGCCCATCGAACTTTTCACCCCGCAATGCGACAAACAATTCGCCGGGCTTCAGCGTGCGCGAATCGGTGCTGACTTTCTCGATCACGACATTTTCGTCGCCGCACGAAATCCAGCCACCAGCGAATTGCGCGATTTGGCAGAGCGGAAGCGGGTTCATAACGCGGGGATTCGTGAGCGCATGCGCCTCTGAGTTCTGCGCGGTTCGCGCGGTCGCAAGTTGGAAAACAGAATCATCATGACAAAAACTCGACGGGATGGTTCTCAATCGCGCGTCGCGCAACTTGGATATCGTCGAACGGGATCGTGTGATCGCCGAACTCCTGATAATTTTCGTGTCCCTTGCCCGCAATCAATACAATGTCTCGGGGTCGCGCGAGCGCAATGGCGCGATCGATCGCCTGGGTGCGATCAACTATTTTTTCGTACCGATCCGAGTGAAATCCTTTTTCGATCTCGGCGATGATGGCGTTTGGATCTTCCTTGCGCGGATTATCAGAGGTGATGATGGAGTAATCAGCCAGGCGATCTGCCATCTCCGCCATCAGCGGACGCTTTTGCCGGTCGCGATCGCCGCCACAGCCAAAAACCGCAATCAATCGCTGTGGCTCGAGCGCCCGAAGCGTTTTCAGAACATTGCCGAGGGCGTCGGGCGTGTGCGCGTAATCGACGAAAACCTGGAATTGTCGCTTCGCGGGAACTAACTCCAAACGTCCGGGGACTTGGGGCGACTTGGCAAGGCTAAACACCGCGGTTCGCAGATTAATTCCCAGGGCGTCGGCCGCAGTCAGCGCGGCGAGCGAATTTGTCACATTAAACCGGCCAATTAATGGGAGACGAACCAGATAACTCTTGCGGTGGGCGTCCAGCTGATAGGACGTGCCGCTGAACTCGGCGCGATAATTCGAAGCACGGAAATCCGCGCGCGTCCCCATTCCGTAAGTGACGACTGCCACGCGTTTGTCGATTTTATCGAGGAGTTGCTGGCCATAACGGTCATCGATATTCACAACGGCGACAGGTTTGCGCTTTCTTTTCTGGTTCGCGAGTCCTGTAAACAGCTTCAGCTTTGCATCGAAGTAGTTTTCCATTGTCTCGTGAAAATCGAGATGGTCTTGGGTGAGGTTTGTAAAGACCGCAACGTTCCATTCGAGGCCACGTGTTCGATCCTGCGCAAGCGCATGCGACGAGACTTCCATCGCTGCGGCTTTACAACCTGCGCCGGCGATCTGTGCCAGCAGCTCTTGTAAATCGAGCGACTCCGGCGTTGTACGGATGGCGGGCAGAAGCCGCTCACCAATCTCGTAGCGCACCGTTCCGATCAATCCCCACCGCAAACCAGCACTTTCACAGATGTGCTTGATGAGAAACGTTGTCGTGGTTTTGCCATTCGTGCCCGTGACCGCCGCGAGTTTTAATTTGCGCGCCGGGTGTCCGTAAAAAGTCGCCGAGAAATCCGCAAGCGCGTTGCGCGTGTTCTCAACAACAAGACAAGTAACGCGGGAGTCCTTTTCTTCGCGTTCAGCGACGATCACCGATGCGCCTTTGCTGATAGCTTGCCCGATAAATTGATGCCCGTCAGCTTTCTCGCCCCGCAACGCCACGAACATGGTGTTCCTTTGCACTCGCCGCGAGTCATACGCGATGTTTTCCACCGGGCGATCAACTGGCCCGATGACTTGGCGAACTGGAGTCGCGGCGAGAAGAGTCTTGAGCTGCATGTGGTTTTAACATCTCCGCCACAGGACGGATTTGCTGCGGCGACCTGGGGCGAGGCATTCAATGGCGCGAAGCATTGGTTAAGGCGATTCGTTCCGCCGACGCACCCTTGCGAACTCGCTCTGTCGGCATCGTTCTTTCGACTCGCTCCAGGGGAATCGCTTTGCGAATCTCCTCATGCGGCTCAAGATCAAGATAGCGGGCAGCTTTCTCGGCTAGCCGGGAAAAGATTGGCCCCGCGACAAGCCCGCCGTAATTCAACTCAGGTTTACTCGTGTGTGCATCATCGAGCACCACCAGACCAACAAACTCGGGATGCTCAGCAGGCAGATATCCGGCGAAGGAAACAACATACTTCCCCTCTTCGTATCCGCCTCGAGGATCAACTTTCTGTGCGGTTCCTGTTTTTCCAGCAATGGTAAAACCTGGTACGGCCGCGGCCGCGGCGGTCCCGGCATCGCTCACTACTCCTCGAAGCGCATCACCAATTTCTCTGGCAGTTTCAGGAGAAATAACCTGACGCAACACCACTGGAGAAAGCGAACTAATGGCTTTGCCATCGCCCGCTGTAATCGATTTCACGATGCGTGGCGTGATTAATTTGCCGCCGTTGGCAATCGTCGCCATCGCAACCGTCATTTGCAAAGGCGTCACCCCAATCTCGTGTCCCATCGGAATACGGGTGATGGAGATTTTGCTCCAGGATTGCGGCGGCCGAATAAGGCCGTTGATCTCGCCGGGTAACTCAATTCCCG
>WNFP01016599.1_pt1 | contig 16550 bp, 14 predicted proteins | sample 5400201 | NCBI WGS metagenome assembly WNFP01 (sample SAMN13153355, study PRJNA577476) | soil metagenome | isolation source: 115 cm saprolite under Madrone tree | place: USA:California | collected 2016-06-14 | reverse complement strand
ACCTTCACTGTTCATCGTGGCGCGCGATGACGCCAACGCAGATGGGCTCCGCCTCCCCGGAATTCGCGCGCAGTTTGAGAAGGTTCCCGAACCGAAAGAGCTGATCATCGTCGATGGCTCCGCGCATGCTCAATTCCTCTTTCAAACAGAGCAGGCCGAGAGAGAAATGCATGAAATTCTGCGATTCCTTTCCGCGAAGTGAAGTGTTCCCCTAACTGACGACGAGAAGCCGCACGGCTGCGCGCTACTCTCCCGAATCTGTTGTAAGCTGTGGCGCTTCCGGAGGCAACTGATGCATTCCCTGCGACAACGTTTGGTTTGGGTTCTTACGCTGCTGATCGTTTTCTGTGTTTCGACAGCTGATGCGCACGTTACGCGCGTGGAGATTCTTTCGCGCGAAGACATTCAAGGCGGCCGGGCGTTCGGATTGGCAGGCGCTTACGAGAAGATCGTGGGGCGGGTGTACTTTGCGGTCAGTCCGGAAAACGTTCACAACCGGCAGATCGTGGATCTGGACAAGACTCCGCGCAACGCCCAAGGAGAAGTGGAGTTTTCCGCCGACCTCTATCTGTACAAACCGAAGGATATGAACAAGGGAAACGGCGCCGTGCTGTTTGAAGTTTCGAACCGCGGCGGGAGAGGAATTCTGCGGCTGGTGGACGGCGGAAATTCTTCAGACGCAAACGGCGAATTTGGGGACGGATTCCTGCTGCGCGAAGGGTACACGATTGCGTGGCTGGGATGGCAGTTTGATCTCGCCGAGGAAGGGCAAAAAGTGCGGCTTTCCGCCCCGGTCGCTCAGGATGCGGGAGGCAAAGAAACTCGTGGGTTGGTGCGCTCTGATTTCACGCCGTCGCAAAAAATAGACGACATGCCACTGGGGCACATCCTGCTGGGACCGAGCGGAGGCAAGAGCTATCCGGCGGACGATCCGGCGAGCACGAAAAGCGTTCTTACCGTGCGCGATACGCCCGAAGGCCAGCGGCAATCGATCCCGCGCAGCCAATGGAGCTTTGCCCATTCCGTGGAGGGCAAACTGGCGGCCGATCCGCATTTCATTCATTTGGACGGCGGATTTTTGCCGGGCAAGATCTATGAGGTTGTCTATGAGGCAAAGGATCCGGCGGTTGTGGGCGTCGGGCTGGCGGCGGTCCGCGATTCTCTTTCTTATCTAAAGTACGATCCGCAGGCAACGGCTCCGGTCCGGCGCGTCTATGCGGTAGGAATTTCGCAGAGCGGCCGCTTCCTCCGGCATTTCCTGTACCAGGACTTCAACGCGGACGAGCAGGGCCGGCAGGTTATGGATGGCGTCATCGCCCATGTGGCCGGCGCAGGGCGTGGCAGTTTCAACCATCGCTTCGCGCAGCCTTCGCGCGACGCGCAACCCATGTCCAGCATCTTTTTCCCGACGGATCTGTTTCCCTATACCGACCTTCCGGAAAGCGACCCTGAGATAGGTGAAACGGCCGGCCTTTTGGATGCGGCGAGCAGGTCGCACACAGCGCCGAAGATTTTCTTCACCAATACTTCGTATGAATACTGGGGCCGTTCGGCGTCGTTGATTCACACCTCCGCGGACGGATTGAAAGACGCCACACCGGGTGAAAATGCGCGCATTTATTTTCTCTCTGGACTGCAGCATTTTTCCGCGGCGTTTCCGCCACAAAAGGGCACGGCCGGCTCGCCAGACTCCACCGCGCAACAAAGACACAATCCGAATCCCATCCAATGGTTCTGGCGCGCGCTGATTACGGACATGGACCAGTGGGTGAAAGACGGGATGGCCCCGCCGCCAAACGTTTGTCCGAGAATTGCCGACAGCACGCTGGTTCCCTTGAGCAAATGGAAATTCCCGAGAGTTCCCGGCGTGAATATGCCTCATGAAGTGAGCCTGGCGTACCATCTCGATTTCGGGCCGCAATGGAAATCAGGAATTATTTCGAACGAGCCTCCGAAGGTTGGAAAGCCGTTTGCTGTTTTGGTTCCGCAAACGGATGCCGATGGCAACGACCTGGGAGGGGTGCGTTTGCCGGAATTGCAAGTGCCACTGGCTACCTACACCGGTTGGAATCTGCGGGATCCGAGCATCGGCGCTCCCGATCGGCGGATCAGCTTCCTCGGTTCGTTTTTACCGTTTGCTCGCAACGCTGGGGACCGCGAAAAATCCGGCGACCCGCGGCTTTCGATCGCGGAACGGTACGCTTCGCGCGAACAATACATGGGCAAGTTTGCCGAAGCAGCCATGGAATTGATCCAGGACCGTTTTTTGTTGCGGGAGGACTTGCCGGCAGTGCTTGAACGCGGCCGACGCGAATGGGATGAAATCGCGGGGAAGAAGTGAAGCGGGAGGCGGGATCGGGAAGCTAACCAGTGCAACGAGGTGCGACGTGTTCAAGGCTGCGATTCCGGTGCTGCATATTCGTAGTTCGGAAGCGGCGGAAGAGTTTTACTGCAAGCGGCTGGGGTTCCGGCGGCAGTTTGCCTACCGCGTTGATGAGAGCAAAGCGGACCCATGTTACATGGGGCTGGTGCGTGATCAGGCGTGGCTGCACGTTTCTTCGTTTTCCGGGGATGGAGCCTCCGGTGGCGTGGTGCGCTTCGAGGTGGAGGACGTCGATGCGCTGCACGCGGAACTCGCCGGGAAGGGTGTGCGGATTGACACCGGGCCGGTGAAGCAGACTTGGGGCACCAGAGAGATGTATGTCAAGGACGCGGACGGAAACAGTGTCCGTTTCATCGAAAGTTGAATGCGCGGGCGTCTCGGCAGATTGCAGGAAGAGGACAGACAAGAATGTCTGTCCCACTCTGGCGTGATTTATTGGGCTCGATGTGATGAGATGAAGGCCGCGATTTCTTAGGGGATTCCTTTTCTATGACTTGGAAGCGCGTGGCGACGGCGGTCGTGTTGATTCCGTTTGTCGTGGGGATTGTGCTGTGGGGATCGACCGCGATTCTCGCGCTGGCCGTCGCACTGGTGACGATGCTGGCGCTGTTTGAATATTTTGCATTGGGAGATGCGATCGGGCACCGGGCGTACCGTTTTTGGACGGCGAGTTGCGCGCTTGTCGTCATTTTTGTGCAGTGGCTTGTGGCTGAAGAGGCAGCATACAGGTTATCGGGCGATCTAATCGCTTATCGCAACGTCAGATGGTTTCCCGCTGCCGCTGCCGGGCTTGAAGAGGCGTTCTTCCTGTTTGTGCTGGGTATCGCGGCGCTTACCCTTTTTACCAGGCGCCCTCGTGTAGAAGCTCTGCCGGCGGCAGGAATTAGCTCCAGCGGCCTGGTGCTGGTGGCGTTTCCGCTGTCTTATGCGGTGCGGCTACATGGAGCGGGCACACAGGGGCCGGTGCTGCTGCTGTTCGCCATGGTGATTATCTGGGTGGGAGATACGGCAGCGTATTTCGTGGGACGATCCGTGGGGAAGTACAAACTGGCGCCGCATTTGAGTCCCAATAAGACTTGGGAGGGGACTGCGGCGAGTTTAGTTGGCTCGCTGATCGTGGCGGTCGTGTTTGCGCGATTCCTGACGGTGCCGGCAGGGCATCTGCTCGGGATGGCGGCGGCGGGGAATGTGGCGGGGCAAGTGGGCGACCTGCTGGAATCGGCTTATAAGCGGAGCGCGGGGATTAAGGACTCCGGCGGCATTCTGCCGGGGCATGGCGGGGTGCTTGACCGAATCGATGCGCTTATCCTGGCAATTCCGGTTGTCTGGTATTATTGGGTATTGATCTACTCTCCCAAGTCGTAGGTCAAAAAGCTTCCAACCTACAAAAAGGAAAACGAACGGCTCCGTGAAACAGCTATCGATTTTGGGCTCGACGGGATCGATTGGGCGGCAGTGCCTTTCCGTGGTGGAGGCATTGCCGGAGAGGTTTGGTGTCGTTGCGCTTGCGGCTGGGGCGAACCTGGAAGAATTGATTGGGCAGATTGGGCGGCATCGGCCCGAGGTGGCTTCGGTTGGGGATGCCGCGCGGGCTGATGAATTGGCGCGGCTACTACGCGAAAAGGGAATCTCACAGCTTCCCGAGATTCATCATGGCCGCGAGGGAATGCTGGCGGTGGGAACGCATTCCAAGGCGGACATCGTGGTGTCCGCGGCAGTGGGCGTCGTTGGGCTGGAAGCGACGTATGAAGCGGTGAAGATGGGGAAGACCGTTGCGCTTTCGAACAAAGAAGTACTCGTCGCAGCGGGCGAGCTGGTGATGGCTGCGGCCAAAAAAGCCGGGCGCGAACTGCTTCCCGTGGATAGCGAACACAACGCCGTGCATCAATGCCTACGCGGCGGAACGCACGGAGAAGTGCGGCGACTGGTTCTGACTGCGTCGGGCGGCCCATTTCGAAAGACGCCGCTGGCGGCCCTGGCGAACGTCACGACCGAGCAGGCGCTGGCGCATCCCAACTGGCGAATGGGGAACCGCATTACCATCGATTCGGCGACGATGATGAACAAGGGATTCGAGATTATCGAAGCGCGATGGCTGTTTGGCATGCGGCCGGATCAAATCGAGGTGGTCGTGCATCCTCAATCCACTGTGCATTCCATGGTGGAATTCGTGGACGGTTCTATTTTGGCGCAACTGGGACCAACGGACATGCGCATGCCCATCCAATATGCGTTAACCTATCCAGAGCGAGTGGCATCTAATCAGGTAGCCCTGGATTGGCTAAAGCTAAAGCGCCTGGATTTTGAGAAGGCTTCGACGCGGCGGTTTCCCTGTTTGCGGCTGGCGCGCGAAGCGATGAAAAAGGGCGGCGCGTTGCCCTGCGCGCTGAATGCCGCGGATGAGATTGCGGTGGCGGCATTTCTTGAACGGCGGCTGCCGTTCCTGGGCATCCCAGAAGTGATTGAGCGCGTGCTTGGGCGAACGCCGCGCGTAAAGTTTGAAAAGATGGACGATGTGCTTACGGCTGATGCGGAGGCGCGTCGAATGGCGAGGGAAGAAGTAGAGCGGCTGGCGGTAACAGCCGCGGCGGCGTCAACAAGATAAGGAGAACCGGAGCGTATGAATTTGTTATTGGGCGTCGCCCTCGTACTGGGCTTAATGATCATGATCCACGAGTGGGGCCATTTCATTGTGGCGCGCTTGTTTGGCGTGCGAGTGGACGTCTTCTCGATTGGATTTGGCCCGCGGCTCTTTGGATGGAAGCGCGGGGCGACGGACTATCGCGTGAGCGCGCTGCCGTTTGGCGGCTACGTGCGCATGGCCGGGCAGGACTTATCCGAAGTGGATTCGAACGACGTTGCCCCAACCGGCGCGCCCGACGAATTGATGAGCAAGCCGCGGTGGCAACGGGCGCTGATTTCCTTCGCCGGACCGGCGGTCAACCTGGTTTTTCCGATTATTTTGCTCACGGGATTGTTTGTCGGGGTGGGGCTGCCGTATTCGTCCTTCTACGATTTGCCGGTGCAGGTCGTTGCCTTACCGGCGGATAAGGCCGGTCAAGCGGGCCCCTTGCAGGTGGGCGACAAGGTCCTTTCGATCAATGGCGTCCGGAATCCGACATGGGAGCAGGCCCAGAAGGCGCTCAAGCAAGCTGCTCCGGGCGAGAAACTAAAATTGGAAGTAGAGAACGCGGATAAAACACGCACTGTGGAAGTGCCCGTCACCGCTGGAGTGACGCTGGACCGGATCCTGGGCTATCCGCCGCTTCCGCCGATCCTCGATGAAGTGGCGCCTGGGACGCCTGCGGAACGGGCAGGATTGAAAGAGGGCGACCGGATTCTCGCCGTGGAGGGGCAAAAAATCCAATACTGGGGCCAGTTCAGGGAACATGTCAGCAGCTCGAACGGAAAAGCGATGAAGCTTGATGTGGATCGCAAGGGTCAAGTGATCCGCGCGGAAGTGACGCCTCAGCAAGGCGTCGCGGAATCCGGTGAATCCTACCGGCGGGTTTCCTTCACGGATGGCGTTCGCGACGCCTTCGTGATGACCGGCGAGCGCACCAAAGAGACCATCGGCGTGGTGGGAATGCTGTTCAGCGGGCGTGTTTCCGTCAGGCAATTGCAAGGCGCGGTGGGCATTTCGCGCGCGGCGGGGGAAGCCGTGCGAAAAGGGCCGCTGGCGGTGATCTCGCTAATGGTCTTGATCAGCGTGAACCTGGGCATTCTCAACCTGCTGCCTATCCCCATTCTTGATGGCGGAAACATTCTTCTGCTTACGTTGGAAGGGATCCGCCGCCGCGATTTCAGTTTGGCATTCAAAGAGCGCTTCGTACAGGTCGGGTTCGTGTTTCTGTTGGTCCTCTTCGCGTACGTTATGTACAATGACGTGGTGCGGATGCTCCCGATTCATTCCTGAAGTGCCACTCCCGCACAGGCGGAGAACTGCAAATGGCTGCATCGCCGTCCCACCGGGTTTCCACTGGGGAGCGCCTCAATACTGCCGAGACAACCGGTAAGCTTCAGCAGGCTGTTGCGACACGCGGCATTCGCATGACGCGCCAGCGGCGCGTGATCCTGCAAGTGATGGATGACGCCGAACAGCACCTGGACGTGGATCAGATCCTCGAACGCGCGCAAAAAATCGATGCTGGCGTGCACCTGGTTACGGTCTACCGCACGATTGACCTTCTTAAAAAGCAAGGACTGATCGACGAGCTGGATTTGCTGCACCTGCGCGGCGACCGGCACTACTACGAAACGCACGGGCCGCGGGACCATATCCACGTGGCATGCCTGCGCTGCGGGAAAGTACGCGAGTTCGAAAGTCGGTTGTATGAACAACTGAAAGAGCAGATTGCGCGCGACTTCCACATGAAGGTAACCGTGTCACGGACGGAAGTGGGCGGCTACTGCGAAGAGTGCCTGCAAAAAATAAAAGAACAATAATCAGACAGTTTGGTGGACGGAGCGGAAGCGCCGCAGGCGGGTAAAGAATTTGTTGGCGCGCGCGATGTCGGCGGCGATCTGCTCGCGCAGCTCCTCGGGACCGCTGAACTTTTTTTCCTCGCGAAGGCGCTTCCAAAATCGCACTTCCATTCGCTTGGGTGTCCCCGCGGGCTGAGCATCGAGCAAATGTGTTTCGACGCTGAGCGACGAGCCGTTAAATGTCGGGCGCGTGCCGATGTTCGTGACGGAGCGATGACGGCGAGTTTCGCCTTCGATCCAGGCGCGCGTGATGTAGACGCCGCGAGCGGGGAGAAGTTCCTGTTCAGGGGCGAGATTCAGGGTAGGGAAGGTGAACCGGCGGCCCGTTCCCGTGCCGCTGACTACTTCGCCTGTTAGCGCGAAGGGCCGTCCCAGAAGACGCCCAGCGTGCGAAACGTCGCCTTCGGCGACTTCGCGGCGAATGATGGTGCTGGAGACTACTTCGCCGCGATGGACCACGGGGGCAACGATCACCACGTCGAACCCATGTTCCTTGCCAAGCTCGGTGAGCAGCTTCACATCGCCACCCTGCTTGTGTCCGAAGCGGAAATTTTCGCCCACCAGAACGGCCTTTACACGAAGATCGCGGACAAGAATTTGCTCGACAAATTCGCCGGGCGACAGCCGCGCGAGATCGAGGGTGAACGGAAGGACCACAACGGCTTCGAGGCCGAGCGCGTTGAACCACTCCATGCGCTGGGCGTTGGTTGAGAGCCGCAGCGGGGCAGACTCCGGGTGAAGCACCCTTCGAGGCGAGGGATCAAACGTGAGAGCCGTGGAAACCGCATCGAGAGCACGGGCGCGCTCGACGGTGGCGCGAAGAATCGCCTGATGGCCCAGATGGATGCCATCGAAGTTGCCGATGGCCAGCACGCTGGCGTGGCCGAACGTTGCATAGCGCGAGGCCCAGGCTTGCGAAGAGGAAAAGGCCGACAACCTCGTTGACCTCGTACCCGCGGTGTCAGCGCGCAATGCTTCGGAAGCTCCGAGCTCGCGCGAGACTTCATTAGACGCTTCCGCTTCAACTTCAAATTCGAGGCCGTCGTAAGCGAGTTGCACATGAGGGAGGCCCATTTTTAGAAGGCGGTCGTTGGTCTCGGCATGCGGCAAATCGTGGGCAATATGCGTGAACCAGGCGCGGCGCGGCTTGAGCTGTTGGATGAGCGCGAGCGCTTGCTCGACGGTCTGGTGCATGGGATGTGGGATATCACGCAGAGCGTCCAGCACCAGTTCATCGAGTCCTTCCAGCAGTGCCATCGATGAGTCGGGAACCTTGCTGAAGTCGGTGAGATAGGCGGCCTGGCCAAAACGAAAGCCCAGAACCTCCATTTCGCCGTGGAGCAGAGGCACGGGAACAAATGGGATACCGAGAAGTTCAAAGGGGCTTTGAACAGTGTTGAGCGTTACGCTCGGCACGGTGCTGAGAGTTGGCTTGTCGTCGAAAACGTAAGCAAATACACGCCGGATGACGCGGAACGTTTCTTCGTTGCTATAGACAGGCAGCGCTGAGCGTTGACGAATATTGAAGGGCCGAATGTCGTCAAAACCGAGAATGTGGTCGGCATGACCGTGCGTCAGCAAGATGGCGTCGAGGCGTTCCAGTCCGATGCGGAGCGCCTGCTGGCGGAAGTCCGGTGTGGTGTCAATCAACACGTTCTGGCCGCCGCGAGAGATCAGAATAGAAGGGCGCAGCCGTTTATCGTGCGGATCGCTCGACTTGCACACGCGGCAAGGACATCCGAGCGTGGGAACACCCATGGAGGTGCCCGATCCAAGGACTGTGATTTTTAACGGAGCGGAAGGCATGTTGAGAGCATTGATACTCAATCGTTACGCGGGGCCGGGTAAGACCGCCGGGCGTTTCTTAAGGGCGGGCCTTCGCTTTGGCTTTGGCGGCCTCGGCCGCAACCGCCTGATTGACTTCGAGATAGGTCATTTTGAGCTTTCCCAGAAGGTCCAGGAGCAAAGTGTCCTCTTCCGGCGAAAGATTGCCCTTGGTCTTTTCGTGCAAGGCATCAAGCATGTCGATCAGTTCGCGCGCGGCCTCGGGATCAATCATGGGCTGGCCGGTGTGCGGGTCGGCGTAGGCGCCTAGCACCATAGCCGCGTTGCTCCCCAGCATGCGGACGAGGTTTTCAAAAGCGGCGACGCGTTTGGGAGTTTCCGCCGGAGGAGGAGTAGCCGCTGTTTTGGGAGGTTGGGGCGGCGCGGCAGGAATCTTTGCCGCCTCCCGTTTGGCCTCCCGCTCTTCTTCCTCGACGACTTCCTTGCGCAATTCCCCTTCGGGGGTAAAAGGGCGACGGTCGATGACGCGAAATGCTTCTTCCGGTTTATGGTCGGACAAGGTACTTTCCCCAGCGATTAGTCTAGCTTGCAGTTTATCACGGGTTGGCCGCTCAAGTCGCTCTAGGTGCGCCACGCTTCAGATTTTTCAGATCAGATTTTTCAGATGCTTGTCAAAGGCGTGGTTGCACCGTAAAGTGGAACGTTTGATTCCGCATGGAAACAGTTGAAAGAGCAATGCCTACACGCAAGAAGCACACGGCGAAAGCCAGAAAACCGCCTTGCAAAAGCACGAAAGCGAAGTCAAAGCAACTGACGCCAGGCCAATGGTTTGAAAAGCTCGTCGCAGTCCAAGCCAGGTTGCGGGCACCGAACGGGTGCCCGTGGGACCGCGAGCAGACGCATCGATCACTGCGGACGTATCTCATCGAAGAAACCTACGAAGTTCTGGAAGCCCTGGAAAGCGGGAACGACGCGAAATTTGCAGAAGAAATGGGCGACCTGCTTTTGCAGATTGTCTTTCATTCGCAGATTGCCCGAGAAGAAGGCCGCTTTACAGTGGCCGAAGTCATTCGCGAAATCCACGACAAGATGATCCGACGCCATCCCCATGTGTTCGGAGAAACGCGCGCGAAAGACTCCGCCGAGGTGCTGAGAAACTGGGAACAGATCAAGGCCGAAGAGCGGCGTGCTAGTGGCAACAAAGGCAATTCCAAGCCCGGCGACGATCTGTCAAAGGAGACCTCCTCGCTGGATGGCGTCTCCCGTGCGCTGCCCGCGACGCTGGAAGGCTTTCAACTGACTCGCAAGGCTTCGCGCATTGGCTTCGACTGGAAAGACGCAGGCGGCGTTTTCGACAAAATGCAGGAAGAAACGGAAGAGCTGAAGAAAGCGTTGAAGGAAGCAGATCATTTGAAGACGGAAGAGGAGCTAGGCGACTTGCTCTTTGCCGCGGTGAACCTCTCGCGATTCTTGAAGGTGGACCCGGAAATCGCGCTTAAGAAGGCCAACGCGAAATTCGGCCGACGATTCCGCGCCATGGAGAGGCTGGCCCGGGAAAATGGCAGGGAGTTCAGAGACCTTCCGCGCGAGGAAATGGAAGCGTTCTGGAACGCCGCGAAAGAGTCCGAAGGGAAGACGCACTTGCCGAAAATGAGCGGAGCGCAGACGAAAAGATGAGCCACGGGATCATCGTCCGGAAATGCGAGAGTCTCGATGAGTTTCATCGTTGCATGGACCTTCAGCGTGAGATTTGGGGGGAAGCCGACCTGGAGGTTGAGCCGGTCACGATGTTTGTGGTTGCCGCGCATACCGGCGGGGAAGTCCTGGGCGCATTCGATGGCGACCGGCTGGTGGGCTACACGCTTGCCGTGGTCGGACTGCGCAGCCGCGTTCCTTACCTTCACTCCCACATGACCGGCGTGCACAGCGACTATCGCGACCGCGGCGTTGGCCGCATGTTGAAGCTCTTTCAGCGCAGCGAAGCCCTGGGCCGCGGGATTCGCCTGGTTCAATGGACGTTCGATCCCCTCGAGCTGCGCAACGCGCACTTCAATTTGAACCGGCTAGGCGCCCTCTGCAGGGAATATCAGCCGAATTTATACGGCGTCAGACCGATCGGCTGCTGGTCGAATGGCATCTGGATTCACCTCGCGTGGTGTCAGCTATCGAGAATCTCATCAAGGATCTGGTCGAGGCTCCGGCCGTTATCGAATTGCCGTCGGAACTGGAGCGCTGGCAGCGGGAAGATTCCCGACAAGTCGGCATGGTTCAGAGGCGTCTGCGCGAAGAGTTTATGAAATGGTTTGCCAAGGGTTACGCGGCAATCGCTCTGCGAACTGGGCCAGGAAGCCGGGCGTATCTGCTTACTCCCTGGAGCGACTTCTAGGAAGGGTGCACCGAGCAAGCATGCGAATAGGCGAGATCACTTTGCAGGAAATACGGATGAAGCTGGTGGCTCCGTTTGAAACCAGTATGGAGCGCACGGAAGCGCGCCGCATTCTGCTGGTGCAGGCGAACGTGGACGGCGTCACCGGTTGGGGCGAATGCGTCGCGGGCGAATCGCCATACTACAGCCCGGAAATGGTTGATACGGCGTGGCTCATCCTTCGTGATTTTCTTTGGCCATTGAGCAAGGGGAAGGAATTCGCGTCAGCCGGAGAAGTGTGGGATTTGCTCGCTCGCGTTCGCGGACACAACATGGCCAAGGCTTCGCTGGAGGCAGCGGTGTGGGATGCCGAAGCCAAACAAAAAGGCGTTCCACTTTCAAAATTGATTGGCGGGGTTCGCGAGGAGATCGCCTGTGGCGTCTCGGTCGGAATCAAGGAATCGCTGGATGAACTTGCCGCGGCGGTGCAAAAGGAACTGGCTGCCGGCTACCAGCGCATCAAGATAAAGATCAAGCCAGGGAAAGACCTGGAGCTGGTGCGACGCTTGCGCCAGGATTTTCCGCGCATCAAGTTGATGGTTGACGCCAACTCCGCCTACACCTTGAACGACTGGCCGCTGCTCAAACAACTCGAAGGCTTCTACCTGATGATGATCGAGCAGCCGCTCGGCTGGGACGATCTCTACAGCCACATCGAACTGCAGAAAAAGCTGGACACGCCGATCTGCCTGGACGAGTGCATCCACTCGGAAGAGCAGGCACGCGCCGCTATCGAGTTGGGCGCCTGCAAAATCATCAACATCAAGCTCGGCCGCGTCGGCGGCTACACGGTGGCGCGGCGCATCCATGATCTTTGCCAGCAGCACGGGATTCCTGTGTGGTGCGGCGGGATGCTGGAATCCGGCATCGGTCGCGCGCACAATATCGCCCTTTCGACCCTGTCCAATTTCATACTCCCCGGCGACTTGAGCGCCAGCAAACGGTATTGGGAGGAAGAAATTATCCATCCCGAAGTTACCGTGTCACCCCAGGGCACCATTCGCGTGCCAACTGCCCCGGGGATTGGATTCGAACCGCGCCTCGACCGTATTGACAAACTTACCGTGCGGAAAGAACGCCTGGCCTGAAAGGTGATCGTCGAAACCTCCAGCGGACGAGCGCCCGGTCGTATCGTCCTTGGCGCTTCGATCGCTCTTGTCATTGTCATTTGGGCGGTCAATTTCATCGCGGCGAAAATTGGGCTGCGATCTCTGCCGGCGGCGACGCTGGCGTCTTTCCGCGTCGTCTTAGCCGGCGCGATGATGCTCCCTTTCTACAGGTTCTGCTCCCGTCTGCCGGCCTTTGCCGAAGCGGCCGAGAGCCGACGGCGCAAGCTTACGCTCGGCGATCTCTGGACTTTTCTCTACATGGGCTTCTTCGGCGTAGTGATGAATCAGGTTTGCTTCACCGTTGGATTGCGGTATACGTCGGTCAGTCACGCGGCCGTGATCGTGGGGATGGGGCCGATCTATACGCTGATCCTTGCGGTGCTCCTCCAATTGGAGAAAGCTACGTGGCGCAAAGCGATAGGCATGGCCATTGCGTTTGCCGGCATTGCGGTGCTGGCGTCGGAGAATGGTATTTCTGCGCACTCGCCGTCGGCGCTGGGTGATGCCATCACCATGACCGGCTCGATTGGTTTCGCAATGTACGCGGTGCTAGGGAAACGCCTGGGAGGTCATTACGACCCGTTGACCATGACGGCGTTCAGCCACTATGCGGGAGCGGTGATTGTCCTGCCCGTGGCCGTGTATCGAGCGGTCATGCTCGGCTCTGCGGAGCAATGGCGCGCCATCGCGTGGACCGGCTGGGCCGCGATGTTGTATATGGCGGTCTTCAGTTCGGCGATGGCTTATGTCTTTTACTTCTGGGTGCTGCGATATATGGAAGCCTCCCAATTGAGCGCCTTCACGTATCTCTTGCCGGTGGTTGCGACGATTCTTGGAATTGTGTGGCTTGGCGAAAAAGGGTCGTGGGGACAGGTACTCGGCGGAGTTCTTGCGCTCAGTGGCGTTTATTGGATGGAGTCGGGCCGGGCCTCTGTCGTGAGAACTGTTGCGGCTCCGTAAACTCCACCTGCCACCATCGTTGACGCAGCTCCGATTCAACACCTACTATTAGTGCAAATCAGCCCTGATCTCTCGATGACATCCCCTCACCATGCATACGAGAAGGCAGGCTCCTAGAGCGACCGCCATACGCGGCAGCTGACTTTCGGTTAGAGAGGTCACCGTTCATGAGGGCCAAGCTCGCGATCGCCGGAGTGTTGCTCGCCCTTGCGGGTGCTGGATTCTACTGGTATTCGCACCGCGGAACAAAACTTTCCGAAACCGACACGATTCTGATTGGGGATTTTGCGAATGCCGCCGGCGATCCTGTATTTGATGGCACGCTCCGGGAAGCGCTGGCCGTTAGCCTGGCCCAATCACCGTCACTGAATCTCATCTCGGTTGAAAAAGTCAGTGAAGCGCTTCGATCCATGGGTCGCCCGGTCGAAACACCCATCACGCGCGATCTTGCACCCCGGCTATGCCAGCGCCTCGGCGCGACCGTTTATCTGGCCGGAAGTATCGCCAAAGAGGGGAGCGGTTATGCGTTGAAGCTGGACGCGACGCAATGCTCTACCGGCGACGCCGTTGCGAGCGTGAACAGTGAGGCTGCAAATAAAGGCGAAGGATTACACGCGCTTGGAGTTGCCGCGGCCGAGCTTCGCGGGAAATTCGGCGAGGATCCGGCCTCGTTAAGAAATTTCAATTTGCCCCTCGAACGCGCCACGACTGCTTCCCTGGATGCCCTGGCCGCTTTCACGGAAGGACGCCGGCTGGTACGCGATAAAGGCGCAATGGACGCCGTGCCCGCTCTGAAGAAGGCCGTGGAGATGGACTCCAAGTTTGCTCTGGCGCACTCCAATCTTGCGGTCGCCTATTACAACCTCAACCAGAACGCTCTGGCCGCCGATCACATTCGGCGGGCTTTCGAGGCGGCGGACCGCCAAACGCTGCGTGACCGCCTGCATATCACCACGCTGTACTACGACCTGGCTACGGGAGACGTTCAAAAGGCTATCAAGAGCTACAAGGAGTGGATCCAACTTTATCCCCGCGACGACATTGCGAAAGGCAATTTGTCCTCGGAATATTTTTTGATTGGAGACTACGACGAAGCCGCCGTTTGCGCGCAACAGGCGCTACGCCTCGACCCGGGAAGCGCCGCGTGGTACGAGAATCTGGCAACTGCTTACATCGCTCTGCAGCGCCTGGAAGAAGCCCAGAACATACTGAACCAGGCATTCGCGCGCAAGCTGGATGACCCTTCCATGCATGCCGATCTTTATGCCCTGGCCTTCTTGCGCAGCGAACCCGCCGGCATGGAGCGCGAGATGGTTTGGTCCGCCGGCAAGCCGGGCGGAGAAGACACCATGCTGGCTCTCCAGGCGGACACGGAAGCGTACGCGGGACATGTGCAAAAGGCCCGCGAACTTTCCCGCCGGGCTGTCGAGGCCGCGCAGGGGGCACAGCTCAACGAACCTGCAGCCATCTGGCAGGGAATTGCGGCGTTGCGGGAAGCGGTGTACGGCAACGTCGAGGAAGCTCGCAAGGGCGCGGACAAGGTTCTCGATCTCGCGCCGAAGAGCCGCGACGCTCAGATTCTGGCAATCCTGGTGCTGACACGTATTGGCGATCTGCGGCGCGCGCAGACCATGCTGGACGATCTGGCGGCTGCCAACATCACCAATACGATTGTGCAATCCGCCTGGGTGCCGGCGATTCGCGCGCAGGCCGAGATGGCCGGACAAAAGCCAGTAAAAGCCCTGGAGCTGCTCGATCTTGTGAAGCCTTACGAGCGCGGGCAACTCATTGGGAACTTGAGCTACTCGTGCATGATCCCGGTCTACCTGCGCGCGGAAGCGTATCTGGGCGCGAAACGAGGCCCACAAGCCGTGGCGGAATTCCAAAAGTTGGTTGATAGCCGGGGAGTCGTGGGCAACTGCTGGTCCGGCGCGCTGGCCCACTTAGGTCGGGGCCGCGCACAGGCGTTGTCAGGATCAACGAATGCAGCTCGAGCCTCCTACCAGGAATTCTTCTCCCTTTGGAAGAACGCTGATCCCGATGTCCCGATCCTAAAGTCTGCGCGCGCCGAATTCGCCAAGCTGAAATAGGCAATCCAAGCTATTCCATTCCAACCCGGATTTTGCTAATGGTGGCGCGAACTTCGCTTTGATGGAAGAATAGCGCCGGTCTTTTCAGACCACTAATTCATTTGGCGGCGCGAAGATCGGCTGTCGAGGAGGCAAGACTTTGCCAGGCATTCCTTTGCGAAATGGCGGCCCGGCGGCGCGAATTGCTGTAATTCCCGGCGACGGCATCGGGGCGGAAGTTACGCCCCAAGCCGTCAAGGTGCTGAAGGCTGTGGCCGCACCCGGCAAGCGGACAATCGAATTCGTCGAGTTCGACTGGAGCGCGGACAAGTATCTTCGCGAAGGCGTTTCATCGCCCCCGGGCACCGTCGAGATGCTCCGCGACGAGTTTGACGCCATTCTTTTCGGCGCGCTTGGCGACCCGCGGGTGCCTTCCAATCAGCACGCCGCCGATATCCTGCTGGGCCTGCGGTTCAAGCTCGACCTGTACGTCAACGCCAGGCCCGTGGAACTCCTGCACGATCGCCTGACGCCGCTGCGCGACCGTACGGAAAACAACATCCGCCTGATGGTCTTTCGCGAAAACACCGAGGGCCTCTACGTAGGCATTGGGGGATTCTTTAAGAAAGGCACGGCTGACGAGATTGCCGTTCAGGAGGACGTGAACTCCCGCAAAGGCGTGGAGCGCATTATCCGTTATGCGTTCGAATACGCGCGCAAGAACGGCCTGAAGCGCGTGTGCATGAGCGATAAATCCAACGCCATGACCTTCGCGCACGACCTCTGGCAAAGGGTCTTTAAGGAAGTCCGCCAGGAGTATCCGGACGTCGATTCGCGGCACTTGTACATTGACACCTTGGCGATGGAACTCGTGCGCGACCCGAGTCAGTTCGACGTTATCGTGACGTGCAATCTCTTTGGCGACATTATCAGCGACCTGGGCGCGCAGCTCGCGGGCGGACTTGGCCTTGCGCCGTCGGGAAACATACACCCGGGCAAGACTTCACTGTTCGAGCCGGTACACGGCTCCGCTCCGAACATTGCCGGAAAGGGAATCGCCAACCCATTGGGATCGGTCCTCACTGCGGCGATGATGCTGGAGTTTCTCGGCTGGAAGCCGGAAGCTGCCGCCCTTCGCACCGCCGTGAGGGCGGCTTTGCGGGAGAACTACGTTACGCCGGACCTTGGCGGCAATAAGCGCACAGTAGAGGTGGGCGATTGGCTAGCCGCCAAATCCGTCGAGGCACTCGCCCGGCAATAGTAGGTTAATGCTTCAACTCCTTGAGCACGGCAACGTAACAGCTTTTCGCGAGGTCACCTTCGATTTTGATCTT
>WNFP01003908.1_pt1 | contig 16569 bp, 13 predicted proteins | sample 5400201 | NCBI WGS metagenome assembly WNFP01 (sample SAMN13153355, study PRJNA577476) | soil metagenome | isolation source: 115 cm saprolite under Madrone tree | place: USA:California | collected 2016-06-14 | reverse complement strand
GGCTTGCCGGGCACCTCCCTAGCCGCCATATATCAGGCGATCTGCCGATTCGGAGCGAAACATGAACTGGCTCACCAACGTCGTCCGGCCGAAGATCCGCAACATCCTGCGCCGCGAGACGCCGGAGAATTTGTGGATCAAGTGCCCCGATTCAGGGCAGCTCGTGTTCTACAAGGACGTCGAGGCCAACCAGTTCGTCATTCCCGGATCGAACTACCACATGCGCATGGGCGCGGTGGCGCGGCTGAAATCGATCTTCGACAACGAGACCTGGTTCGATGTGGCGCTGCCCGAGGTGACCGCCGATCCCTTAAGGTTTCGCGACGAACGCAAATATGCCGACCGCATCAAGGACGCGCGCGCACGGACCGGGCTGAACGACGCCATCAAGGTCGGTTACGGCAAGCTCGAGGGCGCTGCGGTGGTGATCGCGGTGCAGGACTTCGATTTCATGGGCGGCTCGCTCGGCATGGCCGCTGGCGAAGCAATCGTGCGCGGGCTTGAACTCGCGGTGGAAAAGAAATCGCCCTTCATCGTGTTCGCGGCCTCCGGCGGCGCCCGTATGCAGGAAGGCATCTTGTCGCTGATGCAAATGCCGCGCACGACGGTCGCGGTGCAGATGCTGCGCGAGGTGAAGCAACCCTATATCGTGGTGCTGACCAATCCGACCACCGGCGGCGTCACCGCCTCCTATGCCATGCTTGGCGACGTGCAGATCGCCGAGCCCGGCGCGCTGATCGGATTCGCCGGCGCGCGCGTGATCGAACAGACCATCCGCGAGAAACTGCCGGACGGCTTCCAGCGCGCGGAATACTTGAAAGACCACGGCATGGTCGACATGGTGGTGCATCGCCACGACCTGCGCCCGACACTGGCGCGGCTGTGCCGGCTGTTGACCAAATCGCCTGCTATGGAAACCGCCTCAAAACCGGCGCCACAACCCGCCAGTCCGGCCCAGATCGTATCGGCTGCGGATGTGGCGCCCCCCGCACCCCACGCGTGAACGCGCCTGCGGCAAAATCGGCGCCGCTCGGCGAATTGATCGCGCGGCTGTCCGCCCTGCACCCCAAACGCGTCGATCTCGATCTCGATCGGATGCATCGGCTGTTGGCGCGGCTCGGGCATCCCGAGCGCAAGCTGCCGCCGGTCATTCACGTCGCCGGCACCAACGGCAAGGGCTCGACGATTGCTTACTTGAGGGCGATTCTGGAAGCGGCGGGCTTGCGCGTCCACACCTATACCTCGCCCTATCTGGTGCGGATCAACGAATGCTTCCGGCTTGGCCGGGCCGGCGGCGGCGTTCTTGTCGACGACGACGAATTGGGCGCCGCGCTCGAACATTGCGAACAGGCCAATGCCGGCGCGCCGATCACGATTTTTGAAACCGAAACCGCGGCGGCGTTCTCTCTGTTCGCGCGGCATCCGGCCGATGCGGTGCTGCTGGAAGTCGGGCTCGGCGGAAGGCTCGACGCCACCAACGTGATCGACACGCCGCTGGCGAGCGTGATCGCGCCGGTGAGCATGGATCACAGCGAATTTCTCGGGGACACGCTGACGGCGATCGCCGGCGAGAAGGCAGGCATCGTCAAGCGCGACGTGCCGGTGATTTGCGCGGAGCAGCCGCGCGAGGCGATGGCTGCGATCGAGACGCAGGCGAGACGGCTGCGCGCGCCGCTGCATTCGGCAGGGCAGGAGTGGCACGTCAATGTCGAGCGCGGACGGCTGGTCTATCAGGACGACCGCGGGCTGATGGATCTGGCGGCACCAAAACTGTTCGGCCGGCATCAGTTCGACAATGCTGGCCTCGCGATTGCGACGCTGCGCGCGCAAAGCGCGTTCAGGATCGAGCCGGCGGCGTTCGAGGCCGGCATTGTCAATGCCGAATGGCCGGCGCGGATGCAGCGTCTGGCATCGGGCGCGCTCGTGGAGCAGGGACCGCAAGGCTGCGAAATCTGGCTCGATGGCGGGCACAATGCCGAGGGCGGGCGCGTCGCCGCGGCAGCCCTGGGCGATCTCGAGGAACGAGTCTCGCGCCCCCTGGTGGTGATCGTCGGCATGATGTCTAACAAGGATGCAAGCGCATTTCTCGCCAATTTCGCAGGGCTGACCCGCCACATCATCGCGGTGCGGATTCCGGGTCGCGACAACGCGATGCCGCCGGACCGCCTGGCGGACGCCGCCCGGGCGCTCGGCATGCGCGTGGAAATTTCAGGCAGTGTCGAAGCGGCGCTGCATTCGCTGGCGCGCCTGGCTTACGAGGTGCCGCCGCGTATCCTGATCACGGGCTCGCTGTATCTCGCCGGCCATGTGCTCGCCGCCAACGGCACGCCGCCGGGGTAGGCGAGTTCACGCCAACAGCTTCATCGGATCGGCGGTCTTTTGCTTGAGCTGATCGAACGTGCACTGTCTCGTCGCCTTGTCCGGCCGCCAGCGCAGGATGGAGGTGCCGTGGCGAAACCGCTCGCCGCTGAAATGATCGTAGGCGACCTCGACGACGAGTTTCGGTTTTAGCGGACACCACTGCGCCGAGCGTTCGGTCGACCAGCGGCTTGGGCCGCCCGGCGCATTTCCGGTAAATCCGGGTTTTGCGATCAGCGGCTCAAGCTTTGCCGTCAGCGCCGGCTTTTCCCCCTGCTTGATCGCAGAGGTGAATCCGACATGGTCTAACAATCCCTTGTCGTCGTAGAGCCCAAGCAACAGTGAGCCGACGACCTTCTTGCCGTTGAGCTTGTTGGTCGCGTAGCGGAAGCCGCCGACCACGCAGTCGGCGCTTCTGAATTTCTTGATCTTCTGCATGCCGTCGCGGTTGCCGGACTGATAGGGCAGGTCGATCCGTTTTGCGACCACGCCGTCGCAGCCGCCGCCGGATTGCGCCAGCCATTTTTCCGCGGTCGCATGGCTTTTTGTCGCAGCCGACAGCCGGAACGTCGGGTTGGATTTGAACTGGGTCTTTGCAAAGGCTTCCAGCGCGTGGCGCCTTTCGCTGAGCGGCCGGGCGAACAGCTTGTTGTCTTTGTCGTTAGCCAGGAGATCGAATGCGATAAACAGCCCCGGCGTTTCCTGCGCCAATTTTTTGACCCGGCTCACGGCGGGATGAATCCGCTGCAGCAAATCGTCAAACGAAAACGCCTTGCCGCGCGGCACGACGATTTCGCCGTCGAGCATGAAATCGGTCGCCAATCTTCGCGCGGCATCGACCAGTTCGGGAAAGTAGCGGGTGAGGTCCTCGCCTGATTTCGAGCGCAGTTCGACCCTGTCACCATCGCGGGAAAGCAGGCAGCGGAAGCCGTCCCATTTCGGCTCGTATTGCCACCCGCTTCCGCGCGGAATCGCATCGACGGAACGCGCCTCCATCGCCGCCGGCGGCGCTAATTGGCAGGATACGGTGTCTCTGCGCGGCATGCTCTTTCAACGCAAACGGCCGGCTGTTCGCCGGCCGCTTTCAGGAACAATTACTTGCGCGGAGCCGATCAGACCGCGGCCGTAATCCACTGCTGCAGCTTTTGCTTCGGTGCGGCGCCGACCTGGCGCGAAGCCATCTCGCCGCCCTTGAAGATCATCAGCGTCGGGATCGACATCACGCCGTATTTCGAGGCCGTCTTCGGGCTCTCGTCGACGTTGAGCTTCACGATCTTGACCTTGTCGCCCATCGCGCCGGAAATCTCGTCGAGCGCGGGCAGATGCGGCTTTTGGGAATCGCCGCCTGGATCATGTGGCAAACCTATGAACGCGGCGTTGCCGGGTCAAGCTCGCTCATCCCTTGGGATAAGGCTGCCAGTTGTGCGTCCAGCGCAGGAGCATAAATCTCCATCAATTCGGCCGTTTCGGTCCAAAGTAACGCCGCGCGGACCGGCAGCCGGGGATAAAGCTTCTTCAGCACCGCGCGGTAGAGCGCGAGCTGACGGAGGTAAGTCCGGGGCGCCTCGGCCGCGGTCCGCGGCGGGGCATGGTTGGTCTTGTAATCGACGATCAGGACTTCGTCCGGCGTCACCACCAGCCGGTCGATTTGCCCGGAAACCAGTGCCGGCGGCCGGGCCGGCCGATCCAGCCGCCCGACAATCGAAACCTCGGCGCGGCTGCCCGGCGCAAACACCGCGGCAAAGCGGGGATTCTCGAGCAGGGCCAGCACCCCTTCTGCAAGCGCCGCGCGCTCGGCTTCGGTCCATCCATTTGCATTGCGGGCAAGGTAATTTAGCGCCGCGTCGCGACGGCGATCCAGTGGCACCTCGGGCAGCGACTGCAGCAGCCGGTGTACCAGGGTGCCGCGCTGCAGCGCGCGCAGGCGCAATTCGATGGACTCGCCGGTTCGGATGGGATGCCCCTCTTCCGCGGCAGGATCGGACGGGCGCAGCAGGTTTTCGGAGGAGGCCTCTGGCGGCGCTGAGGTGAGCAGCCATGGCGGCAGCGCAGTCGGAGCAGTCGCCGCCGGAGCCGCGGCTATGCCGGTTGAAGCCGTGACATCCTCAAGCCGTGAGTAGCGCTTAACTGTGCCGTCCGCTATCTCGATGGTCTGCTCGTGCAATCCGGAATTGCGCAGGCCCTTGGCGATCAGGTCGTACCAGCACAATGGTCGGATCTGCCTCATGTTGCCGGGCATGCAGCCGCCGACGATCAGGCGGTCGGCTGCGCGCGTCATCGCGACATAGAGCAGGCGGCGGTATTCATGCTCGGTCTCGGCCAGCATCGCCGCGCGCGCCGCCGCTACCGCGGCCGGGTCGTCGGCCTTCTTGCCGGCCCAGACCACGACACCGGGTGCGTCAGGCGCCGCGTCGCCGCGCGGCAAGTGAATGAGTTTCAAACGCTGGGTATCGGAAGGCGACGAGGTGGTATCGACCAGGAAAACCACAGGCGCTTCCAATCCCTTGGCGCCGTGCACGGTCATGACGCGGACTTCGTCGCGGGAAATCTCCATGTCCCGCTTCACTTCAAGGTCGGCGGTGCGCAGCCATGCCACAAAACCCTGCAACGAGGCCGGCGCCTTGCGCTCATAGCCAAGCGCAAGTTCGAGAAATTCGTCGAGCGCGTCGTTGGCCTCGTGCCCGAGCCGCCTCAAAATTCGCTTCCGGCCGCCGTCCCCGCCGAACAGCCAGGCGTAGAACGCAAATGGCGTCTCGGTGGCAAACCGGCGCTCGCATTGTTCCAGACGGCTCAGCGCATCCTTCAGTTTACTGTCGGTCGCGGCGTGATGGTTTAACGCCTCGCGCAACGAGCCCCCGCGCTGCCACGCCAGCTTGAACAGGTCGTCGTCTGAGAGGCCGAACAGCGGGCTTTTCAGCGCGACCGCGAGCGCCAGATCGTCCTGCGGCAGCAATAGCGCGTCGGCAAGATTCATCAGGTCGATGATCGCGATGTGCTCGGTCAGCTTCAGCCGGTCGGCGCCGGCGACGGGAATGTTGGCGTGCTTCAGCGCCTGGATGACCGCATCGAAAGCGTTGCCGCGCCGCCGCACCAGCACCAGCATGTCGCCGTAGCGCAGCGGGCGGCGGTTGCCGATGTGCCCGGTCGGGGTGCCGCTTTCGACCAGCCGCCTGATCTCGGCCTGAATCCGCTTGGCGAGCTTGACCTCCGGGCTCGTCAGCGACAACCCGTCGAACGGCGCGCGCCAGCCTTCGATGTCCTGCCTGGGGTCCGGTTGCTGCAATTCCCAGAACTCGATCAGGCTCGGTCCGGCATCGGCCAGGGTCTCGTGCACCGGATAGGCGTTTTCCGCGTGAATGCTGCGGTAGATATCCTGGTCGCGAAACACATGATCGACCGATTGCAGGATCGCCGCTCCCGAACGGAACGAGTAGGTGAACGACACCGGATCGAATTTCAGGCCGGCATCCCTGAACTTCTTGTCCAGCGCTCTGCGCTGGCTGTCGAATTCGCGCGGCGCGGCGCCCTGGAACGAAAAGATTGACTGCTTCTCGTCGCCGACCGCGAAGATGGTGCGAACGACGCCGTCGCGCGCGCCTTCGCCGGAAGTGAATTCGGAAATGATATGGTCGACGATATCCCATTGCCGCGGGCTGGTGTCCTGCGCCTCGTCGATCAGCACATGATCGACGCCGCGGTCGAGCTTGTAGTGCACCCAACCGGAGGAGACGCGGTCCAGCATCGCAAGCGTCTTGTCGATCAAATCGTCATAGTCGAGCAGGCCGCGTTCCTGCTTCTCGCGCCGGTAATTCGCCGCCGCCGCGGTGGCGATGTGCAATAGCGCCTGGGTCCGGTCGCGGATCGTCACCGCACGGCGCCGCTCGATCAGGGGCGTGATGCGGAGTTTTTCCATTTCGAACAACCGGCCAGCAGTGGGATTGTCACGAATGAAGCTGTTCGTTACCACGGTTGCGCGCGGCGTGCGGTCGGCTTCCGTCAGGAAAACGTTGAGATAGCTGTCTACCTGCGCGATACCGGAAAGCGTCAGGGCCTCGCGTAATCGGTCTGCCTGTTTTCGATCCGCGTTACTGCCGGTATCGAGAACAGAGGCAATCTCGTTCCACCGCGATCTCGGCAAGTTTGGCCCGTCGACAATCTCGCGCTCGATGTCTTCGATGCGGTCACGAGGATCGATACCGAGCGCGGCGCAGATCTGTGAGGCTGCAGCTTCAGTGCCGCCGGCGGCATCGGTCCAGGCCATGAAGTGATCGCGGCTCAGGCACGCCTCGCGTACCACATCCTTGAAGGTGACATCGGCGGCGCTGGCCATCGCAATCTGGAGCGCGCGCCCCGTTGCGCTGTCGGGATCGCGGGAGGCGTCGAGCAGCACCGCGAGATTGGCACGCTCCATCATCTCGTTCTGGTCGCGCTCGTCGAGCACCGAAAAACGCGCAGGCACATTGGCCTCGAACGGAAATTGCTGCAGCAGCCGGGTGCAAAGCGCGTGGATGGTCTGCACCTTCAGGCCGCCCGGGGTTTCCAGCGCGCACGCGAACAGTTTTCTGGCCGTCATCCTCAAGTCCGCGTCGGGGTGCGCTATTCCGGCCTCGACGATCGCAGCATAGAGCGCATCGTCATCGAGCGTGACCCAACGGCCAAGCGTTGAAAACACCCGCTCCGCCATGTTGGCGGCGGCGGCCTTGGTGAAGGTGATGCAGAGGATTTTTTCCGGCGGCACGCCGTCGAGCAGCAGCCGGATCACCCGCTGCACCAGCACATGGGTCTTGCCGGAGCCGGCGTTGGCCGAGACGAACGCCGAAGCGACCGGGTCGGATGCGCGGGCCTGGGTGGCGCGGACCGCGTCGGGAATTGGGCGCGCCGCGGCTACCATTCTTCGATCCCCAATCCGCCGGCTGCGGACCATTCCTTGATGCGGGCGAGATCGTCGTAGGCCCCGTAGCGGTTCGACCACATCGACAGATTGAGCGAGGTATAGGCCTGGCTTTCGTCCTCGAATTTGCGGACCAGTTTCTCAAGCTGTTGGCGTGCGTAGTCCGCAGCAGCATCGGGAGCTTGAGCTTGATCGCCCTTGTTGATTTTCAATTCCAGCGTTATCTGCTCGCCCGGCGGATTGTTGCCGGAAAGCCTGACATAGACGAGTTCGCTCACCGAAGCGCCCGCCGCAATGCCCTCAAAACCGCCTTCGCGCAGGATCGCAGCCTCCAGCGTGAGCTGCGGCGACAGCCCCATGCGGACCTGTTTGCCGGTCGGCGGCTGTCCGGTCTTGTAGTCGAGGATCGCAAACGTTCCGTCACGGCGGTGTTCGATCCGGTCGGCGCGCGCCGACAGGACAAAGGTGCGCTCATTGTCGAGCAAGATCGGGATTTCGCCCCTGATCTCGGCATCAATGGCGCTGACGTTTTGGCGGCGCGCGATTTCCCAATCCCCGAACCATGAGGCAATGCGCTGGAAGCGCGGCCACCACAGCGCCCGCGCCTCGGGCCGCTCCATCAAGGGCGCGAAAAATTTCTCGCCGATGCCGCGCAAAGCGAGCGCGACATTGCCGGGAAGTGCCGTGGAAAAAGTCTGGGTAAATTCGCCGAGCGTGTCGTGGATCGCCGAACCGCGGTCGGCGGCCGATAGCGGCATATCGACGGGATCGAGTGGTGCCAGCTTCAAAATATGCTTCGCATAGATCGTATAGGGATCGCGCAACCAGTCCTCGATCGCGGTCACCGACAATTTCAGCGGCCGTGTCGCGCGCGGCGGTTTTGGCGCCGGCTGCGGGATCGGCTCGACCTTTGCAGGGTGATCAAGCTCGTTGGCAAAGCGAACATATTTTTCGCCCGCCGCTTTTGCAGCCTCCCAGCGCTCTTCCCCCGCCACCGCCTCCAGCCGGTGCAGGAAGCGCGATGCCACCGAAGGCGCGCCGCCAACCTTTGCGGCATGACTGAGGATGACGTCGTCGGTTCCGAGCAATTGCACAAAATCATGCGCGGAGAGGCCGACGCGCCGCTCCGGCAGATCGAGGCCGAGTTCGTGCCGCATCGGCCGGCTCAGCCACGGATCGACCCGCGGCGCCGGCGGCCATACGCCTTCCACCAGCCCGCCAATGATGACCCGGTCGGTCTGCGTCAGCCGCGCTTCCAGCGGGCCATAAATTCGCAAAGCGGCATTCGCCGCCTCCGGTCGCCGCACCATGCGGTCGCCGAAAGCGGTCTGGAACACTTCCGGGTAATCGCTGAGCTGCACAGTGAGGTCGCTTTGCGCCTGTCTGCCGAGCAGATCGTCAAACGCGGAGGCGAGCGCCAGTCCGTGAGGGCCCTCGAAGACAAGCGCGACGCCGTGCCGGTCGCGCGACAGCGCGATCAGCACGTCGCGATGGCGCTTTGCCAGTTCGGCGAAATCATACGGCTTCGCGGAAGAGAGACTTTCAAGCGGCGAAAGCGCGGTCTGCAAGGAAGCGATCAACGATTGCGCGCGATCGAGTTGCCTGTCTCTCAGCCTGGTCCTCGGCTCGGAAGTGTGCAGGGAAGATGTCTCGCGGCGCTGCAGCCTGGAAAGCTCGGTACGGAAACGATCGAAATCGCGCGCCAGTCCGGCGCTTCCCGCCTGCGGGCGAGTGCCGCGCAACAGCGCCAGTTCGAGCGCTTCAACCGCGTCCCCGAACCCGCCCGGCGCGCCACCCAACCGAAACAGCGGGTGTTTCAGAAGCGCCAATAGCGTCGGCGGCTCCAGCTGTTTTGCCACCGCCTCCGCGGCGAGCCGGGCGAAAATTCCGGCCGGGGTGTCCATCAGCTCGTCGCCGCCGGAATCGTCGAATGCGAGATGCCAGCGGCCGAGCGCTGCCATCACACGTCGCGCCAGCGCGCGGTCCGGTGTCACCAGCGCCGCCGTCTTGTCAAGATGCCGCGCCTCGCGCATCGCGACCGCAATCGCCAGTGCCTCCATTTCGGGATTGGCGGCCTCGATAACAGCAAGATTTTTCATGCCAAGCGAGATCTTGGCGGCGGTGTCGGGCTGGGCCAGCCGCCGATGCCATTTCGCCGTCGCGTTTGAAGGCCGCATCGCCTCGGACACCAGCACATCGCGCCCATGCGCCGCCGGTGCCCTCAAGATTTCGACATCGCCGCGCCTAATGCCTAGTCGATGCAGCAGCGCCTGCATCGCGAATTGCGGATGGTTCGGCGCCGGCGACTGGGTGAATTTGCCTTGCGCGTCCCTGACACCGCCAATCAACTGCCACGCTTCGTCGTCGAGATCGGTATCGAGGCCCGGAAGCACCACCGCGCCTTGCGGCAGCGCGGCAACGGCGTGGAGGAATTTTGCCGTGGCCGGCATCGATCCGGTCGAGCCTGCGGCAATCACCGGACCATCATGATGCCTGGTCAGGCGCCGGGCTTCCGCCTCGATCAGGAGATCGCGCCGCGCCGCCGGCTCGATCTTTCCGATCTCCTCGAGATGCGCGGGCCATGCCTGTCGCGCAATCCGCAAGAATTCCAGCGAGTGCTGCCAGTATTGGTCAAGTTGATCGGGCACCAACCGGTCCAGCGCCTCCCAGCCGACGCCCCGGGTGACCATATCGTCCATCAGGCGCGCCAGATCCGAAGCCAATGCAAGCGTCGATGCCGGGCCGCCGACGACCAGCGGCGCCGATACCGGACTCTTCGCCCACGCCGCCACCAGCTTTGCCAGCGTGAGCCGGCGGTCGAGCTCGCCGAGCTTTGGCGGAATGTCCAGCGGCGCCACGCCGCCGTATGGCTCGGCCTGTTCCGCGAACGCCAGTTCGTCTTCGTCGATGTCGCCGAGCGCGACGATGCGCGGCAGCACCACCGCGTCGGTCTTCAGCTCATCGAGGAAGATTTCCCGCACCATCCGTCCGGCGCGCCGGGTCGGCAGATAGAGCGTCGCCCGCGCCAGGTCGTCGGGGCGCGCGCGGGGCTCAAATCCATCGATCAGCCTGCCGTCGACCAACGCGGCAATGACGGTTCGCAAAAACGGCGCAGATACTGGAACGCTGAAAACGCGCATGGGCTTCCTGATTCGCGATCAGGCTGCATCATGGCACGGGCCTATTTCGGGCGCGATTTTTAATTGAGCATGCGTGGGCCACAGATAGGCCGGCAGGGGCAAGCGCATTCCAGGCAGCGAATCGTCGCCCCCGCCAAAGCGGCGACGCACAACTACTGTCGCGCAAGGATTGGCCGACCGGCCACGAGCCACCTCAAATTTTTGACCCAGGCTCGCGAGGCAGGAACAAGCGCGAAAGGCTCGCATTGGTTTTATGCGGGGTCACGAATGGAATGGTAGCAGGCCGGCCACGCGTTTAGAAAAGCTTTTTCGCGATAGGAGCTATGCCAACGGGAGTTGAGAGATGAAAAAGCTGCTTTGGTTGGTTTGTGGCCCGCTTGCTGGAATAACAATCCTGCATTTTAGCGCATTTGCGGAGACCGCCAAGCCAAACGCAACCTCCGCTCCCCCTGCTGCCAACTCCGCACCACCCAAAACAAACGGACAAAGCTCGAAGAAAACTGCGAAGGATTGCGACGATGAATGGAGAGCCAATCAAGAAACAATGATGAAACACGGTATGACTGAAGAGTCTTATGTCGAACAGTGTAGCGTGGAAGATGACGTACCGGCCCTTCCCTCGGAAACGAAGACGAATGCCGCTCCGTCAGCCGCAGCCAAATAGGTGCGCTGGCCGCTAAAGGACAGTAGCGGCAAACGCCTGAAATTAGGGGCAAGGAGGATCAACTCTGTGCGAGCGCCAATTCCGGGTAGCTAATTATGACACTTTTCGCGTTATGATAACTGCTCGCGATGACGTGAACAACTCTAAGCCGGAAAGGCGCGACAAGATTTCCTGCAATTGGCAATTGGTGTGCTGATGTTCGAGCATGTCGCTGTTGATCGCGGTCGCCGCGCGCTGTTGGGCGCTGCAGGAGCGCTCATTCTTCAAGGGGTGCTCCAACCGATGACCGCATCGGGTCAGACATCCTCTGGTCCCAGGATGAAAATCGGCGTTATCGGTGCGGGCCATATTGGCGGCACAATCGGTGGCCTCTGGACCAAGGCAGGCCATCCGGTCTTCTTCTCATCACGTCATCCGGAGGAATTGCAAGACCTTGTTGCGCGCCTTGGCCCCCTTGCACAGGCTGGCACAGTCGATCAGGCGATTGCGTTTGGCGACGTTGTCTTCATAGCCGTGCCATACGGCGCACTGCCGCAGATCGGGAGAGATTACGGCAAATCGTTAGCGGGCAAGATTGTGCTCGACGCCAACAATGCCGTGGCGAGCCGCGATGGCGCTATCGCCGACGAAGTCGAGCGCGACGGCATCGGTATTACTTCCCAGAAATATCTGCCCGGCGCGCGGCTGGTGCGCGCCTTCAACACGCTCTCCTACATGATCTTTGAACGCGAAGCGAACCGTCCTGTCCCCAGGCTCGCGGTACCGATTGCCGGTGATGATCAGGAAGCAGTCCAAGTTGCGGCGGGACTGGTGCGCGATGCCGGCTTTGATCCGGTGGAGGTCGGCAAGCTGGCTGACGCGAGCCGGTTCCAGCGCGGTGCGCCAGGATATGGCCAGAACGTGGGCGCCGCTGAACTCAAACAGAAACTTTCGCTGGCGCCATGACAGCTCTCGCGAGCTGGTTACAGCGCGCGGTGCCCGCGACAGCGCGAGAACGTTCGGCAGCGCTGTGGTCCTTCGTTTATTTCTTTACACTGCTTGCCGGCTACTACGTGTTGCGTCCGCTGCGCGATCAAATGGGCATCGCCGGTGGTGTCAAAAACCTGCCGTGGCTCTTTACGGCTACGTTTCTCAGCCTGCTCGCCGCACAGCCGCTCTACGGCGCGCTGGTAGCCAGGTTGCCGCGGGTCAAGTTTATTCCCATCGTCTACCATTTCTTCGTCGCCAACCTGGTTCTGTTCTGGGTGTTGCTGACTTTCGACGTAGAAAAGGTGATCGTAGCACGCGCATTTTTTGTCTGGGTCAGCGTATTCAACTTGTTTGCGGTGGCGGTGTTCTGGTCGTTCATGGCCGATCTGTTTACTGCGGAGCAAGGCAAGCGGCTGTTCGGATTCATTGGCGCCGGAGGCACCGCTGGAGCGCTCCTTGGTCCGGTCGTGACGATCTTGCTGTCAGCGCCGCTCGGCCCGGTCAACCTGCTGATCGTGGCCGCCGCCTTCCTCGAAGCAGCCGTGTTCTGTGTCCATCGAGTTGAACGCGTGGCAAACTCGCCGACAGACGTGGATCCTCGACGGCAGCGCATTGGAGGCAGCGCCCTCGCGGCACTGCCCGAACTGATCCGCTCGCCTTATCTCATGGGCGTGGCCATCTGGGTCAGCCTGCTCTCATTCGGCGCGACCATTGCCTATTTCGCGCAGGCCAACATCGTTTCGACGTCGATCCATGACGCAGCCACACAAACGCGTCTGTTTGCGGGTATAGATCTCGCGGTGGGCCTGCTCAGCCTGGCGACCCAGGTCTTTGCCACCGGCAGGTTCCTCAAGCGCTTCGGTAGCGGCATCTCGGCTGCCGCTCTGCCCGCTGTTTATGTGGTCGGCTTCGCCGCGGTGGCGATCGCACCGAGCCTGTCGGTGGTTGTGACACTCCAGGTCACGCAACGTTGGATGAACTTCGCAATCGCAAATCCGGCACGCCAGGTATTCTTTACCGTAGCTGGGCGCGAGGAAAAGTATAAAGCCAAGAATTTGATCGACGTGGTGATCTATCGCGGCTCGGATGCGTTGTATGGCTGGGTGTACGACGGCTTGCAGGGGCTGGGGTTGAAGCTTGGCGCTATCGCGCTTTGCGCGCTCCCGGTCGTAGCGGGCTGGCTCATTCTCTCAACCGCGCTGGGGCGAACGCAGGAACGTCTTACAACGAAAAGAGACGACGAAGGAGCGCCGAGATGCCAATCCGAATAACTCGCCGAGACCTCGCCGCACTCGCTGGCGGATTTCTGGTATCGTCCAAAGCCATTGCTCAAACCGATACACCGCTTGTTACCCGTGCTATCCCCAGTAGCGACGAGCGCATTCCCGCAGTTGGCCTTGGCACGGCTTATGTTTTCGATCAGGATGACGAAACGACACGGAGCAAGGCCGATGCCGTCGTACAGGCTCTGATGAGGGGTGGCGGACGGCTCGTCGACACGGCCTCGACCTATGGCGATGCCGAAAGCGTACTGGGCAAGGTCATCGCAGCTGCCGGCGTGCGCGACAAGCTTTTCATCGCCACCAAGCTCGAGTCGCCCGACGCCCAGGAACTCAAGCGGTCATTGGCCCGACTGAAGACCGCAAGGGTCGATCTGCTGCAGCTCCACAACGTCAGGAGCAAGCAACAATCTCTCGAACGCTTCAGGGAGTGGAAGGGACAAGGCGTGTGCCGTTATGTCGGCATCACTTCAACATCCCGCCGCGACTATCCCGCGGTCGAGGCCGTGCTCAAACGGGAGAAGCCTGATTTCGTCCAGATCGACTATTCACTCGATAACCGCGGGGCTGAGAAGAGCATCCTGCCATTGGCCGCCGAAGTCCGAGCCGGCGTGCTGACCGCAGTGCCTTACGGCAACGGCAGATTATTCCGGTTAGTGCACGGCAAGGAATTGCCGGACTGGGCCCGGGTGTTCGCGAACTCCTGGGGACAGTTTTTCCTGAAATATTTGCTCGGCGACCCGCGTGTGACCGCTGTGATCCCCGGGACCGGCGATCCCAGCCACATGACGGACAACGCCGGCGCGATGCGCGGCCCGTTGCCCGATCCTGATCAACGTCGTCGAATGATCGAGTTCGTCGAATCGCTTTGATCGATGATCAATTTGCCGGCATTAGCGTATGACTGACTAAATCCACCTCGCATCAAAGCGCGAAAAACATCAGTCGACGCGACGGTCCATGTCATGGTCGAACAGGTGCCGTTCGAACTTTAGTACCTTCGGGTAATTCCGATCCTTCCGATCGGGCTGACGACGGGAAGTGCTCGTCGCACCTCAACATCCTGTTTGAGAAGATTTCAAGTTCATGCAGTCCAGTCGACGACCCAAATAATTTGTGACATGACAGCGACCGTCGAAAGGCGCGACTTCCGGTATGGGTCCAGGCTGTGTGAAAACTCCGACGTTGAACTTGCGCGTAGAATTTCCGTCTCGATTTCGTCGTTGTGGAAAACCGATTGCACTGGCAACTTCTGTTAGGAGAAGGCAATTGATAAAACAATTCTGCGCGTCCGCAAATCAGTGAATTGGGCTGTCCAGCCCCGGCTGTAAAAATATTCTGCTCCCATTCCGCTTGACGACTACCCCAAATCAATGGCTATCCCGCACTGATCAATTCGTCGAAGCATAAAGCCGACGCTACTTTGGCTTAGGCCAACATTGCAGCGAGTGCCCAGTTGCCTTAATCCTTACCTTGGGCCGGATGGACCGAAATAATGGTCCGCATCGCCGGAGCGATCCGCATGCTGCGCCAATTTCTTGTGAGTATTGCCGTCAGTGTTTGCAACATTGCGATCCATGCAATTGTGATGGCAGCCGTATTATGGGTGGCGCGCGTCGCGAGTGAGCGTGCAACGTCGCATCAATCGCTTCGACTGATCGCCGTCATGACTGCGACCGTATCGGTCTTGATGGCCGCGCATATTGCTGAAGTGGTCGTTTGGTCATTTGCTTACGCGATCGTCAGTGTTGCACCTGCTGGCACTGATCTCATTTATTTTGCCTTTGTAAACTACACAACGCTTGGTTATGGCGACGTGACTCCGTTACAGCGCTGGCAATTGCTTGGGCCAATGACGGCGATGAACGGCGTGCTTTTGTTCGGTTGGTCGACCGCCGTCATTTTTGCGGTCCTGCGGAAAACAATGATGACAAGCGGGACCGAAGAGGGACTGCAAAGGTGGGGTGTATCTTCCGAGTAAGCGATTGCGGTGCTTGTAGCCGCGAGGCGATTGTACGATTCGATATCCATCGAGCCAAACTTCCATTGCCGGGGGCAGAGTCTCCATCGTATAAGCTAGGAAACTCCAACAAGAGATCGCGATGAAGAAAAGTCGAGCCCGAACCGTTCGAACACTGATTTGCGGAGCAGTGCTGGGTCTGGTGCCGATGGCGAGCCTTTCGACGTCGTCGCACGCGGAGACTGGATCGGTTCGCGTCGTGTTCACCAAGGCGGGATTTGTCGTGGGTGTTGGCGGGGGCCGTTTGAATTTAAGTGGTCCGCGCGATATCGCCGGCACCTACGGCGCTATCGGCGCGGGCGGAGCGCTGGCCGCCGGCGCGGCCGGTGTTGCGCTCCAAAATGCAAGCGGAGTGATTCTGAAATTGCACGGCGTCAAAGTCGGCGTGGAATTGTCGGCCAGTTTGGCCGGTGTCACGATCACCATGGAGTGACGCAATCCCCGTTTGAGAAATTCCCATCCTTGCGCTACGACTTTGACTCGGTGAAGGCTGGCTTGGTTGCAAGTCTAAATATGCCGGCGGCAATAATTGTCCGCTATTGACGATCCGTCGATTGACGGAGGACAGCTGAAGTTGCGCGACAAAAAATTGGAACGTCTTGAGATGAGAGCATGAAGTCGACCATCAATGATGACTGTCTGACTGAAGCAGTGAGGTGGACCTGCGGCCGGGTGACGCAGGCGCAAACTGTGATGGTTCGTCTGGCAACGGTTTGCGTGATGCTCGCGTTGATCGCAATGCCGGTGCGCGCGGCAAGCCGCGTTAGCCCGGAAGAGCTCGCGGCCTGTAAGGCGCTTGCCGACCACGTTGCCGACCTCATTCGCGCCGGTCAAACAGTCATCGCCACCCGTTCGCAGCTTCGGCGTTGCGCCAGAATACAGCGCGCGGAGTTGCGGCGTGCGGGCCGGGAGGCCGCTGACCAGGCGCGATCGGACGCCGCTCAAAAGCGGCCCTGAATTCAGGCCGTCCGGATTCCCGGTTTCCTCGTCCGAGCCGCTCAGGCCTGTGATCGTTCGTCTGGCGACCGTTTGCGTGACGCTCAGCCGCGAAATATGTGAACAGTCTCAATATTTTTGAGCAACGAAATTCTTGCCCTTCAATGTCGATTGATCGTCATATTTTCGCTTGTTCGAACGCTTGGGCAATTTGATCTTGGACCGGGTAACTTTCTTGGCCGGGATTTGGTTGAGAATGTGCGAAATGCAATTGAGCCGCGCCCTCCGTTTGTCGTCGGAGCGCACGATGT
>WNFP01001860.1_pt1 | contig 16575 bp, 15 predicted proteins | sample 5400201 | NCBI WGS metagenome assembly WNFP01 (sample SAMN13153355, study PRJNA577476) | soil metagenome | isolation source: 115 cm saprolite under Madrone tree | place: USA:California | collected 2016-06-14 | reverse complement strand
ACCAGCCACTGCAGCCACGCGCGGTGATTGTGACGGGACCAGGAGAAGAGTCCCAAGTGGACTACGGCACGGGCGCCATGGTCCGGGATCCGCAGACCAGAAAATATCGACGCACCCGACTGTTCGTGATGGTGCTGGGCTGTAGCCGCAAGGCGGCACGCTTTCTGACCTTCCGTTCCAGTTCGCGCATCTGGGCTGAGTTACATGAGAAAGCATTCCGTCGACTGGGTGGCGCTACGCGGGTCGTCGTCCTGGATAATTTGCGCGAGGGCGTACTCGTCCCTGACATCTATGATCCCACTCTGAATCCTCTCTATCGCGACGTCCTGGCACACTATGGCGCGGTCGCCCTGCCCTGTCGGATCAAGGATCCAGATCGCAAAGGAAAAGTTGAATCCGGTGTCGGCCACGCACAACGAGCGCTCCAGGGAAAACGCTTTGAGAGCCTGGAGGAGGCCCAAGCCTATCTGGATCGTTGGGAGGCAAGCTGTGCCGATACCCGCATTCATGGCACTACGAAACGACAAGTCGCCGCCATGTTTGCCGAAGAAAAACCAACTTTACTGCCGCTTCCCCTGGAACCTTTTCGCTACTACCAGCATGGCAAGCGGGGCGTGAATCTGGACGGTTGCGTCGAAGTCAATGCCGCCTACTACGGCCTGCCGCCGGGTTGGATCGGACGAGAAGTGAATGTGCAGTGGGATGAGCTTTATGTTCGCATCCTCGATCCCAAAAACGGGCTACTGCTGCGCGAGCACGTACGGCAGAAACGTGGCTGGTATCGCATAAAAAAAGAAGACCATCCCCAGCAGATGCCGCTTCAGGTTTCCCAGTTACTGTGGCGAGCCGGACGAGCCGGCACTCACATCGGCACACTCTGCAAGCTTATTTATAACCAGCTCGGAGAACCGGGGGTTCGCCGCGTCTTCGGCATCCTCTCCTTGGCCAAGAAGTTCGGCACCGCCGCGGTCGAAGAGGCGTGCGCGGTTGCTCTGGAAATGGGCGTGCACGAACTCCGCTTCGTTCGTCGCTATCTCGAACGTGCCCCGCAACTTACCCTGCGGCAAGTCGACCCGCTCATTCGTGAACTGGTTCACTACCGCGATCTCATCAACCTCAGAACCAAGGAGCCAGAAGATGAACCTCATTGAGTTGAATCGTGCGTTAGGGCAACTACGACTGGGCGGAATCGCCGCCGTGCTCGAAACTCGCTTGCGCCAAGCTCAGACCGAAGCCATGCCCCCGATCGATTTCCTCTCCTGCCTCGTCTCCGACGAACTCACTCGGCGTGGCGAGCGACTGCTGGAGCGAAGAAAAAAACAGGCCGAATTCCGAGACCCTCAGAAGACTCTCGATACCTTCGATTTCAACTTCAACCGCAAGATGAATCGCAGTCTGGTGTTCGATCTCGCTACCGGTGCCTTCATCGCTCGTCATGAAGACGGTTTGTTCTTAGGTCCACCGGGCACCGGCAAAAGTCATCTTGCCCAGGCCATCGGACAAGCCGCTATCCAACAGGGTTATCGCGTCCTCTATCGCGAAACTCACAAATTGCTCGATGACTTGGCCGAAACCACGATCGATGGAACCCGCAAAGAAACCATGGAACTGTTCGTTTCCGTACCGCTTCTGATTATCGACGACCTCGGTATGCGGAAGTTACCCATGACCGCCGCAGAGGACTTGCTGGAAATCGTAATGCGGCGCTATGAGCGCGCCAGTACTTTGCTAACTTCGAACCGACCAGTAGACGACTGGGGAAAACTTCTCGGCGACAGCGCCGCCGTTACCGCTATGCTCGATCGTCTCCTCCATCACGGCCATGTACTTAAATGCGGTCCACGGAGTTGGCGCACGAAAACAGACTTGCCTCCACAGGAGGCGGCGGAGTAAAACAACCTAGTCCCAGGCACTTTCCGTTGGCCGGTTTTGAAGTGACCACCGTTGGCCGGTTTTGAGGTGACCCCTGAGGTCCGAACAGCCACGCATCAACCGATCATGCGCCTGGTCCAATCATCGCCACCGCCGCACCAAGTGCTGCAAGCAGAATGCAGATCCATTGTCTGTACGCGAAAAAGCGTTTCCGCAGTTCCGAAAGCGCTATGAGGAAAGCTGCTCCTAAACCGGACCAGGCGAATCTATCGATGGGGATCAATGCGCTTCCAGCCGTAGCGGCGAGCATCCACAGACCACGCGCCAGGTCCGATCATTGCTATGGATATGCCCAGTGCTCCCAACAATACGCACATCCAAGGATTGTCCGCGCGTGCAAAAACGTTTCGTAGTTCAATCGGCGCTGCAAGTGTTCCGGTGATGGGAGTCCATACACCTACGAGCAAAAGAATCGCTACTATTGCTGTGAGTATTACGATTACGGCAGATTGCAGCGAGTGCCCAGTCGGCGAGGTGACAATCACTTGATATAGCAAAGCAACGGCAGTGACCAGGCGCAATAACAAGAGCCCGGCACCAGGCCAACCATGAGCGAACGTTGAGAATAGTCGTCTCAAAAAGGTTCTTATCGCACGGAACGTCCGGTACGAGGAGGAACGCTAGAGCATGGCATGTTCAAGAATGGGAGGAACAGCCCCGAAATGGGGAAATCCACTCACCCTTTAGAGTGATTGCAGTTCGATGATGCCTCGCTTCAGTGCTATCGTGACCGCCTGGGTGCGGTCATTGGCGCCCAATTTAGAAAGGATGTTCTTAACTCTACTCTTGACCGTGTCTTCACTGATCGAAAGCTGAGCGGCAATCTGCTTATTTGCATTCCCCTCAGCGATCAGGCGTAGAACGGAGATTTCTGCGGGGGTGAGAGAATCATCTGCCGCGTGGCTAGCAACCTCGCAAGACAGCTCCGGGGTAAGAATCTTTTTGCCCGCGTGAACTTTCCGGATTGCATCCAGAAGTTCCTTGTGCAAAAGGTTCTTGATTAGGTATCCCTGTGCCCCTGCTTTGAGAGCGCGTACTACCTGAACGTCGCCGGTGTAGGTGGTAAGCACGATGATTCGTGCCCGAGGAAACTGACCGCGAATCGCGATGATCGCATCGACTCCGCTCATCTCCGGCATCTGCAAATCCATTAGAGTGACATCCGGCTGGTGAGCCCGAAACTGCTGGATAGCTTCGCGTCCGTTGGAGGCTTCACCAACTAAGAGCATATCGGGCTGATCTTCCACGAGTCCCGCGATCCCGTTGCGGACTACAGGATGGTCATCGACCGTCAAAATTCGAATCGATTTGAGATCATCATTCACAGCTTATTGCCGTTCTTTTCCTCGTTGCCGAGGAGCGGAGGTGAGATAGGCAATCGAGGCGGGAACGCTGAGTTGAATTTCCGTACCGGAATCTAGCTCACTCCAGACTTCCAATTGCCCGCCCAGAAGTTTGGTACGCTCGCGCATTCCCTGCAGTCCCCAATGTCCGGAGCGCCCTTCAACGAATACCTCCGAGTCTACACCCTTGCCGTCATCCCGAACCCGCAGACGCAGATGATTCTTCTCATATTGTATCTCCACCTCGATGCGCCGTGCCTCGGCGTGGTGGAATGCATTGCGCAGCGCCTCGCCCGCAATCCGATAGACGTCATCACGTAGGATCGGATTGAGGTCACGCGGCGTGCCCTGGACCGCAACGTCGAAGAGAGGAGCATCCTGGCTAGTTTGTTGAGTTGCAAGCTCGTCGCCGAGAGTTTGAATCGCTACAGCGAGATCGTTGGTGACGACTGTAGATGATCGCAATCCCTGTACAGCCTCCCGGCCTTCGGTGATCGCCTGAGCTGCTTGATCGATCGCGCCTTCCAGTCTTTGTTTGGCCTCAACCGGCCGATCAGGCAATAGGTTGGCGGCCCGTTGAAAACTCATCAAAAGCCCATGCAAGCTCTGCAGCACAGTGTCGTGCAGCTCGCGAGCGATACGTGTGCGCTCGTCTACTCGTGCTTCAACCACCATTCCGAACTTCTGGTGCAGTTGGCGAACACGTAAGTGATAGAGCGCCCAAAGCAGTCCCAAAAATGCACCGATACACAGTGCTCGGAACCATGTGGTCTGGTAGTAGGTTGGGAGGACGAAAAATTTCAAAGATGCCCCCTCTTCGTTCCAGACGCCATCATTGTTGCAGGCGATTACGTGGAATGTATACGATCCGGTATCCAGGTTTGTATAAACAGCCTCGCGTCGCGCGCCAGGCTCCTGCCAGTCGTCGTCCTGCCCTTCAAGCTTGTATCGAAAGCGAACCCGTTCGGGAATACTGAGACTCGTAGCCGTAAAAGTGATTTCCAAATTCTCAATCCGGGGCGGCAACTTTAGGAATGTCGAGCTGTTGTATTTCCTGCCGTTAGCAATAACAGACTCAATCGATACTGGTGGTGGCACTGCGTTCCGTACAATACGCTTAGAATTGATCCAAGCCACCCCTTTTGTCGTGGCGAACCAAAAGCGGCCATCCGTTGTTTGCACGGCCGACGCTGAGGCGAGCGGTCCCCTAAGTTCGGCAGTCAACCCATCCAGCAAACCGAAGCTCTCAAATTCCACTTTGCCCGAGCCCAACAGTCGAAGCTGAGCTTCGTGGATGTGAATGATTCCCCGTTTTTCGGAAAACCATAGCCCATCTTCAGGATCGGCAACGATTCCGGAAACACCGCCGAAGGCGCCGCCATCCGATGGATTTGCCGACTGAAAACGGCTGCCATCAAAAAATTCCAGACCGAACTCGCCACCAATCCAGATCGTCGTCCCTTTAGCCTGGATAGACGTGACGGCCGCTATCTGAACGCCGTCTTTGCCGGAAAAAATCCTGACTCTGTCTCCATCCAGCATCGCGACCGTATTCGCGAAGCCGAACCATATACGTCCCTCTGAATCAGTAAATTCCGCAGTTGCAGTGCCCTCCGGACCACCCAGGCTCGCGAGACTGGTCCAACCGGACCTTTCTAGTCGAAAAGTTCCTGACCACATCGATATCCACAGCCTGCCCAACCGGTCTTGAGTGATAGCGTTAACGCGCGATTGCGGACTCACAGCGATCCCACCTGCTGTTGGCAGATCGAGTTGGCGCAGCATCAGTCCCGGTCCTGCAGGTACAGCCCCACGGTAGTGGTAGGTTACCGTTCCTGGATTCGAGCCAATCGTATCCAAACCTTCGTGAGCAAGGCGGAAGACAGCCAAAGGAGTAGCGAGCCAGAAAACGCCATTCGGATCACGATAGGCGCAATCAACGGGCCGATCACGCAGTTGCGTCACGATTTTGTCATTCTGAATCTTCAGCAGAACCTGGGGCCCTATACCCGCAGCCCAAAGCGTCCCTTGATCACCCGCCGCCAGGGCGGTTGTTGTAAAAGAGTGCAATGATGGAATCGGCAAAGCACCGCGATACGTAATTGGCTGAAGGGGGACCGAGACGACGGGGCTCTGTACAAATCGATCTAGTCCGCCGCTCGTGCCGAACCATACATTGCCCTCGCGGTCCTGCAGCACACAATGTACGTAGTCGCCCGTCAGACCATTCTCTTGGTTGAACGCCTCCACCTCGGAATTGTGGAACTGCCATGCAGACGGCCCTTTGATCTTCGGTGGATGGAGTCGCTCCGGATAGGGAACTCGACGGATTCCATTACCGGCGGTGGTAATCCAAAGACTTCCTTGATTGTCAAACGTGATTGCCGGAGCTCCTACGAGGACTGCCGGCCCTGACCTTCCGTTGTTTTTCTCCCCTGGCGAGGGAACAGGTCGCACCCCGTAGCCCCCTTCTGCCATCCATAGTTTCCCGTCCGGCGCTTCGGCAACGCTTCGCACAATAGGTAAAAGGCGCTGTGCAGCTATCTGAAACTGGTGTCCTCCCTCCACGAGATATGCGACTTTGGTCGGCGTCCCCACCCAAACTGTGCCGGCGTGATCCACGGAAACGGTATAGGCTTGGTCTGCGAACCCCCAATCTGTTCTGATCTTTCTCCAGCGTGAACCTTCTAGTCGAGCTAGCCCATCTTCCCCTGCTGCTATCCAAATCGCATCCTGCCTGTCACGTGCGAATGCCAACACCGCATGAGAAGGAAGCGCCTCCGGTTCGCCGTGGTCGGTTACTGTCCCATTCTTAATGAAGCTGACCCCTCCGTACCAATAGCCCACCCATAGGCCTCCATCTGGCACGGCGAATAGAGAGACCACATTGCGTTGCGGAAAGGCTTGCCCGGATTGCGGCTTGTAGGGTTCAAATCGAATTCCATCGAAACGAAACAATCCCCTTGCGGTCCCTAGCCACAGGAAACCGTCGGTTGTCTGCGCTAGAGCATGTATTTCCGCCGGGGCTCCATCTTTGAAAGTCCAGGCAGTATGGTAGAGTTCGGCGAGTTTCTGATCACGGTCGATCCCGTGCGACTGAATACAACGAAACAGGATCAGCAGGATCCAAAGAATACGTTTATGGGATGCCACGTTCATGCCTGCGCCAAGCGTTGCCTCGGTGTTTCCAGTAACTGCGTCACAGGTGCGGACACGAGAGCGGGTGATTGTGGGCTTTGCAGTGGTCCACACCGAGCACGAGTGACGACGACGCGTTGTGGGGTGATTCTAGAACTACCTTCCGACAGGAATCAACAACGGGAAGGACCTTCAACGTGTGTGTGAGTGGACGGCCACTATGATCGAGGCGGCGTGCTAGGCAGCTGCCGGTCCTGGCGCGTAACCCTCGCTCAATCCTTGGCCTGACTTTGAGATCCCAGCGAGCTTGCTCGGTCTCAGGAACCACATGATCTGATCGATGCCTTGCGCGGAGGCATCAATTGTCGTAATCGCAACGGGAACGCTATCGCGCGACACTAGAACGGCTGCTTGTCCATTTGTCTCGAACCAGGCAAGTGTCACGCCCTGCCAGAAATGTGCTGCAGTGGCAATGAACTTCGCCACGCGCTCTCGACCGACTACTGGAACCCGCGCCGCGCGACCAATCCCACCGCCATCCGAGGTAGAGACCACATTCTCAGCGAAGAGGCTTTCTAGAGCGGCCATGTCAGCCTTCCGCGCGGCAGCAATAAAGGCCTCCAGAAGGCGACGCTGCTCGTCCGCACTGACGGGTGTGCGCCGACCATCGGTTATGTGTTTACGGGCACGGGAGACGAGTTGGCGTACGTTTGCTTCCTCCATTTGCAGAATGTCCGCGATCTGGTGGTAGGAGTAATCGAATGCTTCGCGTAGAACATATGCGGCACGCTCTGTGGGTGAGAGTTTCTCAAGGAGCATCAGGACCGCAAGTCTCAATGCTTCACCGCGCTCCGCACCTACTGTAGGATCGCTACTGGTGTCCACCGGTTCGGGAAGCCATGTCCCGATGTAGGTTTCATGTCGTGTGTGGGCGGACTGAGCTAGATTCATACACAGTCGAGTGGTCGTTGTCGCCAGGTACGCGGGCGGGTTCTGGACCATGCTCCGATTGGTCGACTGCCAACGCAACCAAACATCCTGGACGACATCCTCAGCCTCGGCTGCGCTTCCGAGCATGCGATAAGCAATACCGAACAGACGTGGGCGCACGGGAGCAAACGCTAAAAGACCGTCGTCGCGTTCGCCGGTCTCTACGTCAAGACGAAGGGGCGCAGGAGTTTGCGGTAGCGGCTCTTCTGCCATTGGGAATTGTCATATTCTATCCTTGGCAGACCGTCGATAAATGAATTTTTGTAAAAGGGGCCAGTGAGCCCGCAAACCTAACGGTATCCCACACCACCGTCAACTCACAGAGCCGACCGCTTGGGCATGTGCGTGATCCTAAGCATTTCCAGCACCGTCTCTTCGCTGAGCGGCGGATCATCAGCATCGCCGGTGATCAGTTCTTCGGCGGCGTGGTCGAGCTGTTCATCGAGATTCGCGGCTATGCGAAGATCATTGTTCACATTGGTCATGGAATCTCTCTACCTCCAATCAAGTTCTAGCTCCTCGATCTTGCTCTGCCAATATTCAGCCGTCGCTCGTGATGGTGATTGATCGTCGGAGGTCAAAATCGCGCGTAGTTCTTCTTCTGTTGCCTCGAGATAAATCTCTTCCTGACTGGCAACTGTTTCGTAGCAAGCCTCTGTATCACTCGGAATGCTGTTGTCTTTACTCATGTTGATCCGCATTGTTATTTCCCCTCTCACTAATTCGTTTAGTTGTTGCGCCTTCCCCAGGATTACGGCCTGCTTGCGCGACAATCGAGAGCGACATATTCGAACGTCGGGCCCGCTGTCGCAAGTCCATCCTCAGTGGGCATGTGCATTAGGGCCTGAGCCTGAGCCTTTAACGAGTACATTGCTCCTATCGCAGCCCCGAGCATCCGCGGGGCGCCGTTGAAGGACCTCTTCTAGACTCCGCAATAACCCGCAATAAGAATGGTTGAACTCTTCCTGGGCAAGGCGAATTGGGCTGCCCACGACATGGTCAGCGGTACGTGGGTTAGTACGCATGGGTCGGACAGCATCCCAGTCAATCGAGATCGGATCACCCGTAAGGCCTGACCGTGGCGTGTCTCCGCGGCGATACCTTCGGCCAAGCTTGAGTTCCTGGAATCGGTAGTAATGAGCGACCTGATCCCGTTCGGGATGAAACACGTCGCTGTCTCTATCCCAAACCTGGGAGTGGGCCGCACCCTCCCCTTGTTCAACGATTTCCTCTAGCGCAGCGAGTGCATTAACGAGGTTGTCAACAGAGACGATTTGCCCGCCACCGCTGTAGAAGTGCTGGTCAGTGACCTGTCGCGCTGGGTCGCCACAAAATACATTGGCTTCACCAAGGGTCGCGGAAAGTTCACGAAATCCCCGCTCGATCGCTTGATAAAACTGGCCAATCGTTTCGTAGTTGTCAGCCTCGGGGTGATCACACTGTGGCGATGGCTTCTCGATCTTCAGGAAGGACTCGATCACCTCAGGGCCGAAACGGAATAAGGAGATCTCGAACGAGCGGTCGCTACGGGGTAGCGGGCGGGGATAGCCCGGAAGCATCTTCGAGATGGCGAGTTGTGGTCGTCCACCCACGGCGTTTAGGAGATTCGCCGCAAGCGTCAGGTGCAACATTTCTTCGACAACAACGCTGCTTATCACTTCGATGGCTTGTAGATTGCGTCCTGGCTCAATCGAGTATAGAGCACAGAGATACGGCGGTATTGTCGAGTGCTCCAGCTCAATCGCCCATTGCAGATGCTCCCGTAGGCTCTCCAAAGAGGTGATCGTTCCAAACATAGGAGCGGCGATTCGCGCGCCGGCCTGAGAAGTCCCGGATTCGGTTTCCATGGCGATGAGGTAGGTGATGCTCTAAAGACCAACCACGACCCCGATTTGTGACGATCCCTTTTCGAGAGCTCGCTTGTCACATTTCCAGAGGTTGCCCTGTCATAGCAAACAACGAGGTGTGGGTCCCGTTTTTTGTGATCCCTGTCTCACACGAACCGCCAAGCGGCGTCACAAGATGAGATGGGTTGTCACAATTCTGTTGCAATAGGAATGGCGGTATCCAACACCTCAATCGGAAACTGAGAGGCAAATCATGCAGACCAATGCGCAGGCAAACGTAGCAGATTCTCCCATCCAATCCGAGGCCCTCAAAGATAACCAATTTCGTGTAGCCGCGGTGCCACCGGGTTCGGCTTTATTGGTCGGGGATGCGGCCGTGTTTAGTGTCGCGGGTGGTTTCTGTGCCACACAGGCTAAATGCACCCATCGCGGAGGCCCCTTGAACGAAGGCAAGCTCGACGGTTCAACGGTGACTTGTCCATGGCACGGGAGTCAGTACAACGTGTGTACAGGCGCGGTCCTGCGTGGTCCGGCTACAGAGCCAGTCAAAACGTACCGCGTGATCGTCGAAGGTGAAATCGGCCGCGTGGAGAAAGACTGATAGGGGCGAGCGACACGGTCCGTCACGATGCCGAAGGTACAATCGACATCAGCTACGATGCCAGTCCCTGTATCCACGCATAGGAGTGCATTCGCGGGGCTTCCGGTGGTATTCGATAGCACACGCCAGGCCGCGGATTCTGCCTTCTGCAGTCAGCGCTCACGACCTCGCCAATGTGAAGCGCGCTCCCTGGGCGGGGCATTGCAATTGACAGCGAAAGAACGCCGTCCGCAAGCGCAAGGGGTACAAGATATCGGAGAACAAGAGCAAGTTAGGAGCAATACCCTGAGTCACAATTCGAGGAACTAATCCAAATGTCCGCAAGAATACACCAGAGTTCAATAGAGAATGGAGGAGCATATGACGATTTCAAATCAAACAGTTGAGCGATGTATAGAGGAGTGTTTGCAATGCTCACGCTGGTGCGCTCAATGCCGCGCTGAGTCCCTGAACGAAGATCCGATCATGATGAGGGACTGCATCCGGCTCTGTAACGAATGTCTTGAATTGTGCCGAACCTGCGTAGCCCTGCTTACGGGCAGCTCTGGGTTCGCTCACCAGATATGCGGTATCTGTTCCGAGCTATGCACAACCTGCGCGGCAGAGTGCGGGAAATACCAAGGCGAAACGATGAGCAAGTGTGCTCAAGCGTGCCGTCAATGTGCAGCTACGTGCGCGGAGGTCGCACAAGGGGGGCCAATTCGGCGGGCTGCTGCATAAGATGAAAGGGTGGGCTGCCTCCCCCCTAAGCTGGCAATTGCCGGACTCATCGATGCGGATGCGACTTCGTTTCGTCAGAACAGCCGGGACTGGCGGCCTCAAAAAACACTGATTGAATTGCTCGCCTCCTAGCGTCGAGCGAGAGTTCCTTGCGCATCAGTGGCGCTCGGAACTGGCATTTGTAAGCAGCTTTCCTACAATCCCGCTGTAGCGTCCACTGGTGTCACAAAGTCCCTCTCAGCTCTTTCATAGCGAATACAAGAGATCCATGCACCTGAAATGCATCGGCCAGTCATGAAGGGAGAAGCATGAAAACCATCGAGGCGATCACGGTATCACCCAATCCGGGTGTCAACACTCTTTACGGGCGAGGGGCGGGCCGAAGTGTTGACCATCACTGAGGATGACGCAGCGCGGCTCGAGCGCGCGAACGAATCGAGCGCCACCCATGGTCTTCGTTCACGGGCTCTGGCTGCTGCCCTCGAGCGTCGCGATTCGGTCATACGAACGTGTGTCCAGCTTCGCTGCCGCGGTGTTCATGTTTCTTAACTTTCTATCGGAGCTTAACGAGGTCACCACTTGACCATCGGCAGGGGCGTGAGCGGGTGCTTCCAAAATCGATCAATCGTCAGCTGAACGAGCCGTCGATGGAAGCCCGCGCTCGGCCACGTGGTGGCGACAGCCGCGATGAACGTGCGCGGAAGGCCGAACCTTCGTAACCCGCGCGACACGTCGATCCAACCTGCGCGCCGAAATGATTCGACCAGCGACTGCGGAATTGCGCGCGACGGCGTGACCTTATGGTGATCCACGATCATCGCCTCGATCTCGGGGATCCAGTCCGCCATCCCTCGAGCCGCGAGGTGCTTGCGCGCGATCGCTACTGATGGAGCGATGTAGTCGAACGTATTGTTCGTCCAGATCCCGAGGTCGTGGAAGACGGCAGCGACAGCTATCTTGTCGAGCTCGACGCGGCTGTCTCCCACGATCGCGAGGCACAGATTCACAACCCTGTACACGTGGTTCCGATACGCGATGAGGTCGTGCCCCAACTCCGACGCGTAATCGTCCAGAACCTCTTCGACGGTCGGGAGGCTCGTTAGCAGGCCGGCGTAGTTGGCGTACTGCACCATCGGCGTCGAACTCCATAGCTAACTGCTCGCAACGAAGACCGAACGACGCGTCGAAATGTGACAGGTGTGCGTCGTAGAAGAACCTTGTCACATTATGACGTGTTGCCTGGTCTTAGCTAGCACGAACGCAGCACTAGCGTTCTGTTGTCACGAGAGACTAGGAGGATGAGATGACCATCGCGACCACCGAATCGACCATCACTGAGCACGAGGCAGCGCAGGTCCAGCGCGCGAATGCTTCGGGCGCCACACCCATTGTCTTCGTTCACGGGCTCTGGCTGCTGCCCTCGAGCTGGGACCGCTGGGTGATGCTGTTCGAGGAGGTCGGCTACGTGGCGTTGACACCGGGCTGGCCTGACGATCCCGAGACGGTCACCGAGGCCAGAGAGCACCCTGAGGTGTTCGCGGGCAAGGGGATCGCCGAGATCGCCGACTACGAGGAGGCGATCATCCGCCGCCTGGATCGGAAGCCCGTGATCATCGGCCACTCCTTCGGCGGTCTGCTGACTATGATTCTCGCGGGGCGTGGGCTCGCCGCCGCGTCAGTCGCGATCAGCCCTGCTCCGTTCCGCGGCGTGCTCCCGCTCCCCATCGCGGCGCTGCGCACGGCCAGCGTCGCCCTGCGGAACCCCGCGAACTGGAACCGCGCGGTCCCGCTCAGCTACGAGCAGTTCCGCTACAGCTTCGCGAACGCGGTCGGCGAGGACGAGGCGAAGGAACTGTACCTCGGCTATTCCGTTCCCGGCGCCGGCGAGCCGCTCTTCCAGGCGGCGTCCGCGAACCTCAATCCGTGGTCAGAGGCGAAGGTCAACTCGACGAACCCGGAGCGGGGTCCGATGCTGATCGTCTCGGCCGACTCGGACCATACAGTCCCCTGGGCGATCGCGAACGCGTCCTACAAAAAGGAGAAACGCAACAAGGGCGTGACCGAGATCGTCAAGATGCCGGGCCGCGGGCACGCGCTGACAATCGACGCCGGCTGGCGCGAGGTCGCCGAGAAGGCGCTCGAGTTTGTCAAGCGGTTCACAACGATCACGGCGAGAGCAGCGTGAAGCAGAGGAGGACTCCGATGAGTAATGAAACGGCCAGCTACAAGCAGGAGACGGTTGCGTCAGCGAAGACGTTCGTCAATCGGGACGCGTCGCAGACTCGACTGATTGCAGGCGTCAGCGTGCCCGATGGTCCGCTCATAACGGCCGTGATCGAGCATGCACAACGACTTTCCGAACGGTATCTGTTCAATCACGCGATGCGTTCGTGGCTGTTTGCTGAAGCGATTGGCCGCATGAAGGGGATCGACTACGACCGCGAAGTCGTGGCGATTGGCACGATACTCCACGACATCGGTCTCACTGCCAGTGTGTCAGGGCCCAATCGCTTCGAAGTGAATGGTGCCGATGCCGCACTGTCGTTCATCAAAGGCAAGGGTCTAACGGATCGCCGAGCACAATTGGTCTGGGACCTGGTTGCGCTTAACTCGACGCCATCGCTGGCGCTTCACAAGGAGCCGGAAGTGGCGGTCGGCACGATGGGCATCGGACTCGATTACGGTGGTTTCGGCGTTGAGGCACTTCCGATAGCCGATGTCGAGCGCATCCTCAGCGCTTTCCCCCGACTGAGGATGAAGCAACAATTTGCTGAGACGTGCTGTCGGCTCGTCACGGCGAAGCCGGAGACAAGCTACGACAATTTCCTGCGCGACTTCGGTGAGCGATTCGTGCCTGGCTACAAAATTGTGTCAACGGTGGACTTATTGATAAACGCTCCGTTCGATGAATAGCGAAGCGTTTTGCGACGGAGGTCGAACCTGCATGCTCCAATCCACGAACCGTTGACAATGTTGCAGGCAGGACTGGCGGCCACAAAACAACACTAGTTCAATTGCTGGCCTCCAAGCGTCATACGAGGCTTCTTACGCATCCGTGGCCGTCATAACTGGCATTTGTGGCCAGTCTAGCCAAACGTCCAGCCGTACTATCCCACACAACGTGTTTCTCCTTCACTTTGCTACTTCATTCTCGACATATCAATCGCGGTTCGGGAAATCGCCCGGTGATCCGCTGCGCTCTCATCCAGGTCGAATGAAGGATGGTGTCACAAAACGCCGGGATGTTCTGTCTTAGCGAATACAAGAGACCGATGGCTTCGAACAATGCGTTGGTCGGCCATAAAGGAGACAATTATGAAAATCGTCGTGATCGGCGGTACCGGACTCATTGGATCAAAGCTGGTCAACGAGCTGCGTGAGCACGGGCATGAGGCTGTACCCGCAGCACCCAACACGGGCGTCAACACTCTGACGGGCGAAGGACTAGCCGAAGTCCTGAAGGATACCTCGGTAGTCGTTGACGTATCAAACTCCCCGTCCTGGGACGACGCAGCTGTGCTGAACTTCTTCGAGACATCCACCCGTAACCTACTCAGCTATGAAGCGGCCGCAGGCGTAGGACATCACGTTGCGTTGTCAGTGGTAGGAACCGACCAGCTGTCTGAAAGCGGTTACTTCCGCGCCAAGATCGCACAGGAGAAGCTGATCTACACGCATCTCCCTCCCATCCCATACACGATCATTCACGCGACGCAGTTCTTTGAATTCATCAAAGGCATCGCCGACATTTCCATCGTTGACGGCAAGGTGCATTTGCCACCTGTGCTTTTCCAGCCAATGGCTGCCGACGATGTCGCGACCGCCGTGGCAAGAATTGCAGTTGGCCCGCCGGTGAACGGCATCGTCGAAATTGGAGGCCCAGAACAGTTTCGCCTGGATGAACTGGTACGGCAGCGCCTGGCCACACTCAAAGATTCGCGCGAGGTGATTGCTGATCCAAAAGCGCTTTACTCCGGCGCGAAAGTGAGCGAGCGAACTTTGGTTCCGGGCAATAACGCTCGACTCGGCGAGACCCGTTTCGAAACCTGGCTCACGCAGCCCGCAGCACAAATTCCGAGTGTGCACCCCAAGCCTAATGCTGCGTGATGCCAAAGGCTCGCAGTTGTGCGACCCGTCGGCAACGACTTCAAGAAACAGCGGCCGAAATTGGCCGACCGGCCTCACTTCACAAAGAAGAGCGGAAAGAGAGTGAGGAGTAAGAGTCATGACTAGAGAATCTGCAATCGTCACGGAGCACGCCATCGGCCCGACTGGGATGGGAAAGAACACCGGTCGTCGCTTGTAACCAACACACGATGAGATTGCCCAATTGGCCTACAGTCTGTACGAGTCACGTGGCCGGCAGGAAGGCCACCAACTCGAAGACTGGTTCAGTTCCGAACAGGAACTCGTGCGGCACTACGCCTAATGGCGAAGGTACCGGACGAATAACCACGACGCATTGAAAAGCGTCGATCAACGAAAGGTTAATTTATGACATTCTCAAAACTAATTTTGGCACTCGCATGTCTCATGTCCGGCACGCTGCTGGCACAGGAGGCTAAGGTAACCGACCTTATGTCGAAAGACCTGCCAAACCTTCCTGGCAAAGAAGGTCTGATGATCACTGTGGAATATCCGCCAGGCAGTGTAGACCCAATCCATCGGCACAATGCGAATGGGTTTATCTATGTGCTCGAAGGCACGATCGTGATGCAGGTGAGAGGCGGAAAGGAAACGACTGTAACAGCTGGTCAGACCTTCTACGAAGGCCCGGATGATGTTCATGTTGTTGGGCGGAATGCAAGCAAAACCAAACCGGCGAAATTCGTTGTGTTCTTCGTGAAGGACAGAAGCGCTCCGTTGTTCGTAGCTGCTAAATAGATCAGAACCGCAAAACATTCCTGGTTCACTCGAATTTGAGGAGAAATTTGTATGAGCACAATTACGGTGAAGGATGGTACGACAATCTACTACAAAGACTGGGGCAAGGGCCCAGTCGTAACGTTTTCACACGGATGGCCGCTCTGTTCCGATGCATGGGACGGCCAAATGCTTTTCCTCGCTCAGAATGGCTTCCGTGTGGTTGCGCACGACCGGCGTGGCCATGGCCGGTCCAGCCAAGCTTGGTCGGGAAACGACATGAATGGGTACGCCGACGATCTGGCAGCGGTCATTGAGGAGCTTGATCTGAAGGATGTCACGCTGGTCGGTCACTCCACAGGCGGAGGCGAAGTAGCACGCTACATCGGACGGCACGGGACAAAGCGGGTTGCCGCAGCCATCCTAATTGGTGCCGTACCACCGATCCTAGCGAAGTCCGCTGCCAATCCTGAGGGCATCCCAATCGAAGTGTTTGACGGATTGCGCAGCAGCCTCGCCAAGGACCGTTCCCAGTTCTGGAAAGACTTCGCCATCATGTTCTATGGCTCCAATCGTCCGGGTGCGAATGTCTCGCAAGGAATGTTGGACCAGTTCTGGCTATGGAGCATGCAGGGCGGTCTCAAGAATGTCTATGACAGCATCAAGGCATTTTCGGAGACCGACTTCCACGAGGACCTCAAGAAATTCGACGTGCCCACGCTGGTGATGCATGGTGAAGACGACCAAATCGTGCCGATCGATATTTCAGGAAAGAGATCGGCCAAGCTCATCAAGGGAGCTAAGGAGATTTTCTACCCAGGTTTGCCACATGGCCTTACCGCCACGAATGCAGATCAAGTCAACGCCGACTTGCTGAAATTCCTCAAGTCGGTTCAGCAGGTTCGCAAGGCAGCCTGATTCTTTGCGCCGGGCAGATCGTATGCCCGGCGCCTCGTCATTCTTGGCGTGGACCAGTCGGCTAAAAGGGATGAAGTTATGATCAACAACTGTACGACATACTACCCACCAACAACGACCTGCGGAAGTCACGATCTACTACAGATTCCATCCCTTGCGTACCCATAGCCTGTCGGTGATCAGGCTCTACGAGCTTCATGACGGGCCCTATTATGTCGTACGG
>WNFP01011271.1_pt1 | contig 16580 bp, 15 predicted proteins | sample 5400201 | NCBI WGS metagenome assembly WNFP01 (sample SAMN13153355, study PRJNA577476) | soil metagenome | isolation source: 115 cm saprolite under Madrone tree | place: USA:California | collected 2016-06-14 | reverse complement strand
CCCTTCTACGCGCCGCTGGCGGCGGGAGCGGCGCTCGGGCACTTTCGCGAGGAGGGGCTCGACGTCCGGTGGCAGCCGGCGGCCGCCTTCGGGAAGAGCGCGGTGGAGGCCCTGCTCGACGGGAGCATCGAGATCACGCTGAGCGGGCTCATGCGAAGCTTCGACGTGGCCGACCGCGACGGCCGTGTCCTTCCGCACTTCGCAGAGGTCTCCAGCCGGAACGGGTTCTTTCTCCTCGGGCGCAAGCGGTGGCCCGGGTTCCGCTGGCCCGACCTCGCCGGCAAGACCGTCATCTCCTTCGCGGAGGCGCCCACGCCGTGGCAGTGCATGCTCACCGTGCTGAGGCGGAACGGGGTGGATCCGGCCACCGTGCGCATCGAGCGTGACCGTCCCGTGGCGGAGGCGCTCGCGGTCTTCCGCGCCGGTCACGGCGACTTCTTCGAGCAGACGCAGCCCATCGTCGAGCAGCTGCTGGCAGGCGGCGAAGCCCATCTCGTCGCGTCCATGGGTGAGGCGACGGGGCCGGTGCCGTTCACGTCCTACATGACCACGCCGGACTTCCTGCGCCGCGAGCCGGACACGGTGCTCCGTTTCACGCGCGCGCTCTACCGGACGCAGCGCTGGCTGGCGGGGCACGACGGCAGGGCGATCGCAGAAGTGATCACGCCCGATTTTCCTGACATCGAGCGCGTGATCCTCGAGCGTGCCGTCGAGCGCTTCGCGAGGCAGGGCACCTGGGCCCGCGATCCCATCCTCCGACGCCCCGGCTTCGACTACCTCCAGGACATCCTGAAATCAGGCGGCTTCATCACCAAGACCCACCGCTACGAGGACCTGGTGGACACCGCCATCGCGGAGCGGGCGGTCGCCGAGCTCGACGGCAAGGTCTGACTCGGGTGAAGGCGGGGATCCGCGCTCCCGCTTCCCGAGCCGTCGGGAAGCGGAAGCGCGGGCCGGAGACTAGCTGCCGAATTTGTCGGGGAATTGCTTGACGATGGCCTCCGCCAGCGGATCGGCGATCATCTGCATGTGGCCCGCCGCGGTGCGCATCGCCGTGTAGGTCTTCGCCTGGTCCTTGGAGGCCTGGGCGTCGATGACCTCCTTGAGCGTCACCACGTGATGCTTGACCAGATCGGCCACCACGCTCTTGGGCAGATTCGGGTTGGCTGACTGGAGAAACGCCCCGAAGTCCTGCGTATAGCCGATGAGATCGGCCACGGCTTTGTCCTGTTTGGCCTTGTCGTTGGCGGCGACGCCAACCGTGTAGTCGACGACCATCCCGATGTGCTTCCGCCACAACGGCAGGAAGGCGTCCTCGGCCCCCTGGCCGTAGACGCTACCAATGGCCTTGGAGATCGACACCGAGTTGGCATCGAGCGCGGCCGCCGCCGCCTTGAACTCGGCCTCGCGGCCTCCGAGCGCGGCACCCGTGGCGGCCGCGGCGAGGTAGATGTGCTCCTGGAAGAGTGTGTTGAGCGTCGATCGCAGCCCCGACGCCTTGGTCGTGGATGTGGCCATCGCGGTCATGGCATGACCCTGCTGCCCCTCGGCCGGCGCGAGGGCCGCGCCCATGTTCAGGGCAAGGAGGGCTGCTGCGGCCACCGCTCCGACGAGACTGACGAATACACGCTTCATGGTTCTCTCCTCCGGGTGAAAGGGTTACTTGACGCGGATCTCGCCGCGCATCGACCGGTGTCTTTCGCAGAAGTACGGATAGACGCCGGGTTGGCTCAGCTCGAAGGTGGCGACCGCGCCCTTCCCCTCGAGCTTCTGGCTGAACTTGCCGTCGGGGCTCTCGGGAGTGCCCGAGGTCACGATGTGCGTGATGTCATCCTGGTTGGTGAAGCTGACCTTGGTCCCCGCGGGCACCTCGACGGGCGTGGGCTTGAACTGGAAGGTCTGTATAGTCACGCCCTGCTGCGAGCCCGCGGGCGCCGCGAGGGCGACCACGCCCAGGGCGAGCACCGCCGCGGCCATCCTCTTTCTCCACTTCCGGATCGTGTCCATCGTTGCCTCCCCGGCGGCGGTCCCGCCACTCACCGATCTCTACGGCGGGCGGACGCAGATGGATTGCCGGTTGAAGGGAGGCGGTGCAGGCAGAGGCGGCGCCAGACGCTTAACTACGAGCGGAAGGGGTCGATCGGATTGCGCGCGGAGCCTAGGTCTTCGGCTTCCAGTTCTTGAAGCGCTCGCGGAGGACCTTCTTGTCGAACTTGCCGACAGAGGTCTTCGGGACGGCGTCGATGAAGATGACCTCGTCGGGCAGCCACCACTTGGCGACGAGAGGCTTCAGGTGTTCCATGATCTCCTTGGCGCTGAGCTGATCCTTGAACTCGGGCTTGGGCACGACGCAGGCGATCGGTCGCTCCTGCCATTGCGGGTGCGGCACGGCGATCACGGCCGCCTCGAGCACCTTGGGGTGGTCCATGATGGTTGTCTCCATGTCCACGCTCGAGATCCACTCGCCGCCCGATTTGATCAGGTCCTTGGTCCGGTCGGTGATCTGGACGTAGCCCTCTGGGTCGATGGCGGCCACGTCGCCGGTGCGGAACCAGCCGTCCTCGGTGAACTGGGCGGCGCCGGCGGGGTTGTTGTAGTAGCCGCTGGTGATCCACGGCCCGCGCACCTGGATCTCGCCCACGCTCTTGCCGTCCCACGGCTGGACCTTGCCGGCATCGTCCACAATCCGCATGTCCACGCCCGCCACGATGGCGCCCTGCTTGGCGCGGATGTTGTAGCGCTCCTCGTCAGAGAGACTGTCCGCGTAGGAGCGCGGGCGACACACCGTCCCCAGCGGCGACATCTCCGTCATGCCCCAGGCGTGGAGCATGTACGCGCCATACTTCTTGTCGAAGAGCTCGATGAGGCTCTTGGGGGCCGCCGAGCCGCCGATGGGGATGCAGCGGATGGACGAGATGTCCCAGTGCGGCTCCTTCTCGAGGATGGCCTGCACGGCGACCCACACCGTCGGCACGGCGCCGACCAGCGTGACACGCTCGTTGTGGACGATCTCGATGATGTCGCGCGGCTGGGGGTTGGGGCCGCCGAAGATCTGGGTGGAGCCGTTCATCACGCCGGCGAAAGGCACGCACCAGGCGTTGGCGTGGAACATCGGCACGATGTGCAGGATGACGTCCCGCTCGCAGATGCCGAGCACGTCCACCGTGGACGAGGCGAAGCAGTGAAGGTACACGCCCCGGTGGGTATAGACCACGCCCTTGGGATGTCCCGTGGTACCGGAGGTGTAGCACATCCCGGCGGCGTCGGTCTCGCCGAGCTTCGGCCACTCGTCGACGGGCTTCGCGTCGGCCACCAGCGCCTCGTAGTCGAGCGCCCCCGCGGGGATCTCGGCCGCCGGCGAGTCCTTCATGACGATGAGGTGCTTGACGCTCTTGAGGTCCTTGCGGATGGGCTCGAGGAGATGCCAGAGGCTCGCGTCCACGATGAGCGCGCGGTCCTCGGCGTGGTTGATGATGTAGGTCAGGTCCTGGGGCGAGAGCCTGATGTTGACGGTGTGCAGCACCATGCCCATCAAGGGCGCGGCGAAGTAGACTTCCATGTGCCGGTGGGAGTTCCACGCAAAGGTGCCCACCCGGTCGCCCTTCTGGAGGCCGAGGCGCGCGAGCGCCGCCGAGAGCCGGCAGACGCGATCGGCGTAGTCTGCGTAGGTGTAGCGCTGGAGCCCCGCGCCGGGCACCCGCGTGGCCATCGTCTTCCGGTGAAAGATCTTCCGCGACCGCTCGAAGAGCTGGGTGAGCGTCAGCGGGTAGTCCATGATCAGGCCCTTCATTGGGTTGCCTTAATCTGAAGGACGCTGGTCTTATGCCGTGGCCTCTTCGCGCAAGCGCTCATCGGGGCGTCCGCTTCACCGTTGGCCTCTTCGCGCAAGCGGTCATTGGGGGTGTCTGAGCGGCTCAGCGGACACGGCGGGCGTCGAACTCCTCGGCGACCTTGGCGTCGTTGTCCAGCAGCGCCTCCGCGTCGATGGTGGCGAAGTCCAGCACGCCCATGTCGGCGTAGGCCTTCTGGACGCGCTGGCCCCACAGGCCGATGTCCTTGACCGTCGGCACGATGCGGGTGAAGAGGCGCGTCCGGAACTGCTTCATCTGGTCCGACTGCAGCGTCGCCTGGATGCATTCCTCGACGGGCAGGCCGAGGGTCTCCCACACCTCGCGCTGATTGAAGCGGTCGCGCATGTGGTAGCACGCTTCGACCACGAACTCCTCGCGCTCGTCGCGCTCCGTGTCGGAGAGCTGCGGGTAGTAGTCGCGGAGCGCCAGGCGCCCGAAGGCGACGTGACGCGCCTCGTCCTGCATGACGTAGGCGTTGACGGCGGCCGCCAGGGGGTTCTTCGCCGTGTCGCGGATGCGCTGGAAGGCTGCCAGCGCGAGGCCCTCGATCAGGATCTGCATGCCGAGGTAGGTCATGTCCCAGCGGCGGTCGCTGATCGTCTGCTCGAGGAGGGTCTTGAGACCGGGCGTGATCGGGTAGGCGAGCTCGAACTTCTCGTGGAGGAGCCGCGCGTACGCTTCGACGTGGCGGGCCTCGTCCATGACCTGGGTCGCCGCGTAGAACTTGGCGTCGACGCCCGGCACCGTCTGGACGATCTTGGCGGTGGCGATGAGCGCGCCTTGCTCGCCGTGCATGAACTGCGAGAGCGTCTGGGCCTGGAGGTGGTGGCGGACGCGGACCCGCTCCTTGTCCGTGAGCCGCTCCCACACGGGCGAGCCCCAGATCTGCACGGCCCGGTCGTCGAGCATCATCGGGTTCTCGGGGTCGAGGTCCTGTGACCAGTCGATGCGCGTCGCGGCGTCCCACTGCTGCTTCTTGCCCTTGTCGTAGAGGGCCAGGAGCTTCGAGCGCCCGTCCTCGTACTCCCAGGTCAGGATGGTCTCGCTCTGGCCCTCGAACTTCCACTGGGTCTGCTCGACCGGAATCTGGTAGCGGTAAGTGCTCGACATGTTCCGGGGACCTCCCGCCCCCCGTGACCGGACGGTAAACTGCGCGGGGGCAAGGTGTCAACCGCAACGTGCCGGCGGCTCAGGACGGCTGTTTGCCAACGTGCCGAACGACATGAGCGGCTTTCTCGTCAAGAGCGTGGCGAAGGGCTCGCCGGGAGACGAAGCGGGAATCCGCGGCGGGACGAAGGTCGTCACCATTGACGGCCAGCAGGTCGTGCTCGGCGGAGACATCATTCTCTCGATCGAGGACGTGCCCGCGTCATCCGCGGCCAACATGATGAAGATCCGCGACCACCTGTCCGGACTCAAGCCCGGATCGGAGCTCAAGGCCACCGTGCTTCGAGCGGGGAAGATCGTCGAGCTGACGGGTGTGGTGCCATGACAATGGAGCGAAGCTCAGGCGGGCTTTCGGCCGACTGCGAGCAGGTGCGGGGGTAGCCCCAAGAGCGCGGGCTCTCGCTCCACCGCTCGCGCGGCCTGAAGCAGGCGCTCCCGCTCCAGCGGGTCGGCCCACCGTTGTTCGAGGTCGGGCAGGAGCCACGCCGGACCCTCCACTCCCAGCAGCTCGACCAGATCGAAGCCGGCCTCCTGCACCTCGGCCTGGAGCTCCTCGGGCCGGTGGAAGAAGGCCGTCGTGAAGTATTCCTTGTCCGTGGGATTTCGGTGCTGGCCGTCGCGCAGGTCGCGCGCCACGATGGCGGAGAAGTCGGGATCACCCAGCAGGTTTTCTGCCACGCCTGACAGCAGCGAGGCGTAGCGCCCCACCGCTGCCGCGAAGAGGAAGCCACCCGGCTCGAGCACCCGCAGCGCCTCCATCAGGGCCTGCATCCGATCGCGGCGGTCGATCAGGTGATAGAGCGGCCCCAGAAGCAGCACCGTTTGCACGCTCGCGTCGCGTTCTTCCAGCCGCCGCGCATCGCCCAGGCGGCACCCGGCCAGCGGGGTCTCCGGCTGGCGGGCCGACGCCGCCCGCGCCTCCTCGACGTGGAGCGGCGAGGCATCGACGAGCGTGACGCGATAGCCGCGAGAGGCGAGCCAGCAGGCGTACACACCGGTGCCGCCCCCCACGTCGAGGACGGTACCGGGAGGCGGCGGCAGGTGACGCAGGATGATTTCCTGGGTGCGGGCGAGCTCGATGGTGCCGTGACCGCGGAAGAGACGGCCGACTTCCATGCCCTTGGCATAGTAGGCTTCCACTTCGCGCGGAAGCGGCCCGGGCTCAACCATGGGTCGGTTGTACCACGAGGGCGATTCGGGTATCGTGTCGCCATGCGCTCGCGCTGGGACGACGTCGCCGCGAAAAACCTCGGCGGTCTCGACCTCCTCGTCTACGCCTCGCGGCTCATCGGCGCGGAGACTTCGCTGGTGGTGTGGGGCGGCGGCAACACGTCGATCAAGCGCGCCGAACGCGACTACCGGGGGCGGGACGTACGCGTGCTGCGCGTCAAGGGCTCGGGCTCGGACCTCAAGAGCATCGAGAAGAAGCATTTTCCCGGCGTGCGCATGGACGACATCCTCGCTCTCCTCGAGCGCAAGGACATGAGCGACCAGGAGATGGTGGACTACCTGGCGCACGCGCTCCAGGAGCCGGCGAGCCCGCGCCCGTCCATCGAGACATTGCTGCACGGCTTCCTGCCCGCCGAGGCCGTCATCCACACGCATGCGGACGCGATCGTCTCGCTCACCAACAACGACCGCGCGGCGGAGGTTTTGCGGGAGGTCTACGGCGGAGACGTGATCGCGCTTCCGTACCGGCGACCGGGCTTCCTGATCTCGCGCGAGGTCGCGGAGACCTTCGAGCGGCACCCGAAAGCCAAGGCGCTCCTGCTCGAGAAGCACGGGACGATTTGCTGGGGCGCCACCGTCCAGGAAGCGTATCTCTCGACTATCGAGCTGATCAGCCGGGCCGAGGAGGCCATCGAGTATCGCGCGAAGGGCCGGGCGCGCTTCGGCGGCGCCGCCGGGGCCGCCGCATCGGCCGAGGACAGGCGGCGTGTCGCGCTCGCCGTGGCTCCGGCGCTCCGTGGGCTCGTCAGCCGGGACCGTCGAGTGGTCATGGCCTTCGACGACGCGCGCCAGACCACACCATCTACACCAAGCGCCTGCCCTGCTTCGCTCGTGTGGACGATCCGCGGAATCCGGCGGCGGTGACGGCGGGAATCAAGGCTTCCGTGGAACGCTTCGTCGCGGAGTACACCGGCTACTTCAATTCCTACAATACCGGCGGCGCAGCACTGACGGATGCTTTCCCGCGCGTGATCACGGTGGCCGGGCTCGGGATGTTCACCTCCGGCAAGGACCGCCGCACCGCGGGCATCGTGAGCGACATCTACCACCACACGATCTCCGTCCTGGGGGCGGCGACGTCTTTCGGCGCGTACGCCTCGCTGACCGCGAAGGACGCGTTCGACGTCGAGTACTGGCCGCTCGAGCTCTACAAGCTCAGCCAGGCGCCTCCAGAGAAGGAATTGGCGAGGCGCATCGCGCTGGTGACGGGCGGCGCCTCCGGGATCGGCCGCGCGGCCGCGCTTCGCCTCGCCGCCGAGGGGGCTCACGTGGTCGTCGCCGACCTGGACGCCGCCGGGGCGCGGAAGGTCGCGGAGGAAGTCGTCGCCGGGACGGGCGCCGGTCGGGCCATCGGCGTCGGGATGGATGTGTCGAATGAAGCCTCGGTGACCGCCGGATTCGAGGAAGCGGTGCTGGCCTATGGCGGCCTCGACATCGTGGTCTCCAACGCCGGCATCGCGCATTCCTCGCCCGTGGACCAGATGACGCTCGCGGACTGGGAGCGCTCTTTCGCCGTCAACTCCACCGGCCACTTTCTCGTGGCGCGCGAGGGGATGCGCGTGCTCAAGGCGCAGGGGCTGGGGGGCGCCTTCGTCTTCATCGCCACCAAGAACGTGATGTCGCCGGGCAAGGACTTCGCCGCGTACTCGGCCGCCAAGGCGGCCGAGGCGCAGCTGGCCAAGGTGCTGGCGCTGGAGGGCGGACCGCACGGCATTCGGTCCAACATCGTCAACCCCGACGCCGTCTTCCGCGATTCCAAGCTCTGGTCTGACGACGTGCGCCGCGAGCGTGCCCGCGCGCAGGGCATCACCGTCGCCGAGCTCGAGGACTTCTACCGCAAGCGCAACATCCTGGCCGCGCCCATCCTGCCCGAGGACGTGGCGGAGGCCGTGCTCTTCCTGGCCTCCGACCGCTCGGCCAAGACCACGGGCTGCACCATCACGGTGGACGGCGGGGTCAAGGACGCCTTCCCGAGGTAAGAATGCCGCCCATCCGCTTCGGTGCCTTTCTGATGCCGCATCCACCTGAAGAGCAGTTCGCGATCGCGAGGCGCGTGGACGCGCTCGGCTTCGATTCGATCTGGACGGGGGATCACGTCTCCTTCCACCACCCGCTCTACGAGTCGCTGACCCTCCTCGCCTCGTACATCGGCATCACGAGCCGGGTCAAGCTGGGGGTCGGCGTCTATCTGCTCGCCCTGCGCCATCCGACGGTCGCGGCCAAGATCACGTCGAGCCTCGACGCCCTCTCGGGCGGGCGCCTCATCTTCGGCGTGGGGGTAGGCGGGGAGAACCCGAAGGAGTTCGAGGCCTGTGGCATCCCCCACACGGAGCGCGGCGCCCGCGTCACCGAGGGCATCGATGTCGTGCGCACGCTCTGGCGCGATTCGCCGGCCAGCTTCAAGGGACGCTTCACGCAGTTCGAGGGCGTGAGCATAGACCCCAAGCCCGTCCAGAGGCCCGCGCCGCCCATCTGGGTCGGCGGCCGCTCCGATGCGGCCCTCGCCCGCGCCGGGCGCCAGGGCGACGGCTGGATCTCCTACGTCGTCCAGCCAGAGCGCTACAAGCAAAGCCTTGCCAAGATCGAGGCGGCCGCGTCGGCCGCCGGCCGCTCGCTCGAAGGATTCGCGAAGGGGCACCTGACCTTCATCACGCTCGGCAAGGACTACGAGAGCGCCGAGCGCGTGTGGGTCGAGCGGCTGTCGCAGCGCTACGCCCAGGACTTCGGGCCGCTTGCGAAAAAGTACGGCATCATCGGCACGCCCGGCCAGTGCGCGGAGCAGCTCGAGCGCTTCATCGAGGCCGGCTGCACCTACTTCGTGCTGGACGCGATCTGCGATGCGGCCGACGAGGCCGGGCAGATCGAGACTTTCGCCGCGGAGATCCTTCCCAAGTTCCGGGGCGCATAGGTGGTGTCAGTCTCCCCCTCACCCTATCCTCTCCCCCTCCGGGGGCGAGGGAATCAAAAGTCTCCCTCTCCCTCTCAGGGAGAGGGCCGGGGTGAGGGTCGGTAGTTGGCGGCGAAACCTCGCGAGTGCCGGGCGGAGGTCGGCGCGATCCGCTGGCCACGTCCCGAGATCATCGAAGTGGATCTCCGCATGGTGGAGCCCGCCGAGCTGGACTTCGATGCAGGGCAGTGGATCTCGGTGCCGTTCGGGCCCAAGGTCGTGCGGGCGTGGAGCATGCTGTCCTCGCCCGCCCGCAAGCGGACGATTACGCTGGCAGTGGACGTGGCCCCGGGCGGTCTCGGGTCCCAGTGGCTGCGCGCGCTCAAGCCGGGCGACCCGGTGGGCGGCTTCACGTTCAATCGCGCCGATCCTCGCCGCGCGGTTTTCATCGCCGAGGAGATCGGCATCGTTCCGGTGCGCTCGATTCTGGCTGACCTTTACGAGACCGGATTCGGCCGGCCGGCGAGCCTCATCTACTGGGCGCGCGATCCCTCGTGGCTCCTCTACGACGCCGAGTTCCGCTCGCTGGCGCGGCGCTATCCGGGCTTCACCTACATGCCGGCGGTGCGGGAAGCGCAGGCCGGCTGGCGCGGCGAGACGGGCGAGGCCGCGGCCGTCGTGGACAGGCTCGTCCACAGCGTGGACCGGCTCGTGGTCTACGTGTGCGGCGGCGGCGACACGGTCAACGCCGTGCGCGACGCTCTCGTCAAGAAGGGCATGGACCGCAAGAGCGTCAAGTGGGAGAAGTTCTGGTAGGCGCATGGCGGAGTTGAACGGCGGGCACCTGGTGGCGCGCACGCTCAAGCAGGCGGGCGTGGGCCACATCTTCACGCTGTGCGGCGGACACATCCTGCCGATCTACGACGGCTGCATCACCGAAGGTGTCGAGGTGGTGGACGTTCGCCACGAGCAGGCGGCGGCGCACGCCGGCGACGCCTACGCGCGGCTGACGCGCAATATCGGCGTGGCCGCGGTGACGGCGGGGCCGGGGGTGACGGACGCCGTGACGGGCGTGGCCAATGCGTATTCCGCGAGGAGCCCGCTGCTGCTGATCGGCGGCGCGGCGCCCATCGGCCTTCGCGGCCTGGGCTCGCTCCAGGAGGTGGAACAGGTAGACCTCCTCAAGCCCATCACCAAGGGCTCGTGGACGGTGTCGGAGACCCGCCAGATCCCCGAAGTGCTCACGACGGCGATCCGCACCGCGCTGACGGGGCGCCCGGGGCCGGTCTTCGTCGAGATCCCTGTGGATCTCCTCATGACCATGGTCGAGGAGAGGATGGCTCCCATCCCGACCGCCTACGTCCACCGCCGTCCGCTCGCTCCCGATGCCGAGTCTGTCCAGACGCTCGCCGACCTCCTCGCGCGCGTCGAGCGTCCGATCGTGATGGCGGGCAGCGGCGTGTATTGGGACGACGCGGCGGCCGACCTCGCGGTTTTCGCCGAGGCGGCGGGGGTGCCCGTGTTCATGAACGGCGCGGGCCGCGGCGCCCTGCCCGCCGGCCACTCGCTCGCTTTCTCGCAGGCTCGCGGCTTCGCCCTGGGCCAGGCCGACTTCGTGCTCGTCCTCGGCACGCCGCTCGACTTCCGGCTGGGCTATGGACGGCCTCCGTCCTTTGCCGAGAATGCGCGCGTGGTGGTTGTCGACTGCGATCCGGCCGAGCTGGGGCGCAACCGGCCTCTCGAGCTCGGGCTGGCGTCCCACATCGGTCTCACGCTGAGACAGGCGAGGGAGGCGCTGCCGAAGACTGTTGTTTCGCGCTTCGAGGCGTGGCGACGAACGATCAGGAAAAAAGAGGACGAGAGCCAGGAGCGGCTCATGGCCGAGCGGCTTTCCGACAGCGTGCCCATCAGCCACTACCGGCTCGGCCACGAGATCGCGGCCGTCGTGGATGCGCAGACGACGGTGGTTGGCGACGGGGGCGACGTGGTCGGCTGCGCGTCGAAGGTCGTCTCGCTCCAGCGCCCGGGGCAGTGGCTCGACCCGGGGCCTTTCGGCTGCCTGGGCGTGGGGCCGTCCTTCGCCATCGCGGCCAAGCTGCTGCGCCCCGCCGAGCGGGTCCTGCTGATCGCCGGCGACGGCGCCTTCGGGCTGAACGGCATGGAGATGGAGACGGCCGTGCGCTTCAAGCTCCCGATGACGGTCGTCATCGGCAACGACGGCGGCTGGGGGCAGATCCGCAACCCGCAGCTGTCCTTCTTCGGCGCCGAACGCCAGGTGGCGACATCGTTGCCCTTCACGCGCTTCGACCGGATGGTGGAGGCGCTCGGGGGCAAGGGTGTGCAGGTGACGGAGCCCAAGCAGCTGCGCCCCGCGCTCGAGCAGGCCATGGGATCCGCCGACGTGACATGCATCAACGTCGTCCTCGACCCGACCGCCTACCGTCGCGGCGGCCAGGTCTCCATGGCCATCTGATGCCGCGAAGCCTCCATATATCCCTCTCCCTCCAGGGAGGGAGAGGGGTAGGGGTGAGGGTGGGCGGCCATAGCACGCCCCTCACCCTGCCCTCTCCCCAGCGGGGAGAGGGGAACTGGTGAAGATCACCTTCCTCGCGCCGCATATCCGCATCGCGGGCGGCGTGCGCGCCATCCTGACCTACGCCGACCGCCTCGCGGGTCGCGGCCACGACGTCACCGTGGTCGTGCCCGCCAAGCGGCCGTGGCGCGCCTGGTCGCGCAACGTCCGCGGCCTCGGGCCCGAGTGGATCCCTGGCTTCCGCGCACACGTGCGCTGGGTGTCCGCATGGGATCCCGCGCGGCTGCCCAGGGCCGACGCCCTCGTCGCCACCGCGTGGCAGTCGGCCGATGCCGTCGCCCAGGCGCCCACGCACGCCGGCGCCAAGTTCTACCTCGTCCAGCACTACGAAAGCCTCTACCACGGCGAGCCCCAGCGCGTGGACTCCACCTACGCGCTGCCGTTGAGAAAGATCGTGATCTCGACGTGGCTCGCCGGCATCATGAAGGAGCGCTTCAACAGCGCGGCGGACGTCCTCGTCACTCCCGTGGACCGCGACCTGTTTCATCCGGTGCCCGAGGCGCGGTCCGACGACGCGTTGCGCGTCCTCATGCTCCACCACGACTACGCGTGGAAGGGCGTGCGGGAGGGGCTGGAGGCGATCGCCGCCGTCAAGGTGACGCATCCTGAAGTCTTGCTCGTGGGGTTTGGCGTCAAGCGCCCACGCGAGGCGCTGCCCTACGACGAATTCCACGAGAACCTGCCCCAGGCGCGGCTCGCCTGGCTCTATAGCCGCTGCCCGATCTACCTCTGCCCGTCCTGGGACGAGGGGTTGGGCATGCCGCCCATGGAGGCCATGGCCTGCGGCGCCGCACTCGTCACTTTCGACAACGGCGGCTGCCGCGACTACGCGGTGGACGGGGAGACGGCGCTCGTGGCGCCGCGCCGTGACGTGGCCGCCCTCTCTGCCTGTCTCGGGCGCATCGTGGAGGATCGCGCGCTCAGGGGCCGGATCGCCGCGCAGGGCCAGGACTTCGTCACCTCGCGCTTCGACTGGGACCGCGCGACGGGGCGACTCGAGGACATCATTCGCACGGGGAGCTGACGTTTCGCGGGCCCAGGCCCAGGAACAGATCTCGCGTCACCATCTCGGCGACTTCATGAGCGGGCTTGTCGAGGACGCCTTCGACGAGGAGGGCCGAGAGACCGTGGACGCTGGACCAGGCGATGAGAGCGAGATCCGCCGCCGGCTCTTCCGCACGGACGAGTCCCGCGCGCTGACAGTCCGATATGGCGTCCACGAGCATCTTGAACGTTTCCGTCGCGAGGCGGCGCAGGCTGGGGGAGGCTGACCGGTCGGCCATTTCGCGGCCGAACATGACACGGAAGTGCGACGGATGACTCGTGGCAAAAGTCACGTAGCCGATTCCCACGCCTCGAAGCCGGCCCAGCGGGCCCTCACCGGCTGCCGCTGCCTGGCCGATCGCGGCCATCAGCGACCGAAAGCCCTCCTCGGCCACCGCGGCCAGGATCGCCTCCTTGTTGGTGAAATGCCGGTACGGCGCCGCTTGCGAGACGCCGGCCGAGCGGGCCGCCGCCCGTAGCGTCAGCGCTTCAGTCCCCTGGGTTTCCACGATGCGCAGCGCCGCGTCCAGGAGGGCGCGCGGCAGGTCGCCATGGTGGTACCGCTTCGGGCGCCGGAGCTTTGGCATCGCATATCAGGATACTTTTTTATGTTGACAGTGTCAACATAGGAGTCTCTACTCGCCTCAAGGAGGACGGCCATGCGCGAGCGACGGTGGGTCCGGAAATGGAGCCGAGATGCGGGAACGGACGGCTTTTCGCCGCTTCCCACTCAGGTGGTCTCGAACGAGGAGTACATCCCGCTAGCACAAACGGTGGAGCAGAAGCGTGTCGCCGGCCTCATCGACGGGACCGCGCGAAGGAACTCGCGGCGGCTCGGCGTGAGCAGGCGCGACTTCCTTGCCTCGAGCGCGGGCATGGCCTCCGCCTTTCTCGCATTGAACACGGTGTTCGGGCCGTTTTTCGAGATCGATCCCGTCGAGGCGATCGAGTCGGCGGCCGCCGACGAGCGGAAGCCGTCGGACCAGTTCGTGTTCGACATCCAGACCCATCACGTCGCCGCGCCGCGGCAGTTTCCTTACCTCCTCGGGCTGCGGCGGGTAGGGCGCGCGTGGAACCCGGAACTCATCAAGGACCGCGGCGTGATGGACGAGCTCTACCTCGGCAACTACATCAAGGAGATCTTTCTCGACAGCGACACCACGGTCGCGGTGATCACCGGAATCCCGTCGGCGACCGACGCGGGCAACATCCTGCCGCCCGACAAGATGGCGGAGACCCGCGACGTGATCAACCGCCTGGCCGCCTCGCAGCGGCTCGTCGCCCACGGGCTCGTCTCGCCGAACAAGGGACCATCCGACCTGGACGAGATGCGGCGCCAGGCGGAGGATCTCAAGATCGCCGCCTGGAAGGCCTACACGGGCCTTCCGTTCGGCAACCCGCCGAAGCCGTGGCGGGTAGACGATGAGAAGATCGCGTACCCGATGCTGGAGGCATCGCGCCGGCTCGGGATCAGGAATATCTGCCTCCACAAGGGACTCCCGCTGCAGGGCGGCGTGGACGAGTACTGGCATCCCCGGGATCTCGAGCGCGCGGCGAAGGACTTTCCCGACCTGAACTTCATCGTCTACCACTCGGCGTTCCACTCGCTCCTGCCGCTTCTGGACGCCGCGCGGGACGAGTTCCGCACCTCGGCTCGAGTGAACTGGGTGACCGACCTCTGCGAGATCCGCCAGCGCAATCCCGGCCTCACGAATATCTACGCCGAGCTCGGCTCGACATTCGGCCAGATGGTGATCACCTCGCCGATGCTCTGCGGCCACGTGCTCGGCATGCTCGTCCAGACCTTCGGCGCCGACCACGTGCTGTGGGGCACCGACTCCATCTGGTGGGGATCGCCCCAGTGGCAGATCGAGGCGTTTCGCCGGTTCACGATGCCCGAGTCGCTCATGAAGCGGTTCGGGTACGGCCCGCTCACGCCCGAGGTGAAAGCGCAGATTCTCGGGCTGAACGCTGCGCGCGTCTACGGCATCGATCCGGGCGCGCATCGCAACCCGGTACCGCCCGACTACGTGTCGAAGCTTCGGGCGGCCTACCGCGAAGAGGGTCCCAGGCCGAGCCTGACCCAGTACGGGTGGGTGCTCGAGGGTTGAAAGGAGAATTCACCATGAAAATGCGCATGAGCCGTGAGCTCACGATCGCCGGAATGGTCGCCCTATCGCTCTGCTGGATCGGGGCGACCGCTGCCCGGGCCCAGGCTCCGCCCGCAGATTTCCCCAACGTGGTCAGCGCCGTCAGGGCCGCACCGGGATGCCTCGGGGTCGAGACCGGTCAGACCTCCAGCGGGAAGCGGGTCATCTTCGCCTGGTTCGAGAGCAAGAAGGCGCTGATCGGCTGGTATCACTCGGACGTTCACCAGCGGGCGATGAAGGCGGTGTTCCCGAACCAGGCCTTCGACCGCGAGCCGCTTCCCGATCTGGCCGAGGACAGCGGCCCCATCCTCGCCATCGTGTCCGTGAAGCTCGCCGACGGAGCAGGGCCCGGCGGGCCATCGATGCCGATCTCCTCGATCGGGATCGAGCTCTACGGCCCGCTGCCGGGCGGTGTGGCGGTGGGCGGAAGATTTGCTCCCGAATCCATCAAGGTACGCGGGCTGCGCGAGATCGATATAGGAACGGCGCAAGCTCAGCCTCGCTGATAACCCGGCTGGTTTGGGCCTTGACAGAGCGTGAACAGAATGGGCTATTGACGAGGGGAACGAGATGACTAAGCGGAGGTGGCCGAGCGGATAATGAGCGCGTCAGAGATGGTACCCGCCCTCGTCATCGCCGGGGTCTCGAGCGGCGTCGGAAAAACCACGGTGACGCTGGGACTCTTGGAGGCGCTCCATCGTCGTGGCCTCGCCGTGCAAGCCTTCAAGGTGGGACCCGACTTTATCGATCCCGCCTTCCATGCCCTGGCCACAGGCAAGCCCTCCTATAACCTGGATGGCTGGATGTGCGGACGCGATCAGGTCATGGCCACCGTCGGCGAACGCGCCGCCCAGGCCGACCTGGCCCTGGTCGAGGGGGTCATGGGCTGCTTCGACGGGAGCGACGGGCTCACGGAGGATGGCTCCACTGCGCAAATAGCCAAGTGGCTCGGTGCGCCGGTGGCCTTGGTGCTGGACGCAGGGGCACTCGCCCGCAGTGCCGCAGCCGTTGTGCTGGGCTTCGAACGGTTCGACCCGGCCCTCGCGCTGGCCGGTGTCATCTTCAACCGCGTGGGCGGTAAGGTCCACCGTCAATGGCTCACCCAGGCGGTGACAAGCGCCTGCAAGGCTCGACCACTTGGTGGGCTCCCGAGCGACCCGGGGGTCGCGCTCCCCGAGCGGCACCTAGGGCTGGTGACCGCGGTCGAGGGCGGCTATTCGCCAGAAGTCCGGCAACGGCTGGCCGGGCTCATCGAGGCGCACGTTGACGTCGACACGCTCGTCGGGCTGGCGCGAAGCGAGGTCAGGCGGCGGGCGCCGAACGCCCGGGCGGCCACGGTGTCCGCAACGATCGCGGTCGCGCGCGATCGGGCATTCCAGTTCTACTATCCGGACAACCTGCAGGCGCTCGAGCACGCGGGTGCCCGCCTCGTCTTTTGGAGCCCAATGGCGGACCAGGTGCTTCCTGCCGCGGATGGGTTATACATCGGCGGCGGCTACCCCGAGCTCTACGGGCGTGAGCTGGCCGCCAACGCGGCAATGCGGGCGGCCGTGAGGACGTTCGCGCGCTCGGGCCGGCCGGTGTATGCGGAGTGTGGCGGGCTGATGTACCTTGCCGAGTCACTCACCGACCTGGACGGCCACGTGTGGCCGATGGCC
>WNFP01007018.1_pt1 | contig 16585 bp, 16 predicted proteins | sample 5400201 | NCBI WGS metagenome assembly WNFP01 (sample SAMN13153355, study PRJNA577476) | soil metagenome | isolation source: 115 cm saprolite under Madrone tree | place: USA:California | collected 2016-06-14 | reverse complement strand
TCATCCACGGCGAGACTGGCGGCTTCGCCAAGATGGTCGCCGACGCCAAGACCGGCCGGCTGCTCGGCGCCCACGTCGTCGGCCCCAACGCCACCGAGCTGATCGCCGAGCCCGCGCTGACGCAGCTATTCCAGGGCGACGCCTGGGAGCTTGGGCGAAACATCCACCCGCACCCGACGCTCAGCGAGGCGGTCATGGAGGCTGCGATGGCCGTCGACGGTCACGCGATCCACATCTAGGTGGCAACCACCAAGCCCAGAGAACAGGCGAAACAGGAAGAGCCCGAGTTCAAGCCCGATTGGCGGTTCCAGCCGGCCGTCGCTTGGCGCGACACGGACCTCGACGAGAAGACTCTGAAAGAGTGGTTCCACTACATGCTGCTCGGGCGGCAGATCGACTACCGCTTCCAGGTCTTGAACCGCCAGGGCCGCGCCCCGTTCATCATCTCGGTCGCCGGCCACGAGGCCGCGCAGATCGGCGTCAGCTGGCCGCTGAAGCCGAAGTACGACTGGGTTTCGCCGTACTACCGGGACGTCGTCCTCTGCATGCGCATGGGCGTGACCCCGCTCGACCTCATGCTGGCAGTGCTCGCGAAGCCGGCCGATCCCGCGTCCGGCGGCAAGCAGACGCCCGGCCACTTCTCCGACACCCGGCTCAACATCATCTCGGGCGGCTCGCCGGTGGCGACGCAGATGCTGCACGGGGCAGGAGTTGCCTACGCGTTGAAGATGGACGGCTCCGACAAAGTCGTCATGACCAACTACGGCGAGGGAGCCGGTTCCGAAGGCGACACTCACGAAGCTTTCAACTTCGCAGCGGTCTACAAGCTGCCTGAGATCTTCGTCTGCGAGAACAACGGCTTCGCGATCTCCACCCCGTTCAACAAGGAGTACGCGATCGAGCACGTCGCTCAGCGCGCAGCCGGATACGGATTTCCCGGCATAACCGTCGACGGGCGCGACCCCGTCACCTGCTACCTCATCGCCAAAGAGGCGATCGCGCGCGCGCGGGCCGGCCACGGCCCGACGCTCATCGAATGCCTGGTCGACCGCCTTGGTGCGCATTCGTCCGAGGACGACCAGCGCCGCTACCGCACCCAGGAGGAGATCGACCAGCTTGCGAAGAACGACTGCCTCGAGCGCTTCAAGAAGCAGCTGCTCGACGAGGGCGTGCTCAGCGCCAAGGAAGTCGAAGCCGACGAAGAGAGGGTTAAGGCCGAGGTCACCGAGGCGACTCGCCTGGGCATGGAGTCGCCGGATGCGCCCGCGGAGAACGCAATCACGAATGTGTATGGACTCGACATACCCGCCGCCATCGAACCACCTGCCGGCGTTGAGACCGAAGAGATGAACATGGTCGCCGCGCTGCGGTCGTGCCTGACCGAAGAGATGGAGCGCGACGAGCGCGTCATGGTGCTTGGCGAAGACGTCGGCCAGAAGGGCGGCGTTTTCCTGGTCACCGACGGGTTGCGCAAGCGCTTCGGCGAGGCCCGGGTCATCGACACGCCTCTCGCCGAGTCCTCGATCGCCGGCGTTGCGCTTGGCCTCGCGCTGGCTGGAAAGCGTCCGGTGGCCGAGATGCAGTTCACGGACTTCGCCCACATGGCCTTCAACCAGATCGTCAACGAGATGGCCAAGTTCCGGTACCGGAGCGACGGCGACTGGTCGGTGCCCGCGGTCGTGCGAGCCCCGATGGGTGGGCACGCGCACGGCGCGCTTTATCACTCGCAATCGATCGAGGCGCGGTTCGCGACTCCGGGATTGAAGATCGTCATCCCCTCGAGCCCCTATGAAGCGAAGGGCCTTCTGCTCGCCTCGATCCGCGACCCCGACCCGGTCCTCTTCTTCGAGCACAAGCGCCTCTACCGAATGTTCAAAGAGGCCGTGCCGAAGGGCGAGTATCTGATTCCGCTGCAGGTCGCGCGCACGGTCCGCGAGGGTGCCGACATCTCGGTTTTCTGCTACGGGCTGATGGTGCACTACGCGCTTGACGCAGCCAAGGTCCTCGAGGGCGAGGGTGTCAGTGTGGAGATCGTCGACCTTCGGACGGTGTATCCGCTGGACCGGCAGGCGATCATCACGTCCGCTCGCAAGACTGGCAAGAGCCTCGTCCTTTACGAGGACAATTTCAGCGTCGCGGTCGGCTCGGAGGTCGCGGCGATCATCGCCGACGAGGCGTGGCGCTGGCTCGACGCGCCGGTGAAGCGGCTGGGCGGCCTCGATGTGCCCGCGATGCCCTATGCGCCCGCCATGGAAGCAGCGTTCATGCCCAACCCGGAGAAGATCGCCAAGGCCCTTCGGGAGCTCGCGGCCTTTTAGCGATGGCTGGCGAGACGACCCGGGTGGTCATGCCGCAGCTGGGCGAGTCGGTCCACGAGGGGACCATCTCGCGCTGGCTGGTGAAGCCTGGCGACAAGGTGACGGAGTTCGAGCCCCTGCTGGAGGTAGACACCGACAAGGTGAGCGCCGAGGTGCCGTCGCCGGTAAGCGGCATCCTGCGCGAGATCATCGCCAAAGAGGGTGAGACGGTGCAGGCCGGGGCCGAGATCGCGGTCGTCGAGGTCGGCGCGGACGGCGCAGTGGCCGCCGCACCGATGGCGCCCGCCGTTGCGCCGGCGCCGGCTGCCATGCCCACTTCTGAGCCTGCGCCCACTCCACCTCCGGCCCAACCGACGGTGCTGGAAAGCGGCGAACATCGCTATTCGCCCGCCGTCCAGATGCAGGCCTCGGAACTCGGCGTGGACTTGTCGAAGGTGCAAGGGACGGGCATCGGCGGCCGCGTGACCAAGAGGGACGTCGAGCAGTTCGCGGCTACCGCCAAGACAACGGCCGCGACCAGGGCGCCGGGGCCTCCCACCCCCGCGCCGGTCGCGCCATCAGAAGGCGACCAGGTCGTTCAGCTGACGCGCGTGCGGCGATTGATCGCGGAAAACATGGTCCGCTCCAAGTCGACGATCCCACACGCGTGGCAGACACAGGAAGCAGACATGTCCGGCGTGGTGGCAAACCGCAACGCGAACAAGGCTGCCTTCCAGAATCAGGAAGGCTTTTCACTGACGTATCTGCCTTACGTGATGGCCGCCACGCTCTCGGCCTTGCGAGAGCACCCGGAAGTCAACTCCACCTTCAACGAGACGGAGCTGATCATCCATCGCGACATCAACCTCGGGATCTCAGTCGGCCTCGAGGACACGCTGGTCGTCCCCGTCATCCGCCGCGCGGATGGGCTCTCGATCGCAGGACTTGCGCGCACCGTCAACGACCTGGCGACCCGCGCCCGCAACAAGCAGCTGAAGGCCGACGACCTCAGTGGCGGCACATTCACTGTCAACAACTCCGGGACTTTCGGCACGCTGTTCAGCTACTCGGTGATAAATCCAGGTCAAGCCGGCATCCTGACGATGGAGGCCATCGTCGATCGACCCATCGCGGTGAAAGGGATGATCGGCATCAAGCCGATGATGTATCTCTGCTTTTCGTTCGACCACCGAGTGCTCGACGGTTTGAAAGCAGCACGTTTCCTCACCTCGTGTCGCAAATGGCTAGAGTCGGTGACGCTGGAAACCCCGATCTACTAATCGACCAACATCGCGCGTAGGCCGGATTGCTCCGGCCGTCCCCGACACGCTTGTATGCCTCCGACATTGCCGGGAGTATCTCTTCGCTAATCCAAAACAGCGGGAAAGAGAGCAGCCACGCCGGCGAAGCCGGCTTGGCGATGAGGGAAAACCGGCAGGTTTTTCCTCATAACCCTTTACTAGGGCTTTCTGACAAGAAGTTCGTAATCGCCAAACGTCGCCGACGGCATGAACGACGCATCGATGAAATTGACCACCGGCCGCGACGGGACCTGACGGCCTTGAGTCCAGAAATCGATGAGGGTCTGGTTCTTGACGAGGCACAGGCGAGACCGGCCCTCGAGCTGCTGGACGACCCCTTGCTGGTCGACAGGGTCGGGCGTGAGCCACCACACTCCGTAGCGGAGGTCTGACGGCGGTTCCTGGCCTGTCCAGATGTACATGCTGTTCATGCCCGGAAACGTGATGAAGCTCGAGCAGTCGTTGTCGATCGCAGCCACGAGCTGTCGCAGCTGCGCGGCCTGCTTCGAAGGCATCCGCACCAGTTCCGCCCCCTGCAGGCCGGATGGCGATCCGGCGGCGAAGTGAGACCCGGCAAGGAAGCCGTCGAGCGCAAGCACGGCGGTGGCGACGATCAGCGCGACTGAACCAATACGCGCGGCACCTCGCGCCCGAACGCCCGATATTCCATCGTTGAGAACAACCGCCCCAACCGGGATCAACAGGAGCGCCGCGAGCGAGAGTTGCGTGCCGGCGACCGGATACGCCTGGAGGCTCTCCAGGACGGCCAGCGCCGGTAGGAGCAGCCGCACGTACTGATTGGGCTCATCGCGCCGGGCCCGGGTGGCAATCCATGCGAGGGATAGGCCCAAGAGCCAGAGCGAGCTCGGCAGCAGCAGGATCGACAGCAGGATGAACAGACCTGCACCGATGCGGACGAGATCGGCCGTCGAGTCGGAAACTCGAACCCGCGAATATACAACGCACGCTGCCAGCGAAAGAGCTGCACCCAGGACGACGACGGGATTGGCGTCGACAGGCCACGTGAAGAGCTGAGAGAACTGGACCGAGCGCACCACCAGCCCGTTCCAGATGTCCGCCACGTGCGTGCCGCCGGCCAGCGTCGCCACAAGGGCAAACTCGAGCACCCATGTGCGCGCCAGCAGATTCGCCATGAGCAGCAACGGTGCGACCGTTATGACCAGGCCCATGGCGGGCAGGGCGAATCGCCGCCACCTCGGTGTGAGGCCGCCGGCCCAGGCAAAAACGACAGCCAGCGCGGCGAACGCTCCGACGTTGATCTTCACCAGACATAGAGCGGCCACGATCGCGCCGATGGCCATAGCGGCGGCCCGAGGCTTCATGGAAGCGAAGCTTGCCGCTACCACCAGTCCCAGCATGAGAATGCTGAGGAGGCCGTAAACGGTCATCGGTTCGCGGGTGAGGGCGGTCAGGAGGATGAATGTGACCAGTTGGACCACGAGGGTGATCCATGCGTTTCGCGTTAGCCGGTAAGCGGCGAAGGCGGCCACCGCGCTCGCGATCAGCCAGAACACAAGAGTCACCAACCGGCCGCTGTTATTGGTCGGTGCAATGCCCAGCAGCTTGAATAGGCCGCCAATGGTCTCGTAAAAGAACGGCCCGTAGTAAGGAATGTTGGGCGTGAGCAGGGGGTGCCCGGATAGAAAGTCCCGGAGCGTGACGAGAAAGATCCCTTCATCGTCATACGCGTGCGGCGTTTCAGCTGAGGTCGATCGAAAGGATGCTGATGAAAAAGCTCGCGAAGATGGTCTGCGTGCCGAGCGAAAGCAGGACGACAGCCGGGATCACCTCACGCATTGTGGTCGACGGGTTCAGGTTTCCGAATCCGACCGACTGCCAGCTCGTGACAGCCAGCACAAGTGCGACGAGTCCGCCCAAAGCCATCAGCGCCCCGGCCAGCAAGCCGACCTCGAGCGTGATATATCGAAGCAGCGTCTGAAGGGCGGGATGAGGCGGATGGAATCCCTCGCGGATCGCGAACATCTTGGTGAAGACCGCGAACAGGACGAGCTGATATCCGAGCAAGGCGAGGAAGCCTGCCACCAGCATGGTGTGGATGTCGAGCCGTACGGCGCCGACGCGCAGCGGACCCGCGACCAGCAGCGCCGACAGGCCCAGCCCGACAACGAGCAGTGCCAGTCCCGGATAGAGGAAGAGCCACCGCGGGCTGAACAGCAGCATGAAGCGCAGGTGTCGCCAGCCATCGCGCCATGTGCGCAGATGCGGCGGCCGAGACCGGCCATCGGGCCGAAGCACCACCGGAACTTCGGTGATGCGCATTCCCTTCAGCGATGCCTTGATGACCATCTCGCTCGCGAACTCCATGCCCGTGGCGCGCAGGCGCATATTGTCGTAAGCGCCTTTGCTGAATGCACGCAACCCGCAATGGGTGTCGCCGACGGGTGCGTGGAAGAACATCTTGTTGATGCTCGAGAGGACCGGGTTGCCGAGCCATCGATGCGACCAGGGCATCGCGCCCGGTTCGATTCCGCCGATAAAGCGATTGCCGACGACGAGGTCGTAGCCATCGCGAAGCTTGGCGATGAGAGGGGCGATGGCCGCGAAGTCATAGCTCGCGTCGGCATCGCCCATGACCACGAAACGACCCTGCGCCGAATCGATGCCACCGATGAGGGCGCTTCCGTAGCCCTTGCGCTGGACGTCGACAACCTTCGCTCCCAGCTCCCGCGCCACCAGCTGCGAGCCGTCAGTGCTGCCGTTGTCGGCGACGATGATCTCGGCTGTGTAACCGCCCTTCGATATCGCCTCGCGCGCTTCGGCGATGCAGGCGGCCAGCGTCTCGACCTCGTTGAGGCAGGGCATCACGATCGAGACCTCGACCGCAACCGGAGCGTTCTGAACCGGCGAGGCTGGGCGCCGCGCGACTTTCATTGCGCTAAAAAGAAGTGACCCCGACGGATCGCCTCTCGAGCGCTGGTACCTGCCTTGCGGCATGTTCCTGCCCTCTCGAACGTTTCCCTCGGGGCCGTTGCCAACAGTAAGGGTGGTCCTATTCGAACGCAAGCCCGAAAGTCAGTTCGCCGCCAAGCCACCATCAGTAGCCAAACGAGGCCTTATGAATACTTGACCATGGTTCCGCCGTCGACGACCACGTCCTGGCCGGTGATGAGGTCGTTCTCGACAAGGGCCATCACGGCCTGCGCCACATGGTCTGGCGTCGCGACCGCCTTCAGCGGTGTGCTTTCGGCGGTTGATGATTCGAGCGCCGCGGTGGCGTCGTCGCCGAAGCGCTGTCTGAACCAACGGCTCGACACCAAGCCCGGCGACACCGAGTTGACGCGCACGTCGGGCGCCAGCGCGAGCGCCAGCGCGCGAGTCAGCTGCAGGACGCCCGCCTTCGACACCGCATAGGCGATCGACGATCCAGCCGCCCTGTAGCCGGCGACCGAGGCCACATTGACGATCGCGCCTTTGACCTTGCGGAGCTCGGGCGCAGCCGCCCGGCAGCAAAAGAACGTGCCTTTGAGGTTGACGCTGAGGATGTCGTCCCAGACCCTGTCGGTGAGTCCATCCAGGTCGGCGTGTGGGATGAAGTGGGTTGTGCCGGCGTTGTTGACGAGAACGTCCAGGCGGCCGAACTCTTTCGCGGTGCTTTGGATCATGGCTACGACCTGGGCCTCATCGGCGACATCGGCTTTATGGGCGACTGCTTTGGCGCCCAGAGCTTCGACCTCGTCCGCAGTCGTTTTGGCGTCGCCCTCGGAGCGTGAGTAGTTGACGATCACCGCGGCCGCGCCGGCCTTGGCAAGCCGGAGGCATACCGCGCGGCCGATGCCGGTCCCACCGCCGGTGACGAAATGCCACTGAGCCTCGAAGACGCCAACCAGGTGGTCGCCAACGCTCACGTCAAAGCCGCCGAGATCGGGGTCAATGTGACCGTGGCGGTGGTCGACGAAGGGGGCCATCTCATCGCCCTGGGGCGAATGGACGGCGCGCCGCCGCTGTCGCCGCAGATCGCCGAATCGAAGGCGGTCGGGGCGGCAATGCTTCTTCGCGACGGCGGGTCGCTTCTGCAGATGTCGGTGGACCGTCCAGGCTTCTTCAGCGCGGTGGACCGGCTCGTCCGCATGCCGCTGATTCCGGGCCCAGGCTCCATGCCGATCAAAAGGGACGGCATGACGATGGGCGCTGTCGGCGTCAGCGGGGCGCGCCCGGAGCAGGACCTCGAGTGCGCTTTGTCCGGGCTCGCGTCAATTGAGCTGCACGGCACGTAGCGGTTCGTAAACAGCGCCGGCCTTGCTAAGGCGGCTTGCGTAGAGCACAAGCTCGCTCGCGCGCCACGGGCTGACCACGGGTGGCGGCGGCAGCGATGGCAGCTCTGCCCCGTCACGTGCGCGGGCGCGTGCAAGCGTCAGATGCGCTTGAAACGCGCGCTTCTCGCCCGCCAATCCGGCGGCCTCGCACTCGGCGTCAACCTGGCCGGCAAGCGCCGTCAGCGTCCCCGCGCCCGAACGCAGCCCCTGCCATACCACGCGCACCAGCCGCCCTCGCTTGAACGTGCCGAGGTCGCCGAGCTCGAGTTCGAAGGCGCTCAGGCCAAGGTCGACCAGCCGATCGGCGATCCCTTCGACGAGACCGCGATCGGCGCCGCCGATGAATCGGACCGTCAGATGCAAGTTGTCGGCGGGTGTCCAACGAAAGCGCGGCGCCACCTCCGCGCTCGCCGCAAGAAAGGCGCCAAGGGCCGAACGCTGCGCCTCAGGCACCGGCAACCCGAAGAACGCCCGGATGCGTTCTGCGGCCGCTACCTCCGCGCCGGCGCCTTCGTCCAATGCGCCGGCACCCACGAGCTGGGGGCGGTCGGCCGCCACCCGAAGTGCGTGCTCACCGAGTCGATGCCGTCGGCGACGTTCGCGACCTGGATCATGTTGATCTCGTCCGGCGTCACGACCGGATCCTTGAACAAGGTCTCCATGATCGCGGCACCGGGGACGAGCAATGCGGCGGGCAGCTTCAACTTCGGCTTCCGGATTCCGCGACCCTGGATGAACCAATCGAGCAGCGTCTCGTAGGTCACCACCTCCGGTCCGCCCAGCTCGACGATCTTTCCCAGCAGGTCGGGTTTCTCGATCGCCTCCACCACGCAGCGCGACGCGTCCTCGCGCAGGATTGGCTGCAGCTTGGTCTGGCCATCGCCCGGGATGATGAGAAAGGGACCGAACTTGGCGGCACGTTCGAAATCGTTGAGGATCCCTCCTTCCTCTGCCAGCACGAACGAGAAGCGAAGGATGGTGCCGGCCACGCCGGTCTTCGCCATCTCCTGCTCGCCCATCCAGCGCGACGTGAAGTACTTGTAGTGGGGATCGAGGCGCGCGCCGATCGCGCTCACGAGCACCACCGACCTCGACCCCGCGGCTTTGGCCGCCTCGGCCATGATCCGCGGCCCGTCGACGTTGACCTCGAGGAACGACTGCGGCCGGTTGCGGCGCACCGCGACCAGGCTGATGATGTGCTCCGTGCCTTGGGCCGCCTGACCCACAGCCGCGGGGTTCAGTGCGTCGCCGACCAGGACCTGCGCCCCTCGAGCCTTGAAGGCGGCCGCCTTCATCGGATCGCGGACGAGAACCCTGAGCTGATGCCCGCCGTCGATCAGCTTGTGGGCGACTCCACGGCCGAAAAAGCCGGTCGATCCAAGCAGGAGAACCCTGGCCACGGGTCAGAATCGTAACGGTGAGCGGCCAGGAGGCGGGTGGAATCGCCATGGGAGCGTTCGCCGTGCTGATCGGGGCGGGAGGCATCGCGGCCGCGATTCGCACGCGGAGGCGCCGGGCGGAGATCGCCGCCACGTATGGCGCCACAGGGGGAATCGTCTACACGGTCGTGCAGGCTGGGTGCTCGGGTGTGCTCGTGATCGGGGGCTTGGGTCTGATCGTCTTCGCGCTTCTTCTCCGGCGCTAGATCACGTTTCTTTCTTTGACCAGGGAGCCCTTGGCGAACCGGTCGTAAGCGAACGAAGAGATGTCGACCTCCGACGTTTGATCCAGGAGCAGCTCGGTGAGCAGCAGCGCCGCAGCCGGCGCCTGCATGAATCCATGGCCGCTGAACCCCGCTGCGCACCAGAAGCCCTCCAGCTCTCTGATCGGCCCGAGGATCGCCTGGTGGTCGGGCGTCGATTCATAGAGGCCCGCCCACGCCGTCTTCACGCCGGCGCTCGCGAGCGCCGGGGCTCGTCGAGCGGCTTGCGCGAACATCTTCTCGAGGAACTCCCAGTTGACGTCTTCCACGAAGCCCGGCGGCTCTTCGCGGTCGCTCATGCCGATCAGGACGCCATCGCCCTCCGGGTGGAAGTACAGCGAGGTCTGGAAGTCGACGGTCATCGGATTCGAGCGCGGCACCGCCGGAAAAGAACCCGTGACAGCGATGTGCCGCCGATACGGCAGGATGGGAATCTCGAGACCGGCCATGCCGCCGATCGACGGTGCCCACGCCCCCGCGCAGTCGAACACAAGCCGCGTGGCCACGTCGCCCGCCGTCGTCCGAACACCTCGCACATGTCCCGACGCGACATCGATGCCCGTGACCGCGACCCCTTCCTTGAATCGCGCGCCGAGGCGGCGGGCGGCGGCCGCGTAGCCCGATGTGACGTCGGCTGGGCTCGCGATGCCGTCGCTGGGGCAGAACGTGCAGCCGAGGACGTCCTCGACGTTGAGTATCGGCACCATACGCGCGGCCTCGCTCGGGTCAACCCATCGGGCCTCGGTCAGCCCGACCCGGTGCCACATCTCCATGTTGTGGTGGAAGTCCTCGACCTGCTGCGGCTGCGTGAGCACGAACAAGTAGCCAATCTGCCGAAAGTCCGCCGGGTGCCCGATCTCCTCATCGAAGCGCTCGAGCATCGACACCGACATCCGCTGCAACCTGACGTTGCCCTCGTTCGAGAACTGCTGGCGCACGCCGCCCGCGCACTTGCCGGTCGATTGCGAGCCCAGCGTCTCACGCTCCACGAGGAGCACGTCCACGTTGCGCTTGCTGAGCTGATAGGCCAGGGCGCAGCCCATGATCCCCCCGCCCGCGATGACGACGTCAGCGCTTTCCATGCCAGAACAATCCCCAGAACTCAAAGATCAGCTTCAGGGCGGCAAGGGTTGTGATGTCCCCATTGTCGAATGGCGGTGATACTTCGACGACGTCCAGTCCCACCAGCTTCGAACCGGCGGTGGCGATGCGCAGGAAGTCCAGCGCTTGTCTAGTCGAGAGGCCTCCCGCCGATGGAATCTCAGTGCCCGGCGCGAAGGCCGGGTCGAGAGCGTCGATGTCAAACGAGATGTGCAGGCTCTTTCCGTCGAGAGCGTCGGCGACCATTCGTGCCGAGCCGCTGTCGCCGGCCAGCTCCGAAGCCGACACCAGGAGCATGCCGCGGGCGCGTATGAACTCCAGCTCCTCAGGGTCGTAGTCGCGCCCGCCGGCGATGACAACTCGCGCCGGGCCGATGCTGGAGACCTCCAGCGCCCTGCGCATCGCGCAGCCGCAGGTCCAGCGCCCGCCACGCGAGAAGTCGCACAGGTCCGGGTGCGCGTCAACCCACAGTACGGCGAGATCCGGATGCCTTCGAGCTTGCGCGGCCAGGGTCGCGATCGCGGTGCAGTGGTCGCCGCCCAAGACGGTGAGCAGGGCCGAAGCGGGCAAAGCGGCCAGCTGGTCAGCCACGTTCGACCAGCCGGTTTCGATCTCAGGCCCCGCGTCGAGGTCGCCGAGGTCGTGCACCTTCAGCCCATCGAGCGGGCGACCGTCCTCGGTGACCGGCGGCATGACAGCAGAGAGGTCGCGGATGCGCACCGGCGCCCGAGCGGCTCCCTTGCGGTAGACCGCCGAACCGTCGTAGGCGATGCCGGCCACGATGACGTCGGCGGAGTCGATGGGATGGCCGGCGAGCCCACCCCAGGGCGCGAGCCCCGCGAGGTTCATCTCTTTCATTTCTTACGCATCTCCGGAACTTTCAGGATGAGAAGTCCGCCGGCAAGCAACCAGATGAAGAACACCGTGAATATCACCGGGTATCCACCGGGCAAGCCAAGCAGCTTCGGTCCGTTGTTGAATTCGAGCAGGAAACCCGCGACGAAGCGGGCGATGACCCCCGAACCTGCGGTCGCGATGTTGCTGAAACCCATGAAGAGGCCGGCTTCGCCCGGCGGGATGATGTCCTGGATGAACGCCCAGTCGACCGAGAAGAAGAGCCCGTAGCCGATCCCGATGAGAACGCCGACCAGGGTCGCCTGCGCCGCCAGCGTCGGCACATTGAGCGAATGGGCAAGCGCTTCGACCACCGACGCGGGCAGCAGCTGGTAGTGGCTGAACACGAGAATCAGGACCCCCGCCGCGCCCAGAAGACCGCCGATGAGGATCAAGGGCCGCCGGCCAAAGCGGTCTGACGCCCGCGCCGCGGGCAGCGAGATCACCACTGCCGAAACAATCACCAGGCCCTGCAGCGTGTAGGCCGCAGTGACGGCCTCGTCGATGTGACCGTGATAGAAGACATCACTGAAGTAATAGAGGACGAAGCTCTGCAGCCCGACAAGCCCCATCAAGATCAAAAGACGCGAGGCCATCAGCCATAGAAAGCTCGGGTAGGCAAGGGGCCGGGAGAACGTGCTCGTCACAGCGTCCCTGAGATTCGTGAACTGGCCTTTGGTGGGCTCCGCGCGGTCCGGAATGAACAGGACTGTGGGCAGCATCGTCACCACGAGCAGCACGCAGATGCTGACGATGCCTGCGGTCCGTCCGTAATGAGAGAGGATGTAGCCGCCGCCCACGGTTCCGGCCAGCAGCCCGATGATGTTCGCCGCGCCGTAGTAGCCGGATGCGGTGCCACGCTGATCCTCCGGCACCACGTCCGGCAGCAGCCCCTGGTAGGGACCCTGCGCGGTGTTCGAAGCCGTCTGCAGCAGGAAGTAAAAGATCAGCACCATCCAGTAGGTGCCCGACAGCGCGATCCCGATCAGGAAGATCACGTCGCCAACCGTGCCGGCAACGATGAATGGGTGGCGCCGGCCGAATCGCGTGCGGGTCCGGTCGGAGTACGACCCGACCAGCGGCTGCCAGACGACGGCCATCAGTGAGCCGACCCCCTCGAGCACTCCCAGCGCCGGTCCCTTGTGTGCGTTGCCCACCAGGTGCTCCACCAGGTCGGGCAGGATCAAGCCGCCGAGGCTCGACCACAGGTAGCCGATGGCGATCCAGTAGATGGATAGGAGGACGAAATCGACCTGGGTCAGCCGCGACAGCGAGCGGCGGACGGCCACCGCGGTCAATCGGGTTCGTAGGGCGGAAGCGACTTCTTGACTGGACGGTCCTCGCGGTAGCCGAGCGCGTATTCGCCCTGCAGGATCGTATGGACCTCGCGCGTGCCTTCATAGATGATCGGGGCGCGCGCGTTACGCAGGAACCGTTCGACCGGGTACTCGGCCGAATACCCGTAAGCGCCGTGCACCTCGATGGCGTCGTGGGCGGCGTTGAAGGCCGCGTCAGTGGCGTACTGCTTGGCCATTGAAACGTCGCGTGTATGCCGAAGACCCTTGTTCTTCATCCAAGCGACTTTGAAATAGAGGAGACGGCAGATCTCGTAGTCACGCGACATCCGGGCGATCATCTGCTGGACCAGTTGGTAGCGCCCGATCTCCTGACCGAACGTCTTGCGCTCGCGAGCGTATTTCACCGACGCGTCGAGGCAGGCTCGGACAGTGCCGGCGGCGCCCGCGGCCACGGTGAAGCGGCCGTTGTCGAGGCAGCTCATGGCGATCTTGAACCCATCGCCTTCGTCGCCGATCCGGTTCCGCTCGGGCACCTCGACGTCGGACATGAAAATCGAGCCCACGTCGCCGGCGCGGATGCCGAGGCGATCCGTGATCGGCTCGGTTCGCAGCGCCTTCCCGCAGGCAGCTCGGTCCAGCATGAAAGCGGTGACGCCGCGGCTCCCGCCTTTGGGATCGGTCTTCGCGAAGACGAGCAGGAAGTCGGCCGTGTCCGCGTCGGAGACCCAGACCTTCTGTCCGTTCAGCACATAGCTGCTGCCAGTGCGGCGTGCCGTCGACTGCATCGAAGCTACGTCCGACCCTGCGTTCGGCTCGGTGAGGCCGTAACAGGCGAGCTTCTGGCCGGAGGCCATGGGCACGAGCCATCGCTGCTTCTGATCCTCTTCCGCCCACGTGTACAGACCCATGCCGACCAGGCCGACATGCACCGAAAGCACTGTGCGGTACGTGGTGTCGACGTACTCGAGCTCTTCGCAGACCAGGCCGAGGGACAGGTAGTCGAGCCCGTGACCGCCATAGCGCCGCGGGAAGCACACGCCCGGCAACCCAATCGACGCGAGCTTGGCGAAGATCTTGGGGTCGTGACGGCCATCCCGGTCGTTGGCGGCGATGGTGGGCGCGAACTCCTTTGCGCAGAAGTCCCGCACCGTCGCAACGAGCTGCTCCTGGTCAGGCGTCAGCGCGAGGTCGAGCACTTTGATCGCCTAAGGCGAGTGCTTTGGGCTGGGTGAAGGGCTCACCTTCGGCGACGGCGCCGGCGTCGGGATCGGGTGTAGGTCGCTTGGTCCGACGTGGCCGATGATCGGGATATGAGATCCGACGGAGAGGATGACCGGCACCGCCCTCGAGCTGTGCAGCTGAGGCTGAAGGAAGTCGACGTAGATCTGCTGCAGCTGGTGAATGCCGCCCACCGAGTCGACGCTCGCGCCCGTTGATTTGGCTGCGGCCGTCTTCAGCGCCGCAAGATCCTGTTTGGACACCATCGCGGCGGTGATCGGGTTGGAAAGAATCCAGTTCTCGAGCTGATTGACCTGGGCCAGTGTCAGGGTCGCCGTCTTCAGCGTGGGCTCGAATGCGTTGTCGAGGGTGACCAGTGCGGCGACGCCCAGGTAGATGACGACCAGCGTCACGGCCACGTGGACAAAGATCCCCAGCAAACCATCGACGCCGCGAATGGCTTCGAGCCGGTGGAATGCGCCTCCGACCGCGCCTCCGATCGCGCCGATGATGACCGCCAGGATCAAGGCCACGAACACGCTCAGCACGGCGTTGAGGTGGAGGAGCTTCTGCATCTCGTTCGTGTACGTGTCGTGGAACCGGAAGATCACCAGAAGCGTGCCAAAGAAGAAAATCTCGGCCATCAACGGTTGGATCACGCCACGCTGATATCCGAGCACGAGCGCCAGGAGCAGCACCAGCACGATGGCGATGTCGACGATCATGCGATCCTCGGCTTCGCCGGCGCCGTTGCGCGCCGAGCTTCGATGACCAGGTAGCCGGCGAACATGGCGACGATGCCCAGCGCTTCGCTCAGCGGCTGAGCGACATATACGCCTTTCGTTTGCGCATAGCTGTGACCGCCGGCGACGATGAAAGCCCCGGCAGCCAATATGGCCAGGCCGAGCACCCGGTTCCGCGGAGCTCCTGCTCGCGCGGACTTCCACGCCGACCACGCCGCCCCACCAACGAGCAGCAGGGATCCGCCGACGTTGGTGATGAGAGGCAGCACGCCGGGAACGTCAATAGCCCCGCGAGCCGGCACTTGAGCTTTCAGCAATGTTGGGCTGGTGTGCGATGCGAGCACTGTCACGACACATAACAACGAGATGACTGCCATCACGATTACGGCCACTCGTCCTACACGAGGCGTCGTCAGTATCAGGAGCGAGCCGATTCCCAGCCATCCGACGTTGAGCATCCCGCCGAAAAGGTAGTAGCCCTTGTAGGTCGCATCCGACCAGCCGGCCAACTGGCCGACCGCTTCGAACGCGGCGGCCACGCCGAACATGGCCAGGGCGAGCGCCCAGACCGCTTGGTAGGGCTTTCGGCGGGCCGAATACTGCCTGGCGACGACCACCGCGAAGGCTGCGCCGACAACGGCCGAGATCAGGGGGATAACGAACACCGCGGCCAATGATAGAGGGCGGTCCCGCGCGGGCGATCTCGCTCGGCTTCGGTTAGACTCGGGTCACTCTTGGCCCGAACGATAGCCGTCGCCATGCAAAAGGGTGGTGTGGGCAAAACCACCACCGCCGTCAACCTAGGCGCAGCACTCGCGGAGATCGGGCAACGGGTTCTGCTCATCGATCTCGACGCGCAGGGCCACCTGACGCTGTACATGAAGCCTCCCGCCGAGCTGGACAAGACCATCTACCACCTCCTGGTCGACCCCGACACGACGGTGACCGACGTGGTGCAGGAGGCGCCGCAAATGGGCGTCCACTACATCCCTGCCGATGTGGAGCTGGCCGGCGCCGAGAACCAACTCATCAACGAGATCGGCCGCGAGAGCATCCTCCGCGACAAGCTCGAGGCGGCGCAGAAGCGATACGACTTCATCATCATCGACTGCCCACCTTCGCTCGACCTGATCGTCATCAACGCACTGGTGGCGGCCGACGAGGTGCTCGTGCCGCTGCAGGCGGAATTCCTCGCGCTGAAGGGCATGCAGGAGCTCCTGATCACGATGGAGCGGGTGAAGCGCAAGCTCAATCCGCGGAGCTGATCGGCATCCTCCCCACGCTTTACAAGTCGCGCGCGCTGCATTCGCAAGAGGTGCTCGCCGCGGTGAAGGAGAAGTACGGCGACAAGGTTTACGACTTCGGGGTCACCGACTCGATCCGATTTGCGGAGACGCCCCTCGCCGGAATGTCGATCCTTCAATACGCGAAGGACTCGGACGGCGCGCGGGCGTATCGTGCATTGGCAACACGGGTATTGGAGAATCACAGACAGCCATGACCACTTTCAAGCGCGTTTCACTCGCGGGATCGGAAGAGCTGTTTCGGCCGACTAGGCCGCAGGTCGTCACCGACACCGATGAGGTGATACGCGGAGCGGTCGACCGTCACGAGAAGGTGAAGGAGGTCGTGCTGCGGACGCTGAACTTCACCCCGGAGGAGATCGAGCTTCTGATCGAGGCGATCCAGACCGCGAAGTATCCCGACCGAGTGCGCGCCAAGCAGCCACTCGACAA
>WNFP01001858.1_pt1 | contig 16596 bp, 10 predicted proteins | sample 5400201 | NCBI WGS metagenome assembly WNFP01 (sample SAMN13153355, study PRJNA577476) | soil metagenome | isolation source: 115 cm saprolite under Madrone tree | place: USA:California | collected 2016-06-14 | reverse complement strand
CGGATGAACCTGCGCGATCTGCGCTCACTGCAAGATTGGTTCGTGCGCTACCAATTGAATTCAGTGCCGGGCGTCGCGGAAGTCGCAAGTGTCGGTGGTTACGTTCAGCAATACCAAGTCGATGTCGATCCAAACAAGCTGCGCGGATATTCATTGCCGCTGTCGGCGGTCGTTGAAGCTGTCCAGCGCTCAAACAACAACGTCGGCGGCAACGTCGTCGAGCAAGCAGGTCAATGGTCAGTCGTTCGGGGCATCGGTCTGATTCAGTCCGTGGCCGACATTGAGAATATCGTCCTGGGCGCACCGAACGGGGTTCCGATCTACGTCAAGAACGTTGCTGATGTGAGCCTCGGCAATGCATTTCGGACTGGAGCACTGGATAAGAATGGCAAGGAGGCGGTCGGGGGTGTAGTGATCGCCCGGTATGGAGTGAACACCCTTGAGGTGATCGAAGCCGTTAAGCAAAAGATCGGCGCCCTGCAGCAAGGTTTACCCGCCGGCGTCCACGTTGTTCCGTTTTACGATCGTACGCAACTGGTTCAACGGGCCACACACACACTCAAGCGCGCACTCATCGAAGAATTGATTCTCGTAACGCTGGCTCACATTCTATTCCTGGCGCACTTCCGCTCGATCTTGATCGTCACCATACCTCTGCCACTCGCAGTGTTGCTGGCTTTCCTATTCATGTACTACATGGGCATAAGTTCAAACCTGATGTCGCTGTCGGGAATTGCTATCGCCATAGGTGTGCTTGTCGACGCGGGGATCGTCGTCACGGAAAATGCTTTCCGGTTTATCGAGCAGCGAAAAGTTGACCCGAAAGATCGGCCCCTCGTCTGGCGGACGGTGCTGGAATCGACGCGGCTGGTCGGACGTCCGATCTTCTTTTCGATGGCGATCATTATCCTGGCTTTCATCCCGGTATTCTCGCTCACGGGCGAAGAAGGAAAGCTGTTCCATCCGCTCGCCTTTACCAAGACGTTCGCGATGGCAGGAGCGACGATCATTGCGGTCACTTTGGTTCCTGTGCTGTGTACCTTTCTTTTGCGCGGCAAGTTTCACCCTGAACAGGCAAATCCGGTGATGCGTGGCTTCCACTTTCTCTATCGCCCCGTTTTGAGGTTCGCGTTAAATCACCGGCTACTCACAGTTTCGTTTGCGGCTTTGTTGTTTCTTGGCGCGATCTTTCTGGCTACTGGAATCGGCAAAGAATTTATGCCGCCGCTGAATGAAGGCGACTTGATGTATATGCCGGTGACTGATCCAGCGATCTCGATTGATGAAGCTCGAAACATCTTGAGCAAGCAGGATGAAGTACTGAAGAGTTTCCCCGAAGTCGAGTACGCAGTCGGCAAAGCAGGCCGCGCGGACACTTCAACCGATCCGGCGCCCGTAAACATGAACGAAACCATTGTTCATCTGAAGCCGACCGAGCAGTGGCCGTCAGGAATGACCCGTGAGTCGTTAATCTCGAAGATGGACGAGAAACTGCATTTCCCCGGCGTGACAAACATCTGGACGCAGCCGATCAAGAACCGTATCGACATGCTTTCCACGGGCATTCGCGCCCAGGTAGGCATCAAGATATTCGGCAACGATCTAAAAACCCTGGAAGAAGTTTCGCATCGGATTGCCGAGATTGTATTGAAAGTGGCGGGCGCAAAAGACGTTTATGCCGAACAGATCAGCGGCGCTCCTTACACAGACATTCGCATTAATCGCACAGCCGCAGCTCGTTACAACATCGACCCGAAAACGATCGAGGATGCCATCGAGAAAGGGATCGGCGAAACGAATCTTTCCATAACCATAGAAGGGCGCCGCCGCTTTCCTGTACGAGTGCGCTATGCACCGCAGTTTCGCGGAAGTCCTGAAGCTCTCTCGCAGATTCCTATTACTTCGCCGACTGGCGCGCCGATTCCTTTAGGGCAGCTTGCGAACATTACCCAGGTCCAGGGCCCGACGATGATTTCAAGCGAGAACGGTTTGTTGCGCGGCACAGTGCTGCTGAACGTGCGCGGGCGCGATGTAGGCAGCTTCGTCGACGAAGCCAAGAGCGCAATCTCTCAACAAGTGCAACTGCCTGCCGGTTATTACATCGATTGGAGCGGCGAATATGAGAACCAGCAACGCGCGCGCAGCCGTTTACTAATCGTCGTACCGATCGTGCTCATCATCATTTTCGCGCTGCTCTACATCACTTATCACTCGCTGCTGGAAGCCGCTCATGTCCTATTAGCCGTGCCTTTCGCTTTGACTGGCGGCATCTACTTGCTTTGGCTTCTGGGATACAACTTTTCGGTCGCGGTTTGGGTTGGGTTCATCGCCTTGTTCGGAACTGCCGTACAGACGGCCGTGGTCATGGTTATCTATTTGAACGAAGCAGTAGAACGGAAGCGAAGCGAGGTGGGCCAGTTGGATCGCCGTTCCTTAATGGAGGCCGTGACGGAGGGTGCATTACTACGCCTTCGACCTAAATTAATGACAGTCTCAACCGTGGTCGCTTCATTGCTCCCGATTATGTGGAGCACGAGCGCCGGCGCGGAAGTGATGAAGCCTTTGGCGACACCTGTTCTGGGGGGCATGGTGTCGAGCCTGCTGCATGTGTTGATTGTGACCCCAGTGGTTTTCTTTTGGCTGCGCGAGCGGCAACTGAAGAAGCAAGAAATAAATATAGAGACAACTCCAGATTTAAGAAAAGACGAGGAGACAAAATGAGACGAATCTCAATAGTTTGGTTATCGAGCGCACTGTTGCTTGCCGCTCTTATCGGGGTGCCGCTGGAACGCGCGAACGCTAAGCCAGGAGTGCAAACGGCTAAGATCGAAATCAACACAAAGGGCTACCGGCCCACGAGCCTCAAGCTGCGGCGCGGCGTCCCTGCACGCGTAACCTTCTTGCGCACGACAGATGCTACCTGCGCAAAGGAGATTGTGTTGCCTGACTTCAACATCAGACGCACTTTGCCTTTGAACGAACCTGTGGTGGTGACCTTCACGCCAACTAACAGAGGCAAATTCACTTTTGTGTGCGGCTTGAACATGATGCGCGGACAGCTGATCGTGCAATAACGTGATGCTTTGGAGCCTTCAACGAGCCTGCGAAGCAGGCGGTAGAATAGTAGCCCAGGGTGTAGCGAGCGAAGCGAGCGGAACCCTGGGTGGGCGATTTCTATCACATTTTAGAGCTCGCTTTAGCGGGCGACAGAATATTTGCTGGACAGATTTCTGTCGCCCGCTAAAGCGGGCCTGGTTCATTCCAAGGATTTATACCCAGGGCGGCGCTACGCTCCACTTCGTTCCGCTGCGCTTGCCCTGGGCTATTGTCTTCCGCCCGCTTCGCGGGCTTGTTGTAGCGATCCTCATAACTGGTCTCTTCGCAGAGGTCAACACAACGGGGCACGCTCAACTGAATTCTCCCTCAACAAAAAATCAGACGGCAAACATAACTCAAGGGCCGAAGGTATCCCGTTATATCGATCAGACCTCCGGGCGCACGGCCGACGAGCTGGTAGCTTACGCACTCTCCCACAATCTGGAACTCCAGGCTGCGCGCAAAGAGATCGATGCAACGAAAGCAATGGTCAAGCAGGCAAGGCTGCGCGCAAATCCCAAAGTTGACATTGGAGTTTCACAGAATGTTACTGGCACAGATCACACGATCGATGTAGGAGGCATGCTGCCGCTCGAACTCGGCGGTCGGCGCCCGGCTCGGATAACAGTCGCGGAAAGGGAGGTTGAGGTTCGTGAGCACGAATTCGTGAATCGCGAACGGCTTCTCGCCGGCGAGGTGCGGATGAAGTTCGGCGAGACGCTGGCGCAGTCGCTAAAGCTTTCGCTGACTGATGAACGCGTTGAATCCAACCAGCAAAGCTTTAACCTGGTCGCGGCGCGAGTAACTGAGGGCGCTGCGCCTCCTCTCGAACAAAACATGGTGCTGGTCGAACTCAATCGTCTTCGCTCGCAGCGTGAGAGCGCCGAAGGCAAACTGGAAACGCTAATTCTCGAATTGAAGAACCTGATCGGCATGTCACCGGAAGAACCTCTGCGGCTGCGTGGCGACTTCGATCACCTCGTCGATCAACTTCCAAACATTACCGAAGCCACTGACCGCGCCCTACGCGAGCGGCCGGATCTCCTCTCCGCTCGCGCCCTTGAAAGTTGGGCAGAGGCCCGCATCCAGCAAGCACATGCAGAAGGCCGGCTTGATGCGAGTCTCTCGGCAGGATACGAACACATGACCTTTGGCTTTCCAGTACGCGGCATCGATGATGCCGGCAGATTACAGCCTGTCTCAGGTGGTTTTCATTACCTGAAGTTCGGTGTCTCACTCGACCTGCCTGTGCGCAACAAGAATCAAGGAGCTATCGAAGCCTCGGTTGCTGAGTCTGAGGCCGCGAAACGGCGGCGCGAGTTTGCGGAGCTGGCAGTAAGGCACGAAGTGGCGTCTGCCTACGCAGGCTATGAACGGTCAGTGCGGGCCATGGAGATTTTTCGAGTAGGCGTGAATGAACAAGCCAAAGCAAATCTCGATGTAGTGCGACAAACTTATGAACTTGGGTCGAAGACCTTAATCGACTATCTGGCCGAACAGCGCCACTTTATCGATTTGGAAAACGACTTCATCGAGGCACAGCTTGCCGCTTATGACGCACGTGTTCAAATCGCGCGGGCGACGGCTTCACCGGAGTTAATAAAGCGATGAACGAGAACAACGGAAGAGAGCTTAAGGACCGAGACGAGTCATTAGCGTCCAGAAGCGAGGGCAACAAAATGCGAACTTCTAAAAGCTCAAGAACTGCAATCGTAGCGATCGTAGCAATAGTAGCAATTGCGGCCGTTGCTACTTTCGCCTGGGTCCTGTGGCCAGGCAAGACGGGCCAGCCAGTCCCGGCTCCTCGATCTGTCTCTTTCGGAGAATCACCTGGTCAACAAATGACGACTACAAGTGACCAGAAACTTACGCTGACTGCCGAACAATTGCAGCGAGCCGGCTTGAAGATCGAAACAGTTGGCGAAAAGCCGTCAAGCGAAGCCCTGGGACAGATGACGACGGGCGTCGTCCAGGCTAATACGTACAAAGAGACCCCCATCATGTCTCTCGTCGGTGGAATCGTGCGCAGCGTCAAGCCCGAGTTGGGCCAAAGCGTGCAGCGCGGACAAACCGTTGCGATCGTGGCCAGCAACGAACTGGCTGACCTTCAGTCACGCTACCTCACAGCTGTCGCCGCTCTCGACGAGCATCATCGCCATCACGCTCGCACAATCAAACTCGTGGAAATCGGCGCGGCCAGTCGGGAGGAGCTCGAAATGGCCAATAGGAAGTTAAGAGACGCCGAATCAGAAGTGGCCAATCAGCGCCAGAAGCTTTTGCTGCTCGGACTTTCATCGCAAAGGATCGCCTTGCTCCAATCGAGTTCTCAAATCAGCTCTGAAGTAAACGTCCCGGCGCCATCGTCAGGCACGTTAACCAGTCGCTCAGTGAATCCTGGGGAAGTGATCGAAGCCAACAAAGAGCTAATGCGCGTGACGGACCTTTCCAGCATTTGGGTTGTCGGACAAGTCTTTGAAAGAGACCTGGCGACGATTCGAGTCGGCAGCGGGGCGAACATCACTTCGGATGCTTATCCAGGTCGAGCGTTTCGCGGTCGCGTCTCTTATCTGGATCCCAAAATCGACGCGTCCACTCGGACGGCGCAGGTGCGTGTTGAGCTGGTGAATCCAGGCCAGATGTTTAAGATTGGCATGTACGTCAACGTCGCCTTCGCCACGCTGGGTGCCAGCGAAAAGACAATGCCCGTTGTTCCCAAAGACGCTGTGCAGAACATTGGCAATCAGCAAACCGTTTTTGTTGCGACTGATAAGCCCACCGAATTCGCCGTCCGGGCCGTGCGCATCGGGCCGGAAACCGCCGGTTTCTATCCGATACTGGAAGGTCTGAGTGTAGGTGAGCGAATAGTCACCGTAGGAAGCTTTTTGTTACGCGCTGAGTGGTTGAAGGCTAATCCGAACCCATAATGCATCCGAAGTGAGACCGATCACTGTGATTGATCGGGAGGGAACGTGCGTGGCTAGCGCAAAGAATTCTTTATCCCGAGGAGTTTAAGGAGGAAAAGATCAAACCCCTCCCAAGACCATCCACTCAGTCAACCGCTCGATAGTGTCGTGACCAGTAAAGTTAACTTGAATTTAGCCTCCAGTTCACCTGCCTGTAACTCGCCCAAGGTAGTCTCTTCTCTCGCACTGATTCTAATCAAGGTTTAATAGCGTTCGGCAGGTCCCAATACCAGTCTATTTAAGCGGCGCGGGTATCACGAGACCCTGCTGTCATAAATCAAAGTGAGTCAAAGACTCAAAACTTCTAAACGAAAACTGAAGGAGAGTTCCATGTTGCACCAAATCTCACGCGCTGGTTTTCTAAGATATATTCCCCTGGTCTTGTCGGCCTTCCTGTTAGTTCAGGTGGCCGCGTTCGCGCAAAGCGACACCGGCAATCTCTCTGGCACCGTTAAAGATCAGAACGGGGCAATCGTCCTGGGCGCGACAGTGACCGCAAAAAATCAACGAACAGGGGAAGAGCGAACAGCGACGACCAACACCGATGGAACTTTTTCTATTCGCGCTTTGAAAGCTTCAGCGTATACCGTGACCGCGACAAACACCGGACTGGGCGCGACTGTGAAGGACATCGAGGTTAATGTCGGTCGCGAAACGAGTCTCAACATCGGCATGAAACTCGCCAACCTAACCGCGGCGACCGTCAATATTATTTCCAGTGAAGAGGCTACCGTCACAACGGGTTCAGCCACGATGGGAGCCAATGTCAATCCCCGTGAAGTCGAAGGCCTGCCGATTAACGGACGCCAACTGTCTCAGCTTTACCTGCAAGCGCCGGGTGCTATGAATAGCGGTTCCGGCACCTACGGCGACATTCGCTTCTCAGGCCGCGCGACGGAACAGAACATCATTCGCTACGACGGTATCGAAGGAACTGCGATCATCGATACCAATCCCGGCAACTTGAACGGCGAGATTCCGACGCCCTTTAGACTTCAATCTTCCCTTGAGAACGTTCAGGAATTCCGCGTCGATTCAAGCAACTTTCCTGCTGAATTCGGCACCGGCACCGGTGGTCAAATTAGCCTGGTAACCAAATCCGGAGGCAACAAGTTTCACGGCTCGCTCTTCGAGTACCTAAGGAATGACAAACTCGACGCCGCCAATTTCTTCGACAACATCATCGGACAGAAGAGCAAGCTGAGACTAAACCAATACGGCGGCTCTATCGGTGGTCCCATTAAGAAGGACAAAGCATTCTTCTTTTTCTCGTACGAAGGGTACAAGCTGCGCGGCGGTATCAACGCGATTGAAGCAGTTCCCGGGCTTGCCTCGCGCGTATGCCCTGGTGGAATAGTACTGGGCGACACGAGGGCGTGCAGCGCGGCAACCGTAGGATTGATTCCGACATTTCGGGCCGCGGGCACCGTAACATTGCGAACTGGTACCGGAATTGATCCGTTCGACATAATGCAGCTTCAGGCCAACAACATTGTCAACGAGAGTTCGGCGGCTTTTCGATTTGATTACAAAATCAATCAGAGGCACTCAACCTATTTTCGTTTCTTCCGCGATCAGGCTTTCAATAGTCAGCCTGATGGCGTGAGTGGCCGACGGATTGTGATTAGCCAGATCCCACAGAACGGTGTTATCGCGCTAACGTCGGTGTTGCGGTCGAATCTACTCAATGAAATCAAGTTCGGCTACAACGGGGCGTATTCGCGAATATCAGCTCAGACACCCATAGTTAACGGCATTGACTTGTCGAACCTTTCATTAAACATTTCGGGCAGCGTCGCCGGCTTTGCCCTACCGGGTCAGGGAGCAAATGCGGGCGTGACGGTACCCGGCGGCCTGATTCGTGCTAACAGCGCGCAAAATGGCCGCGGCCAGCCTTACACGCCCTACTCACTCTCGTTCATTGATAATCTGAACTGGACTCACGGCAATCATGCCATTAAGTTCGGCGGCGAGCTTCGTCCGGTTCGTTTGTACACCGACCGGCTGGGAGGCCTTACTTACACTTGGGCCAACATTAGCAACTTCCTGGCAAACTCGCTTCAATCGACGCAGTTCCTCGGCGATATGTCTGCGCCTTCGCCGTTCTTCAATAACTCTACGGGTGTGGCTCTGGCCAAACAGACGTTTTACATCGCGTACGCGCAGGATGAGTGGAAGATCAAACCAAACCTGACTTTGAACTATGGTTTGCGGTACGAATACTATTCGCCACTCAAAGAGGCCAACAACCGCCAGATCTACTTCGACATCGTCAACGGGGTCTTGCGTGATCCCAGCGGAGATCCGTTGATTATGAAGAAGAATAATTTTGGACCGCGAGTTGCGCTGACGTGGTCGCCGAACCCTGCCGGCAACGGATTCTTCAGTGGCGGCCACACGGTTTTGCGCGGAGGCGTCGGCATCTACTACGGTCCCGGCCAGACTGAGGATCAAATTCAGCCGATTGAGTCCAATCGCATCAGTTCGACACTGAGCGGTGGCGCCTTTCCCCAGGATCCCGCCGCGATCGCTGCCAACTTCGTTAACAATCCAAACAACCACGCCTACCAGCCGCGCGCGTATGCACGCGATTATTCAATCCCCGAGAAGGTCTATAGTTATAGCTTCTCATGGGCGCAGCAACTGCCGTATAAGCTGACGCTCACTTCGGCGTTTGTGGGCTCGCAAGGACGAAATCTGTTCCTGCGCAGCGTCGCAAATAGAATTCTGCCGGGCCAAACTACAATTGCTGACGGGACCACTCTGCCTACGACGTTTGGCGTCGTCAATCGAACCAACGGCGCCGGAGGACAGGTCATCGCCGTTAACACCATCCGCGAGTTCGCGATCGTCTCCGGAACCTCCTCGGTACTGAACCCCTACGCTGAAGTTGATTACAAAACAAGCGGCGGCCGTGACAGTTATCGCGCGCTGCAGCTGTCGCTCGGTCGTCGCTTCAGTACCGGCGTCACCTTGAATTCCCAGTATGCCTGGTCACGCAGCTTCGGTAATACGTCGGGCTCGAACGAAGCGCGCACGGCCGCAAACAATGCTCGGGCGATCGGTGACTATGATTACGACCTGGGATACAACAATTTTGATGTGCGCCACACCTTCAACGTGAGCGCTCTTTACGATCTGCCATTCGGCAAAGGGAAGAAGGACGATTTAGGTAAAGCAGGCAATGCGATTCTCGGCAACTGGGAGCTTGGCGCGATCGTCAACGCCCGGTCAGGTTTGCCGCTTGAAATTGGAATCGTCCGTCCGGACGTTGTGATTCAATGCGTAAACACAGCCGGATGCGTTGTTCCGACCGGCGCAGGAGGTGCGACTACTACATTCGCCAACGGTTTTGTGGCCCAACTTCCCGGCACTATTAATACAGCGAATCCGCTGCCGGCAGGATTTATCGCGGTCGTGAACACTCCCGGCGGCGGTGCTTCCCGAAATGTGCGGCGGCCGGATCTTATTTCCGGGATCAGTCCTTATCTCAACAACGATCGGAACGTTCTGAATCCGGCTGCCTTTACTACTCCTCTTCCCGGAACATTCGGCAACGTACCAAGGAATTTTCTGCGCGGACCGAACTTCCAGCAATTCGATCTCGTCTTCAATAAACGCTTCAAGTTTTCAGAGAGCATGAACCTGGAATTCAGGACTGAGATTTTTAATATCTTCAACCGCGCGAACTTTGATATTCCGGGTTCACGGCTAAATCTGGCATTACCTTCGGTCGCGTTGAGCGGTGGTGTGTATACGATTAGTTCCGGCGCGAACGTAGTTCAGCCGGGGCAAGCCTACACTCAAGCTGCGGCAGGAGGCACATTTGGATTGCTCCGTCAGACTGTAGTCCGCGATGTGGGATTAGGAACCAACCGCCAGCTTCAGTTCGCGTTGCGTTTGAATTTCTGAGTCTCTCGGAATCGTAGTTATTTCGCCGAGTCGCGCTACTTACGCGACCGTGGGAGTAGTGCGCGCTCGTTAACATAGAGTTAACGTCGCATTAAGATCGATTTAACTTCCTTCGTATAGGCTGTGTCCTCCGCATGTCGTAAATCGGCACATATCGTGACCGCGTTGACGCGTTACGGGTCGACGAGTTTACGTCGCAGTCTGAGGAGGATCAAATGTCTCAGCAACCAGCCACTTTTTCGCGTGCCTGTTTCGGCCCCGTGCTCTTGCTTCTTGTGTTTGTGGGGGCCTCGGCGATTGCGCTGGCCCAATCAATACCGGCACAAGCCGAGGCGTCCATGAGCGCGGTAAGGCCGGAGCGTCCATCTTTGCCTGTGACTGCTGGCGGTAATGTGGACGACCGGCTCAAAGCGTTGGAAGAAGAGTTGCGACAACAGAACCAGTCGCTTACAGAGATGCGCGCCCTCATCGCCGAGCAGCAGCATTTGATTGAGGGCCTTTCAGCAAAAGCGGGCGAACCGAAAAGCGGCGAGCGACGAGCAACTGCGGCCGGCGCGATACTGGCAGATGCCTCGACGGCTTCAGCGGCGACTCAGACCCAAACGCCAACTCTGGAAGACCGCGTGAAAAAAATCGAAGGCAAGGTGCTGGCGATCGGCCCCTTTCGTCTTAGCGGAGACTTTCGTTTGCGCTTCGACGGTATCTTCCGCAAAGCTGAGCCCAATCCGCCGGCCGGATTTGCGGCGCTTACACATCAGCAGAACGCGCGCATGCGTTATCGCATGCGTTTGAATCTCGACACCGATATCGATTCGAAGCTCAGCTTTCACGGACAACTGGCCACCGGGCCGATTAATAATTCGCTGACGATGGATCAGGACTTTGGCGAAACTACTGCTCGCCATCCATTTTTTATTAGCGAGGCATGGATAGACTTTCACCCGAACAAGGCCACGCAACTTCAAGCGGGTCGCGTGCAAGAAATCTTTGCCGACAATTCCCGGTTTCTTTTTGACGATGACGTCCGCTTCAATGGTTTCAACGAGAAGTACGTTCTTTCATTCAAGAAGAACGGCTTGAAAGTTTCGAGCCTCGAACTGCGCGCTGGTCAATACATTTTCAGTAATCCGAACGTGGCTATTGTGACGGCCGGCAGTCCGCTGGCCCAGGCCGGCGCCGTCGTCGGATCGACCGGACGCAGTTCGAATCTTTTCCATCAGGGCGTGCTCCTGAATCAGAAATTCAACGATCGCTGGAGCAGCCAGCTTGGCGGTGATGTTCAGCTCTATCGCAATCCCAATCAGATCCAACTTGCATCGACCGCCAATGGAGTCGCATTGATCGTTCAGAACGGGCTTGGTATTGCGCTGTCGGGACCTTTAACCGGGACTGGGAACGCGACCACGACTTCTGGCGGTGCGATCTACACGGCCAGAAATTTTCAGATAGCACGTCTTACTTATCGCTTGAATTGGACAGGTTTCAAGGCAGGCGGCCGCACTTATCCGGTCACTTTCAACGTGCAGGCTGCGCGCAATGTTGGCGTTGGGATCAGGGAGCGAGATGCCCTTCTTGGGTCGTTACAAATCGGCAAGATTGCCGGGCGTGGCGATATGTCTTTCCTTTATGTGTACTCAACCAAAGGCGCGAACGCGATCATCTCGCAGCTCACGGACGATGACCTGGGCACGGGCAGCGGTGTGAACATTCGCACAAATCATTTTCGGTTCGACTATGGATTGGCAAAGAAGGTAACACTGCAAAGCTTGCTGTACCTGCAAACGGAACTGCGCAACAGCGGGGATTTCCCAAACTTCTTTGTGCCGCTGAATGCCTTTACGCCGCGGCAATACCGGCTACAGGAGCAAATCGCATTTAGCTTTTGATTTGGAGTGCGGTGACTTGTCACCGCTCTTCTATCTGAAGCCGGCTAACTCTGGAAAAGCTGCGACAAGTCGCGGTACTCCAAATAAACCAATCGGAGGATTTCATGTTCGCACTCAGAAGGATCGCACACGCAAAGTTCGCTACCGTTTTGGCCGCGGTCGTCGCCCTGGTTTTCGCGGCCTGCGGCGGCAACACCGGAAACGAGGTCCGGCTGCAAGGGGCCGGGGCTACATTTCCAAATCCGCTCTATCAGAAATGGCTGAGCGAGTATGGCAAGCTGAATCCGAACGTGAAGATTGATTATCAGTCAATCGGTTCGGGTGGCGGGATCAAGCAGATTCAGTCACGGACCGTCGATTTTGGCGCTTCAGATTCACCCATGAAGGATGAAGACTTGCGCGCGGCGCCGGGCCCGATTCTTCACATTCCCACGGTCCTGGGCGCTGTGGTAATCACGTATAACCTGGCCGGCGTCTCGCAGCCGTTGCGTTTCACGCCCGAGGTTATCGCGGACGTTTTTCTCGGCAAGATCAAGAAGTGGAACGACCCGCGGCTTAAGGCCGACAACCCTGGCGTCAGCCTTCCTGATTCGGACATTACTGTCGTGCACCGTTCGGACGGCAGCGGAACCAGCGCAGTCTTTACCGACTACCTTTCCAAAGTCAGCCCCGAATGGAAAGAAAAGGTTGGCACGGGCACTTCGCCAAATTGGCCTATCGGCCTCGGGGGCAAAGGTAATGAAGGCGTAACTGGCCAGGTCAAGCAGACGCCGAACACTATTGGTTATGTCGAGTTGGCTTATGCGGCCCAGAATAAGCTTCCGGTAGCACTCGTTAAGAACAAGGCGGGCAACTTTGTCGAGCCGTCTATCAATGCAGTAACGGCAGCGGCAGCGGCGGCTGTCGCGGCGACGCCGGAAGATTTGCGAGTCTCTATCACTGATGCAACTGGACCGACTGCATATCCCATTTCAAGTTATACCTACATTCTGGTTTACAGAGAACAGCAGGATCAGGTTAAGGGGAAGACGTTGGTCGACTTCTTGTGGTGGGGAATCCACGACGGCGAAAAATTTGCGAAGGACTTGCTCTACGCGCCGTTGCCCGATGAGATCGTGAAGCGCGCCGAAGCAAAAATCAATTCGATCACTTTAAGCGGAAAGCCCCTGCGATAGTTCCCTGATTTGATGCTTAGGGCGAGTGACGCCCGCGTCTCAAGGTCTCCGCATATGGACGAACACGCCAGCGGGCGACGCCAAACTCACAGAGCTTCCGGTTTGCCTTTCGCGCGCTGGCGTCGCCAGGTGTCGCCTACCGGCAATACCGGCGATGCGATTTTTCGCGTCCTCATCTTTGGCGTCGCGCTTTCGATGGTCTTAATCGTGGGGGCCATGATCATAGCGCTGGCCGCACACTCGATGCTCTCGATTCGCGAGTTCGGGTTTGGTTTTCTTACCGGCCGGGAATGGAATCCGATTAAGGGGAAGTTCGGCGCGCTCGCTTTTGTCTACGGCACCCTTGTCTCTTCGTTGATCGCACTCTTAATTAGCGTCCCCCTCTCGTTGGGGATCGCGATTTTTCTGGTAGAGCAGGCGCCGCGTTATCTTTCCCGGCCGATTACTTATTTGGTCGAACTGCTGGCGGCGATCCCTTCAGTGGTCTATGGATTATGGGGAATCTTCGTGCTGGCTCCGTTCCTGCGCGAGCACGTCGAGCCGTTGCTGGCGCGTTGGTTCGGTTGGCTGCCACTGTTTCAAGGCCCGATCACCGGGATTGGATTGCTAACGGGCGGAGTAATTCTGGCTATCATGGTGACGCCGATTATCTCTGCCGTGGTGCGTGACGTCCTCGCCGCCGTGCCGAATACACAACGCGAAGCCGCGCTCGCGCTGGGCGCAACCAAATGGGAGACCACTTTGGTAGTGCTGGTGAACGGTGCGCCAGGAATCGCGGGCGCCGTAATTTTGGGCTTGGGTCGGGCGGTCGGCGAAACGATGGCGGTGACCATGGTAATCGGTAATCGACCTCAAATAAGCCCTTCATTATTTGAGCCGTCATACACCCTCGCTTCGGTGATAGCTAACGAATTCACGGAAGCCACCGCTGATATTTACCTGAGTTCGTTGGTCGAGTTAGGCTTGATCCTTTTCCTGGTGACTTTTGTCGTCAACGCCGTCGCGCGAGTACTGGTATGGAGAGTTACGCGTAAGACAGCCGGAGTGGGGATGGCGGTGTAGCGCAAATTGCTATTTGCGCACGCAAGTTAACAGCTTGCGCTACAAGTATGGGAGCTCGTTCACGCACAGACCGCTCGCGCCGCGCCACCAGCGCTGTGATGACATCGCTCACGGCGGTGTGCACCTTGTTGGCGGTCAGTACGCTGATAATCATTCTCTCTTACATCGCCCTGCGCGGGATTGGCGCGCTCAGCTTCCGATTTCTGGTTGATCCTCCTCGCCCAGTAGGGGAAGGCGGCGGCATCGGCAACGCTATCGTTGGCTCCGCCGTCTTGCTTCTTCTTTCCTGCGTCGTGGGCATACCAGCAGGGATCGGTACTGGAGTGTATCTGTCCGAGTTCGGTGGCGGACGCTTCGGGAGCATCGTTCGATTTCTGGTTGACACTCTGACCGGCATTCCTTCAATTGTAACCGGAGTCTTTGTCTATGCGGTCGTAGTGCTCCGCATGAAACATTTCTCCGCGCTGGCCGGCGGCATCGCGCTGGCGCTAATCATGGTTCCGATCGTGGCGCGTACGACTGAGGAAATGATCCGTTTGGTGCCGCATAGTTTGCGCGAAGGGGCGCTGGCTTTGGGGGCGCCCCAATGGAGAGTGACGATGGGTGTCGTAATCCCGGCAGCAGCGTCTGGCATCGCGACCGGCGCGATGCTGGCAGTGGCGCGCGTTTCAGGAGAAACTGCTCCGCTGCTTTTTACCGCATTCGGCAGCCGGTTTTTTCCGCGAAATTTGAACGAGCCGATCGCTTCGCTGACTGTGCAGATTTATAACTACGCGATTTCTCCATATGACGAATGGCACGCGCAAGCCTGGGCTGCGACTCTGGTTTTGATGGCGCTTATTCTGAGCATCAACATCGGGGTGAGATTCCTGACCCGCAAGAAATTTAGTTAACCGAAATGTCGACCTCCACGCTCCTGATCAATTCGAAGTTTGCAGTTGGCAGCCGCGCCGCATTGGCTGAGCGCGCTACCAAGATCGCGGTCGACCGTCTGAATTTCTATTATGGCCGGACCCAGGCCTTGCAGAACATTTCCATCAAAATCCCGGAACAGATGGTCATGGCTTTTATCGGACCATCAGGGTGCGGTAAGACCACTTTTCTGCGGACGCTCAATCGTATGAACGACGTAATTCCTGGCACTCGAGTAGAGGGCAGCGTATTGATTGACGACCAGGACATCTATGCCCCGGGATCTGACGTGGTTGATTTGCGACGCAAGGTAGGAATGGTGTTTCAAAAGTCAAACCCTTTTCCCAAGTCGATTTTTGATAATGTCGCCTATGGGCTAAGAATCAATCGCCTCAGCGCAAGCAAAACCGAGTTGGAGGACCGCGTCGAACAGGCACTGCAGGATGCGGCTCTCTGGTCTGAGGTAAAGGATCGGCTAAAATCTTCCGCACTCAGTCTTTCCGGAGGCCAGCAGCAACGGCTTTGTATTGCGCGCGCGCTGGCCATTCGTCCTGAGGTGATTTTGATGGACGAACCGGCATCGGCTTTGGATCCAATCGCCACGTCGAAGATCGAGGAGCTGATCGTGGACCTCAAAAAGCAATACACAATCGTAATTGTGACCCACAACATGCAGCAGGCTGCGCGCGTGTCTGACTTGACCGCATTCTTTCTGCTCGGCAAACTGATCGAAGTCAACACAACCGAAAAGATGTTTACAGCTCCGGCTGAAAAGGTGACTGAAGACTATATCACCGGCCGATTTGGCTGATTAGGATCAAAGAGTAATGGAAGTTCACCGGCATCTTGATGAAGAACTCGACACGCTGCGCTCCAGCGTTTTGCGCCTGGGTGGTGAAGCGGAAGCCGCTCTGATCAAAACCATGCGGGCCCTCACCGAGCGAGACAGCGCGGTCGCGCAAGAGGTGCTCGAGCACGACGACGAAATCGATCAACTGGAAGTCGAAGTTGATCGCCAATGCGTAGACATCTTTGCGCTCCGACAGCCGGCCGCACGCGATCTGCGTTTTGTGATGTCGGTAGCCAAAATGGCGCCCGTGCTGGAACGTATCGCCGATCACGCTTCCAACATAGCTCGCGGAGCGATAGATCTTAACAAAGAGCCTGAACCCAAAGACTATTCGCGACTGCGGAAAATGGGCGAGATTGCTTCGTCAATGCTGGGAGCGTCCCTTGACGCTTTTACGAAGAACGATGCCGCGGCGGCCCGGGAAGTCATCAAGCGCGACGCTGAAATCAATGCGCTACATAATCAAATCTTCCATGAGTTAATCGAAATGATGACTGAGGAGCCTTCGACCGCGACTCGAAACGCCCGATTGCTGTTCGTGGCCAAACATCTTGAGCGGATTGGCGACTATGTGACGGATATCTGCGAGTTAACGGTCTACATGGCAGAAGCGGCGATCATAAAGCACACCCATTGATTCGAGGTGTGCATTCAGGTGGTTGAAACTCGCCGGGATCTCCATCCTGAGTTACTAGCCAGTGGCTGGAAAAGTGTGATTGAATGGCGAGCGTTTCATTCAA
>WNFP01001856.1_pt1 | contig 16599 bp, 15 predicted proteins | sample 5400201 | NCBI WGS metagenome assembly WNFP01 (sample SAMN13153355, study PRJNA577476) | soil metagenome | isolation source: 115 cm saprolite under Madrone tree | place: USA:California | collected 2016-06-14 | reverse complement strand
CTCCGTGAAGGTCGCGCAGTGTACTCCAGAAAAACCGTCCGGCGCTGCGTTGACCGCGCTCTCGTCGCGGGCATAGTCTCCGGCTTCACCGAGGGACGAGCGCATGGCGAATGCGAGACACCAGCGCAGAAGAACGCGACGGACCCAGGCTCTCGTGGTCGATCTCTCCTCCGTGCGCGCGCAGCGGCGCCGCGAGCAAGCGGAGTCGCGGGTGCGCGACGCGATGGAGGAGAACCGCGCGGCCCTGTCGCGGCTGTTCTCCACCGGCCTGATCTTCACCCAGAAGGGCGCGCGCGCGGGACGCGATCTGCTGCTCGCGCACCAGGCGCTGCTCCGCACGGCCGATCTGTTCGCGCGGCTGGTCGAGCCCAGCGCCCGCGACGACGCGGCGCTCAAGCATCGGGCGGAAGAGGTCTTCGCCCACCTCGACGCGCAGCTGGCCCGGACGCTGCAGCTGACGGTGCGGACCGGCGAGTTCTTGTCGGGGCGCGGCCGGGATTAGTCCGGCTCTCAGTAAGGCTTGTCGTCACCAGTGAGGTTGAACGGTGACGGCTCCGGGCTCTCGCCGTTGATGGTCACCCCGCCGGCGTGAGAACTTGCAAACAGCGGCATGAATCCGGCCGGGAAGTCGAGGGTCGGCTTGGTCAGCGCGTCGAGAGCGGCCGACTGCTCGGGAGCAAGCCTGACGTCGAGAGCCTTCAGATTGTCCTCGAGGTGCGCCAACGTGCGCGCGCCGATGATCGTCGACGCCACGCCCGGCCGGCCCTGGACCCAGGCCAGCGCCACCCGCGCGACGGTGGTGTCGAGCTGCCTGGCGATGCGCTGGAGCTCGTCGATGACGGCGAACGCATTTTCACTCAGGGAGGCCGCCACCCAGCCGCGGTCCGGCGCCACCTGCTTCGCGTTCTGGCGGGTGTACTTGCCGCTGAGGACGCCGCCCTTGAGCGGCGACCACGGAGTGACGCCGAGCCCCAGCTCCAGCGCCATCGGGATGAGCTCCCCTTCCACGGTGCGCTCGAGCAGCGAATACTCGACCTGCAGTCCGATGAACGGCGCCCAGCCGCGGAACTGCGCGATCATCTGCGCCTGGGTCGCCTTCCACGCCGGCGTATCGGAGACGCCGAGGTAGCGCACCTTGCCCGCGCTCGCCAGATCGTCGAGCGCGGCCATGGTCTCCTCGATGGGCGTGTTCTTGTCCCAGTTGTGCAGCCAGTACAGGTCGACGTAGTCGGTCTGCAGCCGGCGCAGCGATTGCTCGAGGGCACCGACGATCGACTTGCGGTTCGAGCCGCCGCCGTTGGGATCCCCGGGGTACATGTTGGCGCTGAACTTGGTGGCGATGACCAGACGGTCGCGCTTGTTCTTGTTCCGCCCGATGTGGTCTCCGATGATCTTCTCGGAGTGTCCCTTCGTGTAGACGTTGGCGGTGTCGATGAAGTTGCCGCCCAGCTCGATGAACCGATCGAGGATGGCCTCGGACTCCTTGACGGTCGTTCCCCAGCCGAGATCCTCGCCGAAGGTCATGGCGCCAAGACAGAACGGGCTGACGCGCAGGCCCGAGCGGCCCAGCGTCACATAGTGGTTGAGGGGCATGTCGTCTCCGTGATGGTCTTGCCTTCAGACGATCTTCTTCGGACGAGGATTCGGCGCGCTCCCACCGCTCCTTGCGCGCCGCTCAGGAATGATTACGACAAGCGCCATGGACGACGATCGCGTCGAGTACTCGTGCGCCCATTGCGGCGCCACCAACCGCATCCCGCGCAGCCGCTTGCGCGACGACCCGCGCTGCGGCCGGTGCAAACAGAGCGTCTTCCCCGATCAGCCCGTCGCGGCCACCGACGCGACCTGGAAGCGCGAAGTCGAGGACTGCCCCATCCCGGTGCTGGTCGATTTCTGGGCGCCGTGGTGCGGCCCCTGCCGCGCCGTCGCGCCGGTGCTCGAGCAAGCCGCGAAGGAGCGGAAGGGCAAGTTGAAGATCGTGAAGGTCAACGTCGACGAGAACCCGCGCATCGCCGCACTCCACCAGGTGCAATCGATCCCCACCCTGCTCCTGCAGCGTGGACCCCTCTTTCTCGGCCGCGTCGCCGGCGCGTTGCCCAAGCCCGAGCTGGACCTGTTCATCGACCGCTACGTCTGAGCGACGCGCCTCGCGGCCCGCCAGATCCCAAACCAGACGACACCCTTACTGCACCTTCGGGCCGGGCAGGAGCGCGCAGAGCTTCTGGCCGTTTGGCGCGGGCGCGCAGCCGCAGTGGTTGAACCCGCAGTCCACCGTCCCGGCGCGGCACTCCATCGAGCACATCAGATCTTTCGGCATCGTGCCGGCGTGATCGACGCTGACGCAGCGATTCGGATGGCACTGGGCGACGGGCGCGCAGTCTTCGTCCTTGTCGCAGGCGTCCGTCGAAAAGACCGGCGCCTCCACCGCCGAACCCGGGGGCGGCGTACCGCCCGTGTCCGAAGGATGGGCCGGGGGCGATGCACACCCGAGGAGGAGGCTGGTTGCGACGACAACGCCCGAAAACAGTCTGGTGACGCCCATCGGTCCCTCGCGCCACCGATTCTATACACCCGGACTCATCGGCGGCGCAGCAGCTTGAGCCGGCGCCTTCGCCGCCGGTTACTCCCCATGTCGCAAGAAGGTCGGGATCTCCAACTCGTCCTCCGATGCTCCGGTCAGCTGCCGCAGCTCGTCCCAGGAGAGCTTCCGCACCGGCTTCTGCGGCGGCGGCGGCGGTGCGGGCGTCACGCGCGCCGCACCAGCGGCCTGTCCCGGCGCGGGCGTGGCGGCCCGGCGGATCTCCGGCGTCCGCTGCGCCGCCCCACGAGGCGCGGCGGCTTCCGCGGCCTGCTGGGGCATGGCCAGGGAGCCCTGCGCGGGTCCTCGGACTGCCCGCGTCGCATCGACGCGCTCGATCCGCCTCGCGTCCCGCGAGGTGAAGCCGGTGGCGATGACGGTGATCTTCAGCGCGTCCCCCATGTCGTCGTCGATCACGCTCCCGAAGATGATGTTCGCGTCCTCGTGCGCCGCTTCCTGGATCAGCGAGCAGGCCTGGTTCACTTCCAGCAGCGTCATGTTCGCGCCGCCGGTGATGTTGATCAAGATTCCGGTCGCGCCGTCGATCTGCACGTCCTCCAGCAGCGGGCTCTCCACCGCCATCTTCGCGGCCACCACGGCGCGCGTCTCTCCCTTGGCGGTGCCGGTGCCCATCAGCGCCACGCCCATGTTGCTCATGATCGTGCGCACGTCGGCGAAGTCGACGTTGATCAGCCCCGGGATGGTGATCAGGTCGGAGATGCCCTGCACGGCGTTGAGCAGCACCTCGTCCGCCTTCTTGAAGGTATCGAGCAGGGTAGTCCGCTCGTCCGCCACCGCCAGCAGCCGCTGGTTGGGGATGGTGATCAGCGTGTCCACCGCGTTCTTCAGCTCGGCGATGCCGTGGTCCGCCTGCTTCAGGCGGCGCTTGCCCTCGAACATGAACGGCTTGGTCACCACGCCCACCGTGAGCGCGCCGACGCTGCGGGCCAGGTCCGCGATGATCGGCGCCCCGCCCGTCCCCGTCCCGCCGCCCATCCCGGCGGTGACGAAGACCATGTCCGCGCCTTCCAGCGCGGCGAGCAGCTTCTCCCGGTCCTCCAGCGCCGCCTGCCGGCCGATCTCAGGGTTGGCGCCCGCGCCCAGGCCCTTGGTCACCATCGCCCCGAGCTGGATCTTGGTGGCGGCGCGGTTGTGCTGCAGCGCCTGGCAGTCGGTGTTGGCGGCGATGAAGTCGACGCCGGTGAGCCCGGCCAGGATCATCGTGTTCAGCGCGTTCCCGCCCCCGCCTCCGACGCCGATCACCTTGATGCGCGCGCCGAGCTCTGTCATTTCGTCCATGAATCCTCCGGTGCTCAAAACAGCTCCTTGAACCAGCTCAGGAACCTCTGCCGAATCGAATCGCCGTCCCCGGCGCCGAGATAGGCGCGGTTCTCCTTGCCCTGCCGGGCTCCGTAGAGCAGCAGGCCGACGGCGGTGGCGAACTGCGGGCTCTTCACCACGTCGGTGAGGCCGCCGATCCCGCGGGGCAGCCCGCGCCGCACCGGGAGGCCCAGCACTTCCTCGGCCAGCTCCGGCATCCCGTGCAGGTTGGTGGTCCCGCCGGTCAGCACCAGCCCGCTGGCCAGCAAGTCCTCCTGGCCCGCCTTCTGGATCTCGCGCTGCACCAGCTGGAAGAGCTCCTCGACGCGCGGCTCGATGATCTCGCAGAGGATGCGGCGGTTGAGCACCCGCGGGGCGCGCCCGCCCACGCTGGGCACCTCGATGGTGTCGTCCTTGTCCAGGCTGGCGCTCTGGGCGCTGCCGAACTTGACCTTGATCTTCTCCGCCTCCTGCATCGGCGTGCGCAGTCCCACCGCGATGTCGTTGGTGAGGTGGTTGCCGCCCAGCGGGATGACGCTGGTGTGCTGGATGGCGCCGCCGGAGAAGATGGCCAGATCGGTGGTCCCTCCGCCGATGTCCACCAGCGCGACCCCCAGCTCCTTCTCCTCCTCCGCCAGCACCGCTTCCGCGGAGGCGAGGGGCTCGAGCACGATGTCCGCGACGTTCAGCCCGGTGCGGCCGCAGCACTTGACGATGTTCTGCGCGCTGGAGACCGCGGCGGTGACGATGTGGACCTTCGCCTCCAGCCGCACTCCGCTCATGCCCAGGGGCTCGCGGATGCCGTCCTGCTCGTCGATGATGTATTCCTGCGGCAGCACGTGGAGGATCTCGCGGTCCTGGGGGATGTTGATGGCCCGCGCCGCGTCGAGCACGCGCTCCAGGTCGCCCGCCTTCACTTCCTTGTCCTTCACCGCCACCACGCCCTGCGAGTTGAAGCCGCGGATGTGCCCGCCGGCGATCCCGGCGTAGACGGCGCTGATCTCCACGCCGGCCATCAGCTCGGCTTCCTCGACGGCCTTGTGGATGGAGGAGACGGTGGCCTCGATGTTGATCACCACTCCCTTGCGCAGGCCTCGCGAGGGGTGGGTGCCGATGCCGATGACGTCGATGCCTTCCGGGGTGACCTCGCCGACGATGCAGCAGATCTTCGTGGTCCCGATGTCCAGCCCGACGACGATTTCGCCCTTCTTCTGCGCCATGGTCGGCTACCTCTTGTCGGCCAGGGTGGCGGCGGCCTGATCGGGGCGCGCCGGGTTGTCCAGATCGATGCGCGAAGCGCGCTCTCCGCGGCGGGCCAGCGCCGCGCGGATCTGGGCCAGCCGCTGCAGCTTCAAGGACACGTCGGTGGAACCGAGGCGGACTTCCTGCACCGCGGTCCCGTCGTGCGCGAACACCGTGAACCCGCCGCCCTCGTCGAGGCGGACCTCGGAGAGGGAGGCGATGGAGAACCCGGAGGCCTGCCAGGTGTCGATCAGGTGCAGCGCGCCGAACAGCCGCAGCTGCTGCTCCGGCGCGCGCTCGGCCCAAGCCTCGCGCGACACGCCGGTCAGGATCGGCAGGTCGAGCCCATCGTCGGGCGCGGCGCGCTTGAAGAGCCGACCCTCCTCGTCCAGCACGTACAGGCCGCCGAGTTGCACCAGCGCGGCAGGCCGGTGCTCGACGACGCTTGCGAGGATCGTGCCCGGCAGGCGGCGCTCCAGCGCCGCCGACGCCACCCAGGGATGCCCCTCCATGGCTCGCGCCGCGCGATCCAGGTCCAGCCGGAATAGGTTCTCGCCCAGCCCCAGACCGCCGCGCTGGATCAGCTCCGCCTCGCGCGCATGGGCGAGGCCGCTGAAGCGGATCTCCCGGAGCGCGAAGGCGCTGGAAGCGGTGGCCCAGCAATAGGCTTCCCAGGCGCCCAGGCTGAGCGCGGCGCTGACGGCCGCCGCCGCCAGCGTGCGCAGCGCCGCGTCCGCGACGGACCGCCAGGCGGCGCGATCGCGCTCCATGGCCGCGCGGCGCACCTGCGCCATCTCCAGCGCCTTGAACGTCACGCTTCCACCCGCAGGCAGGACTTGTTGGGGTCGGGCAGCTCGAAAGCCTGGGCGCCGACGAGGACGGGACGGAACTGGTGCGGCCGCAGCTCCGGCGGGAGCTCCGGATCGAAGTCGCCGACGAGCCGCACCTCGGGCTGGAGCTGGACGCCGGTCTTCTCCAGCACCGTGCGCCGGGCGAGGGCGATCAACGCCACCACGTCCGCCGCCTTCGCCCCGCCCAGGTTGACGATGAAGTTGGCGTGGCGGTCGCTGATCTGCGCTCCACCCTCCATCCGGCCCTTGAGACCGACGTGCTCGATCAGCCGGCCGGCGAAATCGCCGGGCGGGTTCACGAACACCGAGCCGGAGTTGGGCTGGCTGAGCGGCTGGGTCGACCGGCGGCGATCGACGTCCGCCTTCGCCACCCGCTGCTGCTCGAGCAGCTCCACTTCGGAGCCCCGCCGCACCTGGCAGCGCGCCCGCGTCACCACCGTCCCCCGCGGCAGCTCGCAATGCCGGTACCCGAGCCGCAGATCCTTGGCATCGATCCAGCGCAGGCCCTCCGGCGCGGCCACCTCGACCGAGAGCAGGTGATCTGCCATGCACCCGGCGGGAGTTCCGGCGTTCATCGCCACCAGCCCGCCCACCGTCCCGGGAATTCCCGCCGCCCAGGCCACGCCCACCCCGCGCTGTTCCTTCGCCAGCGAGAGGAAGCGCGCGATGGGCGCGCCGGCGCCCAGGATGAGCACGACGTGGTCTCCCGCCTCCTCCACCTCCTCCGAGGCGAAGTCCTGGCCGAGGCGGATCACGGCGCCGTCCACGCCCGAGTCGCCCACCACGGTGTTGGCCCCGCCGCCCAGCGAGATCCAGGGGACGGCCGCGCCGGAAAGGACGCCCAGGACCTCCACCAGTGCCTCGGGATCGCGCGGCTTGACCCAGAGCTTTGCCTCGCCGCCGACCCGCACGCTGGTCCGCGGCGCCAGCGGCGCGTGCTCGAGCACCTCACCGCGCGCGGCGCGGCGGAGATCGGCCAGCAGCGCGCTCACTTGAGCAGCTCCAGCAGCTCTTCGCCGGTGTGCGTGATGTCGCCGGCGCCCAAGGTGATCACCAGGTCGCCTTGGACGGACTTCTCGCGCAGCTTCCGCGCCAGCTCCCCGCGCTCCACGAAGGTGGCGTCGCGGTGCCCGCAAGCCTTGACCGCTTCGAGCAGCCGCGCTCCCGAGATGCCCGCGATGGGATCCTCGCCCGCCGCGTACACGTCGGTCACCAATAAAGCGTCGGCGTCGTTGAAGGCGGTGGCGAACTCGCCGAAGAGGTCGCGCGTGCGCGAGAACCGATGCGGCTGGAAGGCGCAGACGATGCGCCGGTGCGGGAAGCTGGCCCGGGCGCCGGCGAGGGTGGCCCGGATCTCCGCCGGATGGTGCCCGTAGTCGTCCACCACCGTGATGCCGTTCACCTCGCCTCGCACCGTGAACCGCCGCTGGACGCCCGCGAACTCCCGGAGCGCCTCCACCGTCACCTTGAACGGGATCCCCAGCTCCTGCGCCACCGCGCAGCAGGCCAGCGCGTTGAGGACGTTGTGCGCGCCCACCATCCGCAGCGTCACCTCGCCCAGGACGTTGCCCTTGTGCGAGACCGTGAACCGCGACTGGAACGGACCGAGCTTCACGTCGTCCGCGCGCCACTCCGCCTGCGGCGACACTCCGTAGGTCGTGTGCCGCTTGCCGATGCGCGGGATCAGGTGCTGCACCACCGGGTGGTCCACGCAGAGCACCGCCAGGCCGTAGAACGGGACCCGGTCGGCGAAGTCCACGAACGCCTGGTGCAGCGCCTCCAGCGTGCCGTAGTAGTCGAGGTGCTCGGGATCGACGTTGGTGATGACGGCGATGGCCGGCGAGAGGCGCAGGAAGGAGCCGTCGCTCTCGTCGGCCTCCACCACCATCAGCTGGCCCTTGCCCAGCTTGGCGTTGGATCCGAGCGCGTTCAGCTTCCCTCCCACCACCGCGGTGGGGTCCAGGCCTGCGTGAGCGACCACCGTCGCGATCAGCGAGGTGGTGGTGGTCTTCCCGTGGGAGCCGGCGATGGCCACGCCTTCCTTCAGGCGCATCAGCTCGGCCAGCATCTCGGCCCGGGGGATCACCGGGATGCCGCGGTCCTTGGCCGCGATCACCTCCGGGTTGCTCTTTTTCACCGCGCTGGAGGTGACCACCACGTCCACGTCGGGGGCGACGTTCTCCGCGCGGTGGCCGGCGCTGACGATTCCGCCCAGGGAAGCGAGCCGGCGGGTGATCTCGCTCTCCTTGAGGTCCGATCCGCTCACGCGGTAGCCGAGGTTCAGCAGGAGCTCGGCGATGCCGCTCATGCCGATTCCCCCGATCCCGACGAAATGGACCTTGACCTTCTTGTTGCGGAACACTGTGGCCCTCTCCAGGTCACGTACTACGAGTGTACGCGATTCGATCTACGATAATCAATAGCTGAGCTTCGGTGGATTCTACTGACGTGCCGGCGGCAGGTGCCTCCCTTCCCTCACCAATCGTTCACGGCAAAGCGAAACGCACACGTCGGCGATCTCCCGCGCCGCCTCCGGCCGCCCCAGGACGCCGCTTGCCCGCGACATGCGGGCCAGGCGGTTGCGGTCCGATTGCAGCGCCCGGATCTCGGTCGCAAGCTTCTGCGCCGTCAGGTCTTTTTCCGGCAGGAGCAGCGCCGCTCCGGCCTCGACCAGGCTGCGGGCGTTGACCGTCTGGTGATCGTCGGCGGCGAAGGGAAACGGCACCAGGATCGCCGGCTTCTTGCACACGGTCAGCTCGGCGATGGTGGTGGCGCCCGCCCGGCAGATCAGGAGATCCGCCCCCGCGTAGGCGCGTGGCATGTCGTCGATGAACGCCACCGCCTGCGCCCGCAGGCCGGTGGACTGGAGCCTCTGGTACCGGTCGGCGATCTCCGGCTGATCCTTGACCCCGGTCTGGTGCAGGACCTCCAGCTTGGCGCCGATGTCCGGGGCGAGCAGCTCCAGCGCTTCGGCGACGCGCAGGTTCAAGGCGTGCGCGCCCTGCGACCCGCCGGTGACGAAGAGGCTGAGGCGGTCGCTGGGGGCCTTGGAGTGCAGGTAGTTGTCGAGGAAGGCGCGGCGGATGGGGTTGCCGAGCAGGTGCGTCTTGCGGGCGGGGAACACGCGCTCCGCCTGGGGGAAGGCGATGAAGATCGCGTCGACGAATCGCCCCAGCGTCCGGTTGGTGAACCCCGGAAGAGCGTTCTGCTCCTGGATGGCGGTGGGCTTGCGCATCAGCCACGCGGCGATCAAGACCGGCCCGCTGGAATATCCGCCCACTCCGATCACCACGTCCGGATCGAATCGGCGGAGGATCTGGACCGACTGCCAGAACGCGTGCGGGAGCCGCACGAGGCCGCGCACCAGGCCGGCGATCCCCATGCGCTTCAACGGGCCCACGTCGATGATCTGCAGCGGATAGCCTGCCTTGGGCACCTCGCGCGCCTCGATCCCCCGCGCCGACCCGACGAAGAGCACGTCGTTGCGCGGATGGCGCGTCTTCACCTCCTCGCCCAGCGCCAGGCCGGGGAAGAGATGGCCGCCCGTACCGCCGCCGGCGACGAGGAGCCTCATCGCTGGGCTCCCGCGCTGCGGCGCAAGAAGCCTCCGGCGCCGCCGCTGACGGAGAGGATCATCCCGGCCGCGATGCAGGAGGCGATCACGGAGGACATCCCGTACGACACGAAGGGGAGCGCCATGCCCTTGGTGGGCAAGAGCGCCAGGGCCATCCCCGCGTTGACCAGGGCTTCGACGGCCAGAAGCAGCGTGAGGCCGAGCGCGAGCCAGCAGCCGAACGCATCCGGCGCGGCGTGCGCGGCCTTGATCCCGCGCCAGACGAGCAGCGCGAAGAGCAGCAGCACGGAGGCGACGCCGGCGAATCCCAGCTCCTCGCCGACGATGCTGAGGATGAAGTCGGTGTGGGCGGCGGGGAGGAAGAAGAGCTTCTGGTGGCTCTCGCCCAACCCCACCCCGAAGGCGCCGCCGGCTCCGAATCCGAGCAGGGACTCCACGGTCTGGTACCCGTGGCCGCGCGGGTCCTTCCAGGGATCGAGGAAGGTCAGCACCCGCTGGATGCGGTAGGGCGACTTCCAGACGAGGACGGCGGCGACGGGAGCGGCCGCGGCGACCACCGCAAGCAGGTACGACAGCGGAGCGCCGGCGACGAAGAGCAGCGCGAAGGTGACGGCGGCGAGCAGCACCGCGGTGCCGAAGTCCGGCTCCAGCATGAAGAGGACGCCGAACACCGCCAGCATGAAGACGTGCGGCAGGAACCCGACCGAGAAGAGGCGCATGCGCTCCTGCTTCCGGGCCAGCGACCGGGCCAGCCAGAGCACCAGCGCGATCTTCGCCAGCTCGCTGGGCTGGAAGGTGACGGCACCGATCCGGATCCAGCGCCGCGCGCCCCCGGCCGAATGGCCGATGCCGGGCAGGTGCAGGAGCAGCAAGAGCGCGAGCGAGATGAAGAGCAGCGGCAGCGCCAGCGCTTCCAGCCGGCGGGGGCCCAGCTTGAGGACGACCACCAGCGCGGCCACCCCGATCAGCGCCCCGATCGCCTGCCGGCGGAAGAACCAGTTCGCGTCGCCCAGGCGCGCGCCGGCGTAGACGGCGCTGGCGCTGTACACCATCACCACTCCGAACATGGTGAGGACCAGCACCACGCCGAGCAGCACGGGATCGTAGCGCAGCCCGGGCCGGAGCTGCTCCGACCGCTGGCGTAAGATACGGGCTCCGGCGACGGCGGAGGCGCTCATGCGAGCCCCCGCACCAGGGCCTTGAACTGCTCGCCGCGGTCCTCGAAGTTGCGGAACTGATCGTAGGAGGCGCAGGCCGGGGAGAGCAGGACGACATCGCCGCCGCGGGCGCGCTTGCGGGCCCGGGACACGGCGGTGGCCAGCACCGAACAGGGCTCGATCTCCGCCACGCCGGACAGCTGGGAGGCGATCGCGGGAGCGTCCTCGCCGATGGTGAGGATGGTCTTCACCCGGCCCCGCATCAGCTCGCGCAGCGGCGTATAGGGGGCGCCCTTGCCGCGCCCGCCCATGATGATGTGGACGTTGCCCTCGAACGCGCTGAGCGACTTCTCCACGCTGTCCACGTTGGTGGCCTTGGAGTCGTTGATCCATTCGACCCCATCGAGGACGCGCACCGGTTCGAGACGATGAGCCAACCCCGGATACGTATCGAGCCCCCGCTGGAGCGCTTCCAGCTTCACTCCGAGATGGCGCGCCAGCAGGCAGGCGGCGAACGCGTTCTCCCGGTTGTGCGTCCCCCGCAAGGTGGCGACGCGCAGCTCGAGCGGAGTCCCTTCGATCCGCAGCGGCTCGCGCGGATCGAAGGTCAGGCGCCGCACGCCGGGATTGGTCTTCATCGCCCGCACCCGCGCGTCGCCCTCGTTGATGGCCGCGCTGTCGCCGGGCCGCTGGTTCTCGAAGATGCGCTGCTTCGCCGCGGCGTACGCCTCGAGCGAAGGATAGCGGTCGAGGTGGTCCGGCGTGACGTTCAGCACCGTGGCCGAGGCGCAGCGCAGCGAGACGATCGACTCGAGCTGGTAGCTGGACAGCTCGCAGACGGTGGCGTCGAGCCGTTCTCCGCCCATCACCCGGTTGCTGAGCGCATTGCCGAGATTTCCGCCGGTGAAGACGCGCAGCCCGGAGGTTGCGAGCAGGTGGCCGCAGAGCGCCGTGGTGGTGCTCTTCCCGTTGGTGCCGGTGACGCCGAGGATCGGCTCCTCGATGAAGCGCGAGGCCAGCTCCACCTCGCCGATCACCTCCAGCTTGCGCGCCCGGGCTTCCGCGAAGATCGGCAAACCCAGGGGGACACCGGGGCTCACGACCACCAGGTCGATGCCGCCGAGCGACCCGGGCACCACCCGGCGGAGCTCTCCCTCGAACTGCACGTCGTCGTCGTCCGCCGCCACGACCTGCGCCCCGCGCGAGCGCAGGAGCCGCGCCGCCGCCGCGCCGCTCTTTCCCAGGCCCACCACCAGGGCATGTCGTCCGGCCAGGTTCATCGCAGCTTGAGCGAGGCCAGCGCCGTCAGCGCCAGGATGATGGAGACGATCCAGAACCGGACGATGATCTTCGGCTCCGCCCAGCCCTTCAGCTCGAAGTGGTGGTGGATGGGGGCCATGCGGAAGATGCGGCGGCCCGTCCGCTTGAACCAGAAGACCTGCACCATCACCGAGACGATCTCGGCGAAGAAGACGCCGTGGATGATGGCGCTGTCCACCTCGTTCTTGGTGAGCACGGCGAGGGCACCGAGGCCGCCGCCGAGCGCCAGCGCGCCGACGTCGCCCATGAAGACGGTGGCCGGATAGGTGTTGAACCAGAGGAAGCTGATCCCCGCTCCGGCCATCGCCGCGCAGAACACGGCCAGCTCGGCCGCGCCGGGGATGTGCGGGATGAGGAGGTAGTCGGCGATGTTCAGCCCGCGGATGGTCGCCCCCGCCAGATACGCCAGCAGCATGAAGGTGATGGCGCTGACGATGGCGGGGCCGATGGCGAGCCCGTCCAGGCCGTCGGTGAGGTTGACCGCGTTGGAGGTGCCCACGATGACGATGAAAGCGAACGGGAGGTAGATCCACCAGGGCAGGGCCGGGTTGAACGCCTTCACCTTGACGAACGGGATGGCCAGGCGGGTGTCGAGCAGCAGGGTCTGCGTCTTCCAGTCGATGCAGAACACCGCGATGACGGCGAGGAAGATCACCGTCTGCCAGAGGAGCTTCTTGCGCCCGGCGAGGCCCTTGGAGTTCCGCTTGCTGAACTTGAGCCAATCGTCGGCGAACCCGATGGCCCCGAAGCCCAGCGTGATCATCAGCGCGGCCCAGACCATGCGGTTGGTCAGGTCGGCGAAGAGCAACGTGCCCACCAGCATGGCCCAGAGGATCAGCCCGCCGCCCATGGAAGGCGTGCCGGTCTTCTTCTGGTGTCCCTCCGGCGTGTCCTCCCGGACGTTGCTCGCGCCCTGCTGCAGCTTGCGCAGCGCCTCGATGTAGGTGGGCCCGAGGAAGAGGCCGATCATCAGCGAGGTCAGGCCCGCCATCAGCATGCGGAACGACGGGTAGCGGAGCACGTTGAAGAGCGGGAACCGATCCGCGTACTGGAAGAGGAGGTTGTAGAGCATCAGGGCACCCCCGCCAGTGGGTCGCTGATGCGCTCCATCTTCATCCCGCGGGAGCCCTTCACCAGCACCACGTCCTCGGGCCGCACCCGCGACTGGACGAGCCGCACGGCTTCCGCCGGATCCTCGGTGTACTCGATGCTCTTTGCCGGCAACCCGGCCTCCTGCGCCCCCTCTCCCAGCGCCTGCGCGCGCTTTCCGAAACAGACCAGCAAGGAAAGCCCCGCGCCCGCCGCGAATCGTCCCACGTCGCGGTGCAGATCCAGCTCGGTCGGTCCGAGCTCGAGCATGTCTCCCAGCACCGCGATGGCCTTGCCCTTGCCCTTGATCAGGTGTGTGACCGTGAGCAGCGCGGCCTTGGTGCTGCTGGGATTGGCGTTGTAGCAGTCGTCGATCAAGAGCGCGCCGTCCGGCAACCGCACCGGCCGCATGCGCCGGCCCGGCGTGGTGGCGTTGGCCAGGCCCCGCAGGACGATCTCGGGATCGAATCCGAGGGCGACGCCCACGGCCGCGGCACCCGCCGCGTTGTGGCCGTTGTGCGTGCCGATGAGCTTCAGCTCCACCAGCCGGGTCGCCCCGCCGAATTCGAGCTCGACCCGCAAGCCCGGCCCGCCATGGTGCGCCGAGATCAGGCGGACGTCGCTGCCCTGCGCCGCTCCGAACGTCACGATCCGGCGCCGCGAGAGCCGGGCCTGCGCCAGCACCCGCGCGTCGTCGGCGTTGGCCACCGCGACGCCGGAGTCGCGCAAGGCGTGGAACAGCTCTCCCTTGGAGTGCGCCACCCCGTCGATGGAGCCGACGCCCTCGAGATGCACCGGGCCGACGTTGGTGACGATCGCCACGTCCGGGTCCGCCCACTCCGTCAGCCGGGCGATCTCACCCAGGTGGTTCATCCCGCACTCGACGACGGCGTACCGGTGCTCTTCTTCCAGGCGCAGGAGCGTCAAAGGGACGCCGACCTCGTTGTTCAGGTTGCCCTCGGTCTTCAGCGTCGGCCCCTTCGCGGCGAGCACTTCGGCGATCAGCTCCTTCGTGCTGGTCTTGCCGGTGGACCCGGTGACGCAGACGACCTTCAGGTCCGGGAGGCGGTGCCGCCATGCCGACGCCAGCGCCCCCAGCGCCCGACCGGTGTCCGGAACGGTGAGGATGGCGACGCCCTGCGCCTGCTGGCGCACTTTCACCAGCGCGTCCGCCGGGACCAGCACACCGGCGGCGCCGACCTGGACCGCCTGGCCGACGAAGTCGCTGCCGTCGAAGTTCTCTCCACGCAGCGCGACGAAAAGACCCTGGGGGACGGGCTTGCGCGAGTCGGTGAAGGCGCCTTCGAAGGGGCCGCCGGGCGCCGCGATCTGCGCGCCGGCTCCCCAGGCAGCTTGCTCGAGCGTGAAGCGCGCGCCGCTCACCGCGAAAGCTCCGCGAGCGCACGAGCGGCCTCGGCCCGGTCGTCGAAGGGGCGTTTGTCCTTGCCGACGATCTGGTAGTCCTCGTGTCCCTTTCCGGCGATGAGCACGACGTCTCCGGGACGCGCGGCGCGCAGGGCGAGCGCGATGGCCTCGCGGCGATCCGGGACGATGGCGTACCCGCGCCGCTCGCTCCGGGCTTGGCGCGGCTCGATCTTCGCCTGACCGCTTCGCACCAGCCCCGGCTCGATCTCGCCGAGGATCGCCAGCGGGTCCTCGGTGCGCGGGTTGTCGCTGGTGGCGACGATCAGATCCGCGCGCCGTCCGGCGGCTTCTCCCATCAAGGGCCGCTTGCCCCGATCGCGATCGCCGCCGCAGCCGAAGACGCAGACGATGCGGGGAGCGCCGGCGTTCCGCAGCGCATCCAGGACGCGCGCCAGCGCGTCGTCCGTGTGCGCGTAGTCCACGAGCACCACCCGGCCACCGTCGTCCGGCACCCGCTCGAGGCGGCCCGGCGCGCCGGCGCATTCGGGGATCACGCGGACGACATCCCGCAAGGGAACCCCGCTCCCCGCCAGGACTCCGACGGCGGCGAGCAGGTTCTCGACGTTGTGGGCCCCGACCAGCGGGCTCTGCACCTCGACCAGCTCCGCCTCCAGCGGCGCGGCGGTGCGCAGGCGGAAGCGCACGCCGGAGAGATCGCTGTGGACCCGCTCGGCGGAGAGCGCCGCGCCAGACGCGCCGCGAACGGTGAACCCCAGCGGATCGGGCAGCTCGCTGGCCAGCGCCGCCACACGGGCATCGTCGAGGTTGAGGACCGCCGGGCTGCCGCGGGGGAGCAGCTCGCGGAACAGCTTCGCCTTCGCCGTGAAGTACTCGTCGAGCGTGCCGTGATAGTCGAGATGATCGCGCGTCAGGTTGGTGAAGGCCGCGCCCGCGAAGACGCATCCGGCCGCCCGCTCCTGGCTGAGCGCGTGGCTGGAGACTTCCATGGCCACCACCTGCGCGCCGGCGTCCACCATCCGCCGGAGCAACTCTTGAAGGTCGTGCGATTCGGGCGTGGTGTGCGTGGCCTGGGAGCGCCCGCCCGGCCAGCGGGCCTCGACGGTCCCGATCAGGCCGGTGGCGATCCCGCGGGCGGCGGAGATCTGCTCGATCAAGTACGCGGTGGTCGTCTTGCCGTTGGTGCCGGTGACGCCGAAGAGCGAGAGCCGCCGCGAGGGCTCGCCGTGGAACCGCGACGCCGCCTGGGAGAAGGCCCGCCGCGGATCCGTCGCCACCACGACCGGGACTTTGAGCTCCAGGGGACGCGAGGCGAGGACGGCCGCCGCGCCGCGTTCCACCGCCTGGGGAGCGAACTGCGCGCCGTCGGCGTTGACGCCCGGAAGCGCCGCGAAGAGGGTCCCCTTGCCGGCCCGCCGCGAGTCCACCGCCAGGGCGCGCACGTCCACCTGCGCCGCCCCCGGCGGCACTCTGGCGTCGACCCCCGCGAACAGATCCCGCAGCAGCACCGTCCCTCCAACGCTTCGCGTCGTCCTGCTCCTCCGAAATACGACGGCTACCCCGGCGGCGCCAGCGTCACTTTCACTCGGGTCCCGCGCTTGACGATGGTCCCCGCCCGCGGGAATTGGGCCACCGCCCGGCCGCTGCCGCGCAGCTCCGGTTCCAGCGACGATTGCACCAGCCTGCGCAGCGCAGGTCGCGCTCCCAGTCCCGACAGGTCAGGGACGACAGCCTGCGCGCCCGCTGGCATGTCCGCCAGTTCCGCGACGCTCTCCAGGCCGGGCACCAGCGCCGAGACGAGCACGGGCGCGGTCTCCTTCGCCTGCTCGGGCATCACGTCGAGCTGCCGCAGCGCCTCGTGTGCGATGGCGCCCCACACAGGCGCCGCCACGGCGCCGCCCGTCACCTCGGATCCCTTGCCCTCCGGCTCGTCGATCACGACCAGGATCGCCACGCGCGGCGCGTCCGCGGGAGCGAAACCGAGGAAGCTCGCCAGCCGCTTGTCGCCATATCCGCCGCGGATGGGATCGACCTTCTGCGCGGTACCGGTCTTTCCCGCGGCCCGGTGGCCCTGGAGCGCGGCGC
>WNFP01005881.1_pt1 | contig 16601 bp, 10 predicted proteins | sample 5400201 | NCBI WGS metagenome assembly WNFP01 (sample SAMN13153355, study PRJNA577476) | soil metagenome | isolation source: 115 cm saprolite under Madrone tree | place: USA:California | collected 2016-06-14 | reverse complement strand
CTCGGCGGGAAACTCGATGTCCTTCTTTCCCGTCGCCGCTGCGCCGGCCGTTCCGGCTCCCGCCCCGGCCCCGGCCCCGATCGCTGCGCCCTTGCCGCCTCCAGCTAGCGCTCCGATAATCGCGCCGCCTGCCGCGCCGCCGCCGATGAACCCGGCATCCCGTTTGCCTTTGCCGCCCTCTGTTCTTCCGGCGGAGCTCGTCGCAAACGTGTAGGTCTTGCCGCCCACGGTCACCGAACGCAGCCGTAGATACAGCTTTGCCGGTGTGGACAGGCGCCCGGAGGCCTGCACGCTGCTCACCGTCAGCTTGACCGGCGATCCCTTGGGAATCACCACTTTGCCGTCCGCCGTCACATCATGCGCGACCGAGCCGGTCACCGTCTGCCCGGCTTTGGCCGTCTTGGAGCTCACCGACTGGTCGGTCACCACCGAGATTTTCGCTCCTGCTGGAATCGTGCCGCCGGCCTGCGCCAGCACAGGCAGTAGCAGCGCTAGCGTAAGAAAAATCGAAACCAATCGAATTCGAGAATTCATCTCCGTCACCTCAGAAAGGAAATTGGGGCTGTAACAAAAGTCTAGCAAAAGGAATTGGCCACGGCGCATGAGAACACTGCAACGGCGCTAGAAGTGAAACACCAGTTCTTCCGAGCCTGACGATTTCGGCTCAATGAACAAATTGTCGATCAATCGCGTCTTGCCAATGAACACGGCGAGCAGAATGTAGGAAGGTTTGTTCACGCGCACGACCGGCTCGAATGATTCGGCATCGACGATCTCCGCATAGTCCACCGTCGCCAGCCTCTCGCCATCTAGTTTGCGCCGCAAACTAGATTGCAACTGCAGCGCATCGCGCACTCCAGCAGCGAGCTCATTTTTCGCCGCTTCCAGCGCTCGATACAAAACGGTAGCCGCCTTGCGTTCGTCCGGATTCAAATAAACGTTTCGCGAGGAAAGAGCCAAGCCGTCGGGTTCGCGGACAGGCGGACAAACCACGATTTCCGTGTCCAGATTCAAGTCGCGCGCCATCTGTGTGATTAGCCGTGATTGCTGCGCATCCTTGCGACCGAAGTATGCAAAATTCGGCTGCACAATTTGCAGCAGCTTCATGACGACTGTCGTCACGCCTCGAAAATGCCCGGGCCGCGAGCGCCCTTCGAGCCGATCGCTCAACCCATCGACGTTAACGTAGGTCGAAAATCCATTGGGATAGATATCCGCAGGTTCCGGCGCAAAAAGCGCATCCACACCCGCCCTCTGAAGTTTTTCGCTGTCGCTCTCAAACGTCCGCGGATACTTTGAAAAATCCTCATTGGGGCCGAACTGCTTCGGATTAACAAAGATGGAAGCAATCACCGGCGAGCATTCCCGTCGCGCTCGTTCGATCAGCGACAAATGCCCGGCGTGCAGCGCCCCCATCGTCGGCACCAGCCCGATGATACGGCTCTCCGCACGCGCCTGCCGCGCATTTTCCTTCATCCAGGCAATCGTTCGGATAGTGTCCACGGGAGAGGGATAGAAGCTCGAAACTACGCGCCCGCCGCCGTGGCGCGTTCGCGATAGAAGTGCATCAGATCGGTCAGTATCGGCTGCGCGCCAAGTTGGCGCAGCAGCGTAGCGACCTGTCCGCGGTGATAGGTTCCGTGATTCGCAAGGTGCTGCATCGATTGCCAAAGCGGATTGCTGTAGACGCCGAACTTGAGCGTCTTGTATTCCATAACGCGGTCGAGGTCGGATTGCGTCAGTCCGCGCACGAAACCAAGCAGACGCGATTCGTGTTCGTCCCAGCGCTCCCGCAAGCTCGCCAGGTCCTTGAATTGCGTCGTATCCGGTAGCGATGCAGGTGAGCGGCCCTGAAAGCGCTCCAGCCAGATCCACTCGGCGCCGTAGATATGCGCAAGCGTGTCGCGAACGGAACCGAAGCTCGAGCCCATCGGCTGAACGAACTGCTCCGCAGTGAGCTTGGATGCCGCATCCATCGCCCGATGATTGGCCCAGGCGTTGTAGTCGTACAACGTGCGCATCTCTTGAGGCGTCATCTTCTCCCCCACTTGCAAGACTAGATTTCGTTTGTCATTCCGAGCGAAAGCGAGGAATCTGCTCTTGACCGTTACTTCGTGGTTCGCTTTCTACCAATCGCCGTCGCTATTAACCGGCGCCTCTTTCTGTTCTATCGCCATCCGCGCCGCATGATAGGACTCTCCATCGGATGGAAACGTTCCCCCGCGCACATCTTCGCAATATTCCTTCGCGGCCTTCGAGATGACTTCTCCGACGTTGGCATACTGGCGCGCAAATTTCGGCGTCTGGCCAAACGTGAGACCCAGAAGATCGTGAACGACAAGAATCTGCCCGTCGCAATCCGGGCCGGCGCCGATGCCGATCGTCGGGATGCGCAATTCGCGCGTAATCTGCGCCGCCAGCTCCCGAGGCACTGCTTCCAGCACCACCGCGAATGCCCCCGCCGCTTCCACTGCGTGCGCATCGCGAATCAATTGCACCGCGGCATCTGCCGTCTTGCCCTGCACGCGGTATCCGCCCAGGGCGTTCACCGATTGCGGCGTCAAGCCAACGTGCCCCATCACCGGGATCTCCGCCTCCGTCAGCCGCGAAATCAGTTCCAGACGGCGTTCCCCGCCCTCCACCTTCACGGCCTCGGCTCCCGCTTCCTTCACGAAACGCATAGCATTGTGCAGCGACCCACTCAAGTCGGTGTGATAACTGCCGTAAGGCATGTCCGCCACAAGAAGCGCGCGGCGCGTTCCGCGGCGCACAGCGCGCGTATGGTGCAGCATCTCGTCAATCGTGACCGGCAGCGTACTGTCATGCCCCAGCACGACCATGCCAAGGGAATCGCCGACAAGAATCAGGTCCACGCCGGCCTCATCGAGCAGGCGCGCGGTCGGGTAGTCATACGCCGTCAGGCAAGTGATTTTCTGGAAGTTGGAATGGGGGCCTGCAGCTTGGGTCTTGCGCTGCAGGAGGTCGGGCACGGTTATTTTTCCGTTCCCGGAATTGGGGACAACGCTCATGGTGGCCTCCGGTGCCGTTCCCTTAAATCGAGATACAGCCCTGTACTTCACCTTTGCGCAGGATAACAAATTTCGATGCGCAAAACTAGAAATTTAGATGCAGCGCGATGCGCATTAGTCTCCGCGCGGCGCTTGGGCGCGGCCTTTCCATTGGCCGCCGCGACCGAGCCAGTAGCGTAGTGCGGAAAGGAAAGTTGCATAGCCGTAGAACACAGCCGCGAAAGGCAAGGTCAACGCCCAGAGCCAGGGGAGGCCGTAAAACCGGACGGTCGCGCCGTAGGTCGCCGTCATGATGGAGATGGCCGTGCTCGCCAGCAACCATCCTGGATCGTCCAGAGTGAAAAAGGCAATCCACGGCAGCAAGTAAGTTGCTAACAACCCGATCGAAGTCACGATGAGCAGCAGGAAGGAATAGCGCAGTTGGGTGAAAGCGGTGCGCGCAATCAGGTCGCGTATTTCCGCGAAGGTTCCATAACTCCGCAAGCTCACGCTCGCTCGCGTCAGCCCCATCCAGATTTTCCCTCCCTTCCCCTTCACAGCTCGCGCCAGCGCGCAATCGTCAATCACCTCCCCGCGAATGGAGGCCATCCCGCCGATGGGCGCGAGCACGTTTCGCCGCAACAAAATACATCCGCCCGCGGCTCCGGCTGTGCTTGCGTTCGGGTCCGCGATCCATCGCGGCGGATAGAGCATCAGAAAAAAATATAGAAACGGTGGAATCAACAGGCGCTCTGGAAGCGTCTTCGCCTGAAGCAACACCATCAAGGAAACGAGATCGAGGGATTCTTTTTCCGCGCGTGAGACCAAACGCTGCAAGGTGTCCGGCGCATGTTCGATATCAGCGTCGGTAAACCAAAAAAAATCCGCCGAATAATTTGCGGCAAATTGAATGCCTTCGTTCAGCGCCCAAAGCTTTCCGGTCCAGCCCTGCGCAAGTGGGGACGCTACGTGAATTTTCACGCGCTGCGATGCGCCAGATTCATTTGCGGCCTGTTGCGCGAGCGCAGCGGTGCCGTCTTCGCTCTGATCATCGACGACGATGATCGAGAACTCGCCAGGGTAGTTTTGCTTGGCCAGCGAGGAAACCGTTTGGGAAATGGTCGGGGCTTCGTTGCGCGCAGGAACAATGGCAACAACACGCGGCCAGTCTTCCAGACGTTTTGGGCCAAGATTGTCTTCGCTCACGCGCCAGAAATATCCCCGGGCCACGAGAAGATACACCCAGATCGCCAGCGGAATCGCGGAGAGAAAAGTCGGTGACAGGGACACGCGCTATTCTGCAATAGGCGGGAACGGAACGCTATGCCAGATCTTCCGCGCGAATGGGAAGGCGCCGAACTCTCTTCCCGGTCGCCGCGAAAATCGCATTGCACATGGCCGGGGCAACTACCGGCAATCCGGGTTCGCCGATGCCGGTCGGCTCTTCCTTGCTCATGACCACGTGAACTTCAGTTTTCGGCGTCTCGCCAATCCGCGGCATCTGGTAGTCGTGGAAATTCGACTGCTCCACGCGGCCTCCATTGATCGTGATCGCGTCATGCAAAGCGGCAGAGAGTCCGTAGATAGCCGCGCTCTCGACTTGCGCGCGAACGCCTTCCGGATTGATCGGCCGGCCGCAATCCACGGCGTAAACGATACGTTGCACCTTCACGGCGCCGTCTTTCACACTGACTTCGACGACAGCAGCGGTGTAACTCTCAAAGGAATAGTATCCGGCGATGCCGCGAGAAATTCCCTTTGGGAGCGGCTTGCCCCAAGCAGCTTTCTCCGCCGCCAGGCGCAACACGCCCTTCAGACGAGCCGTGTCGAGAGGCTTGCCTTCCTTCGGGTTGGTGAAATCGGGTATTTTGCGATCCTCTCCGATGAGGCGCAGGCGAAATTCCAGCGGGTCGGCGCCGGCCGCAGCAGCGAGTTCATCCACAAACGATTCGACCACGAAGCCGCTCGTGGAATGCTCGACGGAGCGCCACCAGGCGCGCGGCACGGACGACTTTGCGAGCGTGTATTCGACACGGTAGTTCGGCGTTTGATAAGGAATGAACGCGGCGGTAGCAAATTCGGACTTTTCCGGATTCTCTTCGCCCTTGGGGTTCCACATCGCTTCGATGGAGGTGGAAGTCTGGAAATGTTTCCAGGCGGCGAGATTGCCCTTCGCATCGAGAGCGCCCGAAAAATGGTGATAAGAGGCGGGGCGATAGAAACCGTGCTGCATGTCGTCTTCGCGGGTCCAAAATACCATGACCGGCTTGCCGGAAACTTTTGCCACTTGCGCCGCTTCCATAACGAAGTCCGCCTGATAGCGCCTGCCAAAGCCTCCGCCCATCAGGGTGGTATGAACGATCACTTTCTCGGGAGGAAGTTTTGCAGTCTGAGCGATGATCTGCTGCGCCCATTGCGGAGCTTGCGTCGGCACCCACGCTTCCGCGCCGTCAGGCCGGATATGCACCGTACAGTTCATGGGCTCCATGGTGGCGTGAGCCGCAAAAGGGAATTCGTAAATGGCTTCGATCTTTTTTGTGGCCCCGGCAAGAACCGCTCCGGCATCGCCATCGTTGCGGACCACCTTGCCCGGCTTGGCGGCATTGTCAAGAAACTGCTGCCGGAGCGACGCGGAGGATTCCGATGCGGCCGGGCCTTCGTCCCAGGCGATCTGGAGGGCTTTGCGGCCCTGAATGGCCGCCCAGGAATTATCTGCGAGGACAGCCACGCCCCCGGCCGTGAATGCGCCCTGCCCCACAGGATCGATGGCGAAGACATCCCGGACGCCAGGCACGGCTTTGGCTTTTGCGGCGTCAAATGATTTCACTTTTCCGCCGAAAACTGGACAGCGGGCGATGACCGCGAACAGCATGCCGGGCACGCGTGAATCAAGACCGAATATTGCAGCTCCTGTAGCTTTGTCGCGGCCTTCAAAGCGCCGCGTGTCATGGCCGATGATGGTGAAATCGTTGGGATTCTTGAGCGGGACGGTGTTGAAGTCCGGTACGGGGAGTTTTGCTGCGTCCGGGACAAGTTCACCGTAGGTCAGGAAATTCTTGCGCGCGCCGTGGAGAATGCCACCGTCCTGGGCTTTGCAGGTGTCGCGACTGACGTTCCAGCGTGCCGCCGCGGCAGAAACGAACATTTCACGTGCCGCCGCGCCTGCCTGACGCATCGGCAGCCAGGAGCCAGAGACGCTACCGCTGCCGCCGGTGCCGTGGTCATAAATTTTCGGATTTGTGGGCGCTTGCTCGATCTTCACACGCTTCCAATCCAGGCTCAGCTCCTCCGCCAGGATCATGGGGAGTGCCGTCATGATGCCTTGGCCCATCTCGGACTTGCCAAGAATCAGCGTGACGTTGTTGTCCGGAGTGACGCGCACCCAGGCATCAAAAGGATTGGGAGTCTTCTTTTCCTGCTCCTCCGCTTGATCGGAAAAAGCGCTCGGAGAGAGATGGAAGCCGATGACGAGCGCCACACCTCCAGCGGCACCGGTCTTCATAAAATCGCGACGGTTTACAACGGAAGCATTCGCCATGGGACACCTCGTGACGTGTTGCGGCAACTGCGGTTGCAGAAGGCTTAAGCTGCGGACTTGGCCTTACCAGCCTGCATGGACGCAGCGCGGTGAATGGCCTTACGGATACGCTGGTAGGTGCCGCAGCGGCAGATGTTGCCGCTCATGGCATCGTCGATGTCGGTGTCGGTGGGGTTGGGTTTCTTCGAAAGCAGCGCTACCGCGGACATGATCCGGAGTGATGCAGGAACGCGTTGCTTCGCCGTTGATGTGCACGGTGCAAGCCCCGCAGAGCGCCATGCCGCAGCCGAACTTCGTGCCGGTCATGTTCAGGGTGTCGCGCAAGACCCAGAGCAGCGGCATGTCCGGGCTTACGTCAACGGTTTGTGGTTTACCGTTCAAGGTGAAACTAGTGGCCATGGAGTCCTCCCTCTAGCAGGGCAATATCCTACAACAAGTCAGGGTATGGATGAAAATCCGTAGAAACTCGTTCAGGTTGAACGCAGATCAACCGCGCCGACCGGCAGCCGCCGGCCACTGCGGAAGACTTCAGGAAGCGATAGCTTGTGACATTTGAGGACAAGTGTACGGCACCCAACAAATCAGACGCCCGGCATCCTCAGGCGTGAGCAAGCTCAGTTTCCCTCGGCAGGGGCCGGCTTGGGCGGGGCTTTGCGAGCCGATGGCGGAGCTTCCGGCTCGACGCCGCGCCAGCCTACGGGACGCCCGCTCACCGCTTCCTTCACGGATCGGAACAGCACCACGTACATCAATTGGCGGTAATAGAAGCGCTGCAACAAGACGGGGAACAGCAGCGTCCAGTCTTCCTTGTGCTCCAAGGCGAAGGCCACCATGCACGTGAGTATGTCGATCAGCAAAAAACCCAGGAAAAAGAGGACCGATTTTTCCACGTCCGCGGTGGTCCACAGTTGCGGCAGCCGCGTGACGCGGAACTGCGCCAGGACCCAAAGAAACAGCGAGCCAAAGAACATGAGGTCGATGATCGGCGAAATCAGCGGCAACACCAACTGAAATACAAAGATGTTCGGAAGCGCGATCCAGCCGAGCGTTCCGTATTTTGGCCGGAGAAGCGTGTCGCCATGCTTCCAGAAGGATTGCAGCGTGCCGAAAGTCCAGCGGAAGCGCTGGCGGATGAGTTGACCCGCTGTTTCTGGAGCTTCCGTCCAGGCGATGGCTTCTTCGTCGTAGCTGACGCGCCAACCAAGGCGGCGGATAGCAATCGTCAGATCGGCGTCTTCGGCCACGGTGTCCGAAGTGATGCCGCCCGCGGCTTCAATGGCTTTCTTGCGCCACGCACCGAGCGCTCCGGGCACCACGGTAATGCAATTCAAGAGGTCGAAGGCGCGCTTCTCCATGTTCTGGCTGGTGATGTACTCAAGCGCTTGCCAGCGCGTGAGCCAGCGCGAGCGGTTGCCGACCTTCACGTTGCCCGCGACCGCGCCGACCTGGGGATCCGAAAAGTGGCGGATCAGGTTGCGAATGGCGTCCGCCTCAATTTCCGTGTCCGCGTCGATGGTCACCACGATTTCGGTATCCGCCAGGGACATGGCGTGGCTCAGCGCCGCCGCTTTTCCGCGATTCACCTGATGAATGATGTGGACGCGCGGCTCATGCGAAAAGTTCGCATCCAGCAGCTCGCCCGTTTTGTCGGCAGAGCCATCGTCCACAACGATAATCCGCAAGTCCTGGAGATCCGAGAGAAGGACCGAGGTGATGGTCTGCACGATGACGCTCTCTTCGTTGTGCGCCGGGATCAATACGGTCACGCTCGGCGGAGGATCGGACATCACGGCATGGTCCGGCCGCAGCTTCTCGATGAGCGCCAGCAGGCCGATCACTAAAGCGCGTCCACTTACCAAAAAGATGCCGAGGACGAAGACGATGCCAATGAAGAAACGGAAGTATTGAAAAATCCCGAAGATGAATCCGTCGGCGCGAGCTTCAAACTGTTCTTCAGGGGAGAGAGGCAGCATGACCTGCGCGCGCGTTTTCCCGATCAGGTCCGAAGCCGAAACGAACTGGTAGCCCTCTGCGCGAAGAGCGTCGATGATCTGTGGCAGCGCGGCAAGGGTCTGGCTGCGATCGCCGCCGCCGTCGTGCAGAAGAACAATATTGCCTCTGTTCGCCTGCCTCAGAACGCTGTCGACAATCTCTTTAGCAGGGATCGGCTTGCCGTCCTTCAGGCTCCAGTCATCCGGATCGATGCGCTGGCCGACAATCAAGTACCCGAGCTCCTGGGGATAGGGAAGTTGCGCCACTTCCTCGGCATATTCCGGCTGGTGATCGATCCCATAAGGCGGGCGGAATAGGATGGACTTTGCCCCGAGCGTGCTTTCAATCAGGCGCTCCGTCAAATTCAGCTGCCAGCGGATTTCCGTGTGTGTAATGCTGTCGTCGAACTTTGGATGCGTGAAGGTATGATTTCCGATTTCATGGCCTTCGGCGTACTCGCGCTTGAGAATATCCGGCCGCTGGTTGGCCATGTTGCCGATCACGAAGAACACGCCCGGTACGTTCTTTTGCTTTAAGACGTCCAGGATCTTCGGGGTCCATTTCGGATCGGGGCCATCGTCAAAGGAAAGGGCGATTTTTTTATTTGCGGCGCCGAACTGGTCAATGTTGAAGGAGAGCGGGATGGCGTCGTAGGATTCGTCGGTAAAAAGGTCTGTTGCGGCGTCGTATTCGAAGGAGCGCCGGCCGTGCTTGGGAGTATCCGTGATATGCCAGAAGTCGCCGTCGCCTTCGAGAATCAGGTCGGGACCGGGCGGCAGGTCGGTTAATTTTTGCCGGGCGGCGGCGTCTGCGTGCACAGCATCCCAAACCGGCCAGAGCGAGGTGTCCGAGGATCCCAGCCGCCATAGCGCCGTGCCTTGAACTCCGAGCCTCTCGCTGGCGCGCAATTGGTTGTAGGCCGTGACGGCGTCCAGCATCCACACTTGGTGCACATGGTTGTGCTCGTCGTAATAGGAATAGTGCGGATTCAACGAAGCGCTGTCAAATTCGACGTCCGTCTCCGATTCTTCGACGTGCAGCAGCGCTTCCTGAATGCTGAACTCGGCGGCCGGCTCGAACTCTTTCTTCGGCGCGGTTGACCAGTCGTAGGCATAATTCGCAATGCCCACGACGATCTTCTGCGCGGGTACTACATCGAGTACCTGACGCAGATTTTCAACGAACCAGTCCTGCGACGCGATGGGGCCCGGCGGGGAGGTCAGCCAGTGCTGGTCGTAATTCATCAGCACGACGGCGTCGCATTGCTTGCCGAAGAATTCGTAATCGTAGGCATCGTCGCGTGCGGGCAACGCGATCATTAATTTCAGCCCCACGGAGTGCAGCGCGGGCGCCAGCCCTCCGATGAAGGCGCGGAAGTGCGCCTGGCTCGCGTCGGGGACTTCTTCAAAGTCAACGACAATGCCGGCCTGGTGCGATTCGACGGCGTATTCGACAATGTCCCGCGCGAGATTCCGGCGCGCGGCGGGACTGGCCAGCAACTGCGCCATTTCCTTGATGCGCCATTCCACCCCGTCGTAGTTGTTGACGAGACCCATCATGGGCAGCTCGATGGGCGGATTGAAAGACTTCATCCACTGGTGCAGCTTGTCGTCCTTGAGCAGCGAGATGGCCTCGGCAGGCGAAGCTTTGACGGTGTTCTGCCCGCGTTCGTAATCCACGATGGTCAACGCACCGTCTGGCGTGACCGCGTGCAGTTGCTCGGGGATTAGAAGGTCAAGGTCCTTATAGTGTTTCTTCAAGGAAGCGAGGCTATTGGCATCCCAGCTCACGAAAAACGCCGCGCGCAATGGATCGTAACTCGCCGGCACCGTTCCGATATTTGCGACGCGGCGATGCTGGCCTTCCCGCGCGGGCACCGGCTTCTTTTTCGATTTCAGGGCGCGGTATGCGGGCTTGGCGCCTGGCAGCAGTCCGGCAGGCAATTCCACGCTGACAGCAATGGTCACGAAAAAATAGGCCAGCAGTATCGTCAGAAGCGCGCCCGTGATTTCCATCACGCGACGAGTGCGGCCCCAGCGGACACGCTCCGCGTCATAAAAGATTGGACCGCGTTCCTTCATTTCACCTTTCAACCTGGCGGCACGGCAGGCAAATATACATCAGGCTGGGCTGAGTCCGTCTGCGCGATTCCGTCTGCTCTATTGTAAGATGCGGGCATTGATGAAGCGAGTTTTCTCGAACCCCCTTGTCGTGTTAATCGCGGGCCTGTGCCTGCGGCTGTTTTTCGTGCTGAAGTTCCCCGCCAATTCCGGCGACACGGTTCTTTACGAGCAGATCGCCACGAACTGGCTCAAGCACCACGTCTATGGCATGGACGTGGGTGGCGCCGTCACCCCCGTCGATGTGCGCATGCCCGGCTACCCGGCGTTTCTTGTCTTCGTGTATGCGCTCACCGGGCGTGCGGGCGCGGACGCGCGTCTCTGGGTGATGGTGGCGCAGATCGGCGTGGATCTTCTTTCCTGTTTGGTGATCGCCCGTTTGGCGGCGCTTTTGGCCTGCGCCTCTGAGGACTCCGCGCCGGACAAACGCGTGTATTCCATCGCGCTCTGGCTCGCTGTTTTGTGTCCCTTCACCGCGAACTACACGGCGGTTCCGCTGACCGAAGTTTTCGCTGTTCTGTTGACGGGGCTCGCCTGCAATTTCCTTGTGCTTGCATTTCGGCGAGCCGCAAGGCCGGATTTTCTGCTCAAGAGTTCACACCTGTCTCTTCCGAGGAGCGTAAATTACACTTCCTTTGCAGGGGGATGCGTTGTTGGCATGGGAACGTTGTTTCGTCCTGAAGCGCCCATTCTCATGGTCGCTGCGTCCATCGTGCTGGGAGTCCTTTTTCTTACTCTCGGGAATATGAGGCGCTGGTTTTCGAATAGCCTTGCAATGATGCTCGGTTGCTTGGTCGTCCTCTCTCCGTGGGCCTTGCGCAACTGGGTGACGCTGGGCGAACCGCAATTCCTCGCTCCGAAAAACTCAAATCTGCCGGGGGAACTGGTTCCGTACGGTTTCATGGCCTGGGAAAAGACCTGGCTCTACCGCGTACGAGATTGCTACCTGGTGCCGTGGAAGCTCAACGAAGAATCCATCTCCGTGGATGACATTCCGGCGCGCGCCTTTGATACGCCGGAAGAAAAACAGCGCGTCGCCGCCATTCTCGAACAATACAACAATGATTTAACCCTGACGCAGGAAGAGGATGCGGAGTTCTCGAAACTCGCACGGGAGCGCACCTCGCGCCATCCCTTGCGGACGTACGTCTGGTTGCCCGCCGCTCGCGCCGTCACCATCTGGTTCACGCCGCGCATTGAATTGCTGCCGGTTTCAGGGCACGTATTTCCTCTTGCGCAAATGCGCGAGGATGACCCCGTCGATCAGGAAGTCACCAGCCTTTTTTTTGTACTGAATTTATTTTATGCAGGGCTGGGCATTTGGGGCACTGCGCGGCTTTGGCGTTCCAATCCAACGGTCCGGCCAGCGGTTGCCTTCCTGGCGCTATTCATCGTTCTCCGCACGGTCTTCCTGACCACGCTGGAAACGCCCGAGCCACGCTATGTTCTAGTTTGTTTTCCCGCATTGATCGCGCTGGGCGCGCGGGTCTTCGTCCCCCGTTCCGCGGGCCAGTAGAACGAGCGGCAATTTGTGCCGCTACTTCTCCCCGAATGGTTCGGGGTGAATTGTCACGCGATAGATCTGCGGAAACTTTTCCTTCACTCGGTCTTCCAATGCCGCGGTCACGTCGTGTATCTGCGTGATGGGCAGATCGCCTTTCATCGTGCCGTGGCAGGACACCAGGATGTGGTGTTCGACTTGCCGGGCTCGCACGTCGTGGCAGTTCACGAGCTCGTCGAATTCCAAGGGCAAGCGGTTGAGAAACTCCTCGATCGCCATCGAAAGCTGTTTCATCTCCCCAATGCCCGCGTCGGGTGTTGCGATGTGCCTCCCCAGCGGTTCGATGTGAATGTTCACCTCGATCGGCCCGTCGCGCAATTCGCGAATTTTCTCCTCCAGCCCCGTGGCCTGACGGTGTGCTTCGCGCAGGCTCAAATTCTCATCTACTTCCAGATGCAGTTCGATAAAAAGTTGCCCGGCTTGCTGCACGGCCGTCAGGTCGTGAACCGCGAGTCCCAAACTTTGTGCCACCGCGCGAATCGCTTCGAATAAGTGCTCGCCCTGAGGCGCGCGAGGTTCCGCGTGCACCATCACATCCGCGGGAACGATCTCGCCAATGCGTTTTTCGATCGCGTCGCTCAAGGCATGCACCTGCTCGAGGCTCGCCGTCCTCGTCACGCTCACCGTCGCGTCGACAAAGTGGCGGTTGCCGGCGCGCCGCACCCGCACGCGATCGACATCCAGCACGCCATCCATGCGCGCCACGGCCTTGGCGATTTCCTGCTGCAATCCCTGCGGCGCCGCGTCCAGCAAGGCATCCAGCGTGCGTCTGCCGAGCCGCGCGCCCACCCACAAAATGACGGCCGCAACCGTCAGGCCTGCTAACGCATCGGCGTAATTCAGCCAGGGCAAGTTCCACGTTTCGCCGGCCCACACCAGCGCGATGCCGGCGATAACTACGATGGTGCTCCACACATCGGTAGAAAAATGCAGCGCGTCGGCCTCCAGGGCGTCGCTGGAATATTTTCGCGCGACACGTCCCAGGGCCCGCGCCCGCGTTATATCGATCGACAAGGCAACCAGCAGCACCAGAATTGCCGTGAGGCTCGGCTGGATGTGCACGTTGTGGAAGAACAGCCGGTCAAACGCCTCATAGACAATGTAGAGAGCCGTCAGCGCCAACAACCCGGTCTCGACGAATGCGGAGAAGTTCTCAAACTTCCCATGCCCGTAGGGATGCTTCTCATCCGCCGGCTGGTCGGACATGCGCACGGAGAGAAACGTGATGATCGCGGCAAGCAAGTCAAGACCGGAGTGCAACGCCTCCGAAAGGACGCCCAAGCTTCCTGTCCGGACGACCAAAAACGTCTTGAGGGAAACCAACACCAAAGCCGAGCCCACGCTCAAGAGCGCGGCCCGCTTCTTCTCCCGTCCTTCCTCGATTTGGTTGATCGCCGCCATCGCCCGCCTAGACTACCTCAGATTCAGGTTCGTTCGCTGGCACATGAGAAAGCGCACTTCAGGCGCAGATGCATCCGTTAGCGGACCGGCATCCGTTCCTAAGGCATTTTGCGCAAGCTAGCTTTTTCGGGGGACAAAGAGCAGAGCCGCCGAGTTCATGATTTCATTCATAGCGGCGATTGCTGAAAAGAATTTATTTCGTTGCGCTCATCGGCGGCGGAGGCAAGAGCGGCAGCCGCTTGGCTTCTCCGCGCGCGCCGCGCACTTCCAACTCCTCGAACAGCAGCGACGGCGCCACCATCGAGGCCGGCAGGCCGAGTTGTGCCGAGCCGAAGGCCCCAAGCGCCGTGCCGGCAAATCCGTTCATCTGGCTCTGCATGTAGTTGTAAACGAAACTATCGTTACCGATTCCGGCGACGTTCCGCAACACGCGCGAGTTCAATCCAATGATGCGCGAGCCGCGGATCATCTCTTCCCGGCCGGTTTCCGGATAGACGCGGTAAACGACCAGCGGGAGGCGATCGCCCGTCCCCGCGCCGCCGCCGTAGCTGGCCAGCAGTTCGGAGAATTCTTCCTGGTGCAGCAGACTCAGTGCGGGATTGTCCATTTCGCGCACGACGAGGCAATAGGCCAGCTTTTCCGCGCGGCAGGTGTCCAGAAATTTCTTTTTCAACTCCGCCGCGGAAACGGTTTCCGCCGAGGAAAAGAAGAGATTGCTCATCGTCGGCTTGGCCTCGTTTAGGAACGCGGCGCGGCCGTGTCCATTGGACTGATCGGAGTCCGGCCCGGGCCTGCGCGACATCAGCTCACTCTTCAGGGTGCCGTTCTCCACTAGAGTGACTCTCTGAGCTCGCACACCCTCATTGTCCACCGCGTAGCCGCCGATCAGCGGCGTGCCGCGGAAATCCTTTGCGCCTGGATCATCCACAACCGACGCACCCGACGGCAAAACGCGCGCGCCAAGCCGCGACACCCAGTCGCTCTTTCCCCCCAACCCGTTGAGGAGCTGCTCCATCACGGGGCTGAAGGAAATCGGAGGCCGCGCGCCGTTCAACGCGGGTCCAAGCACCTGCGCCAGCATCGGCGCCGCAGCTCGCGCCTCGAAAAGGACGGGGCCCGTATAGTCCTGCGCGGGAGGGGCAGCTCGCAGAGCCATGAGTTCGGTGCCGGCAACGTTCAATCCTTTCCGCACCGTGTCCACGCTGGGCAAGTCGGCCGGACGCGCCGCGTACGCGGCATAAAAATGATTTAGCGGGACGCCATCGTCGGCCAGGGCGCTCATTCCGGCTTCGATCGCCGCAAAATGACGATTCTGGCGGATTTCGGTTCCTTCGCTGGTGAGCAAATATTCCGTCGCGTAGACGAGGTAATAAGTCACGCGCGATTCGTGAATCTCGGAAAATGCCCGCAGCGCCGCCGAGGTCTCGCGCGCTTCCTGGTCCCAGTTGCGGCTGGTCCAATCCTGCGTCTGCAGCGGTTCGACGAGCTGCACCGGCTCCGCTTTCGAGAAATCTTCGATGTCCGATTGCCTTGCCAGGCTGCTGAGATACGCCTGCTTCCGCGAATAAGTCTCCACCGCCTCTTTGAAGGCCTGATCGGTGGCGATCCACAAGTCCTGCCTCAGCGAATCGTAATCGCGATCGATTCCCACCGAGCCAGTCGGCCCAATGAAGCCGCGGAAGCCGTCGTCGCTCACAAAATTCGAGCTGTCCAGCTTGTAGCTGCCAACACGCGCAGCCACATCCATGAAACGGTTCCGCGTATGCGTGCTTGAGAACAAAGTGCCGAATTGCGCGACGACTTCGCGGACGTCGAGATCGAGCAATCGATATTCGATGTAGTACGGCCGCACGGGCTGGTCGATGTTCGGAATTTTTAATTCCAGGCGAGTCTTCGCGCGGGCCATCTCATCGCGCATGGCCTGCAGCGTGTGGTCGTTATCCTGCGGCGCCTGCGCGCCGGCGGCCGCTCCGGCTCCCATTGAAACCAAGAGCAAAAGCAGTCCTGCGATTCTCTCTGTGCGCCTCACTGCTGGCCTCCCGTCTTGATTCCATCGTGTGCCGGCGGCGGCAAGATCGGCGGCCGGTCCGTCGAGCTTTCTTTTTTCTGCACTTCCAATTCCGAAGTCAAAATCGCGGGCGAGGCTGCGGAGACAGGAACGGATCCCGATTCCGCACCGCAGTAGCCGTTGAAAACCTCCGGGGTATCGCCCGTGGCAACGATCTTCGTCAGCGCAGCGAGCGGCGTGCCGACAATATCCACTCCGCGCACCAATTCGTCTGGCCGCCCGTCGGCATAAACCTTGTAGACCACCAGAGGCAGTACTTGGAAAGCCTGCGGTTGCCCGCGTCCGGTAAACGTGAATCCGCCAGCGATGTCATCGATCAACAAACCAAACTGTTTGCCCTGGGCTTTGATCAATTCGATCAGCTTGGCGCGGAGCTGCGCGTTGGTTACCGTCTTGCTGCTTTGCACGATCAGGTTGCCCTGCCGCGAAACCGGTGTTGCACCGAGCTGCCGCCTGCCATGGCCGTTCGAACGGGGAAACCCGACCAACGGCGACCGCGACATCTCGAAATTCTTCAGCACACCGTGATCCACCAGCGCTACGCTCTGCGCCGGCACGCCTTCATCATCGAACTGGTAGTAGCCCAGAAGGTCCTGCTTTCCGAGCTTTTTCATGGTCGTGTCGTCGGTGATGCTAAGAAAATCCGGCAGGATCTGCTCGCCTACTTTTTTCGAAAACGTTTGTCCCTCGGTTACGTCCTTTTGGCGGTGGCCTTCGGCGCGATGACCGAAGACTTCGTGGAAAAACACCGCCGCAGCGCGTCCCGTCAGCAAGGCCGGCCCCACCGTCGGATCGTTGATGGGCGCGGCGACCAGTCCTTCCAATTCCTTGCGCATCGACGCTTCCGCTGCATAGACCGCTTTGTCGTCCGGGACGTCCTTGGGGTCGACCCAATCGAAATTGTAATAGCGGT